>Ga0126309_10000724_pt1 | contig 11051 bp, 8 predicted proteins | sample Plot56_FD_92541 | JGI IMG/M metagenome (GOLD analysis project Ga0126309, IMG submission 92541) | Serpentine soil microbial communities from UC McLaughlin Reserve, CA, USA - Plot56 | ecosystem: Environmental > Terrestrial > Soil > Grasslands | place: USA: UC McLaughlin Reserve, Lake County...
AGGCTCTCGAGGTCGATCTTCTCGTCTTTCGGCTCGGGAACCCTGGCCGCGAACACGTTCTCGGCGTAGAGGTACTGGATGCGGTACTTGGGCACGCCGGAGAGCGGAACCCCGTCGTTCTTCGCATAGTCGGGCTCGTCAGCGCGGACGGACTTTTCGGCCCTCCACGAGTGGCCGTCCTTGTGGGTAAAGACGACGAAAGACTTCCCCTCCTCCTCAGGCCGGATGCGCACGGACGCCCACGAGTCGTCTATCTTGCTCCTGTAGACCCCCTTTATGCTCTGGGGGGTCGTCCCCGGCAGCTCGGGGGCGAGGGCCGCGTACGCGGCTGCCTCCGGCGTGGCCTGCTCGGGGTCTGGCGCGGGTTTCTCCGGCCTTGATTTCCCCTTGTCTGAATCCTTTGCGGGGGCCTCCTTAGAGTTCGCCTCCTCGCCCGGCTGAGAAGGGGCGTCCTTCCCAGAAGAGCCGGAGAGGTTGGCCGTCCCATCCGGGGTCCTGGTTGCGACGTACGCGACCCCGGCGAGGAGCACCAACAGGACCAGGATACCGACGACCGGCAGCCGGCGACGGCGACGCTTGTACGACAGCTTACGGCGAGAGAACAGGTTCAACGCGCGCTAGTGGGGGCTTGCCCAGCCGGTGGTGTTCGTGGGGTCAGACCACCCTGCGACCCGCGGGGTCGTGGTCTTGTAGTGCGGCGCGTTCTCCGGGACGGGTGGATTGTAGCTGTAACGGTATGAGTAGAGGTAGCCGTCGCGAAGCACCTTGTCGTCTTTGGTCACCTTCTTGTAGGTGGTCCACTTGATCCCCTTGACGGGATCCTCGTAGATCTTTTCCGTGCTCATCTCGACCTTCTTGCCCGTGGGCCGGCCGAGAATCTGGGCGTTGAGGAAGCCTTTCTTGTCGACCCACTCGCGGACGACTATGTAACCGTCGGTCGTGTTCTTGAACCGCATGTCCAGGGCGCCCCAGCCGTTCTCCCCGAACCACACCGTCGCGTCGAAGCCTGGCTTTATGTAAGGGAGCACGGCGTAGTGCGGGTGACGCTCGACGATCTCGAGTCCCGCGTAGTTGGCCGCCATGTAAACCGTGGAGGAGACCTGGCAGAGCCCGCCGCCGTTGGCGACGCCGATGCCGCCGTTAGAGAAGGTCTTCGCCTCCTTGTATTCGAGTGTTTTGGTCTGCTTGATGAACGAGAATACCTCGCCCGGGGCCAGAACGGTGTTGTCGACGGCGCTGGCAGCGAGCTTCATGTTGTACTGGCGGTTCGGGTTCGAGTCCCAGAGAAAGTCGGTCTGGTACTCCCCGATAACCTCTTTCGGCCTGTATTCTTGGACCTCGGCCGTGGAGACCTCCGGCTTGGGAGTGGGGCCTTCGGCGATGGCCACGTGCCCACTCATGTTCTTCAGCGCCCTTTCGAGGTTCGCCAGGGTCTCCTCCTGGTCCAGGACGCGCCCGTTCTCGGCCTCCTCGACCACTACCTTCCCTTCATCGGTGACGCTGAAGGAGGCGTTCTGGGGCTCCTTGTTGAACTGGTCAGCCTGCTCTTTCAGGGCGCTGCTGGCCTTGTCCTTGTCGTATCCGGCGTCGAGGTCCACCCTCACCCCTCCCAGATACGAGCGAAAAGAGTCGGAGAGGTGCTGGAACACGCCCCCCCTTCGTCCGACGGAGTAGGCTTCGTCCACCGCCGAGGTCGCGTTCACCTCTATGCCGAGGTCGTCACCGCTTATGGAGAACCCCTCTTTGGGGGTGCCGAAGGAGATCTTCTCGAAGGTCGCCGAGGCGTCGTCCTGCACGGCCTTGAGGGCCTCGTCTTTGGTCATCCCGCCCACGTCGACGGAGCCGATGCTGACACCGCGGTCGATCTCGTCGTCTCTCCCCGCCAGGTAGAAAACGCCGACGACCACGACCAGCAGGAAAAACGCGATCAGGGCTACGAGCGCGTTCCTGCGCCTGCGGGCGTAGCTAGTCTTCTTGCGCTTCAGTGGCCTTGGTACCTCTTTGTCAGATCTCCGGGTGGCGCCCGGGCCACCCGTCTTGCTTATCTCTTTCAAGTAGTCGCCCCTCCTGCGATACCAATCAGCGCCACCGACCCTGCGAGGTCGCGGTGGCACACAGGCGGTAATTATCGGGGTAATTGCTCGAAGCTTCAACCTCTCTGGAGAAAATGCCTCGGAAATATCCCTGCTCTGGATCGGTACACTACCACACGGGGGGCCGCCCATGTTCACGAGAGACGCCCGCACGGGAAACCCGGAGGCGCGTCGCTTGGCTTTTACGAGCGGCTCCATTACACTCTGCCTTTTGGATCTGCACCGTGAAAACCCTACAAGAGTGGAAGGTTTCTTGCTTCACCGATCAGAAGTAAAGAGAGCAGGCCAGGGAGGACCGCTGCCGGAAAGGGACACCGTATCGGGGTTCTGTCGATGAAGGTGGCGGTGGAGCCGGTCAAAGGCCCGGAGTTGGAGGACAAGATCGCGCAGTTGCGCATCCTCTCGTTCCCGGACTTCCCCGAGGTGCAAGATGTGGACTATTACTCCAACATCTACCGCTGGTACCAGGATCATCCGCTCTCAAACGAGCTGTACCGCTGGGTCTCTGTGACGGAAGAGGGGGAGGTCGTCGGCCACTTGACGGCGTTCCCGCAGTTCTACAGGATCGACGGCCGGCGGGTCGTCGCCCACACGCCGGGGGACTACATGGTGCTACCCCAGCACGGTTTCCAGGCCATCATGCTGATGCGCTCCTTTTTCCGCCAGGCAGAGAACTGCGTGGTCTGCGACATGGTGCCGGCGGTGATCGGCATCGAGACGCGGCTGGGGGCCGAGGTGGTCGGCGAGTTGCGGTACGCGGCGAAGCTGATGAACGTCTCGCGGCTACCCATGCCCTCCGTCCCGGCGCCGCTCAGGAGGCTCCTCAAGCTTCCGCAGCAGTTCGCGCCGGCCCGCGGGTTCACCGACAGGCCCGGCGCCGAGGCGCACGAGGTGGAGGAGCACGTGGCGCCGCCGGCCCCGCGCCCGCGCGCGCCGATCCCGCGCCCGCTGCAGGGGCTGCTGAACGGGGGACTGCGGGCCGTGGATGCGGCACTGGGCAGCGGCTTCGGTGGAGACCTCGAAGTCGAGGCACTCGACTCCTTCGACGATTCCTTCGACGATCTGTTCGAGAGGGTCGCTGCGGTGGTGCCCTGCACGGCGGAGAAGGACGCAGCGTTCTTGCGCTGGCGTTATGGTCCCGGTTCTCCCCAGTCCCCCGTAACGGTGCTCGGGGTGAGGACGGGAGGGAGGATGCTCGGATACGCCGTGCTCAGAACCGCCTTTCACGGCCAGGACGGCTACATCCTCGACCTGACGGCGCTTCCGGGGCGTCAGGACGTCGTGCGGGCCCTGCTCCACGAGACGGTACGTTCCTTCCGGCGGATGGGTGTGCAGATAATAAGGTACAGGTTCGTGGAGTCGCCCACTTCGGCGAGGTCCGCCGACCTGCTGCGTCTGGGCTTCTTCTACCGCAGGGGAAGACGCCACAAGCTGCTGACCAAGTTCGCGGACAAAAGCCTGCGCGAGACGACCCGCGACCTCACCAACTGGTCGCTGTCTTTCGGCGACGGCGAAGCAGGCTTCTGGCTCAGATAAGGAGGCTTACACATGGATTCTAGATACGGAGAAGATGCGAGGCCCGCCATACGCGGATGGCTGCAGGAGAACGTGACCGGCGGGCGCGACGTCCCCAACGACGAGCCGCTCATAGACAACGGCGTCATGACGTCGCTACAGACCGTCGAGCTCGTCGTTTTCCTCGAGGACACATTCGGTATCGTCGTAGAGGACGAGGAGTTCGACGAGGAGAACTTCGGGTCCGTCGAGGCCATCGCCAGGCTCGTGGAGAGCAAAGCGGCGTGAGTTTTCGCCCCGAATTCACGCTCCACGATCTGCTGTACAACTCCGTGGCGCACGACCCGCAAAAAACGGCGGTCGTGGACGGCGATGCCCGGTACACCTACGAGGATCTGGAGCGCCAGAGCGGCTCCCTAGGGGCGGCCCTCGCCGAGGCGGGCGTCGAGAAGGGCGACAGGGTCGGTGTCTACCTGGAGAAGTCCTGGGTGGCCATCGTGGCGATGCTCGCCGCCTCGCGTATAGGCGCCGCGTACGTCAACGTGAATCCCCTGTTCAAAGCGCCCCAGGCCGAGTATCTTGCCGGCGACTGCGACATACGGGTCATGATCGGGGACACCCCCAAGCTCGAGGAACTCCAGCCGAAGACACTCGAGACCGCCTTCTACAAAGGCGGAAAACCAGAAGGACACGCCGCCAAATCCTTTGTGGACGTCGCCGAGGCAATAAAAGGTGAAGGTCTCGAGGAGGACAGGAACGTCTCCGAGTCGGACCTCGGGACCATCCTCTATACCTCGGGTTCTACGGGGATGCCCAAGGGCGTCGCGACGAGCCAGCGCAACGTGGTGGTAGGGGCCCAGATCGTCTCCACGTACCTGGAGAATACGCCCGAGGACCGTATCCTCTCGGCGCTCCCCCTGAACTTCGACGCGGGGATGAGCCAGTTCACGACCTCTCTCAGGGCGGGCGCCACTTTGTATTTGCTCCGCTCCAGGCTGCCCGGGGACCTCTTGAAGGCGCTCCGGCGGCACGAGATCACGGGCGTGACGGGCGTGCCGCCCCTGTGGGCGCTACTGATCCGGGGCGCCAGGTCCCTCCGGGAGAATCCACTCGTGCACCTGCGCTACCTCGCCAACACCGGAGGACGGATACCCCAGGCCAACCTCGACGAGTTGAGAAACCTGCTCGAGCCTGCGGGAACGAAGATCTATCTGATGTACGGCCTCACGGAAGCGTTCCGCTCGACGTACCTCGCGCCCGAGGAGATCCACCGTTCCTCCCCCGAGCAGGGCAACTGTATCGGCAAAGCGATACCGAACACCGAGATCATGGTCATAACCAAAGAAGGCAAAGAGGCGGCCCCAGGCGAGCCGGGCGAACTCGTCCACCGGGGACCCACCGTGGCGATGGGCTACTGGGGCAACGAGGAGGCGACACGGAGGGCCTACCGCCCGAACCCGCTCGCCCCGCCTGAGCTACTGGACGTCGAGCGGGTCGTCTACTCAGGCGACACCGTAAAGCGGGATGCGGAAGGGTACCTGTACTTCCTGGGACGCGAGGACGCCATGATAAAGAACCAGGGCTACCGCCTGAGCCCAGAGGAGGTAGAGAACCTACTCCTCAGCTCCGGGCTCGTGCACGAGGCCTGCGCATTCGGGGTCGAGAACCCGGCCGTCGGGCAAGACGTGGTGGCGGTGATCTCCCTGAGGAACGGCGGAGAGGAGGGGGCCGTGGACAGGGTCAGGGAGCACGTCATAGAGAACGGGCCGCCCTACATGGTGCCCAAGGAGATACTCGTCAGGGACGATTTGCCCAAGACGGGTTCGGGCAAGATCGACCGCAAGGGGATAAGCAGTGCTTACTCAAACGGATAAGGCTTACGACCTGGCCGGGCGCTTTGGGGGGGAGAGCGGGGGCGAGTTCGCCCCTTCCGGCATCCCCATCTCCGGGCTGGCGCGGGAGTACGGGACGCCCTTCTACCTCTACCACGGGGGGATGATCTCGGAGAGGGTCCGCCGCGTCAGGGAGGCTCTAGGGACGGAGGTCTCCTACTCGGTAAAAGCGAACCCGAGTCTCGGGATTTGCCAGCTCATAGCCTCGGAGCGGGAGGCAGGGGCCGAGGTCGCCTCCTCGGGGGAACTGGCGGTGGCGCTGGCCGCGGGCTTCGAGCCCGAGGACATCGTCTTCGCAGGTCCAGGTAAGACCGACGACGAGCTCAGGCGCGCCGTCATGGAGGGCATCTTCGCCGTCAACGTCGAGTCTTTGAACGAGATCGACCGCCTCGCCCGTATAGCCCGAGAGGCGGGCAAGGGCATCGGGGTGGGGCTCAGGATCAACCCCGAAGCCCAGCTTATGGGATCCGGGATGCGCATGGGCGGTACGGTCGGGCAGTTCGGCATGGACCAGGCGGAGCTAGGGGAGGCGGTACGGAAGACGCTCGGTAGGGCCGAACTCACCCTGCGCGGCGTCCACGTCTACACGGCGACCCAGGTCTTCGAGGTCGAACCCCTCCTCGAGCACTGCCGCAATATTCTGGAGATCTCGCTGGAGGCAGCGGACCTCGCCGGTCATCCTCTCGAGATGATCGACTTCGGCGGCGGCTTCGGGGTCCCCTACTTCGAGAAGATGAGTGAGTTCGACCTTGACGGCTTCGCCGACGGCTTCCGCGACCTACTCTCCTCCTATCGCCAGGATCCACGCCTCGCAGGGTGCCGTTTCCTCTTCGAGTTGGGGCGCTACCTGGTGGCCGACGCCGGCGTCTACGTCACGCGGGCGGTGGATGTAAAGGAGACCAGGGGCAAGACCTTCGTCGTCACTGACGGCGGCATGAACCACCACCTCACGGCCACGGGGAACATGGGGCAGGTGTTCAGGAAGGCCTATCCACTGCTCAACCTGACCCGCATGGGCGGTGTACCCGAGGAGGGCGTTGCCGTGGCCGGCCCCTGCTGCACGCCGCTCGATATGTTCGGCAACAACATCCCCCTGGCCGCCCCCGTGACCGGGGACCTGATCGGTGTTTTCTACAGCGGGGCTTACGGCTTCTCGGCCTCCAACCTGGGCTTCCTGAGCCACCCTGCCCCCGCCGAAGTGCTGCTCTTGCAGGGCGAGGCGCACCTCCTGCGTGCCGGCGGAAGGCCAGAGGACGTCTTGAGAGGCCAGGAGGCCGTTTCGAGACCGGGTCGGGAGTCGGGCGTCAGGGGCTAGATTGTGACGCCCGCACCGGTCGAGTACCACCCACGCGGTGAGGGAGGCAGGGTATTAGGAGGCCCATGCGCAGTGGTTGGCTCCGTCGGTTCACCCAGATTCGGTATGACCTCACGATACGCCAAAGAGGGTCCCCCCGGCGGAGTGCTACCGGGGGCTATTTCTTCTGCTGAGGGGATCGGTCTAGTCTTCTGATGATGGGATGCGCGGACCATAATAGTCCCCGTTGACCTCCGCCACGGGCACCACCGACGTGGGTATTGGCTTTCCGTCTTCTACCAAAGCCTGATAGTCCGTCTTCCATTGATCCTTGTAGACGACCTTGCCGTCTTCCTTCCTCGTGTAGTAGGTGACCCACTCGGAGGCATCAGAGTTCATGTAGACCGGCTCCGAGGACATCGTCACGTCCACGTTGTCGGGGACGCCGTAGACCTGAGCGTAGATGTAGTTGTCGTTCGCCACGTACTCCTGCAGGAGGATATAGCCCTCGGTGGTGTTCTTGAACCTCATGTCAAGCTCGCCGTTGCCGTACTGATCACCGAACCACACCGTCGCGTCCATTCCCGGCCTTATGTAAGGAAGCTGCGTGTCGTGCGGGCTGCGCTCGAGTATCGTAAGGCCGGCATAGAGGGCCGCGTTGTACAGCGTCGAGGTCACCTGGCAGAGCCCGCCGCCGAGATCCGTGTTCGTCGCGCCGTTCACGATGACGTGCGACTCCTCGTAGTTCAGATCGGAGACGGTGTCGGTCATCGAGAAGGTCTGTCCCGGAGCCAGGAACGTACCGCTTATGGCGTGCGAGGCGAGGTCGAGGTTGTTCACACGGGCCTGGCTGTGGTCCGAGGTGGCGGTGTAGTTGGTGTGGTAGGAGCCGAGGAGTTTGGTCGGCTTCTTGGCCTGAAGCTCGGCGGTGGTGTACTTGGGCTTGTCGATGGTTATCGGCACCTCGTATTCAGTCTTGCCTTCGAAGATACCGCCCTGTATGGCGTCGAGTAGCTTCTCGGCCTCGACGCTTCGGCCCTCGTGGCTGGACTTGACGATGATATGGCCTTCCGAGCCGAAGCCGTAGCTGGCCTCCACGGGTTTGACTGTAAGGTCGTTGTAGACGTCGGTGAGGACGCCGTCCAGACGGTCGCGGTCGAGGCTGACATCGATCTTGCCTTCCTGCTTGGTGACGTCTATGGCCGAACCCACGCGATCGGGTACGACCGTCCAACTCTCCCCCTTGGCTTTGAGCACCAGCGGCTCGGAGAGGGCTCCCCTGGCCTTCTTCGCCGCCGCCTCGGCCTCGGCGGTCGTGACCTTGGGATCGAGCGTGTCACCCCTGAGGCGGGCCTTCCCGCTCATATCGTCGATGGCGCCGTCTACGCTCGCCATGGTGGCCGCGACGTCCAAGTCGTAGCCGTTGCGGGAATCCGCGACCTCGACCTCCGAGCCGTAGATCTTTACGTCGGCCTCCCTTGGGGGGCGGTCTACCTGGGAGGCGATCTCACGCACCTCGCCCCGCGCTTTCGCAGCCCTGTAGTCGATGTCAGGAGGTATCGTCGCCCCGCCGAAGGAGGCGCGCAGGCGCTCGGCGAGGCGGTCCAGCACGTTCCCTTCACGCCCGACGGCGTAGGCTTTATCAACGGTCTCGTTTATGTTGAAGCTCACGCCCATCGCGCTGGCTTTGCGGGTGATATGCCCGGGGCCGTCGAAGTCGATCTCCTCGAGCGGGCCCACGACCTGATCCCTGACGATCTGGCGCGCCTCGGCCGGCGTATTGCCGCCTAAAGAGACGCTGCCGACCTCCACGCCGCGGTGTATCTTGCCCGCGTTCAGCCAGAAGTCCGCCGCCACAAGCACGGCGACGATGGCGCAGATAACGATTATCGGCCCCGCTATCCCCCGACGCTGGCTCCTGTCCTTGTCGATAGGGTTCAAGCTGGATGAGTAGTAGCCGGAGGGTACACCCTCACCGTCGTTACCGCGCCTGTCCCGCTTTCTCCGATTCTTGAGACTCAATATCTACCCTCCGCGTGCGGCCTTCCACGCGCCCGAACGACAGATTCCTGGAGAGGTCCCCCCTCTCTCTTCCGGCTGGCGACCCTTCGCCCTGGCCCGAACGAGCGCCGCCCGGAAAGCCTAACACGGCAAGGGTGGGTACGCCACCTTTCTTGCCGATGTTTGCAGGACCGGGTCGCCACCAGGGGAGGTACGACCTCGTACGCCTAGGCACAACATCTGGCCTGCCGGATCAGGAAGTCGTGTCCTGGCCGGACTCTACTTCCGGGTCTTCGAGCGTCACCGCAGGGGTTCCCAGGGTGGCGCCCTGGCTCTGGATCAGACGCCGCTCGGAGTCGTACGCGTGGACCATCATCGCAAGCTCGAGCCTGTCCCGCTCGACGGGAAGGGTGCCCGCCTCCTCCTGCCTGGCAAGCTCTGCACCCTCGACTCCAAGGGCTTTCTCGAGCTCCCTGATCCTGCGCCGCATCTTCAGCCTGCCCCCCGGCGTCAGGCGCAGGTACGTTCGCTCGTCGGGTCCCTCGACGGGATAGACCCAGGCGCTTCGCAACCAGTACTGAATGATCTCACTCTTCAGCTCCTCTTTGTTCCTAAGCTCCATAACGCTCTCTTCCATTTTCCGCGTAATTTACCCGCTTTCACCAGGAAACTCCACCGCTTTCCTGGCGTATGGGGAGGGTACCATGAGCCCCATGCAGGAAGACCCCACGCTCGCGCCCTGGAAGAGGCTGGGAAAGACCCTTGCAGGCTCTTTCGCGGCCCGCGCGCGAGGACTCCTCGCTACTGACTTCGCCATCTTCGGACGGGAAGGCGAGGAGATCGGACGTCTGAGGATCGACGGAACCGAGGGCGCCGAACTCGAAGCCGGGGATCTAAAGGCGCGGATCGAACGCTCCGAGCACACCGGCTACACCATGCTCTCGAACGGCGCGACGATTCTCGCGGCGGAACCGGCGGGAGCCCTGATTACGCCCGAGATAAGGTGCGTAGGCCGCCCCTACAAAGGCCGGCTGTCTCTCCTGCGCAACACGGCCGAGGCCGGGCCGGCGGGGGACGAAGCGACGGCGCGCATTACCGGAGGCCTCACGAATCGGAACTACGAGGCCGTCTTCGACGCCGGCAACGAAGGCTCCTTACCCGTCGCCTTCTTCCTCCTCTTCCTTACCGTCACGCTCAGACGCAGGGCCTACAACGTCGTGCATAAGGGATGAACCCTCATGTACGACGAGCCATCAGTATGTCAGCCATCAGCGGTTGGCAACCAAGAGGCTGACCTGCTGAAGTGCTGGCCAGCGCGCTTCTCGGAAAGCCAGGCCTTCCGAGAAGCGATTTAGCGGAGCCGCCGAGGAGGCAGGTCCTGGGGCGTTGCGTAGACGGTCACCGTGGAGCCTCTCGGGGCCTGCTCCCCTGCGGCCGGGTCCGTGGCCCAGGTCACGCCGCGAGGTGCGAAACCCTCCTGGTAATCGTAGACGAACTTCACCTTGAAGCCCCTGTTGTTCAGCGCATTCTTCGCGTAGTAGTCGTAGAAGGCCGTCACGTCCGGGACAGAGACCAGCTCCGGTCTGGCCGGCGTCCTCGCCTCCGTGATCGAGGCGACGTTCTGGCTACCGGACTCGCCCGAGGATGTGGCCCCTCCCTGCGCGCTCCGTGGTGGCGCCGGCGGTTTCGTCTCGACAGGGTTCATCCGGCTCAAGGTGTTCGCCACGTTACCATCTTGTGGAAGGCCGACGAGCCCCGAAGCTAGTGCTCCTCCGCCACCGAGGAGGAAGAGCAGGACGACCACCGACGCCAGGACGAGCCCACCACGACGAGCCTTGCGGCGCGCCGGTTTAGGCGTCTCCGTTGTCCCCGCCGACCTGGGCGGGGCTTCTATCTCCATGTCATCGAGCATCGCGTTGGCCGAGAAGTACCGGTCCCTGGGGTTCTTGGAGAGGGCCTTCATGATCACCGCCTCCATGCCAGGCGTGATCCTCTTGTTCAGCCTGCGCGGCGGCGTAGGGTCTTTGTGGATGTGCTGCCTGGCGAGGCTCTTGACGTCACCCGAGAATGGCGGCCCTCCTGTCAGACAGTGATAGAGGAGGACACCCACGGAGTAGACGTCGCTCCTTGGCGTCGCGTCCTCGCCCTTGAGTTGCTCGGGTGACATGTAGCGGGCGCTGCCGACGATCTCGCCGGGCTCGCCCATCGCAGCGTCGTCCTCCTCGACGATGCGGGCGATGCCGAAGTCCGCGACCT
>Ga0126309_10000725_pt1 | contig 11049 bp, 12 predicted proteins | sample Plot56_FD_92541 | JGI IMG/M metagenome (GOLD analysis project Ga0126309, IMG submission 92541) | Serpentine soil microbial communities from UC McLaughlin Reserve, CA, USA - Plot56 | ecosystem: Environmental > Terrestrial > Soil > Grasslands | place: USA: UC McLaughlin Reserve, Lake County...
CCTCGCGAGGAGTGGCCGCGCGCCGAGGACGGGAGCTACACGATGTTCACGCGCCCGCTCGACCTGCGCGGCCTCCTCGCCGAAGCCTGATGCCGAAGGGCTACGCAGACGGTCCCGCGGCAGAGGAGGCCGAGCGCCGGCTCGACGAGCTCGAGCGCGCGAAGCCGCGCGAGGTTGCGGCGCCCGATCGGCCCGCCGTCTTCGGGTCGACCGCGGACGACCCGGAGCCGCACTTCCTGGGCTGGGTCGGGGAGGTCGACCCCGACGCCCTCTTCGCGTCCGGGGACGCGTGGGGGCTGACGGTCCAGCGGGTCGTCGCGATCGAGAACGCGCGCTAGGCTAGAGAGCAGGCAGATGGCCAAGCCCGTGGAGCAGCTCGACCACGTGATCATCCGGTTCGCCGGCGACTCCGGCGACGGGATGCAGCTGACCGGGGACCGGTTCACGACGGAGACGGCGGTGGTGGGAAACGACCTCGCGACCTACCCCGACTTCCCCGCCGAGATCCGGGCGCCAGCGGGCTCGCTGCCGGGCGTCTCGGGCTTCCAGGTCCACTTCGCCGACCACGACATCCTCACCGCGGGCGACCGGCCGGACGTGCTCGTCGCGATGAACCCGGCGGCGCTGAAGACGAACCTGAAGGACCTGCCGCGTGGCGGCACGCTCATCGTCAACGCCGACGCCTTCAGCGACCGGAACCTCCAGAAGGCCGGCTATACGGCGAGCCCGCTCGAAGACGGCTCGCTCGGCGACTACAACGTCGTCACCGTTCCGCTGACCACGATGACGGTCGAGGCCGTGAAGGGGGTCGGGGTCACGCCGCGCGAGGCGGAGCGCTCCAAGAACTTCTTCGCGCTCGGGCTGATGTCATGGCTCTACGGCCGACCGACCGAGACGACGCTCGAGTTCATCGAGCGCAAGTTCTCGCGGCTGCCGGCGATCGCCGAGGCGAACGCAGCGGCGTTCAAGGCCGGCTACGCGTTCGGCGAGACGAGCGAGCAGTTCGCGGTGCAGTACGAGGTCAAGCCGGCCAAGCTCAAGCCGGGCGTCTACCGCCAGATCACCGGGAACCAGGCGCTCTCGCTCGGCCTCGTCGCGGCCGCGCGGCAGAGCGGCCTGGACCTCTTCCTCGGTGCGTACCCGATCACGCCGGCTTCGTCGATCCTCGAGGAGCTCGCCGGCTACAAGCACTTCGGCGTCCGGACGTTCCAGGCGGAGGACGAGATCTCAGCCGTCGGCGCCGCGCTCGGCGCCTCGTTCGGCGGCGCGCTCGGCGTGTCCACATCGGCAGGGCCTGGAGTCGTCCTCAAGTCGGAGACGATCGGGCTCGCTGCCACGCTGGAGCTGCCGCTGCTCATCCTGGACATCCAGCGGGCGGGGCCGTCAACCGGGATGCCCACGAAGCCGGAGCAGGCCGACCTGCTGATGGTCTTGTTCGGGCGCAACGCCGAGTCGCCGGTGCCCGTGCTCGCCGCCTCGACGCCGGGCAACTGCTTCTACATGGCCATCGAGGCCGCGCGGATCGCGCTGAAGTACCGCACGCCCGTGTTCCTGCTCTCCGACGCCTATCTCGCGAACGGCGCCGAGCCGTGGCTGATCCCGTCCGTCGCGGACCTGCCGGACATCTCGCCCACCTTCACGACCGAGCCCCCCGAGGACGGGACATTCCTGCCGTACGCGCGCGACCCGGAGACGCTCGCGCGGCCGTGGGCGGTACCGGGAACGCCGGCGCTCGAGCACCGCATTGGCGGGCTCGAGAAGCAGGACCTCACAGGCAACGTCAGCTACGACCCCGACAATCACGACCTGATGGTGCGGCTGCGCGCGCAGAAGGTGGCGGGGATCGCGAAGGACATCCCGGAGCTCGACGTGGACGATCCGGACGGCGACGCGGAGCTGCTCGTCCTCGGCTGGGGCGGCACCTACGGCCCGATCGCGGCGGGCGTGCGGCGCGTTCGCCGGTCGGGGCGCTCGGTCGCGCACGCGCACCTGCACTACCTCAACCCGTTCCCGCGCAACACCGGCGAGGTGCTGCGCCGCTACGAGCGCGTGCTGGTGCCGGAGATGAACCTCGGCCAGCTGCTCAAGCTCGTCCGGGCCGAGTTCCTCGTCGACGCGGTCGGCTACAACCGCGTGCGCGGCGTCCCGCTGCGCGCGGTCGAGATCGAAGAGGCGATCGAGGCGATGCTGTGAGCAGCGAAGGTAACGGCAACGGGCTCGTGAAGCTGACCACCAAGGACTTCAAGTCCGACCAGGAGGTGCGCTGGTGCCCGGGCTGCGGCGACTACGCCATCCTCGCGGCGATGCAAGCCTTCATGCCCGAGCTGGGCCTCCAGCGCGAGCGGATCGTCTTCGTGTCGGGGATCGGCTGCGCGGCTCGCTTCCCGTACTACCTGCAGACCTACGGGATGCACTCGATCCACGGCCGCGCGCCCGCGATCGCGACCGGCCTCGCTGCATCGCGGCCCGACCTCTCCGTGTGGGTCGTCACCGGCGACGGGGACGCGCTCTCGATCGGCGGCAACCACCTGATCCATGCGCTGCGCCGCAACGTCAACGTCAAGATCCTGCTCTTCAACAACCAGATCTACGGGCTCACGAAAGGCCAGTACTCGCCCACGAGCCCGCTCGGGACGCTGACCAAGTCGACCCCAATGGGCTCGCTCGACCACCCCTTCAACCCGCTCTCGCTGGCGATCGGCGCCGAGGCGACGTTTGTCGCGCGGGCGATCGACACCGACAAGAAGGGCCTCACGCCGGTGCTGCGGCAGGCCGCTGAGCACCGCGGCTCGGCGTTCGTCGAGATCTTCCAGAACTGCAACATCTACAACGACGGCGCCTTCGACGTCGTCCGCGACGAGCCGCTGAACCGCATCGAGCTGAAGCACGGCGAGCCGATCCGCTTCGGCGAGGACGGCTCGCGCGGCGTACGTCTGCGGGGCGACGGGTCGGTCGAGGTCGTCGACGTCGCCGCAGCCGGCGAGGACACGCTGCTCGTCCACGACGAGGCCCATCCGGAGCCGTCGATCGCGTTCGCGCTCTCGCGGCTGACGATCGGAACGGTCGGTGCTGCGCCGGTCGGCGTCTTCCGGGACGTCGAGCGCCCCGTCTACGACACGCTCATGGCGGAGCAGCTCGCCGACGCGAAGGCGAAGAAGGGCGAAGGCGACTTCGCGGCGCTCCTTCGCTCCGGCGACACCTGGCAGATCGGCTGAGGCCTACCCCTCTGGACCGTTGCCGTTCTCGCTGATGAGCGGGCCGCCGGGCTGCGGTGAGAGCGTGAAGCGGACGCCGCCGTCGTCGACCGCGGCGTCGAGCACCTTGTCGGACAACGCCTCGGCTGCAACCGGCTCGAGGAACACTTGCGCGCCCTCCTGGTCGATTACCTCGTCCAGCGTGTCCGGCTCGTCGGCGACCGAGAGCTCGAGCGTCGCCTCGTCGCCGTCGACCTCGCGTGCGGCGATTCGCAGGCCGCCCTCGCCGGCCGCCTCGGACTGGTCGACGATCGCGCGGATGATCGTGGCTGCATCGTTGGTGAGGACGAGCACGGGGCCCCTTTCGTCGTAGTTTCCTCGCCCCTTCCGCATGGCGCAGCCGCCAAACCGGTTACGCCTGGCGCAGGAACCTGACGATCCGCTCGGCGACCTCCTCGCCGGCGTCCTCCTGCAGGAAATGGCCCGCATCGCGCACCGTCTCTGCTGGGAGAGCCCCTGGGATCAGCCGGGAGAACCGCTCCGCCACACGCGGTGAGAAGATCGGATCGGAGTCGGAGAAGAGGACGAGCACGGGTTTCTCCCACCGTGTGAGCGCGTCGCGCACCGCGAGCATGGCGGGCGCCGAGGCGTGGTCGGGCTCCGTCGGGACGAGCTCCGGGAACATGAGGACGCCCGTCTTCGACTCCGGCGTCGGGAACGGCGCGTCGTACGCGGCCTCGACCTCGTCCGGAAGGTCGCGCACGCAGGAGATTCGGATGAGGCGGCCCGGCTGAACGTCGGTGCCGACCCGGCGCACGAGCGCGCGGAAGCGCAGCCACTCCTCGGACGGGGCGCGCCCCGCGCCGATGCCGGTGTTGAGGATCACCAGCCGGTCGACACGCTGAGAGTGCTGGACCGCGACGCGAAGCCCGATCGGGCCGCCCCAGTCCTGGACGACGATCGTCAGCCGGTGGAGGTCGAGCTGCTCGACGAACCGCTCGATCGACCCGTAGTGCGAGTCGTACGAGTACCACCCCGGATCCAAAGGCTTGTCCGAGCGGCCGAAGCCGAAGTAGTCGGGGGCGACGACGCGCGCGACAGCCGCCAGCGGCGGGATCAGCTTGCGGTAGAGGTAGCCCCAGGTCGGCTCCCCGTGCAGCAGCAGGACGGGGTCGCCCGCGCCCTCGTCGGCCCAGTGCATCCGCAGGCCGTCCTGCTCGAGGTAGTTCGGCTCGAAGTCCCAGCCCGCCAGCCCCTCGAACTGCCCGTCCGGTGTCCGGTAGGCCGTCACACGCCGAGGGTACAACTCGTCACGATGGAAGAACGTACGACGGAGCTCCGCCGCGGCCCTCCGCCGCCGTGGTACCGCGAGCACTGGTGGGTCTGGCTCGTGGTGCTCCTCCTGATCGTCGCAGGCATCATCGCGTTCTTCGCCTTGCGGGGAGACGGCGGCGACGCGGGAGAGGCCCAGCAGCGGTCCAAGGTGCCGAACGTCGTCGGCCTGCCGGAGACGACCGCGCGTGCCGCGCTGGAGGATCTCGGTTTCGAGGTCGAGGTGGGGCGGCGGTCGACGAATGCGCGCCGCGGAGTCGTCGTCGAGCAGGACCCGAGCGCAGGTTCGCGGCTCGCGACAGGGGGTCATGTCTCGATTGCCGTCTCGACGGGGCCCGAGCCGACGCAGACGGTGACGGAGACCCGCACTGTCACATCCGAGCCCGAGACGACCGAGCCCGAGACGACGCAGCTTCCGGACGTCGTCGGCCAGGAGTACCCGGACGCCGTCGAGCAGCTCGTGCAGGCGCGGTTCTTGCCGGACAGTTTCCCCGTCGCCTCGAGCGAGGAGCGGGGGACCGTCGTCGACCAGCACCCGCAGGGCGGGACCCAGGTGGCGGGCGGTTCGCCCGTTCGCCTCGACGTCTCCCTCGGCTCCGGCGAGCGCGAGGAGCGCCAGGTGCCGGACCTGACGGGCCAGCCGCTCGGCGACGCTCTGGTCGCCTGCGCCGAAGCCGGCTTCACCTGCCGGGCGGTGCCCCGAGTCGGCGCGGGGCGCGTCGTCACCGCCGAGCGGCCGGTCGCGGGCACGTCGCTCGAGCTGAGCCAGATCGAGCTGTCGACCGGGTAGGCGTTACTCGGGCCGGTGCACCACGCCAGGCTCGAGGCGCGCCGACCCGGGACGCGCCACCGGCTCCCGAAACGGGCTCTTCCACCAGCCGAGCGCGGTCATCGCGAGGCCGGCCACGCCGGCGACGGCGAACGCGAGCCGCGTGCCGCCGACGTCGGCCAGCCACCCCGCCGCGAGCGACCCCGGCGGTCCGAGGCCGGCGAACGCGAAGAGGAAGAGCGACATCACGCGGCCGCGCAGGTGGTCCGGCGCGGTGAGCTGCAGCAGCGACTGCGTGTTCGAGTTCCAGAGGATGAAGCAGACCCCCGCCGCGAAGAGGAGCGCCGCGGCGACCGGAACCGAGGTCTGAGGCGCGAGCACGAGGACGGTGATCCCGAAGCCGGCCGTACCGGCGAGGAGCGCCTTCCAGCTCGCCCGCCCGAGCGTCGCAGTGAGCAGAGCGCCGGCCAGCGCGCCCGCTCCGAACGCGGCGGACATGCTGCCGAAGACCTCCGGCCCCGCGTCCAGCGTCTCGCGGACGAGCACGGGCACGAGCACGTTGAAGTTGAACCCGAGCGTGCTCAGGACCGTCGTGATGACGAGCGCGACCCAGACGACGCGTGTCTTCTTCGCGAAGACGAGGCCCTCGCGTACTCCCCGGAAGACCGTGGGCCGCGAGTCGCCGCGCTCCACCGGGTGGAGCTCGGCCGGCCGGATGAGCGCCAGCGCCGCGAGCACTGCTAGGAAGCTGACCGCGTTGATGATGAAGCAGGCAGCGGTGCCGCCCGCCGCGATCACGATCCCCGCCAGCGCGGGCCCGGCCATACGTGACGCGTTGAACAGCGTGGCGTTCAGGGCGACCGCGTTCGGCAGCTCGTCCCTCCCGACGAGCTGGAACGTGAGCGACTGCCGCCCTGGAGCGTCGAAGACGGTGGCGGTTCCACCGAGCGCTGCGAGCAGGTAGATCGCCCAGAGCGGCGTCGCGTCCGTGAGCGCGAGGATCGAGAGCGCGATCGACACCGCCATCGCGCCCGCCTGAGTGGTCATGACGAGGCGACGGTTGTCGAAGCGATCGGCGAGGACTCCTGCCACCAGGCCGAAGAGGGTGAACGGGAGGAAGCGACAGAAGGCGAGGATGCCTACGGCGAGCGGCGAGCGCGTGTGGTCGACCACGAACCACGCGAGCGCGATCATCTGCATCCAGGTGCCGAAGACCGAGACGAGCTGCCCGCTGAAGAAGAGGCGATAGTTGCGGTGCTTCTTGAGCGAGGCAAAGGTGCGGCTCATACCTGCTCGGCCTCCAGCAGCCGCCCGAGCGGCGCGATCGCGTTGCGCACGGCCTGTAGGTCCTCCTCGGAGAGCGTCCGGAGGCGCGACGCCAGCCAGGCGGTGCGGCGGGACTTGACCTGACGGAGGATGCGCTCGCCCTCCGGCGTGACGTGGAGGCCGTGGCGGCGCGCGTCGTTCGCGTCGTCCTCGCGCCTGAGCAGCCCGAGCTCCACGAGCCGGCTCACGTGGCGGGACATGCCGGCGGGGGACATGCGTTCGCGAGCCGCGAGCTCGCGGACTCCGATTCCCGGGTGGCGGTCGATCGCGAAGAGCAGAGTCACCTGCCCGGCCGTCACCCCGAGCAGCCGGACTTCGCGCCGTAGCTCGCGGGAGAGCCTCATCACGACCGGCCGCAACTGCTCGGCCAGTTCGTTAACCATGTTAACGAGTGTACCGATCGACGTCCCGGCCGCGGGCCTTCCCGTGGTGCCCGAAAAGCAAGGGTCAGACCCCCAGCATGACCTCACCCGACGGGCCGGCGTCTGAGCCTTGCTGTGTGTCGGCGTTGCTACTTGGGTGGAGCGATGCCCTTTTCGCGCAGCTCGTCGAGCGCCCGCTCGCGCTTCTCGAGCTCGTCGAGGCCCATCCCCGCGAGGATCCACGGCGCCTTCGTGAACTGCACGTCGCGGTAGTCGACGAGCTGGAGCCGGTTCCCCCACGGGTCGCGCACGTCGTTGCCGCCGACGCGCTCGGCTCCCGCCTCGACGAGCAGCTGGAGGGCGCGCTCGCGGTCGTCCACGACGATGCCGATGTGCCGCCCGGCGTCGGGCGGCTGAGTGCGGGCAGCCTCGAGCGCGATGAACTGGTCGCCGATGTCGATGAAGGCCATTTGCCGCCCGCGGCCGCGGAGCGTCAGCTCGAACGCGCGCCCGTAGAACTCGAGCGCCTCGTCGATGTCGCCGACCTCGAGGGCGACGTGGTTGATCCCGACCAGTCTGGCCCGGTCGCTCATGCGGCGAATATAGACCTTGTGTGCCGACTGCTCGGACGCGCGCGCTCACTGCGCGGCAGGCGCGCATTCCGTGCGGCACGAGACGCCATAGCGGCGAATACATGTCTCGCCCCGCAGCTATGCGAGCTCCGTTGCGAGCGTCAGGAACATGGCGTGCGACCAGAGCAGCGGCGATGCCGGCTGGCCCCACTTCTCGACCCACGGGGCGTACATCTCAGGCGCCAGCAGGTGATCTTGCGACTGCTCCGGGAGATGCCCCTCCGCGGTCGCGTGCTCCGCGACCCAGTCGAGCTTCGCGCGCGCCTCGTCGGGCCGGCCGGTCGCGGCGTAGCAGAGCCCGAGCATCGCGGTCAGCAGGAGCCATTCGCCGCCGCCGTAGTACGTGTCCTCGAGGTTCCGGTGGACGCCGCCGCCGGGGCTCACGAGGCGGCTCTCGATCTCGGCCAGTGGCGCGGCGCCCAGGCCGAGCAGCGGCAGCGCGAGCAGGCTCGCATCGAGGCGCTCCTCGGGCTCCGGCAGGGGCACGTGCTCCCCCCACGCCTCGAGCCCCGCCCGAGCCGACGCGAGCGTGACGGCGTGCAGCCCCTCGCGCTCCTCCCACCAGTCGACGCACGGCTCGCCGCCGTGCCACCGGAGGTAATCGAGCGTCAGCTCCACCGCGCCCTGCCAGCGGTCGGCCGCTCGGCCGTGCCGCGCGCAGTGCTCCCGTAGCGCCCACAGCCAGAGCCCGTAGCCGTCCACCTGGAACGTCAGCCACTCCATCGTCGACTCGCGCCCGTCGACGGTGTAGCGCGTGTGGAGCCGCTCGCCGCGCCGGACTTGCACGGCGCGCGCCTCGAGGATCCCGCCGCACCAGTCGAAGAAGCGCTCCGCGCTGTCTGTCTCCCCCGCCCGGCTCATGGCGTCGGCGATGAACGCGCCGTCGCGGAACCACGAGTATCGGTACGGCGCGAAGCTCGGACAGGCGAGATAAGCCCCGCTCGCAGCCTGGCCGGCGCGAATCACCTCGATGCTCGTCCCGGCGAGCGAGCTGACGGCGGACACGCGGCGGGCCGCGGTCGCTACTTGACGGAGCCCGCGAGCAGGCCCTGGACGAAGTAGCGCTGGAAGGCGAGGAAGATCGTCAGCGGAACGATCAGCGAAACGAATGCGGCCGGCGCGATCAGGTCGAGGTTCGAGCCGAACTGCCGCAGCTGCAGCGAGATCGTCGCCGCGATCGGCTGGTTCGATTGCGCGAGCGTCAATCCGACGAGCAGGTCGTTCCAGACGAAGAGCACCTGGAAGATGCCGAGCGACGCGACGGCGGGCACGCCGAGCGGCAGGATCAGCCGGAAGAAGATGCGGAGCTCGGACGCGCCGTCGATGCGCGCCGCCTCCATTAGGTCCTTCGGGATCCCGACGAAGAAGTTCCGCAGCAGGAAGATCGAGAACGGCAGCGAGAACGCGGTATGGAAGAGGACGAGCCCGACGACCGTGTCGTAGAGGCCCAACGTGTTGTACAGCTTGAAGATCGGGATCAGCGCCATCTGGATCGGCAGGGCCAGCAGGCCGATGAGCACGATGAAGATCACGTCCCGCCCCGGGAAGTCGATCCAGGCGAAGGCGTAGCCGGCGAGGGCAGCGATGATGACCGGCAGGATCGTGGCCCCGGTCGTCACGAGCGCTGTGACGATCAGCGCGTGGACCAGATCCTCGTTCTGGAAGAGCGCCGTGTAGTTGTGGAGCGTCGCCGCGCTCGGGTCGGAGAACACGCGCCACCAGCCCTCGGTCGCGGAGCGGGCCGGATCGAAGATCGAGATCATGAAGAGCCCGAACGTCGGCACCAGCCACAACAGCCCGACGATCAGCAGGAACAGGTGAACCGGGACCTTCGCGGTGAAGCGGGCGACCCGCTCCGCCTTCGACTCCGGCCGGGGGACGACGACTGCTCTGCCTTCGACTGCTTCGGCGGTCGCCATCGTCAGCCTCCGACGTTCTCCCGGCGGAAGCGCCGGATGTTGAGGAGCAGGACCGGGATCACGAGGACGAACAGGAAGACCGCGAGCGCAGCGCCTACCCCGAACTGGTTCTGGCCGGAGAACGACTTCCGCCACATCTCGAGAGCGACGACGGTGGCGTCCTTCAGCGTCGAGCCCGGCGAGATGGCGAGCACGATGTCGAAGACTTTGAGCACCCCGATCACCTGGGTGATGAACACCACCCCGAGCACGGGCGAGAGGAGCGGGACGGTGACGCGGCGGAAGACCTGGAACTCAGTCGCCCCGTCCGTTCTCGCCGCCTCGAGCACGTCACGCGGGATCGCGGCGAGGCCCGCACCGATGACGACCATGGCGAAGCCGGCTGCGGTCCAGATGTACGCGATCATGATCGACGGGACGATGAGCTTCGAGCCGAGCCAGCTGACCCCCTGGAACGGCGCCACGAACGTTGTTTTGTCGACCGCGACCCGGTAGCTGCCGGGGCCGAGGCTCGGGAACGTGAAGGAGCCGTCGCTCTCGGTCGACGCCGAGTCGACCTTCTTGCCGGAGTCGTCGAGCAGGTCGACGGTCGCGCCCGGGATCCCGAGCTCGCCCTGCTCGACCTTGCCGGCCTCCCCGCCGCCCGGGCTGAAGTCGCGCCAGACGACGCCCGAGATGCCGTCCTGAGCCGGTTGCGGCTCCACCGCCTGCTTCGCATCGCCGGGCACTTCGTCCGGCGGGATCGCGGTGAGGCCGAGGAGCGCGGTGTCGCCCGACTGCAGCGTCTTGTCGAGCGTGAACCCAGCCTTGCTGCTACCCGCGAGATCCGGAGTGGAAGGGTTCGCCTTCGTCAGCACCCCCGACGGGCCGACCGCCCCCTTGATCACGCCGATGACGTGGTTGATCGACCCGACGCTCGGATCCCGGTCGTACATCGTGGCGCGCCAGATGATCCCGGCGGCGAACAGCGAGATCGCCAGAGGCGCGAAGACCGCGAACTTGAACGCGATCGCCCAGCCGATCCGTTCCGTCAGCACGGCGAAGATCACTCCGAGGGCTGTGACGGAGGCCGGGACGACCGCGACCCAGATCGCGTTGTTCTTGATCGCGGTCAGCAGGATGTCGTCGGTGAAGATCTGCTTGTAGTTGTCGAACCAGACGAACTCCTTGCCGCTGTTCGAGATGAAGCTTCGGCGGATCGTCTCGATCGTCGGGTAGATGTAGTAGAAGAGGAGCAGGAAGAAGGCCGGACCAACGAAGGCCAGGGCCGGCCCCCATCTCGACCAGACCGACCGGGGCGGCGGAGGCCCCCCGAGGGGGGCCTGGCCGGCTACCGATGAGCTGGTGGACGTCACTGGGTCGTTACTTGTAGGCCTTCGCTGCCGCCGCCTCGAGCTTCTTCGCCGTTGCGTCGACGTCCGGGTTCTTGAAGAAGTCCTGCAGGATCGTGAACTCGTCCGTCGACCCGAACTGCGCCGGGGCGAGGTCGGACATGTCGAACACGAAGTTCTCGGC
>Ga0126309_10000726_pt1 | contig 11049 bp, 8 predicted proteins | sample Plot56_FD_92541 | JGI IMG/M metagenome (GOLD analysis project Ga0126309, IMG submission 92541) | Serpentine soil microbial communities from UC McLaughlin Reserve, CA, USA - Plot56 | ecosystem: Environmental > Terrestrial > Soil > Grasslands | place: USA: UC McLaughlin Reserve, Lake County...
CGGCGAGACTACCTACGTCCTGGATGCCTTTATCCTCGACCTCTCAGAAGTAGTGGAGGCGCTGCTGCCGCCCAAGACACTCATCGTCCACTATGCCCCGATGGAGAGAGGCTTCATCCGCGAGCACTTCGGAGTCGACTTGGAGTTCAAAGACACCCGCCTCCTCGCAAGGGTCTTGGAGCAGGGTGACTACGATGACATGCACACCATGGACTACGATCTCGCGGCTGTGGTCGATCGGTACCTCGAGGAGACCTTGGATAAGAGTTATCAGGAGGGCCCTTGGGATATCAGGCCTCTCCCTCCCGAGCAGCTCAGCTACGCCGCCAAGGATGCTGCTCTCCTCCCGCCGCTCTACGACACACTCCTGTTCCGCATCGAAGGCGAGGATCTCCTCACGGTACTGGATATAGAGGAGCGGGTCGACCCTGTTTTTCGGTGGATGGAGGAGACCGGGGTAGCGGTAGACGTCGCGAAGGTCGAGGCCCACCTTAGCCAGCTGGAGGAAGAGGAGAAGCGTCTGCACGGTGAGCTGCAGGCCGTCGCCGACATAAAATGGGGATCTCCCCAGCAGCTCGCGAAGTTCTTCGCGTTGGCTGAGATCCCCGAGTGGCCCGCACCGATAAGGGCAACCTGAAGACCGGAGATGAGCACCTAAAGAACCTAGCACCGCACCCGGTTATCAAGACGCTGCTGGCATGGAGGAAGATCCGCAAAGAGCTCACCACCTACGGTAGGGAGTGGCTCACCAACGCCGGGGAGGACGGTCGTATCCACGCCAAATACGACTCCTTAGGCACTGTCACCGGTCGCACGAGTTGCAGCGGGCCCAACATGCAGCAGATACCCCACGACTCCCCGCACCGCGAGAGCATTGTGGCGGGCGAGGGTAGAAAGTTTGTGGTTGCCGACTACTCGCAGATCGAGCTAAGGATCGCCGCCAAGTACGTACCAGACGATAACCTCTTTGAGATCTACCGCGTCGGGGAGGGGGATGCCCACACCTCTATGGCTGCGACCATTACCGGCAAACCAGAGTCAGGGGTAACTAAGGACGAGAGGAACCACGCCAAAGCCGCTAACTTCGGCCCGCTTTACGGCATGGGGTCCAAGAAACTGCGGGCTACCGCCAAGAACAGCTATGGGGTGGAGTGGACCGAGGCTAAGGCCTCCGAGATGCTCAAGACCTTCAAGGATAAGTATCCCGGCCTGGCGCAGTGGCACAAGTTGGGATGGTCCGCCGATGACAAGACCGAGCTCGCCCCGACGCGCACCATGGCGGGGAGGCGGCGTAGGCGCTTCAAGAGCGTCAACGACTGGTTCAATTCCCCGATCCAGGGCACAGGTGCAGATGGTGCCAAGCTGGCACTGGCGCTAATACACGAGCGGAGGGCCGAGATCCCCTCGTTAATTCCGGTGCTGTTCGTCCACGACGAAATCGTAGTTGAGTGCGACGAGCAGGACGCCGAGAGGGCCAAGGAGTTCCTGGAGTGCTGCATGAAAGATGGCATGGATCAGGTACTCAACCGGGAGGGAGAGCACATGCCGTCGGAGGTGGAGGTGATCATCACCGATCGGTGGGAGAAGCCTTAAAGCTAGGCCCTACCACCTAGAGATCCAGGGCTGCCTTCCGAAGCTGGTGCTGTAGGTTTTTGACCGCCCCGGTACCCATTTTCTGCTCTCGGTGCATGACGAGCTGGTTCTGGAATGCCCCAAGGAGGATGCCAGAGGCGTCGCACTGTGGCTCAAGGCGAAGATGGGCGAGGCCATGGAGGAGATCTTGGGTGAAGAGCTTGGTGGACCGAAGTGTGCAGAGGTGGGCTATGGTCCGAGCTGGGGTGAGTGCGTGGAGTCGGAGGAGGTGTTTCGACAATATAAAGAACAAATACCCTGAGCTACACGTCCGCGCCTCGCTAACCGAGGACGGCACCCGGCGCATAGAGTTAGTGAGAGTTTAGGGAAAGGACTAATCCCAGCGTTTAACCGTGGAACAGCTCACTCGTAATGAGCAGGAGAAGCGGTTCGAGTTCGCTCGTCGGCTTTCTTATTTTTTGCCAATTTGCAGGTAAAACGTGAGGTAAGGCAGAACAGCCGCGCCTCGCTTTACCGCAACCGTACTGCAACCCGTCAGCCGATGGCCTGCTCGAGGCCGCCCAAGCTGCCATGTCAGGCTCTCACTTGAGGCTAGCCTCGATCGCCTGGTCGGTAGGGGGCATGCACCGCGATCACCGCTTCTTTGGCATTGGGGTGAGGGGCATATCTATCCCTTTTGCTCACAAACGGCTAAAGTCGAGCTTAGGGGTCATCCTCACCGATCGTCTGAAGGCCGAGCCCTCTACCAAGACCTCCTTCAGGGTGGATTCAGCGCTTGAGGATAGCCACCACGTGTGCTCCCTCTAGGGTCGGTCCTGTTCTGATATATCACCTTACGTCGCTATGAGCAGGCGACCATCTGCACAGAATCACGATATCCAGGAGACCTCATACCCGGCCATCTTGAGACCCTGGATGACACTCGAAGGATCTACGGTCACCAGCTGGAATACCATGGTTCGCTTGCCGGACCTGCTATCTGGATCGGAGAGGACGCTGACTATGTCCAACTCAAAATCCTGGATCTTACCTGCTACCTCGGCCAGGATCCCCTCCCTGTTCGGCACCCGGACTTCGATCCTGCAACCGGGCTCGGGCAACCCAACGAGCATTATCAGAGCCCGCATCACATCTGAGGATGTGATAATCCCCAACAGCTCCTCCTCCGCCACCGCCGACGCCTCATCCACCACCGGCTCCTCGGCTATCACTGGCAGGCTCTGTATCTTATGTTCGTACATTTCCTGTGCGGCGTTCTCTATAGAGTCCTGCGGGTCCGCCGTGATCACCTCGCGGGTCATGACGTCCCCGATCCGTGTCTCCTGCAGAGCGCTTGCTCGCTCTGCATCACCTAAGGCAGGGCTCGCGTCCCTAAGATCACGGTCGGAAACTATCCCTACCATCCGTCCCTCCTCTAGAATCGGTATGTGCCTTATCCGCCTCTCCCGACAGAGCGTTAGGGCCTCAGCCACGCTTGCCTCGGGCGAAAGCGTCACAAGGGTTCGGGTCATCCAGTCTCGCACTAGCAGCACTATTGCTAACCTCCCATTCCCCAGAGTGGCGGTCCCAGTCTAAGGGATTATCCCGCCACTCATTCATGCCCTTCCAAATAATAACAGGGCTCTACCAAAGATCGTGGTTTCATTGCGGCTGCTGCAGCGCTAAATGGTCCACTTGACTATCTGTGCGTTCTGGAAAGCCCTCTGGGTGAGACGGCAATGGCGTCCAGATCGACGAAGACTGTTCCATAACGGCCGGGACGTAGGTCGACCCGTACACGGGGCAGACGTTGACAGATTCTTCTGAGGTCGACATAGACCACGCGGTTCCTCTCGCGAACGCCTGGCGCACCTCTCGGTAGATGGTAAGTATTGGAAAAACCATGAATTGGGTCGGTCGCGACGATCCGAGCCTAGAGAGAAACACTACTATTGTCACTCGCGCGGCGGAGCGTGCGAGTTTAGCTCCGCCCAGAGTGCCTCCGGGATGGAGAGCTGTGCCAGCTCGAGCGTCTCCCTTACCCGCTCGGCGCGGCTTATGCCGACTATTGTGGAGGTTACCCGTGGATCGCGCAGGGAGAATTGCAGCGCCGCCGCTGCAAGCGGTATGCTGTGGTCTCGGCATGCCCGCTGCATAGCATGGGCGCGCTCTAGCAGCTCCTTGGGCGCATCCCGGTACTCATAGCGGGAGTAGACCTCCGGTCCCCGGGCCAGCATGCCTCCACCGTAAGGAGCTGCGTTGAGCGCGGGTATTCCCCGGCTCACCGCCACATCCAAGAGCGACTCTGCACTCCGGTCCACCAGAGTGTAGCGGTTGTGGGTTATGACCGCCTCAAAGAGGTCGGTCTCGACGAACCGGATCATGAGGTCTATCGGCCCACCCGCGACCCCGACGTGCTGGATAATTCCCTCTCCCCTGAGGCTCATCAGTACCTCCACAGGGCCGCCAGGGGCCATCATGTGCTCAAAGGTCTCGTGCTCGGGATCGTGCAGGTACACGAGCTGGAGACGGTCCAGCCCGAGCAACCTCAAGGACCGTTCGACCGAGCGCCGCATCTGATCACCGGAGAAGTCGCCAGTCTTCGGGTCGCGGTCGGCCTTGGTGGCCAGCACGCAGTCCTCGGGCAACCCTCCGATCTCCGCGAGCACCTCACCTATGCGCCGCTCGCTCTCCCCATCACCGTAGGAGGCGGCTGTGTCGAGGAAGTTCAACGGGCTCTCGAAGACGGCGTGTAGCGTGTCGGAGGCCCGCTGCTTGGAGACGGAGTACTCGAACGTCTCCGGCATGTTCCCCAAAGGGGCGCAACCGACGCAGACCGGAGACACCGAGAGACCCGTCCGCCCCAGAGGGCGTCTCGACGAAGGATCGGTTACGCCGTTCTCTGCCATCGATCCTCCCGTTTCAGAGACCTCATCCGCCCTCCGCAGCACGCCTCGCCGCCTCTTCGGTGTCCCTTAGCGCCTCCTCGACGTCCTTCCCCAGGAGCGCTTCGCGGATGCCCTGCCAGATGGCGTCCTCAACTGCCGGATACTGTTCGTGCTTAGGGGGGATCAGGGCCGCTTCTTGCGCCACTCCGAGTAATCCCCACCTGCGCTCGGCCAGCGAGCCCGCTCCGGCCTCGGCGCGGGCGTCTCCTAGAGAGTCGCTTCGCGCTGGAAGCGTCCCCAGCCGCGCCTCGAACGCCTGCGACTCTCGCGAGGTCAGGAAGTGCAGCAGCTCGACCGCCGCGGGCCGGTCCCGAACCGTGGCCGGTATGGCGAAGGTGTGGGAGCTGGAGTAGATGAAACGTCCCGCCCGCCCCTCCGGATAGAGCGCGACGTCGTAGGAGCCGACTACGGCGCTCTGTTCGTGGTCCTCGTAGGTGTAGAAGCCTCCGGGCCAGTCGGTGGACATCGCGGCCCGGCCCTCCCTGAAACAGGCGGCGACCTCGTCGTAGTGCCAGTCGGGCGTCTCCTCGGGCGCGGCCCGCTCGTAGAGGTCCCTGAGGAGGGTGAGCGCCCAGAGCCCCGCCTCGTCGTTCAGGCGGGGGACAGGGGGACCCTCGCCCTCGAACATCCGTCCCCCCGCCATCGCGTGCAGCTCGAAGAAGTGTCCGAAGAGCCCGGACTCCTTACCAGGGAAGACGAACCCATAGTGTTCGTCGCTCCTCAACCGGACGGCCTCGTTTCTCAGCTCCTCCCACGACGACGGCGGCCCGGGGACGAGGTCGGTGCGGTAGTAGAGCAACTTCACGTCCAGATTACGGGGGATGCCGTGTAGTCGTCCCTCTATACGGGCCAGCTCCAGGGTCCGTGGTGTGAAGTTCTCGAGTTCCGAGACATCCAGATCCTCGTCGAGCGGGGTGAGCCATCGCCTCTGGCTGGGGGCGTACTTGGTGTGCGTTGAGATCAGGTCGTAGGAAGCCGTGCCCGAGCCGAACTCCTCCTCTATCTGCTCGTTGAGCTCAGGGTGTGTAGGGGCGACGACCTTCTCGACCTGCCTACCCTCGAACTCCCCGAGTCGATCATACAGAGGGTCGTACATCGGGCCGCCCACCAGCAAGATCCTCAAGCTCCCCGCCATATCCGCCCCCGTCGTCGGACTGCCACCAGGACGATCCAATCTACCCACGGTGCCCGTCCGGGTCAAATTTGTCCCCAAGGAAACAAATCTACAAGACCGTTTGACTCTGCTCATTACCGCTGCTACTCTGCCGGAAATCGATTTCCGGCAGGGGTGAGGGATGCGGATAAAGGACGTAGCCGAGAGGGCCGGGGTTTCACCTGCCACGGTGTCGCGCGTCCTGAACGGGGCCGCTTCGGTGCGGGCGGAGTATCGGGAGCGGGTCTTGCGGGTCATAGAGGAGTTGGGGTACCGACCGAACCGGCTCGCGAGCAACCTCAGGCGCCAGAAGGCGGAGATGATCGGGGTAGTGGTCTCGGACATCGAGAATCCTCACTTCACCCAGATGGTGCGGGCTGTAGAGGACGCCGCCTTCCGGAGAGGTTACAGGGTCTTGCTCTGCAACACCGACGAGAACCCGGAGAAGCAGAAGGCGTATCTTCAGGTACTGGCGGCCGAGAGGGTACTGGGGGTCTTGATCTCCCCCTCTGACCCTGCGGGGGAGGAGATATCCGAGCTGATCGAGCTGGGGATCCCCGTCATCGCCTTCGACCGCTCCGTCGATGACCCTCGGGCAGACGCCGTGATCGTGGACAATGCGGCCGGGACCCGGCTGGCGACGGAGTTTTTGATCCGGGCCGGATACGAACGTATCGGCTTCGTGAGCGGGCTGGACGACATCGAGACCAGCGTCGAACGGCAGCTCGGGTACGAGAGGGCGATGCGCGAAGCCGGGATCGAGCCGCGCTCGGCCTCCGGCGGATACAGGATTGCGAACGGCAGAACGGCCACCGAGGAGCTGCTCGAGACCGGTGATCTCACGGCCCTCATCGTAGGCAACAACTTCATGACTATCGGGGCGCTCGAGGTGCTGCGAGCTCACAGGATACGGGTGCCGGAGGAGATGGCGCTCGTTGCCGTGGACGATCCGTTCTGGGCCGAGCTCGTCGAACCGCCGCTCACGACGCTGGCCCAGCCGGTGCGCGAGATGGCCGACTGCGCGGTGGAGCTCCTGCTGCAGAGGATCGGCGGTGAGCGAGAACGACCGGGGCGCATGGTCTTCGACTTCGAGCTCAGGGTGCGCGGCTCCTGCGGGACGGCCGTTTCGAGAGAGGGAGGCGGATGGTGGCGAAGGTAGGGATCCTGACGTTCTCTGACGGCCGCGACTTCGTCCACAAGGACGTCGAAAAGTTCTGCCGGGACGTAGAGGGCGATATAGTCGGTGCCCTGGAGAACGCCGGGCACGAGGTGGTGTGGGCTCGCGAGGTCGTGTGGACGAACAGGCTTGCGGTTCGCGAGGCCCAGCGCCTCTCCGGCGAGAGGCCCGATCTGACTATCTTCAACATCCCGGTCTGGGCGTTCCCGCACTTCTCGATGCTGGCCGCCGGAGAGACGCCGGGGCCGCTCCTGCTCTTCTCGAACGTCAACCCGCAATACCCGGGCATGGTCGGGATGCTCGCCGCAGCGGGCGGTCTCGACCAGATCGGTCGCGTCTACGGTCGCGCCTGGGGCGATGTCTCGGAGCCGGGGGTACTCGCGCGGGTGGAGGCGCATGCCAGGGCCGCATCGGCGGTGCAGGGGCTCAAAGGGAGCACCTTCGGGCGCATCGGCGGGCGTCCGATGGGCATGTATACCGCCGTCTCCAACACGGATGAGTGGCTGGGCAAGTTCGGAGTGGACGTGGAGGAGATAGACCAGTGGGAGTTGGTCAGGCGCTCGGCGGAGGTCGAAGGGAGCAAGGTGCGCGCCGCGAGAGAGTGGTTGGAGGAGCACGCCGCGGGTGTGCACTATGACGGAGATCAGCTAACGCCAGAGCTTCTGGAGCGGCAGATCCGTTCCTACTACGTGATGCGCGAGCTTGTAGAGGAGTGGAACCTGGACTTCTCCGGCATCAAGGGCCAGCCCGAGTTGACGACCCACTTCGCCACGATGGACGTTACGGAGGCGTTCTTGAACGACCCCTACGACTGGGACGGACCAAAGGATACGCACGTCTGCGCCACCGAGGCGGACATGGACGCGGCTTTGACGATGCAGATCCTCAAAAACCTCTCCGGCACCCCCGTGCTCTTCGCCGACGTTCGTCACTACCACGCGGACCGGGACATCTGGGACCTGTGCAACTCCGGCCAGCACGCCACCTGGTTCGCGGCTCGGAGCGAAGATCCAGCGGAGAACATGAGATACGTTCACCTCTACCCGGAGGGTTTCTACTTCCCGGCCGGCGGCGCCTCCATCCACCACCTCGCCGCCGAGGGCGAGTTCACCTTCGCCCGCCTCACGCGCCTGGATGGCCGCTACCGGATGCACGTGATGCGCGGCTCCTTCGAGCGCTACGACGACGAGACCAACGAGCAGCTCATGCGCCAGTCAACCTACGAGTGGCCTCACGCCTTCGCGCGGATGGACGCGGGCGCGGACGAGATCCTCTCCCGCTACGGGTCCAACCACATCCACGCCATCCCCGGCGACCACGTCGAGGAGCTGCGCGTGATCTGCAAGCTTCTCGACGTGGACTACGACGGGTTCGGAGGCGCCGCATGAGCGAACTGCTTCTGGGCGTGGACATAGGAACCTCCAGCTCCAAGGGCGTACTGTCCAGGCCCGATGGAGAAGTCGTCGCCACCGCCCAAAAAGAGCACGAGCTCAGTATGCCCCGCCCCGGCTGGGCCGAGCATGACGCCGAAGGGGTGTGGTGGGAAGATTTCGTCTCCATCTGTCGGGAGCTTCTGGAGAAAGCCGACGACCGGGTAGCCGCGGTCTGCACGAGCGGCATCGGGGCCTGCCTCCTGCCGGCCGACGAGGAGGTACGGCCCTTGAGACCAGCGATCCTCTACGGCATAGACACCCGGGCGGAGCGGGAGATCGAGGAGTTGGGCGAGCGCTACGGAGAGGAGATCCTACTCGCGCGCTGCGGCTCCGTGCTTACCACCCAGGCCGTCGGCCCCAAGCTCCTCTGGCTCAGACGCAACGAACCGGATGTCTGGGAGAAGGCCCGGATGTTCTTCATGGCGAACTCGTTTATCGCGTGGCGGCTCACAGGCGAGTACGTGCTCGACCACCACTCGGCGAGCCAGTGCGACCCGCTCTACGACGTGCATGAGAACCGTTGGATCGCGGACTGGGCCGAGGAGATCGCGCCGGGTTTGCCGCTGCCACGTCTCCTCTGGCCCGCCGAGGTCGTCGGTGAAGTAACACCGGAAGCGTCCGAGGCGACGGGCATCCCGGCCGGCACGCCGGTCGCGGCGGGGACTATAGACGCCTGGAGCAAGGGTGCGAGCGTCGGGGTCCAGGAGCCGGGGGATCTCATGCTCATGTACGGCACGACGATGTTCATGATCGAGGTGCTCGAGGAGCCGCTCTCCCACCCCGGACTCTGGGGCACTGCGGGGATATTGCCGAACACCCACAATCTTGCCGCCGGGATGGCGACGTCGGGGGCGCTTACCGGCTGGCTCAAGAAGATCTCCGGCGATCTGTCCTACGAGGAGCTTACAGAGGAAGCGGCCAACGTGCCACCGGGGTCTGAAGCCCTCGTCGTGCTGCCGTACTTCGCCGGGGAGCGAACGCCGCTGTTCGATCCCCGTGCGCGAGGTCTGATCTCCGGCCTCACCCTCAGCCACGGACGCGGCCACCTCTACAGGGCGATGCTCGAGGCCACGGCTTACGGCGTCAGGCACATCTTCGAGTTCATGCGCGACGCAGGAGGCGGGGGGAAGAGGCTGGTGGCGGTCGGGGGCGGGACGAAGGGAGGCTTGTGGACCCAGATCGTCTCCGATGTGACCGGTAGGCCGCAGGATCTGCCCGAACAGACCATCGGGGCCAGCTACGGGGACGCCCTGCTGGCCGCACGTTCCGTTGGTCTCGCCGCTCCCGACACCGACTGGAGCAAGTTCTCCGACACCGTTGAGCCCAGAGCAGAGAACCGTGGGATCTACGACGAGCTCTATGGTATCTACCGAGAACTCTACCCGGCTATCCGCGAGCAGGTGCACAAGCTGGCCGACATGCAGAAGGGAGGAGCAGATGTCGTCACCTGAGACGAAAACTCCGGTCGTACGGTTCCGGAACGTCTCGAAAGAGTTTCCCGGTGTGCTCGCAGTTGATAGCGTGGATCTTGACATCCTGCCCGGCGAGATCCACGTCGTGGCCGGAGAGAACGGGGCCGGCAAGTCCACGTTGATGAAGCTACTCTCGCAGGTCGAGCGGCCGAGCGGGGGAGAGGTGGAGATCTCCGGCGAGCCCGTCGAGTTCCATGGTCCTCGGTACGCGCAATCCCTCGGGGTGGCGATGGTCTACCAGGAGTTCGCCCTCGCCTCTCACCTCTCGATAGCTGAGAACCTGTTCATGGGACGCGAGCCGGGACGCTTCGGGTTCGTGAATCGGAGGGCCGAGAGCGAAGAGGCGCGCGGGTTGCTCGAGCGCGTGGGCCTGCGCACCGACCCCGACCGGATGGTTTCGAGCCTCGCGGTCGCCGAGCAGCAGCGGCTCGAGATCGCCAAGGCGCTCGCCATAGATGCGAAGGTCGTGATCATGGACGAGCCGACTGCCACCTTGGCGGAGAGGGAGATCGAGGACCTCTTCGGCGTGATACGCGACCTCACCTCAGGTGGCATAGCGATCCTGTACATCTCGCACCGCCTGGACGAGATCTTCCGCATCGCCGACCGGGTGACGGTCATGCGCGACGGCAAGATCGTGGACACCCTGCCGGTCGGGGATCTTGACGAGGACAAGCTGGTCAGGCTGATGGTCGGGCGGGATATTGAGAACCTCTACCCCAAGACCGAAGTAGAGATCGGTGACGTGGTCCTCCGGGCCGAGGGCATAACCCGCGCCAACGTACTCAAGGATTGCTCGTTCGAGGTCCGCTCCGGGGAGATTCTGGGCTTCGCCGGGCTCGTCGGAGCCGGGCGCACGGAGCTCGCCCGGGCGGTCTTCGGGGCGGACCGCATGGACTCGGGGACCGTCGAGCTCGAAGGGAGAGAGCTGAACATCATGAACCCCCAGGACGCCATAGAAGCCGGTATCGGTTACCTGACCGAGGACCGCAAAAGCGAGGGGCTGGCGCTCCAGCTCGGGGTGGATCAGAACATCACGCTGGCCCATCTGCCGACACGGTTCGGGTTCATAAACCTGGTGGAGGAGCGCCGGATCGCCCGGCGTCGCCGGGACGAGCTGAACATAAGAACGCCCTCGATCCGGCGTAGCGTGCAGGTGCTCTCGGGGGGCAACCAGCAGAAGGTGGTCGTCGCCAAGTGGCTCGAGACCCGGGCAAGAGTACTGTTCTTCGACGAGCCCGCCCGCGGCATCGACGTGGGGGCCAAGGCCGAGATGTTCGGCCTGATCGAAGAC
>Ga0126309_10000727_pt1 | contig 11036 bp, 11 predicted proteins | sample Plot56_FD_92541 | JGI IMG/M metagenome (GOLD analysis project Ga0126309, IMG submission 92541) | Serpentine soil microbial communities from UC McLaughlin Reserve, CA, USA - Plot56 | ecosystem: Environmental > Terrestrial > Soil > Grasslands | place: USA: UC McLaughlin Reserve, Lake County...
CGCACGCTCAGGTGCGCGCCGATAATCTACATTATGTCATTCCAGATCAACGGGCCCGCCGGCAGCGCCAGAATTCGGGACTACTGGGACGACGAGCTTTCGCATGCTCGCTAGTCCCCCGTCGCGCCGTCGATCCGCTCGCGGATGAGGTCGGCGTGGCCGTTGTGCCGGGCGTACTCCTCGATCATGTGCACCATGATCCAGCGCAGCGAGTAGAGGTCGCCGCGCCGACGTACGAGTGAGATGTCATCCAGGCTGCGGCCCGCAGAGAGCTCACGGGCCGCAGCGACCTCGGCCCGCCAGGTGGCGAAGTCGGCGTTCGCGTCCGCGGCCGCCACGAGGTCGAAGTCGCCGTCGGGGAACTCGTCGGAATAGAACAACGGCGGCGCGTCCTCGCCGGCCAGGCAGTTGCGGAACCAGCTGCGCTCCACCTCCGCCATGTGCCGCACGAGGCCGAGCAGGGACAGGCTGGACGGCGGGCAGGACCGGCGCTTGAGATCGTCTCCCCGCAGGTCGTCGCACTTCATCATCAGCGTGTCCCGGTGGTAGTCGAGCCACGAGTCGAGCATCGTCTTCTCATCGGCGACGAGCGGCGGGTCAAGACGTTCTCTCATATGTCCCACCGTAGGGGGCGAAGCGGACGCTGAGCACGCTGGCACACAGTTCGAACATATGTTCTAATGTCCCCCATGCGGTGGGATGCCCTTCTGCTGGACGACGAGCCGGTGATCGCGGCGACGGGTGGACCGGTCCCGCTGCTCCCCCGCGGCGCGGTGTCTCGCACGTTCGACACCCCTGAGTTCCGGGGTGTCACGTTCCACGAGGTCACCGCCCGCTCCGCTCTGAACAAGGTCCCCGACGCGTCGCGAATGCCTTTCCGGTGGACCATCAACCCCTATCGCGGCTGCACCATGGCATGTGCCTACTGCCTCGGCGCGGACACCCTGGTGCTCATGGCCGACGGGCGGTCCCGCCCGATCAGCGACGTCAGCGTGGGTGACCGGGTCTACGGCACCACTGTGGTCAGCGGGCAGCTCCAGTACGTCGAGACCGAGGTGCTCGATTCCTGGCGGTCGGTGAGGCGGGCCGTCCGCGTGACGCTGGACAACGGCACCTCGATCGTCGCGAGCCCGGACCATCGCTTCCTATCGAACCGCGGCTGGAAGCATGTCCTGTCGGGGTCGTGTTGGAGCGCCGCGCAGCGCCCGCGGTTGACCACGCAGAACTCCCTGCGAGGCTTCGGTGCCGCATTCGAGGACCCGAAGCACGACGAGCACTACCGGCGCGGCTACCTCACCGGGATGATCCGAGGTGACGCAAACCTCAAGCACTACTCCTACACCAGGCCAAGCGGCGCCAACAGCGACGTGTACCGGTTCAGGCTGGCCTTGACGGACGACGAACCGCTAGCGCGGTCTCAGGACTTCCTCGAGACGTTCGGTGTCGCCACCACGTCGTTCTCGTTCCTGACCGCGACCCCGGTCCATCGGGCGATGCGTGCGATCAGGACCTCGCGACGGGCCGACTTCGAGACGATCCGCCGATTGGTGTCATGGCCGACACCAAGCGAACGTGACGACCAATGGCGGCTCGGCTACCTCGCGGGCATCACAGACGCCGAGGAATCCCACTCGAGGGGCATCCTGCGCATTTCGAACACAGACCGCGAGATCATCGAGCACCTCTGTGAAGGCCTGGACCGCTTCCAGTTCGCCTACACCCTCGAGGACCGCGGCCGCGTCCGGGTTGTCCGCCTCACCGGAGGCGCGACCGAGCGACTCCGGTTCTTTGCCCTGACCGATCTCGCGACCACGAGGAAGCGGTCGTTTCTCGGCATGGCCGTCAAGGCGAAGACGAGGATCCGGTCGATCGAGGACCTCGGCATCAATGTCCCGATGTACGACCTGACAACGGGCACCGGCGACTTCATTGCGAACGGCGTCGTGAGCCATAACTGCTTCGCCCGCAAGACGCATGAGTACCTCGATCTCGACTCGGGACACGACTTCGACTCGCAGATCGTGGTGAAGACCAACGTCGGCGAGGTTCTCCGCCGCGAGCTGGCCCGGCCGTCCTGGCAGCACGAGCACGTCGCAATGGGCACCAACGTCGACTGCTACCAGCGTGTCGAGGGCCGCTACCAGTTGATGCGCGACATCGTCCCCGCGCTCACCGAGGCGGCCAACCCGTTCTCCATCCTCACCAAGGGCGCACTGATCCTGCGCGACCTCGACCTCCTGGAAAAGGCGGCGCGGGTGACCGACGTGGCCGCGGCATTGTCCATCGGCTCGGTCGACCGTGAGCTGCGCGGCAAGGTCGAGCCCGGCGCTCCCCCACCGGCGCGCAGGCTCGATGTGGTGCGGCAGCTGAACGACGCAGGCATCCGGTGCGGAGTTCTGATGGCGCCGATCCTGCCGTTCCTCAGCGACTCCGACGAGCAGCTGGACGCAACCGTCGAGGCGATCGCGGCGGCCGGCGCGGCGTACGTCTCGCCGATCGTCCTGCACCTGCGGCCGGGTGCCCGCGAGTGGTGGCAAGCCTGGCTGCGCCGGGAACATCCCCACCTGCTCCCCCGCTACGCCGAGCTGTACGGCGACCGCGCCTACGCCCCGAAGTCCTACCAGCGCGACGTGTCCGAACGGATACATGCACTCGCGGCTCGACACAAGGTCGGCGGTCGCCGAAAGCTTCGGGGCGGCGACAAGGTCCGGTCCGTCACGGCGCCGCCGACGCCGACGGCCGCCCCGGCCGCCACCGCACCCAGATCGCGGCCGGAGCAGCTGTCCTTCCTCTGAGCCTCAGACGGGAGGAACTGGAAGGCCACCTCGGCCGAGTCCGGCGGTGTCCACGTCAGGCCTGCCCGGCCAGCTCGGCGTACGCACCCAGGACTCCCGTCCAGCCACCGTCATAGGCCGCCCGGGACTCGGCTGCGCGCTCGCTGAGTCGCTCCCAGCCGTGGTGCACCAGCTCGACCCGGGTCCGCTTCGGAGCGTCGGCACGGAAGTCGACCTCGACGAGGGTGGACTCGGCCGGGTCCGCACCTGGATGCCAGGTCATTGCTATCCGCCGCGGTGGCTCCCAGCCGGTCACCTCCGCCCACACCGAGCTCTCCCCCGAGGTGGATCGCTCGACGACCTCACCGTTCTCGAAGAACACCCCAGCCGTGTCGCCCTCGTAGACGCCGTGGCGGTCCAACGGCCACCAGTCCCCGATTCGCTCGGTGAACAAGCGGAAGGCATCCTCCTGGCTGCGCCCTACCGTGACCGCCCGGACCACCGGGGCTGTCGTCTGCTGTGCGGTCATGACCGTTCTCCTTCCGCGAAGTCCTTGAATGTGCCGAGCACGTCGTCCCAGAACCCGTCCACATAGGCCCGCAACGCCGTCAGGCCCTTCAGGTCCACCCGGTAGAGCCGACGGGTCCCCTCGCGCCGGTCGGTCACCAGGCCCGCCTCCCTCAGCACCCGCAGGTGCTGCGACACCGCCGACTGGCTCACCGGCAAGGTCGCGACTATCTCCCCCACCGATCGCGGCCCGCTGCGGAGCCGGGCCAGCACCGCCCGGCGCGTGGGGTCACTCAAGGCGGCGAAGATCGGCGCTTCATTAGTCACAACTAACATTAGTAGCGACTAATGGCTGCGCTGTCAAGGCCCCCGCAACCTCCCCCTTAGGCTTCCCGCGTGCACCCGTCGGCCGCGGTCGCCCCCGGCCCCGCCGTCACCGACACGACGGTGAGGTTCCGGTTCGCAGATCCAGAGCGTGCGCTGACCGACGTGCGCCTCTCCCAGGACGTCCGCGTGCCCGGTGACCGCCTCGCCTTCACCTACGACGGCAGCGACTGGGTCCTGGACGTGGACCGGCCCGACGTGCACCGGATCGAGTACGCCTTCGAGCTGACGCATCCCGACGGCCGCACCGAGCATGTCCTCGACCCGGCGAACGACACGACGTCCCCGGGTGCGTTCGGCGACAAGTCGGTCGTGGTCCTGCCCGGATACGAGCCACCGGACTGGCTCGGCGCGGACGAGGACGACGCCGCCGGCGACTTTCGCGCTCTCGCGATCCCGGCGCGCGCCCTGGGCACCGAGCTGCCGGTCCGGCTGTGGACACCGCGCGATACGGCCGACGACGAGCCGTTGCCCCTGCTCGCGGTCCACGACGGACCGGAGTACGACGAGCTCGCGGCGCTCACGACGTACCTCGGCGTCATGACCGAGCGCGGTCAGGTCCCCCGGCTCCGCGCTGCCCTGCTCTCCCCCGGCCCGCGCGACGACTGGTACTCCGCGCACGGCGCCTACACCCGCGCGCTGTGCCTGGCCGTGCTGCCGAGCCTCCGCTCCCTCGTCATGACCACGGCGGTCGTCGGCATGGGGGCAAGCCTCGGTGCGTTGGCGATGCTGCACGCGCAGCGTCGCCACACCGGCACCCTCGACGCGCTGTTCCTGCAATCGGGCAGCTTCTTCCACCCCCGCTTCGACGCGCACGAACGTCGCTTCCCGCACTACGACCGCATCGAGCGCAGCGTCGACGGCGTGCTGCGAGCCGGGGGTCACCGTGCGCCGGTGCCGGTCGTGATGACCTGCGGGCGCATCGAGGAGAACATCGAGAACAACCGCACCATGGCGCGGGCGCTCGCTGCGCAGGGGTACGACGTCGCGCTGCACGAGCTGGCGGACGTGCACAACTACACGGCCTGGCGCGACTCGTTCGACCCCTACCTGACCAGGCTGCTGCGGATGGTGGCGTCATGAGGCACGTCGAGCTGACATCTCCCACCAGCGATTGGCGCGGGTCCGTGGTGGTCCACGGTCACTGGGGCCGGCCGGTGCTGGTTTTCCCTTCGGAGGGCGGCAACGCCTGGGACTTCGAGAGCAACGGGATGGTCGACGAGGTGCGCTGGCTGGTCGACGCCGGCCGGGTGAAGTTCTACTGCGTCGACTCCGCCGACGCCGCAACCTGGTCCGACCGCTCGGTGCCGCTCGAGGAACGCGCGCGACGACACGACCGGTTCGAGCAGTGGGTGCTGCAGCGGGTCGTCCCCTTGATGAGCGAGGACAGCGGCGGCGCGACCGAGTTCGTCACCCTCGGATGCAGCCTTGGCGCCTACCACGCCGCGAACATCGCCCTGCGGCACGCGGACCTGTTCCCGCTCGCCCTTTGCTTCTCCGGCAACTACGACCCTGCGCAGTGGCACGGGTGGGGTGAGAGAGGCGATGCCGCCTACTTCCACAACCCGGTCGAGTACGTCGCCAATCTGAACGGCGGGCATCTGGAGTGGCTGCGCTCGCGCATCAACCTGGTCCTGGTCGTCGGCCAAGGTGCCTGGGAGGTCGACCCGACCGGTTCGCTGCCCGGCACGCACCGCCTCGCCGACGTCCTCGCCGACAAGGGCATCCCGCACGAGCTCGACGTCTGGGGACACGACGTCCCGCACGACTGGCCATCCTGGCGTCGGCAGCTCGCCCATCACCTGCCACGGTTCTGCTGAGTGCCGTTCGAAGGAGGACGCACATGTCGATGTCCGACAGCACCGCCACCGAGATGAAGCACGTGATCGGGCTGCTCCTCGGCACCGAGACCGACTGGCCGAACGCGTTCGAAGCCCTCGTCCGGCGGGCGGGCGGCGTGACCGACGGGACCGGGACGCGGCACCTGTACGACGTCGAGCGCATCACGATCGAGCCGTTCGACCTGCGCCAGCAGCCGTCGTACGACCTCGTCATCGACCGCCTCGCTTATTGGTACTACCACCCCCGCGAGTGGCTGAAGAAGGTCGCGTTGATGGACGGGACCTACCTGCTCAACTCGCCGTTCACGTTCCAGGCGATGGAGAAGCACGCGGCCTACTGCGCGATGATGCGACTCGGCCTGAAGGTCCCGGCCACAGTGCTGGTGCCGTACAAGAACCCGGTCGACCACGCCAAGTACGCCTTCACCGCCGAGCGCTACAACGAGCCCTTCGACCTCGACAAGGTCGCCGAGCACGTCGGCTACCCGTTGTTCATGAAGCCGTACGACGGGGGCGCCTGGCGTGGTGTGTCACGCATCCGCAATGCCGACGAGCTGCACCGTGCCTACGACGAGTCCGGCGAGATGCTGATGCACCTGCAGGCGTCGGTCGAGGGCTACGACGTCTTCGCCAGGTCGCTGTCCATCGGCGCCGAGACGATGGTCATGAAGTTCGACCCCGACCAGCCGATGCACAACCGCTACTCCGTGGACCACAACTTCCTCACGCCCGAGCTGGGCGAGGAAGTGCTGACGATCGGCCGCGTGGTGAACGCGTTCTTCCGCTGGGAGTTCAACTCCTGCGAGACGTTGGTTCGCGGCGCAGACGTCCACCCGATCGACTACGCGAACGCCTGCCCCGACGTGGCGATCACGTCGCTGCACTACTACTTCCCGTGGGCCATGAAGGCGCTCGTCAAGTGGTCGGTCTTCTGCACGGCGACGCGACGTCGGGCCAACCCGCACGTCGACCCCGCGCCGTGGTTCGCCATCTCCGACCGCGACGACCTCGGGTACGACGAGAAGCTGACCGCCTACCGCGCCCTCGCCGACACCTACTTCGAGACCGACCGTTACCAGGACTTCTCTGCCAGCCGGCTTGCCGACATCGACGAGGTGGCCCTCGCCTACTTCGAGAGCCAGGAGTTCGACGCGCTGCTCGTCGACACCGTCACCACGCAGTTCCCGCCACACGAGCACGAGCGGTTCGTCGCCCACTTCCGAGGCCTGCTGCAGCTGTGGTGCCGCGACGAGCGGGCCCGGCTGTCCGGCTGAGCGAGCTTAGAGGTCGTCAAGCGCTGTCCGCATCGCCACCACTGCGACACTGGCCGGATCGAGGTGCTCGAAGTGGCCTACGCCCTCGAGCACGCGAAGCTCGATCTGCATGCCGAGGACGCGGGCAGCCTCGACGAACGCCGTGCTCTGCCGCAGCGGGACGAGGTCGTCAGCGTCGCCATGCACGAGCGTGATGCGCACGTCGGGCACCGGGAGCAGCGCCTGCGGTGAGCCGACGGCGTAGCGGTCGGGGACGTCCTCCGGCAGGCCGTCGACCAGGTCCTCGACCGCACCACTTCCGACCCCCTCGTGGGCCGCCGACACCAGGTCCGCGACCGGCGCCTGACCGACAGCGATCGAGGCACGCACGGCAGGAGCTGCGCCAGGGGCTCCGGCGGGCAGCTCCCCGCGGGAGGCCAGCCACAGGGCCAGGTGGCCGCCCGCCGAGTGGCCGACCACGGCTACCCGGGCCAGGTCCAGGCGGGGCGTGAACCGGCTCTTGGCCACGTGGTCCATCGCGGCGGCAGCGTCCAGCAGGGTGGCCGGCCACTCCGCGTCGGCGAGCGCGTAGTCGATGTTCCACACGGCGAAGCCGTCGACGGCCAGCGCCTGCGCCACGTCGTCCTCGAGGTGCCGGTCGTAACCCGGCTGCCAGAAGCCGCCATGCACGAGCACCACCACCGGGAGCCGGTCGCCGTCGGCCGGGAGGAACCACTCCCCTGACTGAGCCGGCGCGGACCCGTAGGACTCGACCGACCGCGTCATCACGCGGCCGAGGTTAGCCGGGCACCATCGTGGGCAGACGCCAACGCCGACCGCGCCGGCACCATCTGAACGCCTCGCGGCGTACCAGCCGGTGTCGTGGGCAAGAGCCCCCGCAGAGAGCCGCGAGGGCTCCCGGCGGACGACCTGGAGGACACAGGACGGGACCAGCCGACCGAGCCGGGGCGGCCGACCCACGGCACGTGATGCTCGGCATCTATCTCAACGACCACCTGGCCGGTTCGACCGGAGGGCTGGAGCTGGCGCGGCGTACGGCCGGGGCGCACCGCGGAACCGAGGCCGGTACGACGCTGACCCGGCTTGCGAAGGACATCCAGGAGGACCGCGAGACGCTGCTGGAGATCATGGCTGCCCTGGAGGTCCCGGTGCGCCAGTACAAGGTCGCCTCGGCCTGGGTCACCGAGAAGGCCGGCCGGCTCAAGCTGAACGGCCGCCTGTTCGACCGATCGCCGTTGAGCTCGCTGGTGGAGCTGGAGACACTGCGGCTCGGCGTCGAGGGCAAGACCTGCCTCTGGCGCACGCTCCTGATCGTGGCCAAGCACGAGCCGAGACTCGACTCCTCCCGGCTCGACATGGTGCTCGACCGGGCGACCTCACAGTTGGAGAGCCTGGAGGCGATGCGCCTGGAGGCGTCAGCGGAGGTATTCACCCCCGCCTGAACGTCAGAGGGTGGGCCAGGTGTGCACGGGCTCGTTCGAGTGCATGTGCGTGACGTAGCTGCGCATCATCTCGCGCAGGGCGTCGAAGCGGTCGTGGTCGTCGTGCAGGCGGTGGAACGCGGCAGCCTGCCAGGATGCGCCGTTGCGCCCGGTCAGACACCGTTGCTCGATGATGCCGAGCAGTCGGTCCTTGTCGGCGGTGTCGACGCCCCACTCCTCGAGGCCTTGATGGGCCAACGGCAGCAGCCGCCTGAGCACCAGCTCGGTCGCCGGCACCTCGCCAACCCCCGGCCAGTAGATCTTGGCGTCGATGCCGTAGCGCGCTCCCGCGTGGAAGTTCTCCTCAGCCGCGGAGAACGACATCTGCGACCACACCGGCCGGTCCGCCTCGGCCAGCACCTTGATGAGCCCGTAGTAGAGCGCTGCGTTGGCAAGTACGTCGACGACGGTGGGCCCGGCCGGCAGGCAGCGGTTCTCCACACGCAGGTGCGGCTTGCCGCGCACCACGTCGTACACGGGCCTGTTCCACCGGTAGATGGTGCCGTTGTGCAGCCGTAGCTCGGCGAGCTTCGGGACGTCGCCGCGCTCGAGCACCTCGACCGGATCCTCCTCCTCGCAGATCGGAAGGAGGGAGGGGAAGTAGCGCACGTTCTCCTCGAAGAGGTCGAAGATCGAGGTGATCCAGCGTTCGCCGAACCACACCCGAGGCCGCACGCCTTGCGCTTTGAGCTCCTCTGGCCGGGTGTCAGTCGCCTGCTCGAACAACGCGATGCGGGTCTCTCGCCACAGCTCCTTGCCGAAGAAGAACGGCGAGTTGGCGCCGAGTGCCAGCTGCACCCCGGCGATGGTCTGCGATGCGTTCCAGTGTGCGGCGAACGTCTCGGGGTTGACCTGAAGGTGCAGCTGCACACTCGTGCACGCGGCCTCGGGTGCAATCGTGTCGGCGTAGGTGTTGAGCTTGTCCACGCCGTCGATCGAGATCTGCAGGTCCTCGCCCCTGGCCGCGAAGATCTGCTCGTTGATCAGGGCGTAGCGCGGGTTGGAGCTCAGTGAGTCGACGGTGAGGTGTGGGGGTCGCAACGTGGGCAGGATCCCGATCATCACCACGTCGGCTTCGGCCTGCTTGGACATGTCGTCGGCATGGTTGAGGCTGGCCCGGACCTCGCGCTCAAGGGTCCGGAAGACCTTGCCCTCGATCTTCTGCGGCGGGATGTTGATCTCGATGTTGAACTGCGCGAGCTCGGTCTGGAAGTCCTCGTCGGCGATCAGGGTGAGGACCTTCTCGTTAACCATGGCCGGGTCCCCGCCCTCGTCGGCCAGGTTCAGCTCGATCTCGAGACCCATGCTGCGACGCTCGACGTCGAAGCGCGACTCGGCGAGCATCCGCGCGAAGACGTCGAGGCTGCGGCGGACCTTCTGGCGATACTGCTGCCGGTCCTCGCGCGTGAACTGGGTCTTTGCGACGTCCTGGCCCATGTCCGACCTCTTTCCCGACGCACTGGGCCACAACCTCGCACATCTGCGCGCACTTGTCAGGGCTGCCAGGCTGCTGGTAGCCGACACGCCGCCGTGGGTGACGCGGGGTGTCGGACCTCCCGCCTACCGTCGGGCTCATGCGGCTGCTGCACACCTCCGACTGGCACCTGGGGAGGTCCTTCCACCGGGAGGACCTGCTCTCGGCCCAGGGGCAGTTCGTCGACTTCCTGGTCGAGACGGTGCGGTCCGAGGGCATCGACGTGGTCGTGGTCTCCGGCGACGTCTACGACCGCGCCCTGCCCTCGGTGGATGCGGTGGCCGTCTTCGACGACGCGCTACGCCGGCTGGCCGCCGCGCGCACCCGCGTCGTGCTCATCAGCGGCAACCACGACTCCGCCCGACGCCTGGGCTTCGGCTCCGAGCTGATCGACTTCGCCGGCATCCACCTGCGCACCGACGTGGCGCATGCCCATCGGCCGGTCCTGCTCGACGACCCGGCTGGGCCGGTGGCCTTCTACGCCGTTCCCTATCTCGAGCCCGATGCCGTGCGGGTCGAGCTCGGCTGCGACGAGCGCGGCCACGCAGCGGTCGTCCGCGCCGTGATGACTCGGGTCCGGGCTGACCTGTCCGACCGTCCCGGCGCCCGCTCGGTCGTGCTTGCTCACGCGTTCGTCACTGGGGCCGAGGCGAGCGAGAGCGAGCGCGACATCACGGTCGGGGGCGTCGCGTCCGTGCCACGGTCGGTCTTCGACGGCGTCGACTACGTCGCACTCGGTCACCTCCATGGCGCGCAGCGGCTCTCCGACCGGGTCCGCTACAGCGGCTCGCCCCTGCCGTTCTCGTTCTCCGAGGAGCACCAGACCAAGCAGCTGCTGATCGTCGAGCTGGGCGACCGGCCCGCAGCACCGCTCTCCGTCGAGCCGGTGCCGGCGCCGGTGCACCGGCCGCTGGCCCGCATCTCCGGTCGGCTCGACGACCTCCTCACCGGGTCGCGCTGGGCCGGCTTCGTCGACCACTTCCTGCAGGTCACCTTGACCGATCCGGTGCGCCCGCGCGAGCCCATGGAGCGCCTGCGGCAGCGGTTCCCGCACGTCCTGGTTCTCGGGTTCGCGCCCGACGGTGCCCCCGACGGGTCGACGTCCTACGCCGCCCGGGTCCGGGGCCGCACCGACGTCGAGGTCGCCGCCGACTTCGTCGCGCATGTCCGGGGCCAGGCCGAGCCAGTCGAGACCGCACTGCTCGTCGCCGGCTTCGAGGCCGTCCGACTGGCCGAGACGAGACGCTGATGCGACTTCATCGCCTCGAGGTCACGGCGTTCGGTCCGTTCGCGGCCACCGA
>Ga0126309_10000728_pt1 | contig 11034 bp, 13 predicted proteins | sample Plot56_FD_92541 | JGI IMG/M metagenome (GOLD analysis project Ga0126309, IMG submission 92541) | Serpentine soil microbial communities from UC McLaughlin Reserve, CA, USA - Plot56 | ecosystem: Environmental > Terrestrial > Soil > Grasslands | place: USA: UC McLaughlin Reserve, Lake County...
TACAGGATCGGCGCGAGCCGCCCCTTGTACGGCACGCGGCCCTCGATTCCCTCGGGCACGAGCTTGTCCACATCCTCCACGTCGCCCTGGAAGTAGCGGTCCTTCGAGAACGAGCGGGCGCGCATCGCGCCGAGCGAGCCCATGCCGCGATACTCCTTGTAGCGCTCGCCCTGGGTCAGCATCACCTCGCCGGGCGACTCGTCGGTCCCTGCGAGCAGCGAGCCGAGCATGACCGCGTCGGCGCCGGCGGCGATGGCCTTGGCGATATCCCCGGAGGACGTGATTCCGCCGTCTGCGATCACCGGCACGTCGACGGCGGAAGCGATCTCGTGCACTGCCGTTACCTGGGGAACGCCCACGCCGGAGACGACGCGCGTGGTGCAGATCGAACCAGGGCCGACGCCGGCCTTCACTGCGTCCGCGCCCGCTTCCACGAGAGCCTGGGCCGCCTCGGCCGTCGCGATGTTGCCCGCTATGACCTCGGCGTTCCATTCGGACTTGATCCGTGCGACCATGTCCACCACGGCCCGCGAGTGCCCGTGGGCCGTATCGACGACCAGGACGTCGACGTCCTCCGCGATCAGCGCGCCGGCGCGCTCGAACGCGTCCGTCCCGACACCGACCGCGGCACCGACGCGCAGGCGGCCGTGCCCGTCCTTCGTCGCGTGCGGGTACGCGATCTTCTTCTGGATGTCCTTGACCGTGATGAGTCCCTTGAGGACGCAATCCGCGTCCACGATCGGGAGCTTCTCGATCTTGTTGCGGTGGAGGATGTCCGCGGCCTCCTCCAGCGTCGTGCCCGTGGGCGCGGTGACCAGGGCGCGACCCGTCATGAGCGCGGACACGGGCTGCGAGACGTCGTGCTCGAAGCGGAGGTCGCGGTTCGTGAGGATCCCGACGAGGCGGCCGTCGCCGTCGGTGATCGGGATCCCGGAGACCTTGTAGCGGGCCATCAGCTCCAGCGCGTCGGCGACGAGCGCGCTCGGCGGCAGCGTCACGGGCTCGACGATCATCCCGGCCTCCGAGCGCTTCACCTTGTCCACCTCGGCCACCTGGTCTTCGATGGAGAGGTTGCGGTGCACGATCCCGAGCCCGCCTTCGCGCGCGAGCGCGATCGCGAGGCGCGCCTCGGTGACGGTGTCCATGGCGGCGGAGACGATCGGGATCGCGAGCTCGATCGTCGGCGTGAGCCGCGTGCGGGTCGAGACCTCGTTCGGCAGGATGCTCGACTCTGCGGGGACGAGCAGCACGTCGTCGAAGGTGAGCCCCTCCTGCGCGAACTTCCGGTCGAGCGTAAGGAGCCGCTCGAGCTCCCGCTGGTCGACCTGCGTACCCTCCATCCGATGATCCTAGCCGAGTAGGTTGACGGCATTCCCCGGCTGCTCTTCCGCGACGCGGAGCGGCTCGTGATCGACGCGCGGTACGCGTACCCTCGACCACGGGTCGAGACTCCTCGACCACCCTCAAGGGGGTCTGACCCCGGTTGTCGGGAAGGGACTAGGCGCCCGAGGACACGCGTGCGAGCTCTTCGACCGGCACCTGGTTGACGAGGCGGCCGGCGTCGCGCGCGTCGAGTCGGCCCGCGCCGACCGCGAGCGTCGAAGCGGTCGCCGCCGCCACAGCCAGGCGGAGCGCGTCGTCGGCGGGACCTCCCTCGAGGCGGCCGGCGAGGAAGCCGGCCAGGAGGACGTCGCCCGATCCGACGGCCGAGGTCGGCTCCACCTTGGGCGCGGCCGCGTACAGCCGCCGCGGCTTCCGGTCCTCCCGCAGGAGCGCGTAGCAACCGCTGTCCTGGCTGACGAGGACGTTCCGTGCGCCGAGCTCGGAGATCGCGTCGAGCGCCATCGTGAAGTCGTCCTCGTCGTAGAGCTCCTGACCGACCAGGCTCTCCGCCTCGCCCTGGTTCGGCGAGACGAGGAACGGCTCGGCTTCGATCCCCAGGCGGAGCGCCTCCCCGTCCGAGTCGAGGACGCACTGCACGCCGCGCCGGTTGAGGTCGCGGATCGCCTCCGCGTAGAACGACGGCTTCACGCCGCGCGGCAGCGATCCCGCAAAGACCACCGCTTCGGCGCCGCGGCAGAGGTAGTGCAGCTTCTCGAAGAGGATCTCGAGCTCCTCGGGCTCCACGTGCGGGCCCCACTCGTTGATCTCGGTGTACGTGTTCGTCGTCGGGTCGACGACCGCCGTCGACGTGCGCGACTCGTCGGCGATCCGGACGAAGTCGTTGAGGATCGCCTCGGCGGTCAACTCCTCGACGATGCGCGTGCCGGTCCGGCCGCCGGCGAGCCCGGTCGCGACGACTGGGTAGTTGAGCAGCTTCAGCGCCCGCGCCACGTTGATCCCCTTCCCGCCGGCGAGCGTGATGCCCTCGCTGGCCCGGTGACGGTGGCTGACCTGGAAGCTCGGCACGGTGAGCGTGCGGTCGATCGCCGCGTTCATCGTGACCGTGACGATCACGTGACGAGCCCCCACGCGTTCGTCACCGTCCGCTTCGCGTACCAGCTCAGCTTCCCGCCCAGGCTGGGCGCCGAGACCGAGTCGGCGGCGACGAGCGGGCGCTCTCCCAGGAGGCGCCCTAGTGAGTAGACGCGTACGACGCCGAGCCGCTGTCCTTCGCGAACGGGGAGCGCGACCACCGACGGAGCCACGACCCGCTCGACCAGCGGCCGGCCGACTAGCACCGCGCGGCGCAGCGGCCTTTCGGCAATGAGCCTGACCGGGCCGCGCCCATACCCCGTCGTCGCCGTCGCGTAGACGCGGCCGGCGTCGACGGCGGCGACGACGCGGTAGCGGGAGAGGCCCCAGGAGAGAAGCTCCGCTAGGTCGTCGTTGCGACCCTCGCGCGTCGGGCTGCCGAGGACCGTCGCGTAGACCGTCACACCGCGCCCACGCGCGGCCGCGACCTGAGACCACCCCGCGAGCGCCGTGTGTCCGGTCTTCACGCCGATCAGCCCGGGGAAGCGGCCGAGGAGGTCGTCCCAGGTGGCAAGCGTGCGGCCTGCGGCGGTCGCCGTCCGTCGGCGAACCGTCCGCCGGACGATGGGCTTCCGCATGGCGACGAGCGCCAGCTCAGTCACGTCGCGCGCGCTCGAATAGTGGCCGGCGGCGTCCAGCCCCGACGGGTTCGCGAAGTGCGTTTGGGCGAGCCCGAGCGCGCGTGCCTTGGCGTTCATCATCGCCACGAACCGCCCGACGCTGCCCCCGCCGACGTGCTCCGCGAGCGCCTCGGCCGCGTCGTTCGCGCTCTGGATCAGCGCCGCCTCGATCAGCTCCCGCACCGTCAGGCGCTCGCCCGGCCGGAGGTTGATCGTCGACTCCCCGACCTGCGAGGTGCGGCGAGAGACGGTGACTACATCGCCCAGCTTCGCGTGCTCGAGCGTGACGAGGACCGTCATCAGCTTGGTGATGCTCGCGATCGGGACGCGCGCGGCCGCGGCATGAGCCGTCAGCACCTCGCCGGTCGCTGCGTTCTCGACGAGCCAGGCGCGAGCGTCCGGCCGCGGCGCTCCAGCTTGTGACGCCGGGACGGCCAGGGCGAGCGCGCCGATCGATACGGCCAGGAGGCGCTTCACACCGCGGGCAAGGCTAGCCCACGCGGATGCGCTGACCGACGCGCAGGGCGACCGGATCGATTCCCGGGTTGAGCTCGAGCAGCGCCTCGACCGTCGTCCCGTGATCCTCCGCGATCGACTCGAGCGTGTCCCCGGTCTGCACCCGATAGAGCTTCCCGCGCCTCTTCGTGGTCGTCGTGCCGGTGGTCGCGCTCGGCGCTGGAGTCGTGTCGGCCGTCGTCGTCACCGTCACGGTGGCAGGTGCCGCCGAGTCGCCCTCGGTCAGCGCGGCGCGCACGGCGACCACCCCGAGCGTGGCGAGCACGAGGAAGGCCAGCGGCGCCGCCACCCGCGCGAGCCAGTTCCTGTTACGCGCCTGCATCGGCGGCTACCAGCCGGAGGCGGCCCAGACATCGGCCCGCAGCCTGGCGGCCTCGATGCCCGCAGCGGTGCGCCAATCGGTCCGGCCGCCTCGGTACGCGTAGATGACCGAGCGGGACGCGCTGACGAGCGCGCTCGCGGGACCGCTCGTGAACGCGCGCGCAACGTCGGCGGGAGTAGCGCCCTGCGCGCCGACGCCAGGAAGCAACAGCACCGCCTGTGGCATCAGCCGGCGCGCCTCGCCGACCGCGCGCGGATAGGTGGCGCCGACGACGGCACCCACGTTCGACATGCCGCGCTCGCCGACCGCGTCCCCGCCCCACTCGGAGACGAGCGCCGCCACGTGCTGCCAGACCTGCCGCCCGTCCGTGAGCACCGCGTCCTGGACGTCGGCGCTGCCCACATTCGACGTCTTCACGAGACAGAACACGCCCGCTCCGTGGCGGCGCGCGGCAAGCAGGAACGGCTCGAGCGAGTCGCGGCCGAGGTACGGGTTCACCGTGACGGCGTCGGCAACCGGCTCGCGGCCGTCCTCTCCTTCGACGTACGCGGCCGAGTACGCACGCGCCGTGGCGCCGATGTCCCCGCGCTTGGCATCGGCGATCACGAGGAGCCCCGCCGCGCGGGCGTAGGCGCAGACGTCCTCGAACGCGCGGAAGCCGTCGGCTCCCAGCGCCTCGAAGAACGCAAGCTGCGGCTTGACCGCCACGACGCTGGGGCAGACCGCGTCGACGATGCCGCAGCAGTAGCGCCGAACGGCGTCGGCGGCCTGCCCGCGCGCGAGGTGCGCGTCGCCGCGGACCTCGACCGGGATCAGCTCGAGCCGCGGGTCGAGCCCGACGACGAGCTGGCTTCGCTTCCGCTCGACCGCGTCGGCGAGGCGGTCCGCGAAGTGCGCAACGGCGACCTCGGCCTGCGTCTCGACCTCTTGTCTCACAGCGGACCACTCTAGGCAGCCCTTCGGACCCCTGCTTGGACGACCTCCAGCTCTGGAGGCGGCCGGCGCAGGAACGAACCCACGAGCAGCAGCTCGTCGGCGCCGTCGTCCCCGCCGGCGTGCAGGCGCGCGGCCGCCAAGCCGGCGTCGAGCTCGACCCTTGCCCCGGCGCCCGGAGGCAGCATCCGCTCGGCCGCAACACGGCCGCCGCTGACGAGGAAGGCGCGTCTGAAGCCGTCCTCGACCGCGGGCACGACGAGCCAGACGTCCAACGCCCGCAGACGCTCGAGCTCCCGGGCACGCTCCGCGACCTGCTCGAGCGCGGCGATGCGATCGCGCACACGGGCGGCGTCCTCGTAGCGCAGCGACTCGACGTGGCTCTGCAGCCGGCGGCGCAGGCTCGCCAGCGCCTCTTCCGGACGTTCGAAGCCGTTGAGCGCACGCGCAGCGAGCCGCGCCTGCTTCCGCCCCGTCAGCGGGCCCATTCCGCCCGGCTTCTCCGAGACGATCCAGCCCTCCCCCCGGCGGCGGAGGTACACCTGCGGCCGCTTGCCCCGCGCGTTCGCCGGAGGACGCAGCTCCCGGATGAGCCGCGACTCCTCGAGCGCCGCCTCGAGCTCCGAGCCCAGCACGCGCCACTCGATTCGCTCGACCGCGGCCAGCGCGGCCTCGACCGAGGGCCGCTGCCGGGCGGAGCCGAAGTACGTGTTCAGCCGCGCCCGCAGGTCGCGCGCCCGGCCGACGTAGAGGACGATGTCGCGCGCGTCGCGGAAGAAGTAGACGCCCGGCCGCGGCGGCGCCCCGTGCACGAGCCGCCGCTTGGCGTGGACGCGCCTCGTCTGCGGGGTCGCCAGGTCCGAGAGGTCGGCGACCGTGCGGGCGCCGCGCTCCTGCGCGAGTCCGATCAGCGCGAGGAGTATCTCGGCCGTCGCCTCGGCGTCCGGCAGCGCACGGTGGCATGGCCTCGTCGCGGTCCCGAAGAACTGCGACAGCGCCGCGAGCGAGCAGCGCGACGTGCGGCCGGCGAGGAGGCGGCGGGCGAGCCAGACGGTGTCGACAACGGGTCCGGCGAGACGCAGGCCTGTAAGGCGGTCGACCTCACGGTCGAGGAAGCCGAGGTCGAAGCGTGCGTTGTGCGCCACCAGCACCGCATCGCCGGCGAACGCGAGGAAGCGGCGCACCGCGGGCGCCGGGGCGGGCGCGCGCCGCAGCTCCGCGTCGGCGAGGCCGGTCAGGGACGCGACGGCAGCTGGCAGTCGTTCCCCCGGCCGCACGAGCGTCTGGAAGGTCGCCGCCCGCTCGAGCCGCTCGATCCGCACCGCGCCGATCTCGCAGATGTGAGACCTCCCCGGCGAGAGGCCGGTGGTCTCCAGATCGACGACGATGTACGCGGCGTCCTCCAGCCGGAGCTCTTCGCCGCCGAGCGCAGTGCCGGTGACGGCGTTTCCGCGCCACGAGAGGCGCGCGTCGCTCTCCACGATCTCGTCGAGCAGCGTGCGCGCGAGCCCGAGCGGCACGTGCGCGAGCGCGAACAGGTCGCGCGCGGCCTCCTCGGCGGGAACCGGGCCGCGCCGCGCCTCTACGAGCTCGGCGAGCCGGTCCGCCGCGTCCAGCCGGAGCTGCATGCTGGCGATGGTAGGCGAACGTATGTTCGACCGCAAGTCCAAAGGAAAGGGCCGCTTCGGCGACCCTCTCCGGTTTTGGGGAGGAAGGACGGTGCTGCCTAGGAGCCTCCGCCGCCGTTGTTGCCGCCGCCGGCCTTGACAGCGCTCTTCAGCGAGCTCCCGGCCGAGAACTTGGGTACGTCGGCTGCGGCGATCTGGACCTTCTCGCTCGGGTTCCGCGGGTTGACGCCTTCACGCGCCTTCCGATGAGCGGTCGAGAACTTGCCGAAGCCGGTGAAGGTCACGGAGTCGCCCGACTTGAGCGCATCCGTCACGGAATCGAGAAATGCGTCGACCGCCTTCGCGGCGTCCCGCTGCGAGAGACCTGCCTTCTGCGCCACCCGACCGACGAACTCCTGTTTCGTCACGTGCCCCTCCTCTTGTCGATATCGCCAGACATGGCGCAAGACCCTACCACCCGCACCGGCGTTTGTGTCAACCATGCGGGTTTGCGGCCCTTCTCCCGGCGTCCACGACCTCGGCAGCAGTGAACAACGGCCAGAGCCGGACGGCATGCCGCGCGAGCTGGTCGGCCCCGCCCTCCTCCCGGTCCACGACGCACACGGCCGCTCGCACCCGCAGGCCGGCCTCGCGGAGCGCCGAGACCGCCTCCAGCGCGGCCCCGCCTGACGTGACGACGTCCTCCACCAGGCACACCGTCTCGCCGTCCTCGAAAGCGCCCTCCAGGCGGTTCGCCGTTCCGTACGCCTTCGCCTGCGCGCGGACGATCACGAAGGGGAGCTCCGACGCGAGTGACGTGGCTGCTGCCAACGCCACCGCGCCGAGCTCGGGCGCGGCGAGGCGTGCCGCATCGGGTTCCGCCTCGTGGACGCGGGTCGAGATCCGGTCGCCGAGCTCGCGCAGGAGCTCGGGCCGCGTCTCGAAGCGGTACTTGTCGAGGTAGTACTGCGACCGGCGGCCGGAGCGGAGGACGAAGTCGCCCTCGAGCAGCGCGTGGCTCCGGATCGCGCCGCGGAGCTCGTCGTCGGTCACAGGCTCGTGGCTGCGAGAGCCTCGGCGGCGAGCGACAGCATGCGCCGGGCTCGTGCAGTGCTCGGGTCCAGCGTGTCCATCGAGCCGTCGGCGTAGTAGACGTCGACGCGCGCGGCCCGCCTGCGCCTGCGGAGGGCCGCCACCGCGCCCGCGGCGGCCGCGCCAGCGACGAAGACGCTACGCCGCTTCATCCTCGAGCCGGCGGAGGCACGTCCGCAGGTCGTAGAACACGAGGCCGGAAGCCGCCCCGTGAGCAGCGAGCGCGCCCACCATGTGGACGCCGTCGCGGACGGCCAAGACACTGGCGTCGCGGGTCCGCGCCTCGACGCCGACGGCCCGCTCTCCCGCCTCGCGCAGCAGGCCGGAGGTCGCCCGCACGAGCGTCGCGGCAGCGTCTTCGGGAACGGTGGCGGCGAAGACGGTGCCGTCCGCCGAGGCCACGACTGCGGCGTCGATCTGCGCCGAGATCTCCGTCAGGTCGGCCAGCGCCTGGGCAGCGTCCACCGGCCGCAACGATACTGCGCGGTCGTGGGCGAGGCGTTCAGGAGGCTGGTGCCCAAGTTCTTCGCCGATCGCGGCACGCACCTCGCCGCCATGGTTGCGTACTTCGCGCTGCTCTCGTTCGTGCCGCTCGTCTTCCTCGCCCTGGCACTCCTCGGCTTCGCCGGCCGGGCCGACGAGTCGAGCTTCTTCGTAACGGAGCTGACGCACATGTTCCCCGGCAGCTCGGTGACGCGGGTCGTCGATGTCGTCGAGACGCTGCGCGAGAACGCGGTCACGCTCGGCGTCGTCGGCGGCGTCTTCCTCCTCTGGACGTCGCTGTCCCTGTTCAGCGTGCTGGAGTCGGCGTTCAACATCGTTTACGGACAGCCGAACCGGTCGTTCCTGAAGGGCAAGGCGATCGCGTCGGCACTGCTGCTGAGCTCGCTCATCCTCCTGTTCGCGGGCCTCGTGGTCGGATCGATCGGCTTCGAGCTGTTGAAGCGTTACGCCGACTGGATCGCAGCGAGCGACGTGCTGGCCTACACGGTCTCCGTCGCCGTCTCGACGCTCGCCGTCTTCCTGTTCCTCGTCTCGACGTACTACGTGCTGACGAACGTCGCGCACACGTTTCGCGACGTCCTCCCGGGGGCGGTGCTCGGCGCGATACTCCTGCAGGTGTCGTTCCAGGTGCTGCCGGTTTACGTCCGCCTGTCGAAGGACGTGGTGACGCTCCAGGCTCTGGGCGCACCGGTGATCCTGCTGGTGTGGCTCTACGTGATGGCGAACGTGATGGTCATCGGCGCGGAGGTGAACTGGTGGTTCTCGCGCGGGCGCAGCGAGCTGCGGGCGGAGGAGGTGCCGGGGCTCGCCTAGCGGTCTTCGACGGCCGCCAGGAACGCCTGAGCGGCAAGCGCCCGATGCGAGTGCTCGCGCTTCCACGCGTTGCCGAGCTCGGCGACGGTTCTGTCCTCGCCGACGGGGATGAACACGGGGTCGTAGCCGAAGCCCTCGCTCCCGCGCGCCTCCTCCGCGATGCGGCCGCGCAGCAGGCCCGTCGCCCGCACCTGCTCGCCCTCGGGCGAGAGCGCCACCAGCTCGCAGACATACCGTCCCTCGCGCGCCCGACCGGTCATCCCAGCGAGCTGCGCGAGGAGCTTCGCCACCGGATCCTCGCCCGGCCCGGCGAAGCGGGCGGAGAGGATGCCCGGGCCGCCGGCGAGGCCCTCGACCTCGATCCCGGAGTCCTCGCCGACCGACCAGCGATCGTCGGACCGACCGGCCTCGGCCTTCGCACGCGCGTTCTCGAAGTAGGTGCCGCCCTCCTCCGGCGGCAGTGGCCCGCCGTCCCAAGGCTCCAGCTGCCAGCCGGGAAGCGCAGCGCGCAGCTCCTCGAGCTTGTGCGGGTTTCCGGATGCGAGCCTGGCTACTCGGTCCACTCGACCCGCCGCACGCCTTCCAGCTCGTTCATCCGGTCGACGATTTCCACGCCCTCGACCGTGTCCGGCAGCTTGACCTCGAGGACGACGACGCGCTCCGTCTGGCTCTCCTCCACCTGGAGCGAGTCGACCCGGATGCCGGCCCGCTCGAGCTCGGCCAGCACGGGCGCCGCGGAGGCGCCCGGCGGCAGCGTCACGAGGAGCCGCCCCTCCTCCGGGCGCAGCCGAACGACGGCGCGGTAGGCGAGGATCCGCAGGGGATACAGCGAGAAGAGCACGATCGCCGTGCCGATGACGGCGACGCTGTAGTAGCCGGCGCCGCTGGCCATGCCGATCGCGGCGACGACCCACAGCGTCGCCGCCGTCGTCAGCCCGCGCACCGACAACCCCTGGCGGATGATCGCCCCGGCGCCGAGGAAGCCGATCCCGGTCACCACCTGCGCTGCAATCCGGGTCGGGTCGAGCGTGATCCCGCCCCGCGCGCTGTAGTGGAAGTCCGAGAACCCGTAGGCCGAGACCACCGTGAACACGGCCGCGCCCACGGAGACGAGCAGGTGCGTGCGCAGGCCGGCCTCGCGCTCCCGAAGCTCCCGCTCCAGCCCGACCGCGCCGCCGAGGGCGGCCGCGAGAACGAGGCGGAGCGTGACCTCGAGCCAGCCGACGTCAGGCACGCTCGGCGGCCTCGCGCTGCGCGGCGGCGATCTCGTCGATGCCGAGCGCGGCGAGCTCCAGGAGCTCGTCCAGCGCCGCGCGCGAGAACGGCGCCTGCTCCGCGGTCGCCTGCACCTCGACGAGCCGCGCGTCGCCGGTCATGGCGACGTTCATGTCGACCTCGGCGGCCGAGTCCTCGGAGTAGTCCAGATCGAGCAGAGCAGCGCCGCCGACGACGCCGACCGACACGGCGGCGATGGAGTCGGCGAGCGCCTTGCCGAGGCCGAAGCGGTCGAGGGCGCGGCGAGCCGCGATATACGCGCCGGAGATCGCGGCGCAGCGGGTGCCGCCGTCGGCCTGGAGGACGTCGCAGTCCAGCCAGAGCGTCCGCTCGCCCAGCGCCTCGAAATCCGCGATCGACCGCACGGCGCGGCCGATCAGGCGCTGGATCTCGATCGTCCGCCCGCTCTGTCGGCCGCGGGAGGCCTCACGGCCGGTGCGCTCTCCCGTGGACGCCGGCAGCAGCGAGTACTCGGCGGTGATCCAGCCGCGGCCGCGGCCGGAGAGCCACCGCGGCACGCCCTGCTCGATCGTCGCGGTGCAGAGCACGCGGGTCTTCCCCTGCGAGAACAGCACCGCCCCGTGCGGCTGCTCGAGGAAATCGACCTCGACCGTCAACGGTCGGAGCTGGTCGGGCCGCCGACCGTCCTGCCTGCTCAAGCCGCGGCTCCCTCGAGCTGCGCGAGCGTGACCTGCTCGACCTCGGCGATCGGCAGCTGGAGGAACCGCGCCCCCATCTGGCGGAACTGCTCGGGGTCGCCGGTCGTCAGGAAGCGGTAGCCGCCCTCGCGGGCCTCGTCGTTCTCGATCCCCTTGCGCGCGAGCGTCTCCGCCACCTCGCGGGCGGTCTCCTCCGCCGAGAAGACCAGCGTTGTGGA
>Ga0126309_10000729_pt1 | contig 11027 bp, 2 predicted proteins | sample Plot56_FD_92541 | JGI IMG/M metagenome (GOLD analysis project Ga0126309, IMG submission 92541) | Serpentine soil microbial communities from UC McLaughlin Reserve, CA, USA - Plot56 | ecosystem: Environmental > Terrestrial > Soil > Grasslands | place: USA: UC McLaughlin Reserve, Lake County...
AGCTCGGCCATCGCCGAGGGGACCGTGTTGACCAGCGTCACCGCTTCGCCGAGGCTTGGCAAGGCCAGGGCGTTGTCGGCCAGCACCACGGTGCCGCCGCGGGTCAGCGGCAGGAACAGCTCGTAGACCGACAGGTCGAAGGAGACCGAGGTCGCGGCGAGGACCCGCGACAGATCCTCGGGCGCGAACACCTCGGCCGCCCACTCCAGCAACGTCACCGCGCTGCGGTGGCAGATGGCCACTCCCTTGGGGCGGCCGGTCGAGCCCGAGGTGTAGATCAGGTAGGCGAGGTTGTCCGGCGTGACCTGGATCTCAGGAGCGGCCGCCTGGATCTCCTCCTCCTCGACCCGGCACACCGGCACGGAGCCAGGCAGGCGGGACTCCAGATCCGCCCGGCTGACCACGGCCGCGGCTCCGGAGTCGGCCAGCATCAGGGCGAGCCGTTCCGGCGGATAGACCGGGTCGAGCGGCAGGTAGGCGCCACCCGACTTGAGCACCGCCAGCAGCGCCACGACCAGCTCGGGCGTGCGCTCCAGGCAGACGCCCACCACCACCTCGGGTCCGGCGCCCAGGCGGCGCAGCCTCCGGGCCAGCCGCCCGGCCCGCCGGTCGAGCTCGCCGTAGCTGACCGTCTCGCCGTTCCAGAGCAGGGCAGGCGCCTCGGGGTGCTCCGCCGCCCGGCGCTCGAACAGCTCGTGGATGAGCGCCCCCTCGCCGGCCGCGCCCGTGTCGTTCCACTCCCGCAGCAGCTGGCTCCGCTCGGCCTCGCTCAGGAGATCGAGCTCCGGCAGGCGCCGGTCCGGGTCCTCGCCCGCCTGTGCGAGCAGGGCCGCGAAATGGCCCAGCATCCGCTCGGCCGTGGCGCCGTCGAACAGGTCCGTGTTGTAGGTCAGCGACCCGAAGATCCGGTCGCCCGCCTGCTCCAGGCTGAAGCTGAGCTCGAACTGGGCCGTGACGTCCGCACCCGACGCGAGCGGCGAGAGCCGCATCCCCGGCAGATCCAGGGCCTGCCGCCGCACGTTCTGGAGCGCGAACAGGACCTGGAACAGCGGCGAGTGGCTGAGGCTGCGCTGCGGCGCCAGCTCCTCGACCAGCCGCTCGAAGGGGACCTCCTGGTGCTCGTGGGCTTCCAGGGACGCCTGCCGCACGCGGCCGAGCAGCTCGCGGAAGCTCGGGCCCCCCGACAGGTCGCCGCGCAGCACCAGGGTGTTGACGAAGAAGCCGATCAGCCGCTCGACCTCTTCCCGGCTGCGGCCCGCGATGGGGGTGCCCACCGCCAGATCCTCGACGCCTGCCCAGCGGCCGAGCAGCGCCTGCCATGCCGCGAGGAGGGTCATGAACGGCGTGGCGCCCGCGCGCCGGCCCAGGTCCGCCAGGCGCGCCGACAGCTCCGGATCGAGCGCCAATCCCCGCACCGCCCCCCGGCGGGTCTCCACCGCCGGCCGCGGCCGGTCCGTGGGCAGCTCCAGCCGCGGCGGCAGGCCGGCCAGCCGCGTCCGCCAGTAGCCCAGCTCCGCCTTCAGGGTCTCCCCCGACAGCCAGCTCCTCTGCCAGGCGGCATAGTCGGCATACTGCACCGGCAGCGGCGCGAGAGGCGACGGCAGCCCCGCAAGGTAGGCCCCGTAGAGCGCCCCCACCTCCTCGACCAGCACCTGCATCGACCAGCCGTCGCTGACGACGTGGTGCAGGGTGAAGAGGGCCACGTGGTCCTCGCCGCCCAGCCGCAGCAGCGCGGCGCGCAGCAGCGGCCCCCGCGACAGATCGAACGGCCGCAGCGCCTCCTCGGCGGCGAGGCGCGACGACTCGGCCCGCCGCCGCGGCTCCGGCAGACCCGCCAGGTCCACCACCGGCAGCGGCCGGGGGCGCGCCGGCGCGATCACCTGGACCGGACCCTCCGCGGTCTCGCGGAAGCTCGTGCGCAGGGTCTCGTGCCGGCGGACGACCTCGCCGAGCGTCCGCGCCAGCACCCCCACGTCCAGGATCCCCTGCAGCCGCAGGGCCGTGGGCATGTTGTAGAGCGGGCTGCCCGGCTCCAGCTGGTCGAGGAACCAGAGGCGCTCCTGCGCGAAGGAGAGCCTCGCCGGCTCCGCCGCGTCCTTCCGGGGCAGGATCAGAGACCGTGAGATCTCGACCTGCTCCGCCCGGAGCATCCGCTCGAGCAGACGGCGCTTCTCTTCCGGGAGCCCGGCGATGCGGGCCGCGAGGGCTTGCTGCGCGATCGTCGCCGTCATCTCAGCGCCCCTGCTCCGCGAGGAGGGCCAGGACCTCTTCGCTCGACAGCTCCTCGATCCGGGCGAGCGCCGCGGCGATCTTGTCCACCGTGGCGACCACCGGCCGCGCGGCCTCGACCGCCTCGCCGAGCGCGGCGACCGTGGGCTTCTCGAACAGAGAGCGCAGCGGCAGCTCGACGTCGAAGGACTGGCGCACCCGGGCGATCACCTGGGTGGCCAGCAGCGAGTGCCCGCCGAGGTCGAAGAAGTTGTCGTGGATGCCGACGCGGTCGATCCCCAGGACCTCGGCCCAGATCTCCGCCATCCGCTCCTCGACCGGATTGCGCGGCGGGGCGTACGCCGCGCCGGCCTCGGTCCGCGCCGCGCCGGGGAGCGGCAGGGCCTTGCGGTCCAGCTTCCCGTTCGGCGTCCGCGGCATGGCGTCGAGAGCCACGAACACGGAGGGGACCATGTAGCCCGGCAACGTCTGGCCGAGGAACGTGCGCAGCTCGCCGGCCGCCGGCTCGGCGCCGCCCGCGGCCACGCAGTAGGCGACCAGGCGCCGCTCGCCGGGCCGGTCCTCGCGCGCCACGACGACCGCCTCCGCGACCGCGGGATGGCGGTGCAGCGCGGCCTCGATCTCTCCCAGCTCGATGCGGAAGCCGCGGATCTTCACCTGGTGGTCGATGCGCCGCAGGAAGCGGATCTGTCCGTCCGGCTGATAGCGCGCCAGGTCGCCGGTCCGGTAGAGGCGCCCGCCGGGTGCGAAGCCGAACGGATCGGGAACGAACCTCTCGGCGGTGAGAGCGGGGCGTCCGAGGTAGCCGCGGGCGAGCCCGGCTCCTCCGAGGCACAGCTCCCCGAGGGCGCCGAGCGGCGCCGGCCGCAGACCGGCGTCCAGCAGATAGACCTGGGTGTCGCCGCCCGGCCGGCCGATCGTGGGGAACGCCGAGCCCGGCGGGACCTCGGCCCACGTCGAGTAGGTCGTGTCCTCCGACGGTCCGTAGAGGTTGAGCACCCGGCGCGCCGGGGTCGCGGCGTAGATCCGGTCGACCAGGTCGCCGCGCAGCGGCTCGCCGGCCAGGTTGACCGTGCGCACGGAAGCCGGCACGGCGCCGAGCTCCAGGAGCTGGGCGATGGCCGAAGGGACGGTGTTGATCAGCGTCACCTGGTCCGCCGCCGGCGCCTCGGCGAGGCGCAGCACGTCCTCGACGAGGATCACCCGCCCGCCGCGGCAGAGCGGCAGGAACAGCTCGAAGACCGAGAGGTCGAAGCAGACGGACGTCGAGGCCAGCACCCCCGCCAGGTCCTCCGGCGGGAACACGTCGCCGGCCCACCCGAGGAGGGCCGCCACGCTCCGGTGCTGGATCGCGACGCCCTTCGGCACGCCGGTCGATCCCGAGGTGTAGATCACGAGCGCCAGGTTCTGCGGCGCGAGCGAGGGCTCCGGAGCGGCCTCGCGGCTCTCCGGGAGGCCGGCCAGACCGGGCTCCAGCAGGACCGTCTGGACGCCCGGCCGGTCGGCCGCGGCCAGGCCGGGCTGGGTGAGGAGGGCCCGCGCTCCGCTGTCCGCGAGCATGAAGTCCAGCCGCTCCTGGGGATACGCCGGGTCCAGGGGCACGTAGGCGCCCCCGGCCTTGAGCACGCCGAGGATCGCGGCCACCAGGTCCGGCGAGCGCTCCAGGAGGACGCCCACCCGCGCCTCGGGTCCGACGCCGAGCGACCGCAGGTGGCGGGCCAGGCGGTCCGCCCGCTCGTCGAGCTCGCGGTAGGTCAGGTGGGCGTCGCGGAAGCAGAGGGCCACGGCGCCGGGCGTCGCGGCGGCCTGCCGCGCGAAGAGCCGCGGCAGGGTCTGCTCCCGGTCGTGCCCGGTGGCGGTCTGGTTCCAGTCGACGAGGACCTGCCGCAGCTCCCCGGCGGAGAGGAGCGGCAGCTCCGAGAGCCGCCGGCCGGGATCGGCGACCGCCCCCTCGACCAGGGTGCGGAAGCCGCTCAGCATCCGCCGCGCGGTCTCCTCGTCGAACAGGTCGGCGGCGTACTCCAGAGAGCCGGCCAGCTCCTCCGCCAGCTCCCGCATCGACAGCGACAGGTCGAACGGCGTGCTGGTGGCCTCCTCGAAGGTCACGGGCTCCACCTGGACGCCGCCGCCGAGGCGCAGCTCTCCCACCGCGGCGTTCTGGAGCGTGAACAGGACCTGGAAGAGCGGCGAGCGGCTCAGCTCGCGCTCGGGCTGCAGGTCCTCGACCAGGACCTCGAACGGCAGCTCCTGGTGGGTGTAGGCGCCGAGCGCGGTCTGGCGGACCTGCGCCAGGAGATCGCGGAACGACGGGTCTCCGGACAGGTCGCAGCGCAGCGCCAGCGTGTTGACGAAGAAGCCGATCAGCGGCTCGGTCTCGACGCGGGTGCGGCCCGCGATCGGCACGCCGACGCAGAGGTCGCGCTGCGCGCTGAAGCGGCCGAGGAGCACCTGGTAGAGCCCGAGCAGGGTCATGAAGAGCGTGGCGCCGTTGCCGCGGCCCAGCTGCCGCAACCCCGCCAGGGCCTCGCCCGGGAGGGAGAACGCCAGGGTGCCCGCCCGCGAGGAGCGGACCGCCGCCGGCGCCCGGTCGACGGGCAGGTCGAGGGCCGGCGGAGCGCCCGCGAGCCGGTCCCGCCAGTAGGCGAGCTGGCGCTCCAGGACCTCGCCCTGCAGCCACTCCCGCTGCCAGCGGGCGAAGTCGGCGTACTGGACCGGCAGCTCCGGCAGCGGCGACGGCCGGCCGTGCGAGAACGCCTCGTAGAGCGCCGAGAGCTCGCGGACGAAGATCCCGATCGACCACAGGTCGGAGACGATGTGATGGACGGTGAGGAGGAGCACCCGGTCCTCGTCGCCCAGCTCGTAGAGCGCGGCGCGCAGCAGCGGCCCGCGCGCCAGATCGAACGGGCGGCGGATCTCCTCGATCGCCAGGAGCCGCGCCCGCTCCTCGCGCTCGCCCGCGTCCACCTGCCGCAGGTCGGTCACCGTGAAGCCCAGCTCCGGCTCCTCCGCGATCACCTGGTGCGGCCTGCCGTCGACCGCTTCGAAGCGGGTGCGCAACACCTCGTGGCGGCGCATGATCTCTTCGAGGCTCCGGCGCAGCGCAGCGCCGTCGAGCGGACCCGAGATCCGCAGCGCGGTCGGGACGTTGTAGGCCGTCGAGCCCGGCTCCAGCTGGTCGAGGAACCAGAGGCGCTGCTGGGCGAAGGACAGGGGAAGCCGGGAGCCGCGGTCTGTGCGCTCGCCGCGCAGGAGCGGCGGCTCCTCCAGGCGCACCTCGGCGCGGAGCGCCTGCTCGACGAACGCGGCCATCTGCTCCACCCGCGGCGCCGCGAACAGGTCGGGCAAGGTGAGGTCCACCCGGAAGGCCTCGCGCAGGCGCGAGACGCCGCGCGTGGCGAGCAGCGAGTGGCCGCCGAGCTCGAAGAAGTTGTCCTGGACGCCGACGGCGTCGAGGCCCAGGAGGTCCGCCCAGATCCCCGCCACCACCTCCTCCACCGGGGTCCGCGGAGCGAGCAGCTCGCCGCGCAGGCGGGTCGCGCCGGGCGCCGGCAGGGCCTTGCGGTCGACCTTGCCGTTGGGCGTCCGCGGCACCTCGTCGAGCGGCACGAACGCCGAGGGAACCATGTGCTCCGGCAGCTCCTGCCGGAGGGCGTCGCGGACGGCCTGGAGGTCGGGAGCCGGCGCGCCGGCGGGCACGAGATAGGCCACCAGGCGCTTGTCGCCGGGCTCGTCCTCCCGCGCCACGACCACCGCCTCGCGGAGGCCCGGGAAGCGGAGCAGCGCCGCCTCGATCTCCCCCAGCTCGATGCGGAAGCCGCGGATCTTGACCTGGTGGTCGATCCGGCCGAGGAAGTCGATTTCGCGGCTCGGCAGCCAGCGGGCGAGGTCGCCGGTGCGGTACAGGCGCCGGCCGGGCTCGCCGCCGAACGGATCGGGCACGAAGCGCTCCGCGGTCAGGGCGGGCTGGCGCAGATAGCCGCGGGTCAGGCCCGGCCCGCCGATGAGGAGCTCCCCGGCGAAGCCGGCGGGCACGGGCTCCATCTCGTGGTCCAGGAGGTAGGCGCGGGTATTGGCGATCGGCCGGCCGATGGAGACACGGCCGCCGGGGAGCTCGCGCGGGAGCGCGGCGACGCTGCTCCAGACCGTCCCCTCGGTCGGCCCGTACTCGTTGTAGAGGAGGGCCCCCGGGCAGCGGTCGTGATGGCGTGCGACGAGATCCGCCGGGCACGCCTCGCCGGCCACGATCACCGTCTTCAGCGACGCGTGCTCCCCCGGCCTCGCCTCGGCCAGCAGGGCGCTGTAGAGGGAGGGGAGGGCGAGCATGTGGGTGATCCCGGCGCTGGCGATGAGCGCGTTCAGCTGCACCGGATCGAGCTGCGGCCCGCCGTCGGGAAGCACCAGCGTGCCCCCCTGGCAGAGCGACCCGAAGATCCCCGCGACCGAGCTGTCGAAGGCGAACGACGAGAGCAGGAGGAAGCTCTTCACCGGCCGCTCGTAATAGGCCAGCCGGGCCAGGGTGGAATGCACGAGGTTCCCGTGGCTGACGCCGACCCCCTTGGGGCGGCCGGTCGAGCCCGAGGTGTAGATCACGTAGGCGAGATGGCCGGCGCCGGCCGCACCGGCGCGCGCGGCGCCCCCGGCCGCGGGCAGCGGCTCGCCGCCGTCGAGGCAGATCACGCGCGCCCGGTGGGACGGCAGCCCCGCGGCCAGATGGCTCTGGGTGAGGAGGACGGGCGCGCCCGAGTCCTCGATCATGTAGGCGAGGCGGTCCGCCGGGTAGGCGGGGTCGAGCGGGAGATAGGCGCCGCCGGCCTTGAGCACGCCCAGGATGCCCACCGCCAGCTCCAGCGAGCGCTCCACGCACAGGCCCACGATCGTGTCGGGCCCCACTCCGAGCCCTCGCAGGGAGGCGGCCAGCTCCCCGGCCCGGGCGTCGAGCTCGCCGTAGGTCAGGCGGCTGCCGCCCAGCACGACCGCGGGGCGCTCCGGATGGAGGGCCGCCTGCTCCGCGAAGAGCTGGTGGATGGTGGCAACCTCGCGCAGCGGGACCGCCGTGTCGTTCTGCTCCACGAGCACGTGGCGCCGCTCGCCGCCGCTCAGCAGGCGGAGGCGCTCCACGGCCCGGCCCGGCTCCTCCACCGCACTCTCCAGGAGCACCTGGAGCCGCTCGACCATGCGGGCGGCCTCCGCCTCCGCGAGACGGCCGGCGTCGTGGAGCAGCTCGCCGCGGATTTGACCGGAGGTTTCGCGGAGCAGGGACAGCTTCACCAGGAAGAGGTCGAACAGGCTCCGCCGATCGACGACCTTGAAGCGCGCCGGCCCCGCCGGGAGCGCTTCCGGCGCCTCGGCGAACGCGAAGCAGAACGGGAGGAACGGAGCCGCGTCCGCCTCCGGCGCCGCATCGCGCCAGGAGAACGCCTCCTGCCAGGACTCCGCCTCGCCGAGGAGGCCGCCGAGGCGGACCGCCAGATCGGCGAACGCGACCCCTTCCAGGGAGGGGACGCGGACCGGCAGGTGCCGGGCGAGGAGACCGACGACGTCCTTCAGCTCGTCGTACCGGCGCCCCGCGAAGGCGGCGCCGAGGACCATCTCCTCCCCCTCCACGGTCCTCCCGAGGAGCGACGCCCACGCGGCCAGCAGGACGGCCTGGAGGTCGACGCCGAGCCGGGCGGCCAGCGCTTCCAGGCGGCCGGCCAGCTCCGGAGCGAGCGCGAAGCGCTGCGCGGCCATGGCGATGGAGCCGCCGGCGCCCGCCGTCTCACCCGGCAGGGAGGTGGCGAAAGCGGCCGGCAGCCGGTGCTCGCGCCAGTGCTCGCGGCCGAGGGCTCCGTCCTCCCCCGCCGCCAGGTCGTGGTGCCACTCGGAGACGTCCACGTACTGCACGGGCTCGGCCTCGGCGCCGCCGGTCAAGGCGAGGCTCAGCTCGCGCACCAGGTTCTCCAGCCCGGCCTCGTCGCAGGCGAGAGCGGGCAGCGCGAGGAGCAGCAGGCGCTCCTCCGCCGCCAGCCGCAGGAGGGCGAGCCGCAGCGGCGCGCCGTGCGCGAGATCGAAAGGCTCCTCCAGCTCGCCCCGGACGCGCTCGAAGAGCGCGGCCCGCGCCGCCGCGTCGAGCGCGCGGAGGTCGTGCTCCCCCAGGGCGGGCGGCGCGGCCGGCCCGACGTCGCCGATCACCTGGAGGGGCACGGTCACGCCCGGGAGGCACTGGAAGCGGGTGCGCAGGATCTCGTGGCGCGCCACCAGCCCGCGCACGGCCTGAGCGAGAGCTTCGGGGTCCAGAGCCCCCTCGATCCGCACCTCGCACCGGGCCGCGCAACGCGCCACGTCCTCGGCGGACAGGACAGTCCAGAGATGCTCCTGCTGGGGAGAGAGACGGAACCCTTGAATCTTTACGTCTTGCATCTTGACCTCTCAATTGACCTCTCAACTGCGAGCCGCGCACGGCTCCGTTGCTGCTTTACGCCTGCACGTCGCTCTGCTTGTCGACCATCGCCACCACGACCTTCCGCTCGCCGGAATAGGGCTCGCGGGCGTGGGCCATCGTCATGTTGTCCAGGATCAGCACGTCCCCCGGGAGCCAGGGGAAGATCACCTTCTCGCGCTCGTAGGCCTCGCGGATGTGGGCGATGACCGCGTCCTCGATCGGCGTGCCGTCGCCGTAGTAGGTGTTGTAGGGGAGGTCCTCCTCCCCGAAGGCGGCGAGGAGCTCCGCCCGCACCGCCGGCTCCTGGGACGAGATGTGGAAGAAGGCGCCGTGGTTGAACCAGAGGCTCTCGCCGGTGACCGGGTGCCGGCGCACCGCCGGCCGGATCTGCCGCGTGCGCAGGCGCTCGCCGTCGCGCCACTCGACCTCGATGCGGTTGGCGCGGCCGTACTCCTCCACCTCGGCGCGGTCCGCCGCCTGGTAGGCCTCCTGCCAGGAGAGCCCGACCCCCTCGTTGTAGTTGCGCACGTACATGATCCCCTTGCGCTCGAACGCCTCGCGGACCGCGGGATCGATGCTCCGGTAGACCTTGCGCACGTCGCAGATCGGGGTCTCGCCCCCCTGCTCCGGAGCTTGCAGGCAGCAGAAGTAGATCTTGCGCGGCCAGGCCATCCAGTAGGTCCCCTCGTTGTGGGGGCGGATCTTCTCGGCGGCCGGATAGATGGTGGAGACGTAGACCTTCTGGCCCACCTCGTAGCGCGGCGTGGAGCGGTCGCGGTATTGCAGGAGGTCGCCCGAGGAGCTCGCCTCGACGACGGCGTGGAAGTCGTCGGCCGACTTGACGCCGAAGCCGCGGAAGAGCAGCGCCCGGTGCTCGAGGAGCAGATCGTCGATCCGGTCGCGGTGGCCGCGCGCCCAGGCGGCCAGGTCGACCCCCGGCATCGCGGGCTGGAGGAGCAGCGGGAATCCCGCGGGCTCCAGGGGGCTCATCGTCAACAGCTCGCCGTCGGACAGGCTCACGCCCTTGCGCTCGACCCGGCCCAGGCTCTTCATGCGGAGTGGTTCCATCGTTTTCACTGGGTACCTCGCGTTCTGATCAATCGTTGACCGCCACCGGGCGGCGGATTCCTTTGAGCTTCTGTTGGAGGGACGACTTGTACTGCTCCTCGCGGCGCGCGCGCTCCTGCCGGTCGGCCTCGTCGAGCAGCGCCCCGAGGTCCGCGAGGCTCTGCTCGAAGCCGCCGGCGAAGGCGCGGAGCACGATCTCGAAGTCGCGCAGGATGCGCCGCACGGCCGGCGCATCGAACCGCTCGACGTTGTACTTGACCGAGATCGACAGCTCCTCATGCGGCGCCACGTCGAGGCTGATCGGATAGCTGTTCCAGTCGACGTAGCGGCCGTCGCGCATCACGACGCCGGTCTCGGGCTCCTCGGAGGGGCCGCCGGTCGGGTAGTTGTCGAACGCCACCGAGCTTTCGAACAGGGACCGGCCGCGCGGCACCTCGCTCCACCCCTGGATCTGGATGAGGGAGCTGTACTCGTACTGCCGCAGCTCGGCCTGCTGCTCCTGGAGCGCGCGGAGCCAGTCCAGGGTCCGCGCCGCGCCGTCGATCCGCACCCGCACCGGGAGGGCGTTGATGAAGGGGCCGATCATCGACTCCATGCCGGCCAGCTCCGCGGGCCGCCCGGAGACGACCATCCCGAAGACCACGTCCTCGCTGCCGCTGTAGCGGTGGAGGAGGAGCGCCCAGGCCGACTGCACCAGGGTGTTGACCGTGAGCTGGTGGCCGCGGGCCCGCTCCTGCAGGGCCGCGGTCAGCTCCAAGGACAGGAGGAGCTTCTCGGCCGCGTACCGGCTCCCCCCGTTGGCGGGAGCGGCGCCGCTCTCCAGGCGCATGGTGATCGGCGTCGAAAAGCCGGCCAGGTAGCGGCGCCAGAACGCCTCGGCCCGCGCCAGGTCCTGATCGCGCAGCCACCCGATGTAGTCGCGGAAGGGGCGGGAACGGGCGCCGTTCGGCTCGCGCCCCTGGACGAGGGCCGCATACGCCTCGAAGCTCTGGTTGAACAGCACGGGGAGCGACCAGCCGTCGAGGAGCAGGTGATGGTGGCTCCAGACGAACTGCCAGCTCTCGTCGCCGAGGCGGAAGAGGAACATGCGCATCAGCGGGGCCGCGGCGAAGTCGAAGCCGCGGGCGCAGTCCTCCTCCAGGAAGCGGGCGAGGCGCGCCTCCTGCTCCGCCGGGCCGAGGCCGCGCCAGTCGTCGATCTCCCAGGCGGGCTCGGCGTCGCGGCGCACGACCTGGAGAGGCTCGTCGAGACCCTCCCAGCGGAAGGCGGTGCGGAAGATCGATTGGCGCCGGACGATGTGCCGCCAGGC
>Ga0126309_10000730_pt1 | contig 11025 bp, 9 predicted proteins | sample Plot56_FD_92541 | JGI IMG/M metagenome (GOLD analysis project Ga0126309, IMG submission 92541) | Serpentine soil microbial communities from UC McLaughlin Reserve, CA, USA - Plot56 | ecosystem: Environmental > Terrestrial > Soil > Grasslands | place: USA: UC McLaughlin Reserve, Lake County...
GAGTACATAGGCGAGGACGAGCTCGTCGAGATCACACCCGAGTCCATCCGCCTGCGCAAGAAAGTTTTGCAGCCTGGGATGCGGAAGTAAACTGGGCCCAGAGCCCCGTTTACTTCCTTGCTTTCGGTGAACCCGCGGAGGTTAGATGAAGCAGGCACCCAATGCGCGAACTAGAAAGTAAGTTCCTCCCAGTAATCCCACCAGGGATCTTCCTCGTTCCGTGCCGGATCGCTTCTTGTCTTGAGATGACCCAAGCTTCTGTGCATTTTGAGACTGTTGGCTAGTACAGCCAGTTTTTCATCATCACAATAGGATCCAGGCAAAACTCGCGCTAGCTTGCCGAGACCCGTCTTCTTCGTGTACTTAATGTCGACTCGAAACTCATCAGTTGTGTTCCCAAAACGAGTGTCGATGGAAGAGGAGCGAATACCCTTCGGGTGGATCGGATCGGACGTGCGTCTGGACCTGGTTGCCCAAGAACCGTACTCTATCGTAGCGCGTATGCAAGATATCGGCGAAGCCGGTCTCGTAGCTCTTGTAATGATCGATGTGCCGATTGCTGAAGGGAGGACGTCACCTCTAGACAATCCCACTAGTGAGAAACTTAGTCCCAAGTTTCTCCCCTGGCATTCGGTACATGCGATACGGGTTCTGGAACCCGAAGAAACTCCATTGCCGGATGCTTAGTTGCCGTCGGGTTGACACAACGAACCGCCTTGGATATACGGTCATCGTTCGTATGGCACCACGATACTTGAGACCATCGGGAAGTGGCGGCGGTTGAAGGTTACGAGGTTCGCGCCGCTCTCTTCGGAGGTTGCGGCGATCAGGGCGTCCGCCAGGCCAGTGCCGTGACTAGGCCTGTACTGCCTCCGATAAATTCCACCGAGCCGGGCCGTCTTCTCCGTTACGGACAGAATGATGAACGCCTGGAGAAGCAGCTCTAAGGACTTTCCTTCTTCGTCGTTCTTGACGCCGGCGAACAGTTCGGCGACCGAGATCACCGAGAGGTAGAGGTCCGAGGTTAAGCTTTCCAGGTACTCTACGGCTTCGTCCCGTCCTCTCAGGTATTCGATGAGCACGTCGGTATCTATGAGCAACCGTTCGGCCACGGGTTATCGCCCTGCGGTAGCTTCGCCACGCTCGTCGAACTCCCGGCGCAACGCCTCGAAATCGGGTAGGTCGTCGCGGTCTTTCCACATGCCCCGCGCGGCGCGCAGAAACTCAAGCCGGTTTCCCTCTGCGTACCGAACGATGAACTTGTCTACGGCCTCACGAATCAACTCGCTCTGCGTCCGCCCGGTGCGGCCGGCTATGGCTACCAGAGCCCTGCGCTCCTGTTCGGTCAGATAGATCTGCGTCCGCTCCATGGCACCCCCGATGTATGCAAACGATGTATAGCATGGGGCGTGCCGGGGATCAAACCGCCATCGTCTTCCTTACGTCGGGCAGATGTTCTCCGGGTGCCCGTTCGATACGTCGAGCTTGCTCCGAAAGCAAGCCCGCCTTCTCAGCCCCCCGACAGCTCGGCGTCGAGCAGGAGGCGCACGCGCTCGAACTCCTCCTCAAGTTGGGCGAACACGTCCGGGACGCGCGTCAGGTCGCCCGAGTCGCCAAGCCTCTCCAGTTGCAGGCAGATCTCGCCCATACGGACCGCCCCCACGGACCTGCAGGTGCCGTTGAGGGCGTGCGCGGTGCGCCAGAAAGACTGGGAGTCGCCCCGCTCGGCGTCGGCGCGCAGGGCGGCCAGCCGGGACGGGGCCTCCTCGAGGAAGGTCGCCACCAGCCTGTCCACGATCTCGCCCCCTCCCTCCTGCTGGATGAGGCGCAGGCTCTCCAGCACGGTGAGATCCAAAGAACCGCCCTGGCTCGGGGACGCGTCCTGGCGGGGCGTCTCCGGCGACCCGGACGAACGGCCTGCCCACTTTTTCAGCACCCTGTCTAGCTCTTCGGGGCGGATCGGCTTGGAGAGGTGGTCGTCCATGCCGGAGGCGAGGGCCTTCTCGCGGTCGCCCTGGAGGGCGTGGGCGGTCATGGCGATGATGGGCGTGCGGCGCCCCGTTCCTTCGCGCTCCCGGATCCTGGCGGTCGCCTCGTAGCCGTCCATGCGCGGCATCTGCACGTCCATAAGGACGGCCGCGTAGGGGGCCCTCGAGACCGCCTCGACCGCCTCCTCCCCGTTCGAGGCAAGTGCCGCCCCGTAGCCGCGCCTCTTCAGCAGCTCCACGGCGACCATCTGGTTCGTCAGGGTGTCCTCGGCGACGAGGATGCTGGCGCCCGGCCGCTTCGCCTCGACCCCGCCGGAGCCGCCGCCGTAGTGGACAGGGGGCTGGTCCGCTGGCGGCGGCGCGGGCGCGGTCCCGGCCGGGGCGGGGTGGGGCCTCTCCCGGCCCTTCGTCAGGGGCAGCGTGAAGAAGAACGCGCTGCCGGTCCCGGGCTCACTCTCGACGTCGATCTCGCCGCCCATCATGCCGACCAGCTGCCCGCTGATCGCCAGCCCCAGGCCCGTACCGCCGTAGCGCCGCGTCGTCGAGGCGTCGGCCTGGGAGAAGGGCTGGAACAGGCGCGTGCGCTGCTCGGGCGTGATCCCGATGCCCGTGTCCGCCACCTCGAAGCGGACCGTTACCGCATCGTCCCGCTCCTCCATGCGCTCGACCCGCAGGGAGACCCTGCCGCTCTCCGTGAACTTGATGGCGTTGGAGAGCAGGTTCGTCAGGATCTGCCTGATGCGGAAAGGGTCGCCGGCCAGGAAGGTCGGCACGCCCCGGCCGACCGAGCTCTCGAGCCCGAGCCCCTGCTCCCTGGCCCGCTCGGCGAACATCGAGATCGTGTCGCCCACGAGCGCCGGCAGGTCGAAGTCCACGCGCTCGATGCGGACCTCCCCGGCCTCTATCTTGGAGAAGTCCAGGATGTCGTCGAGTAGGGCCAGCAGCACCTCGCCCGAGGAGCGCGCGATCTCGACGTACCTGCGTTGCTGGGGCGACAACTCCGTGCCGAGGAGGAGCTCCGTCATGCCTATGACCCCGTTCATGGGGGTCCGGATCTCGTGGCTCATGTTCGCCAAAAACTCGCTCTTGGCCCGATTGGCCGCGTCGGCCTCCTCTTTCGCCCGGCGCAGATCCTCCTCGGCCCGCCTGCGTTCGGTGACGTCGTGGACGGTGCCAACCATCCGGGAGGGCTCGTCCTCTTCGTCCCTGATGACCTCGCCCCGACGGTGCACCCAGCGCACCGTCCCGTCGGGACGGGCCACCCTGTGCTCGACGTCGTAGACCTGTTCGTCGCGGAGCGCCTGGTTCACGGCCTCCCTCACCGCCGCCCTGTCGGCGGGGTGCACAGCGTCTATCATCCTATCGAAGCTCGGCACGACCGCGCCGGGCTCGAAGCCGTAGATCCTGAAGGTCTCGTCCGACCACGACGTCTCGCCTGTGACGACGTTCCACTCCCAGCTGCCAAGTTGCGCCACGCGCTGCGCCTCGGCGAGGCCGGCCTCGCTCCTCCTCAGGGCCTCCTCGGCCCGCCGGCGCTCGGTTACGTCCACCATGAACCCGTGCCAGTAGCGCGACCCGTTCGCCTCGTCCTCGAACAGTACGGCCTCGTTGCGCACCCACACCGTCCTGCCGTCGCGGTGGAGGACGCGGTACTCCGTCGCGGAGACCTCCCCAGGCTCGCAGACCCCACCGCCGTCCTGCTTTTCTTCGGATTGCATCCGCCCGCGGTCTTCGGGGTGGACCATGCGCCACCTGAGGTCGGGGTTTCGGCACTCCTCCGGGGTGTACCCGGTCAGATCCTCTATCTGGGGGCTCATGTACATGGCCGAGTCGGGGCTGCCGATCTCCTGTATGTATGTGACCGCCGGCATCCGCTCGACGAGCGCGCGGTAGCGCTCCTCGGCCCGGAGCACCTTCTCCTCGGCCTTCTTCCGCTCCGTGACGTCCCTTGCGACGTAGAGGATCTGGTCCTCGTCTATGGGCGAAACGGTGCCGGCGAACCACACCTCCCTGCCTTCTATCTGGAGGGCGTACTCCGTGTTGACCGGCCGTCCCTCCTCAAGCGCCCGCCGGATGTGCCCGAGAAAGGCGTCGGCCGCCTCCTCATCGAAGACCTCCCGCAACGAGCGGCCGACGAGGTCATCCGGGGCCCTGTATAGCAGCGACGGGTTGGACGGCGCGATCCTGAGGTAGCGCCCCTCCGCGTCTAGCACCATTATGAGATCGCTCATCGCCGCGAAGAGCGCCCGCAGCTCGGCCTCGGAGGCCCTCGAGGTCTCCTCCGACCGGCGGCGCTCGGTGACGTCCATCATGGAGCCTACGACCCGCACCGGGTCGCCCCCCGCCCCGCGCACGATGTACCCCCGGTCGACGACCGTGGCGTAGCCCCCGTCCGCGCGCCGGAATCGGTACTCGTCCGACCAGATCTCCCCGTCTCCCCGGAGGATGTCTTCGATGCCCGACACCACCCGCTCCCTGTCGTCCGGGTGGATGTGGTCCTCCCACCACGCGCCGTCCGTCACCTGTCCCGTCGGGTAGCCGAACATGGCCTCGATCGCCCCGTTCCAGGTCTGCCGGTCGGCGAGGACGTCCGAGTCCCAGATCGCCTCGTTGGTTGCCCTGGCGACCAGCCGGTAGCGCTCCTCGCTCTCCCTGAGCGCCCGCTCGGTGTGCTCGCGGTTGGTGGCGTCCCGCACTATGGCGAGCACCAGGCGGCCCCCCGTCGCCCCTTCCGCGGCCTCTACGGGGCTCAGGGTCAACTCGACGCTTATCTCCTCGCCGTCCTTGCGCAGGCCTGGCAGGGCCATTGGCTTGTTCGAGTCCATGTGGCGCCCGTGGCCCGTGTCGCGGTACCCGGCCATGCCGGCCCGATGACGGGCCTTGAGCCTTTCGGGCACCAGGTCCTCCACGTTCATCCGAAGGGCCTCGGCGGCGGTGTAGCCGAAGGTCTCCTCAGCGGCGGGATTCCACAGGACTATCCCGCCGGTGCCGGCGTCGGCGACTATCACGGCGTCGCGGACGCTCCCGAAGAGGCGCCCTATCCCGAGATCCTGCGGCGTTAGCGTGTCTTTTCCGTTCGCCCGGGTCACTACCTTCTATCCCCCGAAGCTGGTTCCGGCACAAATGATGCTACCAGAGGAGTCTACGGCATCGCCGGGCCAGAGGACATCTTCGGGGACGTCGAAATCGCCCCGAACGGCGCTCCCCGGACCCCGTTCTACCACTGCGTCATCTTCCTGGCGTCAAGCAATTCGTCCAACTGCTCCTCCGAGAGATCTGTCCTCTCGCGGGCCACCTCGCGGATGGTCTTGCCGGTCTTGTATGCCTCCTTGGAGAGGTCGGCGGCCTTGTCGTAGCCGACCTCGGGCGCGAGCGCCGTGGCGAGCATGAGGCCCTGCTCGACGAGGGCCGGGCCGCGGTCTGTGGCCTGCAGGCCGACGACGAGCTGGTCGGTGAAGTTGTCGGCGGTGCTCGCCAGCAGCTCTATCGACTGGAGGAGGTTGTGGGCTATGACGGGGAGCATTACGTTGAGCTCGAAGTTGCCGCTCCCCCCGGCGAGGGCGACGGTGGCGTCGTTGCCTATCACCTGGGCGCTGACCATCGCCGCGCTCTCGGCTATCACTGGGTTCACCTTGCCCGGCATGATCGAGGATCCGGGCTGCACCTCCGGGAGGGCTATCTCGGCGAGGTTGGCCCGCGGGCCGGCACCCAGGAAGCGGACGTCGTTGGCGATCTTGAGGAGGCTCACGGCCACGGTCTTCAGCGCGCCGCTGGCGAAGACTGCGGCGTCCATGGCGCTCTGGGCCTGGAAGTGGTTCCCGGTCTCCCGTATCTCCACGCCGAAGCGGGCGCCTAGCCTCTCGCAGACCTTTGATGCGAACTCGGGGTGGGTGTTGACGCCGGTGCCGACGGCCGTGCCGCCCAAAGCCACCTCGGCGAGGTCTTCGCGGGCCCCCTCTATCCTCCCGATGCCGCGCTCGATCTGGCCGGCGTAGCCGAGGAACTCCTGGCCCAGACGGATCGGGGTTGCGTCCTGGAGGTGCGTCCTCCCGGTCTTGACCACGTCGTCGAACTCGACGGCCTTGTCGCCCAGGGCGTCGCGCAGCTTGTGCAGCGCTGGCAGGAGGTCCCTCTCGATGGAGATCAGGGCCGCGAGGTGGATGGCGGTCGGGATGACGTCGTTTGAGGACTGGCCCTTGTTGACGTGGTCGTTTGGGTGGACGGGCTCTTTCGAGCCGAGCTCGCCGCCCATGATCTGCACTGCCCGGTTGGAGATTACCTCGTTCGCGTTCATGTTCGTCGAGGTCCCCGAGCCTGTCTGGAAGATGTCAAGCACGAACTGGTTGTCCAGGGTCCCATCCACCACCTCCCCCGCGGCGGCGACGATGGCGTCCCTCAGGCTCTCGTCGAGGCCGCCCAACTCGTGGTTGACGTTGGCGGCCTCGAGCTTGATGGCGCCGAGGGCCTCGATAAAGCGGCGCGGGAATCGGATGCCGCTTATGGGGAAGTTGTCCAGCGCCCTCCTGGTCTGGGCGCCGAAGAGGGCGTCGCGGGGGACCTCCACCTCTCCCATGGAGTCGCGTTCTACGCGGTGCGGGGTATCGTGCTGGGCCATGCTGATCCTCCCATCGAAGCCGGAACCTTTGCGTCATATAATCTCTGTGTAACTTTGCCGGTGGCATTATACGAGAGGTGGTCTTTTGGATTCTCTGCGCCACGCGCTAAAAGAGTGGGCGGTAACCGTGAGGGCGCTCGAGCGCGGGGGCACGATGCTCGTCGTCCGCAAGGGCGGCATCAGGGAGAAGGCTTTCGCCGTGCCCAAGACGCGGTTCTTGCTCCTGCCCGGCTACGAGCACCAGAGGCCCGGGCTCATCAAGCCGGAGTTCCGGGGGATCATGGACGAGATCCCGGACCTCACCGACGACGGTCCCTTGCGGTTCTCGTCTTTCGCCGAGGTCGAGGGCGCTTACGAGGTCTCCGAAGCGGAGGACCTTGCGGCCCTGAACGAGCACCACATGTGGACGCACGAGTACGCGGAGAGCCGCTTCAAGTGGCGTCCGAAGAAGCCGCTCACGGTGCTGGTTCTGAGGACCTTCGTGCTGCCTGAGACCGTGGAGCTTCCGTACCGCGAGGGCTACGGCGGGTGCAAGTCCTGGATCGAGCTCGAGGATTCAGTCCCCACGGAGGGCGCGCGTCCGGCTTTGCCCGATGGGGAGTTCGACGAACGGGTCTCGCCCTCGCTCGGGGTGCTGCGGGGGCTGGAGCCGGCGCCCGTGGGGTCGTAGGGGGAGGACCTTGGGTTCCGCCGCCGTCCCGGTAGTCCTGATCTTCCTGGTCGTCGTCTTTAGCGGGGTGACGATCTACTCGGCGAACAAGGACCTCGTCCGGGCGGAGGCCTGGGGTGACCTGGCGCAGCGGTTCCTGCCGTTCGTGGTGCTGGCGCTCATGGCGATCAGCCTCTACTTCGTGCGGGCTTTTGCGCAGGGCTGGACCGTGTTCGCCTGGACGATCCTGTTCGGCGCCCTCATCGTCTTCTCGACCATCTTCTCCGCGCCGGCCCTGGAGCGCCGCGCCAACGGCTTCTTCCGGCGCGGGGACTACCCCCAGGCCGCCGAGCTCTACGGGAAGCTGGCCGAGGAGAGGCCCCTGGCGCGCAACCACGCCTTCCACGGCGCGGCCCTGGGCGCCTCGGAGCGCTACGACGAGTCGATCAACGCGTCTACCAGGGCCATAGACACCGACCCCGAGTACGGCCTCGCCTACTACAACCGGGCCCTCGTCCTGCGCCGGACGGGCAAGAAGACCAGGGCCATCAACGACCTGGAGAAGGCGCTCGAGACGGACATGCCGCGCCGGTTCCGGTTGGCGGCCAGAAAACTGCTCGAAGACCTAAAATGAGGCTCCTCTACCCTACGCTCGGCGCGCTCGTGATCCTTGCGGTCTTTACCGCCCTGATCTGGCGCCAGAACCGCGACCTGCCGCGCGTGGGCGCCTACGGCGAGTTTTTCCTGCGGATGATCCCACCCCTCTCCACCGGCGTCTTCGTGGCGGGCCTCCCCTTCGTGATGGACCTCGCCACCGTGGAGAACTACCTACCCGTCCTGCTCGTCTACCTCGGCGGAGCCGCCGTCCTGACGGCCCTGATTACCCGCGCCGTCACCCCGGAAGAACGCCGCGCCGGCGCCGCCTTCCGCGGCGGCGACTACGAGGAGGCAGCCCGCCTCTACGATGACCTGACCGGCCGACGTCCCCTCCCCCGCTACTTCTCCGCCCTCGCCGCAAGCCTCGACGCCTCGGGCCACCCAGATTCGGCCCTAGAAGCCGCCGACCACGCCATAAAGCTCGACCCGAGGCTTGGCATCGCCTACTACAACCGCGCCTCCGCCCTCGCCGCCACCGGGGAGCGGGCAAAGGCCCGCGGCGACCTGCAGAAGGTTTTCCAGGTGGACTCCAGCCGCGCCCTGCGCCGCGCCGCGGGCGAGGCTATGGACAGCTTGGAGAAAGGCTAGAGCCTTTCTCCAAGCTGTCAGCCTTCAGCGGTCGGCTTTCAGCTAGGACGTTTGGCGACGGACTGAACGCTGTAAAGCGACCCGCTCGCGCCGCTTTTTCTGCGTCGGTCACCGAAGCGTACGGATGTCGCGGCGACCGGCAGCCTGATAGCTGATAGCTGACGGCTGGCAGCTACCTAACCTTCTCCTGTATGTTCTCGTCGACCGCCTTCACCTCGATCTTGCCTTCGCGCACCCTCGTCTCGTAGCCCGACTGGGGGAAGACGGCGGGGCCGTTTAGGGCCTTGCCGTTGCGCAGGTCGAAGCGGGACTTGTGCCAGGGGCAGACGACGGTGTCGCCCTCGCGGTCGCCCTGCTCGAGCGGGCCTCCCATGTGGTTGCAGGTGGCGGCTATGGCGCAGACCCTACCGTCCTCCTGCGAGCGGCTGAGGAGCACGCCGGCGCCGTCGATTTCGACGCGGCGCATCTCGTCGCCGGAGAGGTCGGCCTCGTCGAGGACGGGGACGTAGTCGTGGGGGCCGGTCGCCTCGAAGGTGTTGCGGTTGACGCGCAGGCCGTACTTGTAGGAGAGCTCGCCGCCGAGGTGGGCGCCCATCCCGTTTAGCGAGTATCCGGCGAGGAAGGCAAGCCTGCCTGCGTTGCGGCGTCCGGTGGCGCGCAGCAGCAGGGACGCGGTGTTGAGGAGAAGCCCGGCGGCGTTGAGCAGGGCGTGGGACATGCCCATCCTACGCGAGCCGCCGGAGAGGTAGCGCCAGTCGGAGAACCCGACCGCCGCGGCGAGGAACCCGCCGGCGACGCCGAACGCGAGCGAGGCGTCCGCGGCGTCGCGCATGGCCTTCTTCCCGCTCACGAGGTCGAGGCCGTCGAAGACCACCGCAGCCGTCCACGAGCCTATGGGGACGTCCGTGAGCACCGGGTGCAACGGAACCTCGAACCAGACGCCGTCAAGGACGTAGCGCGCCGTCTCCCCGCCCGCGTCCACGAGCGCCCGCACCTTGGGCTGGACGGCGTCCGAGGCCCTGTCCAGGAAAGGCATCGCGTCCACTATTCGCTCGCCGATGGTCTTCTCCAAGTCTCTCAGCCTCGCTTCCGGTGTCCGGCTTCCGTTCCAGGTAAGTTTATGCCCCGATGACCCGAACTCTAAGGGTCCCCAGAATGGCTTCCTACCCCGCCTTCGCGGCTTCCGGCTCCTCAGGTCTCACGGCGAGCAGGAGCAGGATCCAATGCGCCAGCAACACGTAGAGGTAGAGCGTGAGCGCGAACGTCGCCCCGACGGTATCCTGCTCGTTCCACAAAAGCGGCCACTGCGCCGGGATGGCCTGCAACGCTAGCAGGAACAGCGCGGGCGCGATCAGGCCCCTCGCCAGCAGCAGCAATACCCCTGGGGCCAACAGGACTAGGTAATTGTGCCAGGCGATGGGCGAGGCGAGCAGGGAGGCGGCCACGAGCGCCCACAGGCCCGCCTCCCCCCCGCCCCGTATCCTCGCCGCGGTGAGGAGGACGACCGCGATCCCAAGCGCGTAGCCGACGTAGACCATCCACGGCAGCGTCGCGGCGTTCTGCCCGTATGGGTGCTCGGTAAAGAACCGGGCCATCGCCGCCGGTATGGACGCGTTGTCCCAGTAGGCGTTCGCGGAGCCCTCGTTGAGCACCCCGACGTAGCGCCAGGTCGCCGCCGGCCCCGCCACGACGAGGCCGACGAGCGTCGCCGCCAGGCCTGAGACGCACGCCGCCAAAAAGGCGTCCCAGCGCCGCCGCACGAGCGGCCACAGCAGGACCGGCGCCAGCGAAGGCTTCAGGGCGACGACCAGCCCCAGGGCGACGCCGGAGAGCCGCCGCCGCTCCCTGCGGTCCGAGATCCAGGCCGCCACAAGCCCCAGGGCCAGCACAGGGTACACCTGCCCGAGCGCCAGCGTCGATATAAGGGGCGACGACAGGAGCAGCAGCCCAGCCCCCACGACGGCCCACACAGGCCGCAGCCCGAGCTCCTCCGCCGTCCAGGCGAGGTACCCGAGCACGACCAGCACGGAGAGCAGCACGAAGAGCCGGTAGGCGTCTATCGCCTCCATGAAACCTAAGGGCGAGATCAGCACGGTCCACACCGGGGGGTTCAGGTTGACGAGCCGCGCCCCCGCGTCGTAGATGTCCCCGCCCTCAAGCAACGCCCGCGCAGAGCGCCAGAAGGAGTCGAAGTCCACGTGGACCCGCATGGAGTCAGTCGAGATCCTGCCAAGGGCACCGCCCAGGAACGACACGTCCATCCAAACGGCCGCCGCGAAGACCCAGAACGCGGCCGTGTAGAGGACCGCGTCCCGAGCCTTCGCTCCCCCCCGCGCCGGTATCCGACCTGTAGATCGCACGGACGCAGCTTATCAGCACGCTGCGCCCTTCGGGCTCCACTATCAGCTTCTCGCCGCGCGAGACGAACCCGGGTAGCGCGGTGCGCAACAGCCCGATCGACGCGAGGCGTTGCGGGCACGGACGACTTAGTACTTGGCTGAAAGCTGACCGCTGAGAGCGGAGGCGTA
>Ga0126309_10000731_pt1 | contig 10992 bp, 12 predicted proteins | sample Plot56_FD_92541 | JGI IMG/M metagenome (GOLD analysis project Ga0126309, IMG submission 92541) | Serpentine soil microbial communities from UC McLaughlin Reserve, CA, USA - Plot56 | ecosystem: Environmental > Terrestrial > Soil > Grasslands | place: USA: UC McLaughlin Reserve, Lake County...
AGGACAAGCTCCGTGAGCCGGGCCGCCACCTCGTCGGCGTCGACCGGCTGGAACCGGAAGCCGGCCGGAGCCGGTATCAGCGGCAGCTTTGCCATCTGCTGGGCCACCGTCAGGATCAGGTCGTGAAACTGGGTGGCGCGCAGCGTCGTGAACGGCAGGCCGGAGTCGGCCACGATCCGTTCTGCGGCCAGCTTGGATCCGAAGTAGCCGAACATGGCGCGGTCGACCCGGCTGCCTAGCGGGATGCGGTCCGCGCCGACGACGGAGATGTACACCAGATGCGCCGCCCGTGATGCCGCCCGTACCAGGGTACGAGTCTTGTCCTCGTCGCCTTTGGGGCCGCCCGCGCAGTGCACGATGGTCCCTGCGCCGTCCACCGCGGGTTCGATTCCGTCGCCGGTGTCCAGGTCACCGGTGACGAACTCGATGCCGCCTGAGGCTTCGTGGCGGCGCCGGCTGAGCACCCGCACGTCGCAGCCAGTGTCCCGCAGGCGCCGGACGACGAGGCGTCCGAGCGTACCGGTGCCGCCGGTGACCAGGATGGAAGATGTCATGCCTTTCCTCCTGAGTAGAGCTCCTGTCACATCGGCCCCTTTTCGTTCGTCATCACTACAATGACGGACGGCGACAAAGGAATGTGACGGAGATGAACGATCACGACCTTCTGGCGAAGCAGTTCGAGGAGAACCGCGCCCACCAGAGGGCGGTGGCCTACCGGATGCTCGGCTCTCTTTCCGAAGCGGACGATGCCGTCCAGGAAGCCTGGTTCCGCCTCAGCCGCTCCGACACTAGCGGCGTCGAGAACCTGGGAGGATGGCTGACGACGGTGGTCGGGCGGGTGTGCCTGGACATGCTGCGCTCGCGCCGCTCGAGGCGCGAGAGGCCCCTCGAGGAGCCCCTGGGCGTGCGATTGCCCGAGCCGATCGTGGGCCGCGAGGACGAGATCGACCCCGAGCACGAAGCGCTCGTGGCCGACTCGGTCGGCCTCGCGCTACTCGTGGTACTCGAAACGCTCTCCCCCGCCGAGCGGCTCGCGTTCGTTTTGCACGACATGTTTGGCGTGCCTTTCGAGGAGATCTCCCCCATCGTAGGGCGCACGCCTGCCGCAGCAAGGCAGCTCGCGAGCCGCGCGCGCCGGCGGGTACAGGGCGAAGCACCCGTTCCCGACGCCGACCTCGCCACCCAGCGCGAGGTCGTCGACGCCTTCCTCGCCGCCGCGCGCGAGGGTGACTTCGACGCGCTCCTCGCCGTGCTCGACCCCGATGTCGTGCTCCGCGCCGATCGCGGTGCCGTGCCTGCTGGCGCATCGAGGGAACTCCAGGGCGCACAGGCGGTGGCCGGCCAGGCGCTCACCTACTCGCAGCTCGACCTTTTCGTACGCCCGGCGCTCGTCAACGGCGCCGCAGGCCTCGTCGCGACGCGCGATGGAAGACCCTTCTCGGTCGGGGGCTTCACGGTCAGGGGCACGAAGATCGTCGAGATCGACATCCTCGCCGACCCGGCCCGCCTCGCCGAGCTCGACCTGACCATCCTGGACGACTGACGTCTCCACGCAAGAACCGCCAGACTCCAGTCTGCGGCTTCCGCTTGTCAGCTATCAGGATTTTGTCCCTTTGTAACGGAGCGTCGCCCCGCGGGTATACTCGCTGCATGGGCAAGGATCGCGCAGCTCCTGGGATGGACTTCGGTGTAAGGGTCGCGGTGGTGGTGGAGCGGGAGGGAGCACTGCTCCTGGTGCGCCACCAGAAACCAGACAGGGACCCTTACTGGGTGTTGCCGGGAGGCAGGCTCGAGCCGGGCGAGACGATACCAGCGTGCGCGGGCCGCGAACTCGCTGAGGAGACGGGACTCACGGCCGACTTCTCCGGTGCCCTCTACGTGAGCGAGTTCCTTAGAGAGGGGCGCCATACCATCGACGTCGTCGTGCGGATGGCCCTGCAAGGAGAAGAGGAAGCAAGCCTCGGGAGCGACCCCGAGGTCGCGCCTGATGCCGAGCCGACCCTCGCAGAGGTACGCTGGGTAAGCGTCGAGGAGTTGCGGGAGATCGAGCTTCTACCGGCTTCCATAAAGGAAAGGCTCCTGAGGGACGCTAACATCGGATGGGCCGCGGACGAAGTCTACGTGGGAAGCACGGATGGCTGACTCGCAGGACGCGTTGCTCTCGGTCGTCGTGGTGGACTCGCTGGCTGCGGTGGCGGTGGTCGGGGGATTCTGGCTGGCTGTCACGTGGATGCGGAGCTTCGGCAAGAAGGTAGGATACTCCCTGGCGCCCCTTGGATTCTCCCGTCCGCGGGGAGGTATCCTGGCGGCAATAGGCGCCGGGATGGCCGTGGGCACCGGTGCCATACTACTTGGCATGATCGTAAACCCGCTGAGCGTCCTCGTCCTCGAACGGCTCGGCTACTCTACGAAACTGACGCTCCAACAGCCGTTCATGGAAGGGCTCGTGAGCTGGGTGCACGAGAGCCCGGGAGTCGCCGTGCCGGCGATAGTCCTGGTCGTCGTGCTCTTCGGTCCGGCCGTCGAGGAGCTGGTCTTCAGGGGGGCCATCTTCAACGGCCTCTACCGGCTGGGGGCCATGATCTCCACCCGGTCCATCGGGACGGAGCATCCCCAAGGGCCTCCCCGTAAGACGATCTTCGTCGCTTCCGCGCTCGCATCCTCCATACTGTTCGCCCTGCTGCACCTGGAACCGGTGCTCTTGCCCGCCCTCCTGATACTGGCGATAATCCTGTGCGCGCTCTTTCTGCGCTCGGGCAGCCTCCTTCCCTCGATCGTCGCCCACGCGACGTTCAACGCCTTCCCCGCCACGCTGATCATCCTGCGGGGGCTGAACGTAGTGAACATCCCCATCTAGCGGTCGCGCGGTTGTTCTCCGACGTACCTGGCCCTGGGACGTATCAGAGTGCCGCTCTGGTACTGCTCTATGGCGTGGCCGATCCAACCGACGGTCCTGCCGAGGGCGAAGAGCGCGACGGCCCCGCCGGGCGGCAGCTCCAGCACCCGCGCCACCGTCGCCAGCGCGAAATCCACGGTGGGACGCTCGTTCATCAATCGCAGCATCTCTTCGGTAACAGCTTCGGAGAGCGCGACGGCGTTATTCTCCGAATACGCCCCGGCCGTCAGACAGAGCAACCCGGCGCCGCGGGGATCTCCTTCTGGATACAGCGAATGTCCGAAGCCGGGGATACGCTCCCCCCGCCTGAGACGGCCGGAGATCACCGCCCGCGCCTCCCCTGCGTCCTCCACCTCTCGCAAAAAGGCCTCGACGAGTTCGATCTCCCCTCCGTGCTTGACGCCCTCGAGCGCCGCAAGCCCGGCCAGCACCACGGCGTAGGGTGTGGCCTCGGACGAGGCGACGCACCTGGCGGCGATGGTCGAGACGGGCAACTCGTGGTCCACACAATAGACGAGCGCGGAGCCGAGAAGCGCCTCGGCCCCCTGATCCTCCGGACTCCAGCCGCTCTGGAGCGTCCCGGCCAGCCCACAGGCCGACCCTCCGGCGGCCACATCCGTCATCAGGCGGAGTATCCTCGCGCCGGTGCGCGCGACGGCGCCAGGACGCAGGTCGTAGGCAGCCGGGTCTTCGGTGGCCGCCACAGGGAGCAGGACCTGGAAGACCTCGACGGGCGTTAGCCCGGCCACGCTGTCGATAACGTCTCGGATACGCGGGGAGGGTCCAGAGATCTCGGGCGGGAAGAGCGCCGGGGCCATCGCCTCGTCACCCGTCCAGATCAAAGCCGCAACCCCCTCGATCGTGCTCCCCTCGGCGAGCGCCACGACGTCGCGCCCCCTGTAGTAGAGTCTGCCACCGTCGATCAGGGTGATCCCCGATTCCAGCACGGGCGTGCCCCAGTGCAGGGCACCCTCCATGACCCCCTCAGGGTCCCGCCTGCGCCGCTTCCTCTCCTTGAGCCTCCTTATATCCTCGGCCCTGTAACGCCTGTTGCGCCTCTTTCCCTCGACCGCCTCGGAACGTACCATCCCCCTGCTCACGTACGCATACAAGGTCGCCAGACCGACCCCCAACTCCTCCGCAGCCTGCCCCGCACTCAGATACCGCTCCTCTCCCATCCCACCGCCTCCTCCGCCACCGTTATCCGAGACCGTATTATATATTGATTTACCAATCAATATTGATACATATTTTCGCAAAGGTTACGATTGATAACTACTGTGACGGCCCGGGGATGTTGGGCCAGAGATGAAAGGACGAACATGGGCGAGGGTTCTGGGGTTGGCTTTGTAGCGGGGTTGGAGGACGTGGTGGCGGCGGAGACCCGTCTGAGCGGCGTGGATGGTGAGGCCGGGGAGTTGACCATTGCCGGTTTCCCTGTCGAGGAGCTGGCGGGGCGGGCTTCCTTCGAGGAGACCGTCTACCTGCTCTGGCATGATGCTCTGCCCGATCCCGATCAGCTCGCGGAGTTTCGGGAGGAGCTCGCCGGGCGGCGGACGTTAGGGCGGGCTACGGGGGATCTCTTGCGGGCCGTGGCTGCCGAGAAGGTTCCGGTCATGGATGCGCTGCGCATGGCCTCCGGTACCGTGAGTCCGGGCCCGGACGAGGAGGAGGCTCTTTCGCTGGTAGCGCGACTACCCACTATCGTGGCGGCGTACTCGCGGATGCTCGAAGGCGAGGAGCCCGTGGACCCCGATCCGGAGCTGGGCCATGCCGCCAACTATCTTTACATGCTCACGGGAGAAGTACCCGGCGAAGAGTTGACGCGGGCCCTCGAGACTTACCTCAACACAGTATCCGACCATGGCATGAACGCCTCCACCTTCGTGGCGAGGGTCATCGTATCCACCCGCTCGGACTTCGTCTCGGCCGTAGTCGGGGCGATCGGGGCGCTCAAGGGGCCGTTGCACGGTGGCGCGCCGGGACCTGCGCTCGATGTGGTGTTCGAGATCGGGGACGCGAGCAGGGCCGAGGCGTACCTGCGGGAGAAGCTCGGACGCGGCGAGCGGCTCATGGGTTTCGGGCACAGGATCTACCGGGTACGCGACCCCAGGGCAGACGTGCTCGCCGCCGCCGCGGAGCGTCTGTACACCACCGACGGGGACAGGGAACTCTACGAGCTGGCGCTGGAGGTGGAAAGGACGGCGCTGCGACTACTCGCGGAGCACAAGCCCGGCAGGAACCTGCAGACCAACGTCGAGTTCTGTACGGCGCTGCTCTTGCACGGGCTTGGTTTACCCACGCAACTGTTCACCCCCACTTTTGCGGTGGGGAGGGTCGCGGGATGGACGGGGCACTGCTTCGAGCAGAGGGCGCTCGACCGTCTCATCAGGCCGCAGTCCGTCTACGTGGGGAGCAAGGACAGGCGCTGGGTGCCGCTCGAAGAGCGGTAGCGTAGGGAGGTACGAAAAACGACCCCCGGAGAGATCCGGGGGCCGTACCCTTCTGAGCGTTACGCAGGTATCCCGTCTTCCAGCACGTCCGCCTTCACTACATGGGAGGCGGATAAAGTAACCCAGGATCCCGCCGGGTATTTTGGTGGTCCTAGGTCAGAGCCACCTCTCCCAGAAGATACCCGCGACTACTACTCGATGCGTCTATCTGGATCACCTCCTTTCGCGTGCCTTCAACTCCGCGAAGTTTACTACCGCGCCGTGTATCCAGCAAGGGTAGAGTCAGAAATGCGCCGCCGGTCCTCCGTAAGCCTCGGCGTGCCCGACGCTCCCTGGCGTCACGGCATCTCGCCCCTGAGTGACACCTCTCGGCCGGAAGGTGTAGCATCGTCGAACTTCTCCTCGGTGATGAGCACGGTGTCGAAGCTCCTGGCCTCGGGCGGCGCGTTGAGCCAGACCCTGGTCTCACCTTCGCCCACGCTCGTGAAGGAGCCTGCGCTGATGCGCCTGTCGCCCGAGACGAACCACAGCTGGTAGTACCTTTCCGGCTCCGGCTCATCGAAGTTGTTCAGCCTGAGCTCTACCTGCTGGTTGTGCGAATGCTGCGGGCGGATTTTGGCCACGCCCCAGTAGCCATCGAGCCCGGCGGCCTCCTCCGGAGTCGGGATGAGCCGGATGGTGGCCACCGGAGCTTCGTCTCTTGTGAGGCCGAAGAAGATCCCGAGGGCTACTATGGCAACCACAGCGACCGCCACGCTCGAAAGGACTACGCCCATGCGACTGGAGCGGTAGAGGCGTGCGGCTTTGAAGGGGTTTGTCCTTCCCTCTGAGTCCGCAGGCTCCGCATGATCGGGACGCGATCCCCTTTCGGCGCGTATGCGCGAGAGGATCTCACCTCTCAGGTAAGCCGGTGGGTCGACGGGCGGAGGGGCCGCCTGTAGCGCACGGTTCGTTTTCTCGAGATCCTCGAGCTCGTTTCGGCAGTGGGAGCAGGACGCCAGGTGGCGCCTGGCCTCTTCTGCCTCCTGCGGCTCGAGACCGCCCAGTACGAAGGCCGCCAGGTCAGGATGAAGTTCCGGATACATCATCGCGTTGCCACCCGCCAGGCGTCACCGAGCGCGAGCTCCTCGCGCAGGCTCTTGAAGGCTTTCGCGGTTCTGGTCTTGACGGTTCCGAGGGGGATGCCGGTACGTAAGGATATCTCCCTCTGGGAGAGCCCCCCGAAATAGGCGAGCTCTATCACTTCCCGGTGTGGTGCGTCGAGCGCGTCCAGGGCCCTGGACACCCGCCAGGATAGCCAGGATTCGTCCACGATCTCCTGGGGACCTGCAGACCTGTCCCTCATGGTGGCGAGGTAAGCATCCCCTTCGAGGACGGGGCGGACCCTGTTGGCGCGCTTGCGATACAGGTCGAGGGCGACACTGCGCGTGACCCGGAAAAGCCACGTGGAGAAGCTGCCTCGCGAAGGGTCGAAGGTGTGTGATGAACGCCACACCTTCAAGAAGACCTCCTGGATCAGCTCTTCGGCCAGAGAACGATCGCCGAGTATCTTCAACCCTACCCCGAAGACCGTGCGCCCGTACCTGTCGTAGAGCTGGGCGAAGGCGGCCTCGACCTCAGGACCGTCGAGGCATATCATGCACTGCTCGTCGGATAGTTCTTCCATCCGCCCGGAGATCACGGGACGCGTCCCTCCAAATTTCCTCCCACTCTTGAGAACATCACCCACCGTAATGCCCATTACTTCTCCGCAGCCGCTCCTAAGGAATACATGTGTTTATACGAGCCGTACCTCGCTCCGGATTTCTTCCCGACTCCGGCTCACATCTGGCGCGTCGGGCCGACAGCTCGACCTTGTCCCTGTTGGTAAAGAGAGCCCGAATCCGGTGGTCCACTTCGCTCGTATAACCCTACGCTCGGTGGAGAAGGGAGTAGAAAGGAGGCCCGAAGACATGGACACATTCACCAGCGTAGGACCTGTAGAGAGCAGGTGCTTAGGATGAGCGCCGCAACCAGCAGGGGTGCCGCCGTTCCAGACGGGCTGGTGGGAGCAGGCATCTCCTTGATCGTGATCGTCGGTCTGATCCACCTGATCGACGCTCCCGAGGATCTGGAAGAAGGGTCCTACCTGGGCCTGCTGTTCCTGGCCAACTTCTTCGGTGCGCTCACGGCGGCGATTGGCATCTACCGGGGGAACAAGTGGGGCTGGGTCCTTGGTCTCCTCGTCGCCGGAGGGGCCTTCGCCGGTTACGTGATCAGCCGTACCGTAGGCCTGCCCTGGTTGGCTGTCGAGACGGAGTGGCTCGAGCCCTTGGGAGTCCTCTCTCTGCTGGTCGAAGGCCTTTACGTAGGACTTTGCCTGGCGATACTCGTTCGTCCCACACAGAGAACCACGATAGTCGGAGCTAGCTCTCCGGCACCACTCCCGGATATTCAACAAGGAGGAAGATCATGACCAGGAAGGCATTGATGCTGCTCGCCACCATCGCCTTGATGGTGGTCGCGGCGAGCGCCGTGGCGACTGCGGCGACAACGCAGGGCCAGGCTCAAGTTTCGTCTTTCACCAAGGCCCACCTCGAGCCTGTGGGCGACTCGGGCGTTCACGGGACCGTGTACCTTTTCCAACTCCCTACCGAAGGTACGCAGATAGTCGTGCTCGCGAAGGGATTGAAGCCAGGTAAGAGGTACGTGTCACTGTACTACGACAATGCCCGCTGCGCCCTCGAACCGTACTCCGAGGACGATGTCATAGGCGGCCCTTACACCGCACTCCCTAACGGGTTCGGCTTTACCACCGGCACCGCGGATGATGACCTGGACGAGATCAACTCGGTCTCCGTACGCTCGGCGAAGACCTTCGAGCTACTCGCCTGCGCCAGGGTTCATCACTAGAACGCCCATTCCAGAGAGCCTGGCGTAACTCACCATCCACCGCGCACCCGAGGGCGGAGTCCCGGAATTTCACCGGGGCTCCGCCTCTTTCTCGCTGTCTCTGTCATCCTGGCGACAGAAAAGGACAGGTGCCGGAGAGATCAACCCTCTTCGAGGCGGAGCCTGAGAAGGTCGAAGGCCCGGTTCGCGCTCCGCTCGCGGATCGAGTCCCTGGAGCGGGCCCAGGCGGTGAGGTCGAGCATCTCGGCAAACGTGTCCTCTGCATCGGAGATCCCCACGAAGACGAGCCCGACGGGCTTCTCCTCGCTCCCGCCGTCGGGGCCGGCGATGCCGGTGACGGAGAGCCCGTAGTCTGATCCGGAGACCCTGCGCGCCCCCTCGGCCATCTCACGCGCCACGGGCTCGGAGACGGCGCCGTGGTCCACGATCAGGGCGTGCGGCACCCCGAGCAGGCGCTCTTTGGACTCGTTGGAGTAGGTGACGAGTCCCTCCTCAAGGTAAGCTGAAGAGCCCGGCATGTCCGTAAGGCGCTTGGCGAGGAGACCCCCTGTGCAGCTCTCCGCGAGGGCCAGGGTGGCGCCCCGCTCCTGGAGCAGGTGCCCGACCGCGCCTTCGAGGGTCTCGTCGTCCTCGCCGAAGTAGTAGTCGCTGAGACGGGCGACGATCTCCTTTTCGACCGGCGTTATCTTCTCCTGTGCCTCCTCCTCGGTGGCGGCCCTGGTCGTGATACGCAGGCGCACCCTGCCCTGGCCTGCCAGCGGGGCGACCGTCGGGTCGGTGGCGTCGAGGAACTCCTGGACCTTCTCCGCGACGGCGGACTCCCCGATGCCGGCGAAGTGGAGGGTCTTGGAGACGATGGAGCCCTCGCTGCGGGCCCGGATCAGGGGTTCGAGCGTCGCCTCGAACATGCTCTTCATCTCCGTAGGCACCCCCGGGAGCGTGGCGAAAAGCGTCCCTTCCCACTCCAGGAGCGCCCCCATCGCCGTCCCGACCGGGTTGGGGATGAGCTGCGTTCCCTCGGGAAAGAGGGCCTGCTTGTAGTTGTTGGCCGTCGGCGTGCGGCCGAACTTCGCGAACATCGTGTCCACGTGTTCCCTGGCCTCGGGGTACTCGACCATCTCGCGGCCCGTCAGGGTCGAGAGGCTGGTGTTCGTCAGGTCGTCCGAGGTGGGGCCGAGGCCACCTGTGGTCACCACCAGGTCGGAGCTGGAGGCGGCCTCGCGCAGCGCGGCGACGATCCTCTCCGCATTGTCTCCGATGGTGGTGTGGCGGTAGATACCCACCCCGAGGTCGGCGAGGCGCTGGCTGATCCAGGCCGTGTTCGTGTCCACGAGGTCCCCGAGGAGCATCTCGGTCCCTACGGTCACGATCTCGGCTCTCTCTATGTTTTTCCCATCACGCACGCAGGTATTCTACAATCCGCCGGATGGAAGACTACGCGAAATCCCACGTTCTCCTTGAAGAAGCCGATGCCTTCGCCCGTTTCCGGCTCTCTGATGGGCGTTACGAACACACCTTGAGGGTGGCCGACACCGCCGAGGATCTGGCGCTGGCCCACGACCTGGATGCGGACAGGGCGCGACTGGCCGCCCTGCTGCACGACGCCGCCCGCGAGACAGAGCCTGAAGGGTTTCTAAGACTGGCCGACAAGTGGCGCCTGCAGGTAGGCGATCCGGAGCGGCAGAGCCCGAAGCTCCTGCATGGGCCCGTGGCCGCCGAGCTGGCGAGGCGAGAGCTGGGCATCGAGGACGAGGAGGTTCTGGAGGCGATCCGGGCCCACACCACGGGGAGGCCGGGGATGGGGCCGCTCGCGCTCGTCCTCTACGTCGCAGACAAGATAGAACCGGCCCGCGAATACCCTAGCGTAGGACGCCTGCGCACCCTGGCCAGGGAGAACCTCCATGGGGCGGCGCTAGAGTCGTTGCGGCGCGCCATAGCCCACAATGAAGGACGGGGCAAGGCCGTGCACCCCGCGAGCAGGGAGGCGCTAGATTGGCTGGAGGCCGATGGCGCCACGCAATCCGGGATAGAGCAGTAGCAGAGCATAGAGCGTAAAGGCGAGGGCCACGAGGGCCACGGCCACCTCGACGGCGCCGCCGGATCTTACCCCACCAGGCAGCAACCTGAACGGCTTCCCCACCGGCCACAGAAGCGGTACGCCGCGGGTATTGAGCGCATCGGCGAAGACGTGCGAAGCGTAGCCGGCGATGAGGGCAAGGACGAGGTTGGGAAAACGTCCCAAAAGCAGCCAGACCGGGAGCGAGAACAGGAGAACACCGACCAGCGAATGGGTCATGGTGCGGTGTCCGACGGTCCTGACCAGCACGAAAGAAGTAGTCTTCAAGGCCCAGCTCACGGGCCGGCTGAGGAGGTTGAGCGTGGGGTTCTTCAGCCGGCTCAGGCCGTTGCCCAAAGTGCTGCGCGGGTTGTCTACGTCGGGCAACCAGGCGGCGGCGACGGCGGCAGGGTAGACGTAGGCGGGCGGGTCGGCCCCCGTGACGAGCGCGGCGCCGGCCAGGGCCGCGACCCCGAAGACGGCGTGGGTGGTCGCGTTCAATCCGGACGAAGTTTAGCAAGCGCGTTGCGGAAGGATGAACCTTGCGCAACGCACGCTGTCAGCGTTCAGCAATCAGCGCTCAGCTTTTTGTTGTGTAGAGTGCCGGCTTATTCGGGTTTGACGGCTCGGACCATGGCCTGAAGCGAGTCTCTCGCGAAGCGGCGTTGCAGGCGCCGGGCCAGCGGGTAGCCGAG
>Ga0126309_10000732_pt1 | contig 10991 bp, 12 predicted proteins | sample Plot56_FD_92541 | JGI IMG/M metagenome (GOLD analysis project Ga0126309, IMG submission 92541) | Serpentine soil microbial communities from UC McLaughlin Reserve, CA, USA - Plot56 | ecosystem: Environmental > Terrestrial > Soil > Grasslands | place: USA: UC McLaughlin Reserve, Lake County...
AACGTGAAGAGGCTGTCGGCTCGCATCCGCCAGACCTGCGTGACCGGACCGGTGGTGGATGTCCAGGGGGAAGGGTTCCTCCTCGGCCTGCGCACCCGGCGTCCGGCCAAGGACGTGTACCTGGAGCTTCTGGAAAAGGGGATCTTCAGCGGCACGAGCGGCGATCCCCATATCGTGCGGCTGCTCCCGCCGCTGGTCCTGCGGGACGAGCACGTGGACGCCCTGGCCTCAGCCCTCTCGGAGATCCCGGCGTGAAGCGGTTCATCCACCTCCATGAGCTGGCGCGCGAGGAGGTGCTCGATCTGCTGGCCCTGACGGACCGGCTGGAGACGGCCGATCCCCAGGCTCTGTTGCGGGAGCTGCCGGGGAAGATCCTGGCGCTCCTCTTCTTCAATCCGTCGCTGCGCACCATGACCTCGTTCCAGGCGGGGATCGCGCGGCTCGGCGGTGGATCGTTCGTCGTCTCGCCGGGGCAGGGGAGCTGGAACCTGGAGACCCGCCTCGGCGCGGTGATGGACGGCACCGCGGCCGAGCACGTGCGCGAGGCGATCCCGGTGCTTGCCGGCTATGGCCACGCGCTCGGCATCCGCTCGTTCGCGGGGGGGACTGACCTGGCGGCCGACCTGGCCGACACGGCGTTCGAGGAGATGGCCGCGGTCTGTCCGGTGCCGCTGATCAACCTGGAGTCCGCCATCGATCACCCCTGCCAGGCCCTGGCGGACTGGCGGACCATGGAGGAGATCGCGATTCCTTCATCCGGCAACTTCGTCCTCTCCTGGGCCTGGCATCCCAAGCCGCTCCCGCTGGCCGTGCCGGCCGCGGCCGTGCACATGGCGGCGCTGCGCGGGATGGAGGTGGTGGTGCTGCGCCCCGAGGGGTTCGGCCTGCCGGAGACGGTGATGGAGCGGGCGCGGCAGGCGGCAGCCCTCTCCGGCGGCTCGGTGCGCGAGACGGCCGAGCGCGAGGAGGCGATGGCCGGAGCGCACGTGATCTACGCCAAGTCGTGGACCGCGCCGGCGGCCTACGGCCTGCCCGAGGCGGAGGCCGAGCTGCGCGCCGGCCTGCGAAGCTGGTGCGTGGATGAATCGTGGTTCGCACCGGCCCGGCCGGAGTGCCGGTTCATGCACTGCCTGCCGGTGCGCCGCAACGTCGTGGTGGCCGACGAGGTGCTGGACGGGCCGCGCAGCATCGTGGTCCGCGAGGCGCACAACCGCATGTGGACGCAGATGGCGGTGCTCCACCGCATGCTGCACGGAGGTGCCCGATGAAAGACGTGGGACAGCGGACCGCCGCGCTCGCGGGGCTCAAGCACGCGGCTCCCTACATCCGCCTGTTCAAGGGGAAGACGTTCGTGGTCAAGGCCGGAGGCGAGGCCCTGGAGACGGACGGCGCCATCCGCGGTCTGCTGGAGCAGATCGAGATCCTCTCCCATGTCGGCATCCGCGTCGTTCTCGTGCACGGCGGCGGCGCGGAGTCGAGCGGTCTGCTGCGCGCTCTGGGCGGCGAGCCGCGCTTCGTCGAGGGGCGCCGCGTGACGGACGACAAGGCGCTCGAAGTGGCCTCGATGGTGCTCAACGGCACGGTGAACACCCGCATCCTGGCCGCGGCGCGGGGGCTGGGCCTCCCCGCGGTCGGCGTCTCCGGGGTGGATGCCGGGCTCATCCAGGCGCGGCGCCGGCCGCCGGTCAAGGTGGGGGACGGCCAGGTCGACTACGGCTTCGTCGGCGACGTCGTCGCGGTCGCGCCGGGCGTGCTCACGACGCTGCTCGATTCCGGCGTGGTGCCGGTGGTGAGCCCGCTCTCGGCCGCGGACGACGGCACGCTCTTGAACATCAACGCGGACACCGTCGCGGCCGGGCTGGCCGTGGGCCTGCGCGCCGAGAAGCTGATCCTGCTGACCGGCGCCGCCGGCGTCCTGGAGCGGCCGGACGATCCGGGCTCGCTCGTCTCCTACACGGACCTCGAAGGGCTACGCCAATTGCGCGACCAGGGCGGGCTCACCCGCGGCATGCTGCCCAAGGCGAGCGCCATCGAGTCCGCCCTGCGCGGCGGCGTGCGGCGAGTGCACATCCTCTCCTGGCAGACGCCGGACGGCCTGCTGGCCGAGGTGTTCACGAACGAAGGGGTGGGGACCCTGGTGGTCGAGGACATCGACGCCCTTTCGCCGGCCGAGCAGGCCGCGGGGCAGGTGGCAGTCCCATGATGCTGCCGGAGCGGGAGGTCCTCGCCCTCCACCGCGAGATCGTGGAGATCCCATCGGTGTCGGGAAATGAAGCTCCTCTGGCCGACTTCCTGGAGGAGCGGCTGCGGCGGTACAAGGCCGCGCCGGAGCGGGTGGGCAACAGCCTGCTGGCGCTCGCCGGGGAGGGACCGGTGCTCCTTCTCGATACGCACCTGGACACGGTGCCGCCCGCCCCCGGCTGGACGCGCGACCCGTGGCAGGTGGTGCCGGAGGAGGGACCCGAGGGAGGAAAAATCCACGGCCTCGGCTCGAACGACGCCAAGGCCGCCGTCGCCGGCATGGTGGCCGCCTTCATCGCCTTCCAGAACGTGGCTCTGCCGTTCACCCTGGCCCTGGCGCTGGTCGAAGGGGAGGAGACGAAGGGGACGGGCACGCAGGCGGTGCTCGAAGAGCTGGCCCGCCGCGGTCTCGATCTGGAGGCGGCGGTGATCGGCGAGCCCACGGGGCTCGACCTGGCCGTGGCGCAGAAGGGACTGATGGTCCTGGAGCTGGTGGCCCGGGGCACCGCCTGCCACGCGGCGCACGCCGCGGCGCTCGGCGCGGTCAACGCGGCGCGGCGGCTGGCGCGTGACCTGGTGGCCCTGGAGCGCGTCGACTTCGGTCCGGCGCACACCCACCTCGGGCCGATCACCCTGGAGCCCACCCAGGTGCGGGCCGGCACCGCGCGGAACGTCGTGCCGGGCGAGGCTACCGCGATCCTCGACGTGCGCACCACGCCGGCCCTCGCACGTGAGGAGATCGTGCGGCGCATCCAGGCGGCGGTCGAAGGGGAGGTGCGGGTGCTCTCGGACCGGCTCCTGCCCAAGGAGACGCGGCCCGATCTGCCGCTGGTCGAAGCGGCGCGGAGAGCCCGGCCGGACGCGCGGGTCTACGGCTCGGCCACGCTCTCGGACATGGCGCTCCTCAATGGCACGCCGGCCGTGAAGTGCGGTCCGGGGAAGAGCGAGCGCTCGCACACGCCGGACGAGTTCGTGCTGGAGAGCGAGGTGCTCGACGGAGCGCGGTTTTATACGCGGCTGGTGGGGACGTACGCGGAGCTGCGGAGACCTCACCCCCCGGCCCCCTCTCCCATCGCCCCCCCTTCCACCGGGAGAGGGGGAGACTACGGCGCATGAGCCGGCTGTGGGACAAGGGCGAGCCTCTCGATGAGCGGGTGCTTCGGTATACCGCTGGTGAGGATCACCTGCTCGACGCGCGGCTTGTGCCGTATGACGTCCGCGGCTCAATCGCTCATGCCGAGATGCTCCAGGGGGCCGGCCTTTTGTCGGGGGAGGATCTGGAGGCGATCCGGCGCGGACTGGAGGACCTCGCAGCCGAGCACGCGGCCGGCGCCTGGCGGATCGAGCTGGCGGATGAGGACGTGCACACCGCCTTGGAATCCCGCCTGACCGAGAGCATCGGAGAAGCCGGCGCGCGGCTCCACCTGGGGCGCTCGCGGAACGATCAGGTGCTGACCGCGCTGCGTCTCTATCTGAAGGACGAGGTGGATGCCCTGCGCGCTGGGGCTCTGGAGGTGGCCGGCGCGCTCGAGGCCTTGGCGGAGCGCGAGGCGGCGACACCCCTGCCGGGTTATACCCACATGCAGCCGGCCATGCCGAGCTCCGTCCTCCTCTGGGCCGGCGGGTTCGTCGCCGAGCTGCGGGACGACGCGGACGGGCTCGCCGCCGTCCGCCGCCGCCTCGACAAGAGCCCCCTGGGCTCCGCCGCCGGCTACGGCGTGCCCCTCCTGCCGCTCGACCGCGAGGCGACCCAGGAACGCCTGGGCTTCGCCGAGGTGCAGGAGCCGGTGACGGCCGTCCAGCTCTCCCGGGGCAAGGGCGAAGCCCAGGTGCTCTTCGAGATTGTTCTTCTCCTGCAAGACCTGGGGCGGCTGGCCTCCGACCTGGTCCTCTTCTCCATGCGCGAGCTCGGCTTCGTGAGCCTGCCGGCGGAGATGACCACCGGCTCCTCGATCATGCCGCAGAAGCGGAACCCGGACGTCTTCGAGCTGGTGCGCGGGCGGACGGCCACGGCGGTCGCCTGCCTGGTCGAGGTCCTGGGAATCACCGCCAAGCTCCCCTCTGGCTACCACCGCGACTTGCAGCTCCTCAAAGCCCCGCTCTTCCGCGGCATCGACCTCGCCCGCGAAACCCTCGCCGTGATGGCCCCGGCGCTCGCGGGCGTGCGGTTCCATCCGGAGAAGATCCGCCTGGAGCCGGAGCTCTTCGCGGCCGAGGCGGCGTACCGGATGGTGATGGAGGAGGGGGTGCCGTTCCGGGAGGCGTATCGGCGGGTGGGGGCCGGGTACAATAAACCTTGAGGAGGAAAACAACGGTGGTGCTCCCAGCGGTCAAACAACAGATCCTCGATGACTTGAATCAACTCTCGCCGGCGATGCAGAAGCGTGCGGCGGATCTTGTCCATGGCCTCGTCTCTCCATTGCCGGAGGGAGCGTTCGGCCGTGATCTCCTCCGCTTTGCCGGTACGCTGGATGACGAGTCCGCTCGTGAGATGAGTGAGGCGATCGAGCAGGGTTGCGAGCGGGTAGATCTCGATGCCTGGTAGATATCTGCTGGATACCAACGTCATCATCGCGCTTTTCAACGGGGATGCCGGCGTCAAGGCACGGCTCCAGGTTTCTCCGGAGATCTTTCTGTCTTCGGTCGTGTTGGGTGAGCTGTTCTATGGGGCAGCCAACTCGGGCCGGCCCAGGCCAACAGGACCAGAGTGGAGGAGTTTGCAGCTTCTTGCCCTCTCGTCGGGATCGATGGCGCGACCGCTCTCGGTTATGGGGCCGTCAAAACCGAGCTGAAGAAGAAGGGGCGGCCGATTCCCGAGAACGATCTCTGGATCGCAGCCTGTGCCATTCAGTATGATCTGATCCTGGTCACACGCGACGGGCACTTCGACCCCATCGGAGGCCTTCAGCTCGAATCCTGGTAGGACACCCTTCTCTCATGCGTTCCGAAGATCTCTTGCGCTGGGTTGAATCTCGCCGGGATGCGGAACAGCGCGAGAAGCTGGAATCCCGGCAGACCGGTCCGATTCTGCGGGAGCGATCCGGAGCGCCTTGGCGCTGGTGGCCCTTACAATGCGCCTTCATGGCTGGCCTGTCCCGGAGGACCCGGTGACTCTGCGGGAGGACGCTCTGGCCAGGGAGCGGTGGGACCGGGTCCGCACGCATTTCGGCAAGCCATGATGGAACCCGAAGACCGGGGGCCTGACCGCCGGGACCGGCGAAGCTGGCGCGCTCGACGTACTGGCGGAGCGCGAACCGGCGACGTCGCTTCCCGGCTACACCCACATGCAGCCGGCCATGCCGAGCTCTGTCCCACTCTGGGTCGGCGGATTTGCCGCCGAACTGCGGGACGACGCAGGCGGGCTCGCCGCTGTCCGCCGCCACCTGGACAAGCCCTTCCTGGGCTCCGCCGCCTGCTACGGCGTGCCCTGCTGCCGCTCGACCGCGAGGGGACCCCGCGCCAGCCTGGGCTTCGCCGAGGTGCAGGAGCCGGTGACGGCGGTCCAGCTCTCCTGGCAAGGGCGAGGCCCAGGTGTTCTTCGAGATCGTCCTCCTGCTCCAGGACCTGGGGCGGCTAGCCTCCGACCTGGTCTTTTTCTCCATGCGCACTAGTTGGGCTTCGTGAGCCTGCCGGCTGAGATGACCAACGGCTCCTAGATCATGTCGCAGAAGCGGAACCCGGACGTGTTCGAGCTGGTGCGCGGCGGACGGCCACAGCGGCCGCCTGTCTGGTCGAGGTCCTGGGCATCACTGTCAAGCTGCCCTCCGGCTCCACCGCGACCGCCAGCTCCTCAAAACCCCGCTCTTCCGCGGCATCGACCTCGCCCGTGAAACCCTCGCCGTGATGGCCCCGGCGCTCGCGGGGGTGCGGTTCCACGCCGAGAAGATCAAGCTGGAGCCGGAGCTCTTCGCGGCGGAGGCGGCGTACCGGATGGTGTTGGAGGAGGGGATCCCGTTCCGGGAGGCGTACCGGCGGGTGGCGGCGGGAAAGGCGAGAGAAAGGACGTAGCGCTCTCGGGTATACTTCTATCATGCGGTCCGAGGATCTCTTGCGTTGGGTTGAATCTCGTCGGGATGCGGAACGGCGCGAGAAGCTGGAATCTCGTCAGGCCGGTCCCGACTCTGCAGGAGCGATCCGGAGCGCCCTGGCGCTGGTGGCTCTGACAAGGCGCCTTCACGGCTGGCCTGTCGCGGAGGACCCGGTGACTCTGCGAGAGGACGCCCTGGCCAGGGAGCGGTGGGACCGGGTCCGCGCGCATTTCGGCAAGCCATGATGGAACCCGAAGACCGGGGACTTCTGGAGGCTCTCCAGGCCCTGGCCGCAGCCCTGCAACAGATCGAGGCTCCTGGAATGATCATCGGCGGCATTGCCGTGATCGCTCGGGGAGTGCCTCGCCTGACCGTGGATGCCGATGCGACGGTCTGGGGAGAACAAGTCGATTTGGATGATCTTTTCAGAGTTCTCGGTCAGTATCAAATCATTCCGCGGATTCAGGATGCTTTCCAGTTTGCGCAGGAACGGCAGGTATTACTCTTACGTCATGAACCGAGCGGCACACCCATTGAGATCAGCATCGCCTGGCTACCCTTCGAGAGAGAGGCCCTGGAGAAAGCCACCCCCGTTTGGTTTGGCGGAATCGAAATCCCCGTCGCGACCGCGGAAGATCTCGTGATCTATAAGGCTCTCGCTTGGCGAGATCAGGATCGCTCTGACATCGAGCGCCTGATCGTCTTGCATGGTAAGGCAATAAATCTGAACCGGGTTCGAGATTTTGTTGAACAATTCGCCGAGATCCTCGAAGATCCCAAGCGGACCCAGGAATTCGACCAGCTTGTCCAGCGGGCCTTGGGGTCACAATAGATGCCCGCCCCCCGCCCCCTCCTCCTGAGCTGCGAATCCATCTCCAAACAGTTTGGCGCGCGGCCGCTGTTCGAGAACCTCACCTTCGGCCTGTCCGAGGGAGACCGCGTCGGCCTCGTCGGGCCCAACGGATCGGGCAAGTCGACCCTCATGAAGATCCTGGCGGGGATCGAGGAGCCGGACTCGGGCTCGCGGTCGGTGCGTAAAGGGGTCCGCGCGGGCTATGTCCCCCAGAACCCGGTCTTTCCGGCCGAGATGTCGGTCGAGGAGGTCCTGATCGCGGCTCTGGACGGGGAGCCTCTGGAGGAGTTCGAGAAGAGCGGGCGGGCGGCTTTGGTTCTCGCGCGGCTGGGGTTCCGCGATCCGGCCCAGCGGGTCGGCACGCTCTCGGGCGGATGGAACAAGCGCCTGGCGGTCGGCCGTGAGCTGGCTCGCGAGCCGGACATCCTTCTTCTCGACGAGCCGACGAACCACCTGGACCTCGAAGGCATCCTCGAGCTCGAAGAGATCCTCGCCTCCGAGGCGAGGGCCTATATCGTGGTCAGCCACGACCGCTACTTCCTGGAGAACGTGGCCCGCCGCATGCTGGAGCTGGACCGTGCCTACCCGGAAGGGCTCCTCCAGGTCGAGGGCACCTACAGCGACCTGCTGGAGAGGCGCGACGAGGTGCGGAAAAACCAGGCCGAGTATCAGGAGACGCTCGCCAACCGCGCCCGCCGCGAGGTGGAGTGGCTGCGCCGCGGCCCCAAGGCCCGGGGCACCAAGGCCAAGGCACGCATCCAGGAAGCCCACCGGCTGCTCGACGAGCTCCAGGAGGTCAAGGAGCGCGAGCGGGCGAGCGAGCCGACGGCGGGGATCGATTTCTCCGCGTCCGGCCGCAAGACCAAGAAGCTGCTGTCGGCCCAGGGGCTCGCCAAGTCGTTCGACGGCCGGCCGGTTCTGGGTGGCGTCGACCTGCTGATCCGGCCGGGGAGCCGGCTCGGCGTGCTCGGGCCCAACGGCAGCGGCAAGACGACGCTTCTCTCGATCCTCGCCGGCGAGCTCGAGCCGGACGCGGGAGAGATCGAGCCGGCGCAGTTCTTGAAGACCGTCCTCTTCGAGCAGAGCCGCGAGACCCTCGACCGCTCGGTCTCGCTGCGGCGCGCCCTGGCGCCCGAGGGCGACTCGGTGCTCTATGAAGACCGGCCGATCCACGTCGCGGCCTGGGCGAAGCGGTTCCTGTTCCGGCCCGAGCAGCTCGACACGCCCGTCTCCCGGCTCTCCGGCGGCGAGCAGGCGCGCATCCTCATCGCCCGGCTCATGCTGCGCCCGGCCGACCTGCTGATCCTCGACGAGCCGACGAACGACCTCGACATCCCCACCTTGGAAGTGCTGGAGGAGAGCCTCCTCGAATTTCCGGGCGGGCTCGTCCTGGTCACCCACGACCGCTATCTGCTGGACCGGGTCTGCAGCTCCATCCTCGCGCTGGACGGCCGCGGCGGCGCGCGCCATTTCGCCGACACGGCGCAGTGGGAGGAGCGCCGCAAGGAGCTGGAGGCCGCGGCGGCCCGCCCTGCTCCTGCCAAGCTCGCGAAACCCGAGCCGGCGGCTCCCTCCAAGGCAGGGCCGAAGCGCCTCGGCTATCTGGAGCAGCGCGAGTGGGATCAGATGGAGGAGAAGATCCTGGAGGCCGAGGACGCGCTGGCCCGGGCGCAGGAGGCGGTCGACGATCCCGCGGTGGCGAGCGATCCGAAAGCTCTCCAGCAGCGTCTGGCGGCGCTCACGGTCGCACAGGCCGAGGTGGAGCGGCTGTATGCGCGGTGGGCGGAGCTGGAGGCGAAGGTGCGATAGGTTGGAGCCCTCACCCCCGGCCCCTCTCCCACGAGTGGGAGAGGGGTGTGGGTTAGAAGGGCTTAGAGAGCCGGAGCTCGCGACGCCTAACCTGCACCCCTCTCCCGCTTGCGGGAGAGGGGCCGGGGGTGAGGGTCATCCATGAAAGAACGTCTCCTCTACCTCATCCTCGCCCTGATCTACCTTCTCCCCATCTGGGCGGTCGAGTACCTCCCCACGACGGATGGCCCGGCCCACACGTACAACGCATGGGTCCTGCGGCAGCTCGGAAGCTCTGAGACCTCCTGGCTCGACCGGTACTACGAGGTGGATGCGCGCCCCCTGCCCAACTGGCTCGGGCACGCGGTCATGGCGGAGCTGATGGGCGTCGTCCGGCCGTGGACCGCGGAGAAGCTCCTGGTGAGCGGCTACATCCTTCTTTTTCTGGCCGGGGCGCGGTTCCTGGCGGCGTCGGCCGATCCGGCGCGGGGATGGCTCGCGTTCATGGCGTTTCCTCTGGCCTACAACCAGCTCTTCCAAATGGGGTTCTACAACTTCTGCCTCGGCCTGGCCTTCTTCCTGTTCGCCGTCGGCCTCTGGTGGCGTCGGCGGGACGCGCCGGGGCCCTGGCTGGCGCTGCAGCTCAACGCGCTGCTGTTCCTCGCCTGGTTCGCCCACCTGGCGGCCCACCTCCTGGCGCTCGCCGCCCTGAGCGCGCTCTGGTTGATGACCCTGCGCTGCGACGGGCGCTTCCGCGGGCGCCGTCACCTGGCGCATCTGGCGATCCTGGCCCCGCAGGCGGTCCTGCCGCTCTGGTATCTGATCCGCCATGACGGGGAGATGACGTGGATCCCGCGCAAAGCGGCGGTCCTCTGGAGCTATCTCCTCCAGATGGGGCCGGTGTTCTCTCTCCACCGGGGGCCGTTGCGGGTCGGCACCGTCCTGGCGGCGGCGTTCCTGGTCCTCCTGGCGCTGACCCTGCGCGGCCGGGTCTCGGGAGGACAGCGGCCCGCCTGGCGCGAGGGGGACGCGTTCCTGGCCTTGAGCGTCCTCTTCGTGGCTCTGTTTTTCGCTGCGCCCGAAGGCGGAGTGGGGGGCTCGATGCTGAAGCATCGGATCGCGCTGTTCCCGTCTCTCCTGCTCCTTCCCTGGCTGGCTCCGGAGCTCTCCCGTCGCGGCCGGGCGGTGGCCGTCGGGTTGCTGGCCACTCTCGCCCTGACCCACGCGGGCTTCCTGCTGCACTGGTATCGCGGCGCCGACCGGCAGGTCCGGGAGCTGGTGGCCGGAGCGGCGGGCATTCCTTCCGGGACCCGGGTCCTGCCGCTGCTCTTCGATCGCGATGCGGGCGGCTGGCGGGGCGTGCTCGGCCATGCCTTCGCCCGTGCGGCTGTGGAGAACCGTCTCCTGGACTGGGACAACTACGAGGCAGCGTCCGGCGTCTTCCCGGTCCGCTATCGTCCTGGCGTGCGGCGGCCCGACTCCTGGACCCTCGAGACCCGGCCCGGCGATCTGGACCCGGGCGCCGGGTGGGACGAAATCGACTCCATCTTTTGTTGGAAGATGCGGCCCGGCTCGGAGATCGCCCGCCGCATCGAGCGGCATTATGTGCTGGTCACCGAGCGGGGGCCGGCGCGGGTCTATGCCCGCGCGCGCCTGGAGGATTGATCCGACCCCATGTACCACGAGTTCTATGGTTTCCGGGAGGCGCCGTTCAACATCACGCCCGATCCGCGGTTCCTGTTTTTCAGCGACCGGCATCGCGAGGCGTTCAACCACATCCTGTTCGGCATCCGGGAGCGCAAGGGGTTCATCCAGGTCACGGGCGAGGTGGGCGCCGGCAAGACCACGGTCTGCCGGGCGATCCTGGAGGAGCTGGGACCGGAGGTGCGGACCGCGCTGATCCTGCTCGCCTCTCTCTCGGTCTTGAGCTCGCTGCTGCGCCGGATCTGGCGGGGCAACCGCGCGGAGCAGGCGCTCGCGTAGAGCGTGCTGCGCCGCGCCGTCATCCTGCTCGTCCCGACCGCCTGCGCGGCACTCGTCGTCGCGGGGATGGTCACGCGGATGACGGCAGCAGCGTTCAC
>Ga0126309_10000733_pt1 | contig 10964 bp, 9 predicted proteins | sample Plot56_FD_92541 | JGI IMG/M metagenome (GOLD analysis project Ga0126309, IMG submission 92541) | Serpentine soil microbial communities from UC McLaughlin Reserve, CA, USA - Plot56 | ecosystem: Environmental > Terrestrial > Soil > Grasslands | place: USA: UC McLaughlin Reserve, Lake County...
GCCTTGAACGTCGATGCAGGCGCGAACTCGCCCTGAGTGGCCCTGGACTGGTTCGGGTAGTTGTTCTTCTTGCTGGCGACCGCCTGGTAGTCGTTGGTGCTGATGCCGCCGACCCAGATGTTGGGGTCGTAGGTCGGCCAGCTCGCCATCGCCATGATGGCGCCGGTGCGCACGTCCATCACCACGATCGCACCGGAGTCGGCCTTGTAGCGCCGGCCGCCCTTGTTGGGGTCACCGGTCGTCCGGGCCCGCTTGATCGCGGCCAGGAGCTCCCGCTCGGCGACGCGCTGCACCTTCGCGTCGATCGTCGTCACGAGGTGATGGCCCGGCGTGGGGTCGCTCTCGGAGAGGGTGGTGCTGACGCCACCTCTGTGGTCGACCGCCAGCGTCTTGACGCCCGGTTCGCCGCGCAGCTCCTCGTCGTACTGCCGCTCGAGCCCCGACCGGCCGCTCAGGTCGGTGCGGCGCAGCACCGTCTCGTTGTGGCTGCCCTTCGCCGCTCCGGGCGCCGGCGCAGCAGCGGCGCGCTCGGCCATCTCGGCGTCCGTGACCGGCCCGAGGTAGCCCAGCAGGTGTGCCGCGTTGACATCCAGCGGCGCCGGATACTCCCGGACGGCGGTGAGCTCCGCGGTCACGCCCGGGAAGTCCTCGCGGCGCTCCATGATCTGCAGGGCCATCGCCGTGTCGGCCTCGTCGGTCACCGGGATCGGCTGGTAGGGAGACCCGTTCCAGCACTTCGGCGGGCGGGCGGCTCCAGGCGTGCCGCAGAGGCGCGTCTTCTCCCAGACCTCCGCGAAGGGCTTGTCGATGACAGCGGCGACGCGCGCGAGCAGGGCGCGGCCGCCGTCCTTCTGCCGGAGCATCTCCGTCCGACCCACGGAGACGACGAGTGCGGTCCGGTTGCGCCCCAGCGGCCGGCCAGTGGAGTCGAGGATCATGCCGCGGACAGCGGGCGTGATGATCTCCCGGGTGCGGTTCTCGGCGGCGGCCCGCGAGTAGTTCTCGCTCGTGACCACCTGGAGGTACCAGAGGCGCCCGCCGAGCGTGACCAGCAACGACAGGACCAGGACCTGCAGCACCACGAGCCGCAGCCGCGACCGCTCGCTCATCGCCGCCTCACAGCCGCGAGAAGAGCGTCTCGGGCTCGACCCGGCGGACCAGGGCGAGCACGGCGGAGACCACGAACGGGCTGAGCACCACGGCGTACAGCACTGCGGAGGGCACCAGAGCGCTGACGGCCACCCAGGTGACCTGAGGGTCGTCGATCACCGCACCGACGGCGGCGTACAGCAGCACGGACGCCGCGGCAGCGGCCGCCACGACCACGACCGGGACGAAGGCGGAGCGGCGGTTCTCGCGGCGGGCCATCCCCGCGGCGTAGCCGACCAGCGCGAGCACCAGCGCCCAGCGACCGATCTCGTGGTCGGCGGGTGGCACCAGGTCGACCATCAGGCCGGCCGCGAAGCCGGTGACCAGGCCGAACCCCGGGCCGTGCGCAAGCGCGAGCGCCACGACGGCCACCAGGACCAGGTCGGGTGTCGCGCCGGGCAGCCCGAGCCGGGTCAGGAAGGTCAGCTGGAGCGCGATGGCGAGCAGGACGACGGCTGCGGCCAGTGCGGCGCGCGTGGCGGGCACCTCATCCTCCCGAGGGGGACGGTGAGGCGGTGACCGTGACGGTGACGGTGGGCGCGGGCGACGCTGCCGGCCGGGACGGGAGCACCGCATCGCGGGGGTTCTTCCGCGGCGGCTCGACCACGACGGCCACCAGGTCGAGCGCGGTGAAGTCGACGAACGGCGTGACAGTGGCGGTGCGGGTCAGCGTCCCGAGCGAGCGCCGGACGCTGGTCACCTCGCCCACGGGCACACCCGGCACGTACGGCGCGGCGCCCTGCGACCCGAAGGAGACCAGCCGGTCTCCCTCGGCGACGCCCGACTGGGCATCCAGCAGCTGCAGGCCGAGCGCGCCGTCGTCCTCGTTGCCCTGGCCGCTCGAGATGCCGACCTCCATCGACTTCTCCAGCCGGACGCCGACAGCGGACTCCGGGTCGATGATGAGCAGCACCGTCGACGTCACCGGACCCACCGTCTTCACCCGGCCGACGAGGCCCTCGCCGTTGATGACGGTCATGTCCGGCTGGATGCCGTCGTTGCGGCCGGCATCGATCGTCACGGTCCACGAGAACGTCTGCGCCGACCCGATCGCGATCACCTCGGCCGGCACCACCCGGTAGCCGCCGGCACCGGCGGTGCCCAGCAGCGCGTCCAGCTCGGCGGCCCGGTTGCGCGCGAGCTCGCTGGTGCGCAGCTGGCGGCGGAGGTCCTGGTTCTCCTCATCCAGCTCGGTCGCCTGCTCCGTCCCCTGGCCGAGGTCCGAGACCCGGTCGACCGCGTCCCCGACCGGACCGGCGACCGCCGCGGCCGCCGTCTCCACCGGCCCGAAGAACGCTGCCGCGACCGAGCGAAGCCCGCGCAGCGGGGAGTCGTCGCCGCCGCGGTGATCGACGACGATCAGTGCGGTCGCGGTGAGCAGCAGCAGGACCAGGAGGACCCGGGTACGGGAGCTGTCGCGGTTCATCTCACTCGGTGGGGCGCGCTGCGCACTGGGATCAGCGCTTCGCTGTCAGTGCCGAGGCTCGGAGATGAGCACCTGCTGGAGCGCCTCGAACTCCTCGACGCACTTCCCCGAGCCCATCGCGACCGAGTCGAGTGGGCGGTCGGTGATGTGGATCGGCATCCCGGTCTCGTGCCGCAGCCGCTCGTCGAGGCCCTTGAGCAGGGCACCGCCGCCGGTGATCACGATGCCGCGGTCCATGACGTCGCCGGAGAGCTCCGGCGGGCACTTGTCCAGCGTGGTCTTCACCGCGTCGATGATCGCGTTGACGGGCTCCTCGATCGCCTTGCGGATCTCCTCGGCCGACACGACGATCGTCTTCGGCAGGCCGGAGACGAGGTCGCGTCCGCGGATCTCGGCGTGGGGCTCGTCGGGGGCCGGGAAGGCCGACCCGATGGCCATCTTGATCTCCTCGGCGGTGCGCTCCCCGAGCATCAGGGAGTACTCCTTCTTCACGTAGGTGATGATCGCCTGGTCCAGCTCGTCGCCGCCGGTGCGGATCGACTGGCTGGTGACGATCCCGCCGAGGGAGATGACGGCGACCTCGGTGGTGCCACCGCCGATGTCGACGACCATGTTGCCGGTCGGCTCGTGCACGGGCAGCCCGGCGCCGATCGCGGCAGCCATCGGCTCCTCGATGATGTAGACCTTGCGGGCACCGGCTGCGTAGCCGGCGTCCTTGACCGCCCTCTGCTCCACACCGGTGATCCCGCTGGGGACGCAGACCACGATCCGCGGCTTGGCCAGGTGCCGCCGCTTGTGGACCTTCTGGATGAAGTAGCGGAGCATCCGCTCGGTGGTGTCGAAGTCGGCGATGACGCCGTCCTTCAGCGGCCGGATGGCCACGATGTGCCCGGGCGTGCGGCCGATCATCTTCTTGGCCTCGGCACCGACCGCGAGGATCCCCCCGCTGTTGGTGTTGATGGCGACGACCGACGGCTCGTTGAGCACGATGCCCTTGCCGCGCACGTAGACGAGCGTGTTGGCGGTGCCCAGGTCCACGGCCATGTCTCGACCGATGAATGACATGTTGTTGCCCATCGCAGGGGGCCTTCCGAAGCTGTGGATGCAAACGCCGGGTGCGCCGCTCGACCACCCAACCGGCGCGGTCAGGCTATCGGCGCGTTGAGGCCCCACCCAAAGCAAAACGCCGGACGGAAAAGAGCAAAACCTAAAGGTTCGGGAAGAAGTGCGAGATCTCGCGCTCGGCGGAGGCGCCCGAGTCCGATGCGTGGACCAGGTTCTCCCGGTTGGACAGCGACAGGTCGCCGCGGATCGTGCCCGCGGCTGCCGCGCGGCCGTCGGTGGCGCCGACGAGGGTCCGCACCACGGCGATCGCCTGGTCACCCTCGAGGACCAGCGCGACCAACGGCCCGGAGGTGATGAACTCCCGCAGCGGCGGATAGAACGCCTTGTCCACGTGCTCGGCGTAGTGCCGGTCGGCCGATGCGGCGTCGATCGTCCGCTGGTCCAGGGCGACGACGACCAGACCCTTGCGCTCGAAGCGGCTGAGCACCTCCCCCACCAGCCCGCGCCGGACCGCGTCGGGCTTGACCAGGACCAGGGTGCGCTCGCTCACGGGTCGGGAGCCTAGCCGCCGCCCGCAGACCCGCGTTCGGTCTGCAGTCTCGCGACCCGCCGCCCCAGGTAGATCGCGAGCACCCAGAGAGCGGTGAAGACCGCGCCGAGGAAGAACATCACCGGTACGACGACACCGGCGACGATGACGAGTCCCTGCAGCAGCGACCCTGCGGCGTACCCCCAGGGGTAGCGGAGCAGCCCGGCGACGACGAGACACGCGACGGCAGCCCCTCCCCCGACCGTCCAGACCGTCACGTCGTCGATGGAGGTGAGGTCGGTGGCCACGAGGGTCGCGAAGAACAGGACGAACGCCTCGGCGACCAGGACGCTCGCCGCCAGCACCCGCACGTCAGCGACCGCCGAGCAGCGTCCGGGCCTCCGCCACGGTGACGATCGAGCCGGTCACCAGCACGCCGGACGCAGCAAGGTGCTCGTCCTCCTCCTCGGCCAGGGTCACCGCGGCGTCGATCGCGTCGTCCAGACGCGGGCTCACCTCCACCCGGTCGGAGCCGAAGACCTCCACGGCGACCGCAGCCAGCTCGTCCGCCGGCATGGCGCGGGGCGATGTCGACTGGGTCACCACCACCTCGGCGAGCACCGGCTCGAGCGCCTCCAGCATGCCGCGCGCGTCCTTGTCCGCCATCGCTGCGAACACGCCGACGACCCGGGCGAAGCCGAACGCCTCGGTCAGCGCCGCCGCCGTGGCGGTCGCCCCTGCCGGGTTGTGGGCGGCGTCGAGCACGATCGTCGGGGAGGTCCGCACGACCTCCAGCCGCCCTGGCGACGTCACGCCGGCGAAGGCAGCCCGCACCACGTCGAGGTCGAGGCGCCCGCGCGAACCGGACTCCCCCACCTCGCCGCCGAGGAATGCCTCGACGACGGCAAGCGCGCACACCGCGTTGTGCGCCTGGTGGATCCCCAGCAACGGCACGAAGACGTCGTCGTACTCGCCGCCCAGACCGCGCATCGTCAAGAGCTGCCCTCCCACGGCTAGCGAGCGGGACACCACGCCGAACTCCATGCCCTCCCGGGCATAGGGCGAGCCGACCTCGACCGCACGGCGGAGCAGCACATCAGCGGCAGCCACGGCCTGCTGGGCGAGCACCCCGAAGCCTCCCGCTTTCAGCACGCCGGCCTTCTCTGCCGCGATCTGCTCGATCGTGGTCCCGAGGAAGCTCACGTGGTCGATGGCGATGGGGGTGATCGCCGAGACCTGCGCGTCGGCCACGTTGGTGGCGTCCCACGAGCCGCCCATGCCGATCTCGACGACCGCCACGTCGACCGGTGCATCGGCGAAGGACGCGTAGGCCATCGCCGTCAGCACCTCGAAGAAGGACAGCCGCGGGCCCCCTCGCCCGTCCACGAGGGACAGGTAGGGCGCCACATCGTCGTACGTCGCAATGAACCGCTCCGGGTCGATCGGCTCGCCGTCGAACGCGATTCGCTCGCGCATCGAGTGCAGGTGCGGGCTGGTGAACCGACCCGTGCGCAGCCCGAACTCCCGCAGCAGCGCGTCGATCATCCGCGTCGTCGACGTCTTGCCGTTCGTGCCGGCGACATGGATGACCGGAGTCGTCTCCTGGGGCGAGCCGAGGAGGTCGAGCAGGGCGCGGATGCGGTCCAGTGACGGCGTCAGGTCGTGCTCCGGTGCCCTCGCCAGGATGGCCTGCTCGATCTCCGCCACCCGGTCTGCCGTCACGTCGGCGGAGTCTAGGCGGCGCAACCGGTTCGGCCAGCGCTGGCGTCGTACCTAGGATCGGACGCATGGACGTGCAGCGCCGGGTGCCGGAGAAGCCGAGCATCGAGGGGATCGAGGCGCGGTGGGCGGCGGTCTGGGACGAGCAGGGCACCTACCACTTCGACCGCACCAAGACGCGCGAGCAGGTCTTCTCGATCGACACCCCGCCCCCGACCGTGAGCGGCTCGCTGCACGTGGGGCACGTGTTCTCCTACACCCACACCGACATCGTCGCCCGCTACCAGCGGGTGCGCGGGCTCGAGGTGTTCTACCCGATGGGGTGGGACGACAACGGGCTGCCGACCGAGCGCAGGGTCCAGACCGACTACGGCGTGCGGTGCGACCCGTCGCTGCCCTTCGACCCTGACTTCACCCCGCCGGGGAAGCCCGATCCCAAGCGGCAGGTGCCGATCTCGCGCCGCAACTTCATCGCGCTCTGCGAGCAGTGGACCGAGCAGGTCGAGCAGGCCTACGAGGAGCTCTGGCGGCTGGTCGGGCTCTCGGTCGACTGGCGGCAGAAGTACACGACCATCGGCCCGGCGTCGATCACCGCCTCGCAGCGAGCCTTCCTGCGCAACCTCGCCCGGGGTGAGGCCTACCAGTCCGAGGCGCCAAGCCTCTGGGACGTCACCTTCCAGACAGCTGTCGCGCAGGCGGAGCTGGAGTCGCGGAACTACCCGGGCCACTTCCACCGGGTCGCGTTCCACCGGACCGACGGCGAGAGCCCGGTCTACATCGAGACGACCCGGCCGGAGCTGATCCCGGCCGTTGTCGCCCTGGTCGCGCACCCCGACGACGAGCGCTTCCAGCCGTTGTTCGGTACGGCGGTGCGCTCGCCTCTGTTCGGCGTCGAGGTGCCGGTGCTCGCGCATGCAGCCGCCGAGCCGGACAAGGGCGCCGGCGTGGCCATGGTCTGCACGTTCGGCGACCTCACCGACGTGCTGTGGTGGCGCGAGCTCGACCTGCCGACGCGCTCCGTCGTCGGCCGTGACGGGAGGCTGCTGCGCGACACCCCCGACTGGCTGGCAGACGAGCGTGCCGCAGCTGCCTACGGGCCGCTCGCGGGAAAGACCACGTTCTCCGCGCGGGCCGAGATCGTGGAGCAGCTCCGTGCGTCCGGAGATCTCGAGGGCGACCCGCTGCCGACCCAGCGGATGGCGAACTTCTTCGAGAAGGGCGACAAGCCGCTCGAGATCGTGACGAGCCGGCAGTGGTACATCCGCAACGGCGGGCGCGACGAGGAGCTGCGGAAGACGTTCGTCGAGCGCGGCCGCGAGATCGAGTGGGTCCCCGACTACATGCGCCACCGCTACGAGAACTGGGTGTCGGGCCTCCAGGGCGACTGGCTGATCAGCCGCCAGCGGTTCTTCGGCGTCCCGTTCCCGGTCTGGTACCCGCTGGACGCCGAAGGGCAGCCGGTTCACGACAAGCCGCTGCTCGCCGACGAGGAGTCGCTGCCGGTGGACCCCGCCTCGCAGCTGCCGCCGGGCTACACCGAGGACCAGCGCGACCGGCCGGGCGGGTTCACCGCCGATCCCGACGTGATGGACACCTGGGCGACCTCGTCGCTGTCCCCGCAGGTCGTGTGCGGATGGGAGCGCGACCCGGACCTCTTCGCGCGCACCTTCCCGATGGACATGCGGCCGCAGGCGCACGAGATCATCCGGACCTGGCTGTTCGCGACGGTGGTGCGCGCCCACTACGAGCACGGCACCGTGCCGTGGTCGCACGCGGCCATCTCCGGCTTCGTGGTCGACCCCGACCGCAAGAAGATGTCGAAGTCCAAGGGGAACGTCGTCGTTCCGACCGACGTCCTCGAGCGTTACGGCTCCGACGCGGTGCGGTGGCGCGCCGCAGGCTCCCGGCCCGGGACCGACAGCCCGTTCGACGAGGCCCAGATGAAGGTCGGACGGCGGCTCGCGATCAAGATCCTCAACGCCAGCAAGTTCGCGCTGTCGCTGGGCGCCGTCGAGGAGCCGGAGGCCGTGTCGGAGCCGTTGGACCGAGCGCTGCTCGCGGCCCTTGCCGGAGTCGTGCGGGACGCGACCGAGGCCCTGGACGCCTACAACTACACCCGTGCACTCGAGGTGACCGAGACGTTCTTCTGGACGTTCTGCGACGACTACCTGGAGCTGGTCAAGGACCGCGCCTACGGCAGCCGCGGGGCCGTTGCGGCAGCGTCGGCGAAGGCGACCCTGGCGACTGCTCTCTCGGTGCAGCTGCGGCTCTTCGCGCCGTTCCTGCCGTTCGTCACCGAGGAGGTGTGGTCCTGGTGGCAGGAGGGATCGGTGCACCGGAGCGCGTGGCCGGAGTTCGACCCGATCCGTGCCGGGGCGCAAGGTGGCGACGCGGCAGTGCTGGCCGAGACGGCAGTCGTGCTGGCAGGTGTGCGCAAGGCGAAGTCCGAGGCAAAGACGTCGATGCGGACGGACGTGCCTCTTGCCGTGGTCCGCGGGCCGCGGGCCTCGATCGACCGGGTTCGCCTCGCGGCTGACGACCTCTCTGCCACCGGCCGCGTAGCCGACCTCCGGTTCGAGGAGGGCGACGAGGCGCTCGAGGTTGCGGTGGACATGGGGTCATCCCCGGCGGGCTGACTCAAGCCCCCCGCACGCCAGGATCCGGCGTCCGGCGCCGGCTTCTTCGGCGCGCCACCTCCTCCGCAGGGCGCCTTCCATCGCTACCCGGCCGCCGACCTCTATGCGGGATATCCGCATGCGATCCCCGGGGCCTGGCCCTACCAGCAGCCGCTTCCCGCCAAGGGAGAGCTTCCGGGTTGGGCGATCGTGCTGATCGCAGTGGGGTCCTTGTTCGTGATAGCAGTGCTCGCGGCGATCGCGATCCCTACCTTCCTGAACCAACGCGTCAAGGCGCACACGCCGAAGATTCCTGCGCAGATCGGCTCGTTGACGAGGTCGCCCGACCAAGCTGCGCAGGAGCAGGCTCAGAAGGTCCTTGAGAGCGAGCCGAACCTGGCGTCGCCTCGGGGCGCGGTATTCGTGGACGCGGACGGGACCCACCAGGTCACCGTCTACACCGCCGCCTTCCGCCAGCCGGCGGCTGACGCAGAGCTCGAGGAGTTCGAAGCCGGCTACTGGAAGGGGTTCCGGCAGACAGCGGGGGTCCAGCTGCAGACGCCGCAGGCGACAGATCCGGGCGAGCACGGAGGCCGGGTCACCTGCGCGATGTTCTCGTCCCCCGCGGGCACCGGTGAGACGTGTGTCGCTCTGGATGCCTGGTCGATGGTGGTCACGACAGACCAGTCGATGGCGGGCCCCCCGCGCCGGGGGTTCATCACCACGGTGCGCGAGGCGGTCCTCCCGTAGTACTCGCTGTGCTCAAGGTCCCGTAGCGAGGGGCCGACGCCTAACAGACGACACGTCCGCTGATGGGGGCAATGCGATGACCGAGCCGGTGTCACCTGAGCCCACCGCGCCCAAAGCGATCCCCGATCTCGGCTTCTTCGCGGGACCGGCGCGCAGCGGGTCGCCGTTCGGGGGCGCTTCGGCTGCCGTCGGCGCTCAGTCCGCCGGCCAGCTCGGCGGCGCTGCGGGGAACCAGTTCGGGGCGCCTGCGGCCAACCAGTTCGGCTCGGCGCCCGCGGTGAACCAGTTCGGCTCCGTTCCCGCGGTGAACCAGTTCGGCTCTGCTCAGGCACCCGTCTTCGGTGGCGGTGTCCCGCCGGGCTATGCCGCACCGTCGCTGCAGCGAAAGTCGACCAGCGGGCTGGCCGGGATCTCGGCCGGCCTCCGGGGCGGTGCCGTCAGCCTGGTGGGACTGATCTTGGTGAGCGTCGTCATCTACAACAAGGTTGCCTTCGTCCAGAACCTGTTCAGCGGTCCGCTGGAGTCCCCCGCGGCACTGGTGGGCACACCACGGATGACCGGCCCGGAGATCGAGCAGATCGAGCAGAAGGCCAAGTCCGAGATGACGGGTATCGCGGCAGACAACGGCACTGTCGGCGTGTATGCCCAGGGACCCACGATCTACGTGCTGCTCGCGCAACGCGGCCGAGCCGACATCGACAAGGAGTTGGACACGGCGGGAATCCCCGAGGCTCAGCGGGTGTCCATCGGTGAGAGCACCTGCGGTGCGAAGGACGGCGAGATCGCATGCCTGCGCACCAGCGGCAGGCTCTCCGTGGTCGTGATCAGCAACCTCGGTCCGGAGCAGACCGCCGCCGCCGTCGACGAGGCCTGGGACGCCTTCTAGCCGTCAGGCGGACTTCTCGCGGCGCTCCCGCTTCGGGGTCTCGCGCGGGACGAGTGTCGGGTTGACGTGCTCCAGCACGACCTCGCGGTTGATGACGACCTTCGCGACGTCCTTGCGCGACGGCACCTCGTACATCACCGAGAGCAGAACCTCTTCCATGATCGCGCGCAGCCCGCGGGCGCCCGTGCCGCGCAGGATCGCCTGGTCGGCGACCGCCTCGAGCGCGTCCTCGGTGAACTCCAGCGCGACGCCGTCGAGGTCGAAGAGCCGGTCGTACTGCTTGACCAGTGCGTTGCGGGGCTCGGTGAGGATCCGGACCAGGGCGTTCTGGTCGAGGTTGCGGACGCTGGTGATCACCGGCAGCCGGCCGATGAACTCGGGGATCATGCCGAATTTCAGCAGGTCCTCCGGCAGGACCTCGCCGAAGACGTCGGCGGCGTCGCGCTCGGCCTTGGTGTGCAGGGTCGCGCCGAAGCCCAGCCCCTTACGGCCGACCCGGCCCTCGATGATCTTCTCCAGCCCGGAGAACGCGCCGCCCACGATGAACAGCACGTTCGTCGTGTCGATCTGGATGAACTCCTGGTGCGGGTGCTTGCGGCCACCCTGCGGAGGCACGCTGGCCGTCGTACCCTCGAGGATCTTCAGCAGCGCCTGCTGCACGCCCTCGCCGGAGACGTCGCGGGTGATCGACGGGTTCTCGCTCTTGCGGGCGATCTTGTCGACCTCGTCGATGTAGATGATCCCGGTCTCGGCCTTCTTGACGTCGTAGTCGGCGGCCTGGATCAGCTTGAGCAGGATGTTCTCGACGTCCTCACCGACGTAGCC
>Ga0126309_10000734_pt1 | contig 10938 bp, 11 predicted proteins | sample Plot56_FD_92541 | JGI IMG/M metagenome (GOLD analysis project Ga0126309, IMG submission 92541) | Serpentine soil microbial communities from UC McLaughlin Reserve, CA, USA - Plot56 | ecosystem: Environmental > Terrestrial > Soil > Grasslands | place: USA: UC McLaughlin Reserve, Lake County...
ACGCGGTCCCAGCGCAGGTGACCCCAGTGCAGCGCGAGCTTGGTGCCGATGAAGGCGAGGATCACCGCGAGGCCGTAGCCGAGGTGCCGGAGCTTGGCCAGCGCCCCCTCGAGGACGAAGTAGAGCGCCCGCAGGCCGAGGAGCGCGAACGCGTTCGTGGCGAACACCAGGAACGGGTCGCCGGTGATGCCGTAGACCGCCGGGACCGAGTCGACGGCGAAGACGATGTCGGTCGCGAACACCGCCACGGTGACCAGCGCCAGCGGGGTCCCGCAGCCGGGTATGAGCCGGAAGTGATCGAGGCCCACGCCGGCGGCGGCGAGGCGCTCGCGCAGCCAGTGCCCCCGGGGGTCGTCGCCGGCGCCCCCGGCGAGCGTCACCGCCGCGCCCTGCGCCGCGGCGGTGAGCGCCACGTTGGCTACCGCTCCTCCGAAGTGAGGACGAAACGCATCCGCCTGCGCGAGGTCCTCGACCGCTCGCTCGCAGACCAGGTCCACGATCGCCTCTCCCAGGCACAGGATGGGCATCAGGCGCAAGGTAGTCGCTCGGCACCCCACCGGACGCGCGTGGGGCCGCCGATATCCTCGCGCCGGCGTGCCGGCCGAGCCCGCCAGCCTTCCGATCGAGGAACACACCGCGCAGATCGCCGGAGGTCCGGTGTTCTGGCGCAGCGCGGCCGGAGCCGGCAGCCCGGTGCTCTACCTCCACGGCGTGCCGACGTCATCCGATCTGTGGCCCGGCTTCCTGGCCCGAACCGGCGGCCTGGCGCCCGACCTGCCCGGCTTCGGGCGATCGGGCAAGCGGGCCGACGGCGACTACACGATCGAGGGCTACCGCCGCTTCCTCGAGGCCTTCCTCGAGGAACTGGGCGTCGAGCGCTACCGCCTGGTCGTCCACGACTGGGGGGCGGTGGGGCTGGCGCTCGCCCAGCGCCAGCCCCACCGGCTGGAGCGGCTGGTGGTCTTCAACTCGGTCCCGCTGCTCCCCGGCTATCGCTGGCACCGGGTGGCACGCGTCTGGCGCACGCCGGTGATCGGGGAGCTGGCCATGGGAGCCACGACCCGCTGGGGACTGCGCCGGCTCTCCCGCGAGGCCAATGCCCGTCCCGGGCCGCTCCCCGACGACATGATCGACTCCAGCTGGTCGCACTTCGACCAGGGCACCCAGCGGGCCATCCTGCGCCTGTACCGCAGCTCGCCGCCGCAGGCCCTGGCCGCGGCCGGCGAGCGGCTGGGCGACCTGACGGCGCCGGCGCTGGTGCTGTGGGGGGCGCGGGACCCCTACATACCGACGCGCTTCGCCCACGACTACGCCGAGCGCCTGCCCGACGCACGTCTGCGTCTGGTCGAGGCCGCCGGTCATTGGCCCTGGGTGGACGATCCGGGCCTGGTCACGGAGGCGTGCGCCTTCCTCGAGAAGGCGGGCGGTCCGGCCGCCGGCGCCCGCTAGCCTGACCCGGATGCGGACGCCGCTGGTCCGGCAGGCGCCCTGGACGATCGCCGCGCTGCTGGCCGCGGCGTACGTGCTCATCCGACCCCCCAGCGCCGACCTCGCCGCCCAGCTGTTCCGTACCGAGCTGTTCGAGCGCGTCGGCTTCACCGTGTGGAACGGGCAGTGGTTCGCCGGTCACCACGTGCCCGGCTACAGCGTCCTCTTCCCGCCGGCCGCGGCGCTGCTGGGACCGCGCACGGTGGGAGCGCTCTGCGCCGTGGCATCCGCGCTGCTGTTCGAGCGCCTCGCCCACGAGCGCTTCGGCTCGCGAGCCTGGCTGGGCGCGATCTGGTTCGGCGCCGCCACCGCCACCAACCTCCTCACCGGCCGCCTTACCTTTGCGCTGGGGGTGGCGATCGGGCTGGGCGCCCTACTCGCCTACCAGCGCCGCCGTTCGGCGACGGCGATCGTCCTGGCCGTGCTGTGCCCATGGGGCAGCCCGGTGGCGGGGCTGTTCCTCGCGCTGGCCGGGATCGCCCTGGCGGTGGGGCCGCGCCGGCGGGACGCGCTGGCCCTGGCCCTCGCCGCCCTTGCCTCCACCGCGGCGCTGCAGCTCCTGTTCTTCGAGAACGGCGTCGAGCCGTTCGTGTTCTCGGCCTTCTGGCCGACGATCGCGTTCGCGGCGGCGGTGCTGGCCCTGGTTCCCCGCGACGAGCGCAACCTGCGGGTCGGCGCGCTGCTCTACGCCGCAGGCTGCCTCGCCGCCTTCCTGCTGCCGACCCCGATGGGGGGCAACGCCGCTCGCCTGGGCGCCCTGTTCGGCGGCCCGGCCCTGGCGCTGGCGCTGTGGGGCCGACGACCGCTCGCCCTGGCCGCGGTCGCGCTTCCCGCCCTCTACTGGCAGTGGTCCGCGCCGATCCGCGACGTGTCCAGTGCCGCCGGCGACCCCGCCGTCAAGGCGGCGTACTACGGACCCCTGAATCGGTTCCTGGCCAGCCGCGGCGCCGCGGGCGCCAGGGTCGAGATACCCCTCACCCGCGACCACTGGGAGAACGTGTTCGTCGCCCGGCGGTTCCCGCTGGCCCGGGGCTGGGAGCGGCAGCTCGACGTCAAGTACAACGGCGTGCTTTACCGATCCCGGCTCGGCGCCTCGCCCTACCGCGCCTGGCTGGAGCGCACGGGGGTCACCTACGTCGCCCTGCCGGACGCGCCGCTCGACTACTCGGCGACCGGCGAGGCGCACCTCATCCGCCGGCGCCCCGCCTACCTCGAGCCGGTGTGGCGCAGCCGCCACTGGCGGGTGTACCGGGTTCGCGACGCCCAGCCCCTCGTTTCCGGGCCGGCGCGCCTGCTCTCAGTGGGGCCGGACTGGTTCGCCCTGCGGGCCCCGCGCGCCGGCCGGCTGCTGGTGCGGACGCGGTTCACGCCGTACTGGACGGTGGCCGCCGGAGCGGCGTGCCTGACGCCCACCCGCGACGGGCTCACCGCCGTGACGGTGAGCCGCCCGGGAGACGTCCGGGTGGTCGCGCGATTCGCTCCGGTGGACGTGGTGCGCTCCGGCGCGCGCTGCCACGCGGTGGCCTGAGTCGCAGGGGAGGCGCCGGTCGCTGGCGTTAGGATCCTGCGCCTGCCATGCTCGCCCCCGCGCGCCCGCTTCAGGCACGGTTGCTCCCGCATGGGCCGCTCGATGTCGTGCGACAGATCCTCCTGTTCTCGGCCGCCTACTGGGGCTACCGACTGGTGCGCGGCCAAGTGGACGGCAAGGCGGCGGAGTCCTTCCAGAACGCCCGCGAGCTGATCTCGATCGAGCGCGGGAGCCATCTGTTCGTGGAGCCCGCGGTCCAGGGCTGGACGAGCGCGCACTCGTGGCTGATCGACTCGGCGTCGTGGATCTACGTCAACGCGCAGGCCACGGTGACGGTGGGAGCGCTGCTGTTCATCTACCTGATGCACAACCGGTCGTTCTACTTCGTGCGCAACATGCTGATGGTGGCCATGGGCATGGCGCTGGTCGGCTATGTCATCTTCCCGACCGCGCCGCCGCGGTTCCTCCCCGAGTGGGGCTTTGTGGACTCGGTGGCCAGCCTCACAGGCATCGCGCAGGACAGCGTGGCGGTCAACGCGCTGTTCAACCCCTTCGCCGCGGTGCCGTCCATGCACGTCGCGTTCGCCCTCATGCTGGGGTGGCCGTTGGCGCGGCTCGTGCGCCAGCCGCTGATCAAGGCGATCTGGCTGGCCTATCCGCTCCTGATCACGTTCGTGGTCGTGGCCACCGCCAATCACTTCCTGGTCGACGCCCTGCACGGGGGGCTGGCGGCAGGCGCCTCGGCCTGGGCCGCGGATCGTCTCGGGCAGGTTCGCCCGGCCCTCTGGGCGTTCCGCCGGGCCGGCGCCGAGGCGACCGCCTGATGGCGCACCAGGACGCCGGACGCGGCGCGCCCGGGCCCGGGGACCTGTCGGTCCTCATGCGCAACCGGCTCATCGAGTCGCGCCTGACGCCCAACGCCATCTCGATGACCGGCCTGGTGCTGAACCTCGTGGCCGCCGTCCTGGTCTGGCAGCGCTACTTCTTCCTGGCCGGCGTCGCGTTCATCGCCGGCTCGGTGATGGACACCCTCGACGGGCGCTACTCGAGGATGTCGGGCAAGGGCACGCCCTTCGGCGCCTTCCTGGACTCGACGCTGGACCGCATGGAGGAGGGAGTGGTGCTCGCCGCGGTGGCGGCCTACTTCGCCTCGCGCGGCGACGAGCTGGCGGTGGCCGCGGTGGTGGTAGCGGTCCTGGGCTCGCTGATGGTCTCCTACACCCGCGCGCGGGCCGAGGCGCTCGGCGTGGAGTGCAAGGTCGGCATCGCCACCCGCCCGGTGCGGGTGGTGATCCTTTCGATCGGCCTGGTGTTTGCCCGGGGCGCCTCCCTGGGAGACTTCGAACTGCTGGCGCCGGCGGTGTACGTGCTGGCGGTCCTGACCGCCTTCACCGCCGGGCAGCGCATCTTCCACGTGCGCCGCGAGCTGGCGGCCGCCGGCGACGGCGGCAGCTTGTCGGCCGGCACCGCCTAGTCTTGTAACCAGGCGCCGCGGGCGGGGTGTGTTCCCCGCCCGATGCGCGGGCGCCAGTCAGAAGGGACGACTCAGTGAGCAAGATCGACGGCAAGACCGACGGGCGCACGGCCAACGGCGCAGCCCGCTACCGGCGCGACAAGGTTCGGGTCGCGATCATCGGCGTGGGGAACTGCGCCTCGTCCTTCGTGCAGGGCGTCGAGTTCTACCGTGACGCCGATCCGGCCCAGGTGGTGCCCGGCCTGATGCACGTCGAGCTGGGCGGGTACCACGTGGGCGACATCGAGTTCAGCGCGGCGTTCGACGTGGACGCCGCCAAGGTGGGCCGCGATCTCTCCGAGGCGATCTGGGCCGGCCAGAACAACACGTTCAAGTTCGCCGACGTCCCGAAGCTGGGGGTCCCGGTCCACCGCGGGATGACCCATGACGGCATCGGGCGCTACCTCTCGGAGAAGATCGAGAAGGCGCCCGGCCCCACCGACGACATCAGCCAGATCCTCAAGGACACCCACACCGACGTCGTCGTGTCGTATCTGCCGGTGGGCGCCGAGCAGGCGACCAAGTGGTACGTCGAGCACGTCCTCGACGCCGGCTGCGCGTTCGTCAACTGCATACCGGTGTTCATCGCCCGCGAGGAGTACTGGAACAGGCGCTTCGAGAAGGCCAACCTGCCCATCATCGGGGACGACATCAAGTCCCAGGTGGGAGCGACGATCGTGCACCGGGCGCTCGCGCGCCTGTTCGCCGACCGCGGGGTCAAGCTGCTGCGGACGTCGCAGCTCAACGTCGGCGGCAACATGGACTTCTACAACATGCTCGAGCGCGAGCGGCTGGAGTCCAAGAAGATCTCCAAGACCAACGCCGTCACCTCGATCCTCGACCACGAGCTGCCGGCGGACGACGTCTACATCGGCCCCTCCGACTACGTCCCGTGGCTGACCGATCGCAAGTGGGCCCACATCCGGGTCGAGGGACAGGCGTTCGGGGACGTGCCGCTGAACATGGAGCTCAAGCTCGAGGTGTGGGATTCGCCCAACTCGGCCGGCATCGTCATCGACGCGGTCCGCTGCTGCAAGCTGGCGCTCAACCACGGGGTCCGCGGCGAGCTCGACGGACCCAGCTCCTACTTCATGAAGTCCCCGCACACGCAGCGCCCCGACCACGAGGCGCGGGACCTGACCGAGAAATTCATCGCGAGGTACGCCGGCAAGCCGGGGACGCGGGCGCGCTCGACGCGGCGCACGACCGCCCGCGCCCGCGACTGACCGTCCCGCCGCGCGCGCCGCGCAGAGTGTCCCCGGGGACGCGCGGCCCCGGCCAGCTGGGCGCCCGACGCCCGATCGCCCGCTAACTATGCTCAGCCGGTGGCCGAGAGCTTCTCGATCGCACAGGTGACCCCGTACGTCTGGGAAGGCGGGCATGAGGTCAACGCGTACGTCGAGCGCCTGTCCGGCGAACTGGCGAGGCGAGGCCACCGCGTCGTGATCGTCGCCCCCTCCACCTCGCCGGGCCTGGTGCGGGAGTCGCGCGCGGCGATCCGCTCGGCGTCCGACGGAGCCGGCCAGCTGCTGCCGTCGGTCGGCGACCCGCCGGCGCTGCTGGGGGTGGGAGACGTCCTCCCGGTCGGCTCGGCCCGGCGCGGCGCCCGCTCGCTGCCGGTCGACGTCGCGCGAACGGTGGAGGAGGCCCTGACCGCGGGATCGCCGGACTTCGTCCACGTGCACGAGCCGTTCGCCCCCAGCACGTCCAGCGCCGCCCTTCGCCATTCCCGCGGATTGAACGTGGGGTCCTTCCACGCGCCGACGGAGCGCGCGCTCTCCACCCAGGTCGCGCGCCGCGTGGTCGAGCTGTTCTTCGGACGGCTGGACGCACGGACGGCCTCGTTCGAGACGACCGCCGACCTGATGAACCGCTTCTTCCCCGCCAGCTACCGCGTGGTGATGCCGGGCGCCGAGCCCGGCGCCGACTCCGCCGCCACCCCGGACGGGACCGTGAGGATCGCGTTCGCGCATCGTGAGGAGCGGCCGGCGCTGCGTTTGTTCCTGCGCGCCCTGCGCCGCCTGCCGCTCGATCTGGACTGGACGGCAGCTCTGTGGTCGCGGATGGAGTCCGGCGGGCTGGCCCCCATACGGCGGGACGTTCGCGAGCGTCTGGAGGTGATCGGACCCGGCGAAGGCCCGGCGGCGAGCGTGGTCGACAGGGCCGACATCGCCGTGTTCGCCTCGAGCGGGGCGTCTCCGGCTCCGATGCTGCTGCTGCGGGCCGTCGCCGGCGGGGCGGTGCCGCTGGCCGCACGGCTGCCGGTCTACGAGGAGATCCTCGGAGACGGCGAGCGGGGCCTGCTGTTCGAGCCGGGCGACGTCGAGACCCTCACGGCCCAGCTCACGCGCCTGCTGGGCGACGCGGGGCTGCGCGACCGCCTGCGCCAGGCGGGCGCCGGGGTCCGCGACCGGCTGTCGTGGGAGCGGACCGCGGCGGAGATGGACGACGTCTACCGCGAGCTGGCGGCCCGCCGGCATCCGGCCGACGGGGACTCGCGGGTGCGGCGGCGGCTGGCGTCGAGGCGGCTCATCGACGTCGACCTGCATATGCACACCGATCACTCCCACGACTGCGTCACCCCGGTCGAGGTCGTCCTGGACACCGCGCGCCGGCAGGGCCTGGGCGCGATCGCCGTGACCGACCACAACGAGATCTCGGGCGCCAACGAGGCGTTCGCCAAGGCGGACGGGATCAAGGTGATCGTCGGGGAGGAGGTCAAGACCGCGCACCAGGGCGAGGTGATCGGCCTGTTCATCCGGGAGAAGATCGAGCGGGGGATGACGCTCGAGCAGACGATCGCCGAGATCAAGCGACAGGGGGGCATCGTGTACGTGCCCCACCCGTTCGATCGCCTCCACGCCGTGCCCGACTACGAGCACCTGCTCGAGGTGCTACCCGACGTCGACGCCATCGAGGTGTTCAACCCGCGGATCGCGTTCAAGCCGTTCAACGAGGAGGCGGTCCGCTTTGCCGGCAAGTACCGGATCCCGGCCGGCGCGGGGTCGGACTCGCATGTAGCCCAGGGGCTGGGCTCGGTCCGGATCCGGATGCGCGACTTCGACGGCCCGGAGGAATTCCTCGAGTCCCTGCGCGATGCCGACATCATCCGCAAACCGACCAGCCTCCTCTACGTTCAGGCGCTGAAGTTCCTGGAGACCAAGGCGACGCCCCGCCCGGCCCGGCGCGCCAGGCGCCAGCGCCGCGTGCGACGCGCCAATCAGCGCAGCGGAGCGGCCGAACCCCGCAACGACTGATGCACCGGCAGGGAGAGGCGCGCGCCGCGTCAAACATCGGGCAGGTGCCGGCCACCGACGACGAGATCCGCGAGAAGTACCTCGAGCGGGCGATCCGGGAGCTCAACGCGTTCACACGCGAGCTGCAGGCCTGTCCGTACTGCCCCCGCGGCAACCTGATGCCGGTCGCCGGGTCGGGCCATCCCCAGGCCGACGTGCTGCTGCTCAAGCATTCGGCTCGGCCGGCGGAGATCGAGGAGGGGGTGGCGTTCTACGGGCGCGCGGGCACCGCGTTGATGAAGTCGCTGCGCCGGCTGGGGATCGACCCCCTGGCGGTCTACGGAACCCTGTGCGTGAAGTGCCCCGTCGCCGATCCCTCGCTGGCCGACCCCGCCTGCATCGGGCGTCTGGTGCAGGAGCTGGCGATCGTGCAGCCGGCGATCGTCGTGGTCATGGGCGAGGACGCCCTCCATGTGCTCAACGACCTCGAGGTGCCGCTGGCCCGGACGATCGAGCCGCGGCGCGGAGAGGTTCAGCCGCTGACGCCGTCGATCGACGCGCTGTTCGTCCCCGACATCGACGAGGCGCTGGACGACGAGGCCGGCAAGAGGGACTTCTGGTCGGCATTCAGGGTGCTCGGCCAGTGGTACGCCGACCTGCCGCCGTACTGACCGCGGTCTACGGCGCGGCGCTCGCGCTGTTCGTGCTGGCTCCGGCGCTGCCCGCCGTCGGAGGCACCGGCGACGTCAACACGGTGGTCTCCTGCGTGCCGGTCGTGCTGCTCCTGGGAGGGTGCGCGCTCGCGCTGCTGCCGGCGCGCGACGCTCCGGCCGTGCTGGTCCTGCTGGTGCTCGGCGCGGGACTGCTGGGCGCCGCCTTCACCGTCGCCGGGGTCGATCCGGTGGCGAATGTGGCCAAGGCGCTGTTCGCCGGGTCGCTGGGGATGCTCCTGGCGTGGCTGCTGGCCGAGCCGGTGGTCGTGGTGGCGGTCCCCCTGTTCGCGGCCGCCCTCGACATCTTCAGCGTCAGCGCCGGGCCGACGGAGCTGCTGGCCCGCGACAGCTCGCGCGCCGGCGACTTCCTCAGCCTCTACCTGCCGGCGTGGGGCGGTGGCAGGGCGGACGCGCTCGGTGTGGTGGACCTGGTGTTCATCGCGTTCTTCGCCTCGAGCGCCTGGCGCTTCGGGCTGCGGCGCCGGGCGACCGCCGTGGCGCTGCTGGCCGCCCTGCCCGCGAGCCTTGCGCTCCAGCTGGTCAGCGGGGGCGCCTTCCCGGTGCTGCCCGTGCTGGCCGCCGCCCTGCTGCTGCCCAATCTCGACCTCCTGCCGCGGCTGCTGCGCTCCCCGGACGGGCGCTAACATCGCCCGGCCATGGACCTCGAAGAGCGCACCCTGGAGACGGCCGGCGAGCGCTGCGAGGAGTGCGGCGCGGCGCTCACCCCAGAGGAGATCCAGGCCGTCCTCGAGTCCGGCGGCCCCACGCTGTGCAAGATCCACGCCGCCGAGCAGGTCCCGGTCGGCGAGGAGGAGGCCGCCTTCGAGGACGACGCGGCCTAGGCGCGCGGCGGCGAGACCGCGACCGCTAGGTCACGGTCAGCGTGCCCTTCATGCCCATCTGCTTGTGCGAGTCGAACGGGCAGTAGAACTCGTACTTGCCGGGCTTGAGGGTGACGGTGAGCGTCGAGGTCTTGCCCGGCGCGACCACGGGCCCGTCCTTGTCGACGCCGTTGCCCTCCACGGCGATGCCGTGCTGGATGCCAGACGAGGACGGGTTGTGCATCACCAGCTGCACGCTGCCGGCCTTGCCGGTCAGCTTCTTGGGCTCGAAGTACAGCTCGCCCTCCTTGTCGGCCGACAGGGCCAGTACCTGCTTGGCGCCGGTCGCCGCCGACTTGGTGGTCTGCGCGGTCGAGCTGGTGGCCGGGTTGCTGGCCGACCCTCCTCCGCCGCCGCCTCCGCAGCCGGCCACCGCCAGCGACAGGATCATCAGGGTGCCGGGCAGCGGGTGCGCGGCGATGCCAGGGAACCGCATCTAGGTCTCCTTTTCAGCTTGACGGTCGATGGGAAGGACGCCGCCGGGCGGCGATCCTTCCATCCTCAGCCCGGGAGCAGCACGATCTTGCCCAGCTTGCCGCCCGCCGCGAAGCGCTCGTAGGCGTCCGCGACCTCGTCCAGCGGGTGGGTGGCGGCGACCGGGACCCTCAGCTCCCCGGACTCGAACAGCGGCAGGACATGGCGCTCGACCGCTCGGGCGGCGACGGCCTTCTCCTCCAGCGGCCGGGCGCGCAGCGTCGAGCCGTGGAGGCGCGCCCGCTTGCCCATCAGGGCCAGCAGGTTGAGCTCGCCTTTGGCGCCCCCGCCGACCCCGATCACGGTGATCCTTCCCCCCGTGTCCAGCGCCTGCAGGTTGGCCGAGAGGTTGGGGGCACCCACCAGCTCGAGGATGACGTCGAACGGGCCGCGCTCCTCAAAGCCCTCGGGAGGGACGGTCTCGGCGCCCAGCTCGGCCACGGCTTCCCGCAGCTCCTCGCGCCGGACCGTGGCGGTCACGCGGGCCCCGGCGGCGCGTCCGAGCTGGATGCCCGCGGTGCCGACGCCGCCGGCGCCGCCGTGCACCAGCAGCCGCTCGCCGGCGGAGAGCCCGGCCTGGGTGAACAGCGCGTCGTGGGCGGTGGTGAAGACCTCCGGCAGGCCGCCGGCCGCCGGCCAGTCGAGGCCCGCCGGCACCGGCATGGCCACGCGCTCGTGGATGACCGCCAGCTCGGCCTGGGCTCCGCCCGCGACGATGGCCATCACGCGGTCGCCCTCGCCGAAGCGCTCGACACGGGGCCCGGTGGCGGCCACCTCGCCGGCCAGCTCGAGCCCCGGGATGTCGGCGGGCGCCCCGGGAGGGGCGGGGTAGGCGCCCGCGCGCTGGAGCATGTCGGCGCCGTTCAGCCCGGCCGCGAGCACCCGCACCAGGAGCTCGCCGGCGCCGGGCTCGGGGGCGGGCCGCTCGGCCACCACGACCTCGCCCTCCCGGATGGTGGCGGCGCGCATGGCCGGCGATTCTATGAAGACCCGCGAGCAGGGACGGGTGTCCGCGTCCGTTCAACTGGGGTTTTCCGGCGGTGTCGCAGGGTAATTTCGCAGCGCCGACACAGGGCCGGCAAGGACATGGCCGCGATTCCCGTCC
>Ga0126309_10000736_pt1 | contig 10936 bp, 12 predicted proteins | sample Plot56_FD_92541 | JGI IMG/M metagenome (GOLD analysis project Ga0126309, IMG submission 92541) | Serpentine soil microbial communities from UC McLaughlin Reserve, CA, USA - Plot56 | ecosystem: Environmental > Terrestrial > Soil > Grasslands | place: USA: UC McLaughlin Reserve, Lake County...
GAACGACAAGGCGCGGTCGGGCGGCCGTGCCCGACCCTGCGGCGCCCGCATGTCGCGTCCGGCAGCGATGGGGGCGATGCCGAACGACGAGGACGCCGGGCGTTCGAGCGTGCGACGACGCGGGCGATACGCCTCCTAGACCGGCAGCGTCGCGATGTCCTTGCCGATGACCTCGCGGTCCTCGGCCTCGGCGATGTCCGCGAGCGCCGATTCGGCCTTCCGCTTCCATTCGGTGGCGCCCGCGAGGTCGCCGGAAACGGCGAGCGCCCGCGACATCCCCTCGTATGCCGAGGCGACCTCCCAGTCCTCGCGTTCGGGATTCGATTCGTTCAGCTCGACGCAGCGGCGCGCGTGGTACAGCGCCGGCTCGCCGCGCCCGAGAACCGAGTAGACGCGCGACACCTGCCACTCGCCGCGGGCGAGGTTGACCGGCTCGCCGACCTCACCCCAGTGGTAGCGCGACGCGTGCGCCGCGTGGACCATCTCGTCGTCCTCGGCGGGCGTCCGATCCCCCTTCTCGAGCAGCGTCCAGGTGTGGTTGAAGAGCCCGACGGCGAGCGCGCGCCTCGCCGCTGCGTCAATCTCCGGCGGGCCGGGCGGCTGGGACACGATCACCTCCGTTTCGGTGACGACGTGCGGACGGCGACGGCGGTCGAGCGTCGCCGCCACTACCGGGGATGGTGAACGCCGGATCCGGGTGCGCCGCTCAGGCGTTGTCCAGCTCGCGCGAGATCGCGCGCAGGATGAACCGCGCCGCCTCCGCGCTCTTGCCGCCGAGCTTCTGCCCCTCATCCTGTTCGAGCGCGAGCATCAGGTCGCCGAGCATCAGGTCGAGCGTCGGGGTTCGTTGCAGCTCGCCCGCAGCGAACGCCGCGTCGAGGCGTGCCACCGCCGCGCGTGCGTTCTCGACTGCGTGGCCCTTGGCGTCCATCAACTCGCGGAACTCGGCCCGGGCCGCATCGGCGCCCGGTCCGCTCGAGCTCACCGCCGCGCCGCGGATCGACGCTCAGTCCCGGCGCGCTGATCCTGCTCCGCCTCCGCGCCGCCGCTGCGCCGCCGCTCCCCGCCGAACGCCCGCGCCCGCACCGCCGCCGCAGCCGGCGTATCTGTCGCCGCCGCGGCGCCGGCCGCCGTCGGCGTCGTAACGGGCCCTGTACCACGCGCCTGCCGCGCCCGCCATTCCGGCTCGAGGACGCTCATCGTGATCTCGTCCCACCAGCGGCCGTCGCGCCAGATCGCCTCGCGCGACCGGCCCTCGATCGTGAACCCGCACGAGCGATACGAGCGGATCGCCCGCTCGTTGAACTCGAACACGGACAGCGCGATTCGATGGAGGCCCAGCTTGTCGAACGCGTGACTCAGCATGAGCCGGGTCGCCTCCGTGCCGTACCCGCCACCCCACGCGTCCTTCTCGCCGATCGTGATGTGGTACAGCGCGGAGCCGTTGTCGCCGTCGAGCTGGCTGAACGCGCACGTCCCGATGAGCCGGTCCGACGATTTGACGTGGACTGCCAGCGCGAGCGAGTCGTTGCCGACGACGCGCGCAATGAAGAAGCGCTCGATCTCCTCGGGTCGCATCGGCCCGTCCTGGTAGCGGGTCAGGCGCGCAACCTCGGGGTCCGTGTACCACCGATCGAAGGCCCGCAGGTTGCCCGGCGTGTGCCGCCGCAGGACGACCTTGGTGCCCTCGATTCGATCGGGAAACCACGAGCGGTGAGCCATGACGGGTGACGGTATACCATCGCCGCCATGCGCCGCTGGAGCGAGCTCGCGGAGCGTGTCGCGGCCACCACCAGGACGTCGGAGAAGACCGCGCTGCTGGCGGATTATCTGCGCGGACTCACCCCGAACGAGCTCCCGATCGCCGTCGTGTTCCTGACCGGACGACCATTCGCGGAGTCCGATCAACGCGCCGCCGGGCTCGGCTGGGCCGCGATCGCGACCGCGGTCGCCGCTCTCGCCGACGTGCCGCGGAGCGCCCTCGGCGAGGCGTACGACCGCTGGTCGGACCTGGGCCGCGCCGTCGAGGATGTGCTCGCAACAGCGGGCCACGAGCCCGACCCGCAACAGGCGCCGTCGCTCCCCGACGTCGCGGCCACATACGCCGCGATCGAGACGGCCTCGGGCGCGGCCGCGAAGGCGGCCCTGCTTGGATCGCTCCTCGCTCGATCGGATCCACTGACCGCGAAGTACGTCGTCAAGGTGCTTTCCGGCGAGCTCCGGATCGGGCTTCGCGAGGGGCTCGTCGAGGCCGCCATCGCGCACGCATTCGAGCGCCCGCTCGAGAGAGTGAAGTGGGCCGGCATGCTGACCGGCGACATCGGTCGCACCGCGGAGCTGGCACGCGACGACCGGCTCGACGAGGCCGCGCTGGCGCTCTTCCACCCGATCAAGTTCATGCTCGCGTCCCCCGCCGAGGACGCCGACGACATCGTCGGCCGGCTCGGCGTGCCGGTCTGGGTCGAGGACAAGTACGACGGCATCCGCGCCCAGCTCCACAAGGCCGGCCGGCAGGTCGCGCTCTATTCGCGCGATCTCCACGACGTCAGCGGCCAGTTCCCCGAAGTCGTCGAATTTGCCCGCGACCTGTCGTGGGACGGCATCGTCGACGGCGAGATCCTTGCCTACCGGGACGGCACCGTGCTGCCGTTCCAGTCGCTCCAGGCGCGCCTCGGGCGGAAGAACCCGTCCGACGCGATCAAGGCCCAGGTGCCGGTCATCTTCGTCGCGTTCGACCTCCTCGGCGTCGGGAGCGACGGCGACGCCGAAGTCGAGCCGCTGCTTCGCATCCCGCTCGAGGAGCGCCGCCGGCGGCTCCAGGCGCTCGACCTGCCGCTCGCCGACGAGGGCGGCCGCTTCGCCCTGTCACACCTCGTCAGCGTCGAATCCGCCGCGGGGCTCGAGGCCGCGTTCGCCGACGCTCGCGCCCGCCGCAACGAGGGCCTGATGGTCAAGGACCCGCGGAGCGGCTACTCCCCCGGCCGACGCGGGCTTGGCTGGCTCAAGATGAAGAAGGCCTTGGCGACGATCGACTGCGTCGTCGTCGGCGTCGAGGTCGGCCACGGCAAGCGGCACGGCGTGCTGAGCGACTACACGTTCGCGGTTCGGGACGAGGAGCGCGGCCGGCTGGTCAACATCGGCAAGGCGTACAGCGGCCTGACCGATGCCGAGATCGCCGAGATGACCGCCTGGTTCGAGGCCCACACGATCCAGCGCTTCGGCCGCTACCGGCAGGTCGAGCCGAGCGTCGTCGTCGAGGTCGCCTTCGACGTCATCGTCCGGTCGACCCGCCACCAATCGGGATTCTCGCTCCGCTTCCCGCGGATTGCCCGGCTGCGGACGGACAAGTCGGCCGACGACATCGACACGCTCGAGAGCGTCCGCGCCCTGTACGAAGGGCTCCAGAGCGGCGCGGAGCACCTCGTCACGGCGAGCGCCCGCGATGCGGTACCAGTACTCCCGCGTGGTACCCGGGTTGCACAGGGGCACTAGTCTGGCTCCATGCTGAACGGCTTCGGCGACAGCCAGCGGTTCCAGGTCACCTTCTACACCGACGCCCACGTCATCCGCGGGGTCGTCGAGTCGCGTCAACGCCGCCTGACGGACATCCTCAACCAGGCCGACGAGGAGTTCCTCGTCATGACCGACGTCCTGCTCGACGACTTCGGCACCCACACGGTCGCGGTCAAGGCCGACTACGCACAGGTCAACCTCGCGTCCGTCCTGTTCGCCGTCGGCGACGCGACCGCGGAAGCGCCGCCCGAGATGCGGACGCCGAAGATCCCGGAGCAGGCGCTCATCTCGATCCCGCCGTTCAGGATCGTCGGCCGGATCCACCTCATGCCGGAGCGCGCCCTTCGCGACGCCCTCGCCGAGCTGACGGGCCGGTTCATCCCGGTGACCGAGGCGTCGTACTGGTCCGACACGGTCGGCGAGGCGTTGACCTCGGCGCCGATCGTCGCGTTCAACCACAGCCGCGCCCAGATCATGGCGCCGCACCGGATCGTCGATCCGTGGGAGGGAATCAACCGCTCGGAGGCCGCCGGCGCCGATTCCGGGCCGGACGCCGTGGATGCGAGGACCGGCGTCGTCGACCCGTGGGGTACCGGGCGAAGCTGACCCTGAGCGTCGGTCAGCGCTCGACCGGCAGGTCGAGTCGATCGCCCCACTCCGCCCAGCCGCCGTCGTAGACCGCGACCTCGTCGTGCCCCAGGACGGCCAGCACGAACGCGAGCTTGGCCGCCGCGACGCCCGATCCGTCGTAGCAGACCAGCCGACGCCCGCGCCCGACGTTCGCGCGCATCACGAGCTCGCGGAGCGCCTCGCCGTCGCGCAGCCGCTGGCTGCCGGGCTCCGTCATCGCCGCCACGGGCACATTGAGCGCTCCCGGGATGTGCCCGAGCCGGCGCGTGTTGCCCTCGAGGCCGCGGTACTCGGCGGGTGCGCGGGCATCGAGGAGCGTGACGTCGTCAGAGCCCAGCAGGCCGCGAACGTCCGCGGTCGTCAGTCGGAGCCTGAGCTGCGCCCGGGGCGTGAAGACCGCGGGCGGGGGCGGAATGTCGGCGTTCGACACTGCTCGGCGCTCCGACGCCCAGGCAGGGAAGCCGCCGTCGAGGATCCGCGCGGACTCCAGGCCGTACGCGCGGAGGCTCCACCAGACCCGCGACGCGTATAGCGCAAGCGTGTCGTCGTAGATCACGACGCTCGTGCCGTCGCCGACGCCCGCTCTCGCGAGCGCCGCGGCGATCTGCACCGGGCCCGCAAGGAGGAACGCCTTCTCGGACTGCTCGGCGTCGAGCAGCTCGGTGGTCCAGTCGAGGTACACGGCGCCCGGGATATGGCCCGATGCAAACGTCTCCCGGCCGGTCCCGTCGGGGCGCCAGCGGACGTCGAGGACGCGGAGGTCGCCGCGGTCGATCTGGTCGGCCAGCCACTCCGTCGAAGCGAGGAGCTCCGGGCGCGCGAGGCCGCTCATCGACCGGCGGTGCCGGCGGGGGTCCGGGGCATCGCCGATATCATACGGCGGTGGTCGCGCCGTTCATGCCGGATGCCGAAAAGGTCGCGGCCGTCCGCGAGGCGCTCCCGGCGGTGGCCGCCGGCATCTACCTCAACACCCCGGTCGCGGGGCCGCTCCCCGCCGAGACGGCCGCGGCGATGGCGGAGATCGCGGGCTGGGAGGTCACGACCGGGCGGGCGCAGCGCGACCGCGCGGACGATGCGCGGGGCCGGATCGACGAGGCGCGTGGCGCTGTCGCCGCCATCCTGACGGCGGACATCGACGACATCGTCCTCACCCACGGCATCGACGAGGCATATGGCGTCGCGTTCCGGACCGTCGACCTGCGCGACGGGGACGTGATCGTGACGTGGGACGAGGACGTCGCCGCGCGCGTCCGCGCGACAGCTCCGCACCGGGTCGCCATCGTTGCGGCGGGCGACGATCGCGAGCTTCCGGCGCACACGGCGCTCGTCGCCTGCCCGCTCGTGTCCGCGTTCACCGGGGAGCGGCTTCCCGTCGAGGCGATCGCGCGCCAGGCGCGCGAACTGGGCGCGCGGCTTATCGTCGACGCGTCCCTCGCGGCGGGCGCCGTCCCCGTCGATCGCCAGGCGCTCGGCGCCGATGCACTCGTCGTTCGTTCCGAGGCGTTCCTGCTCGGCCCGGAGGGGCTCGCGGCAGTCGCCGCGCCGCGCGACGTCGTCGCGGCGAGGCTCGCCGGTCATCCCGGTCGCGGGACGGCAGCGGTCGACCAGCTCGACGTCGCGGGGGTCGGGTTCCACCTGCCGTCCGTCGTCGGCTTCGCGCGGAGCTGCGGCTGGCTGTCGATGTACGTCGGGCTCGAGTGGATTTACCGCCGGGGAGCCGCCCTCGCGGAAGCGGCGGCGGAGCGCCTCCGGGCGACGCCGGGCGTCGAGGTCCTGACGCCGCGCGACGCCGTCGCCACCGTCATCGCGTTCCGGATCGCCGGCTGGACGCCGGACGCGGCCCTCGACGAGATCGGCGCGCGCGTGTTCGCGATCGTCGGCGCCGTTCCGTCGCTCGGTGCCATCAGGATCGGTGTCGCGTTCTTCAACACCCGCGAAGAGGTGGACCGGTTCATCGACACGGTCGCGCTGCTCGCCGCCCATACGCCGGAGACGCTGCCGGCGCGCCTCCGGCTGACGGTCCTCGGCAGCCCGTGACCGCGCCCGCGGACTCCCCGAATCGCTCCGCCGCGTTGCCGCGCCGCCGGTCCGAGGTCGAGATCCGGTGGCGGCAGTTCAGGAACGCGCCGCGGCCCGTGGTCCGGGCGGTCCTGAGCAGCCTCGTCGTCGCCGTGCTCGGCGGCGCGGCGTATCTCGTGTACGACGTCGCCATCGTCCGGGGCGCGTCGCTGCCCGGCGGAGACCTGCGGCTCCTCTTCGTTGCGACCTACGTCGCCGTCGTGCTCGCCGCCGGCAGCGTCGTCACGTACCTCATCGTCCCCCAGCCCCGCGGCAGCGGCGCGCGGTCCGCGCGGAGCGGCTGGAGCGCGGCGCTCGGGCTCTTCGCCGCCGTACCGATCTGCTATCTCGTCATGGTCGTCATCGTCCAGGTCGTCGAGCCGATCGTCCTCGGTCGATGAGGCGGCGCGGCATCGTCACGGCGCGTCGGGGCGCCAGTACTTCCGGCGCGGCCGGGGCATCGGGGCAACAAATTTCCCTCTTGGGGGTGGCGAAGGCGTCGCCCACAAGTACCATTCCGCGGTACCCGGTCGTGGCCGATCATCCGGCTGCGACGGCGATCCGGCGCAGGCTCCCGCTCGAGGTCAAGCAGGTGTCCACCGAAGAGCAGCACGTCGCGCTCCCCAAGCTCTACGGCGCTCCCGCGTATGCCCGCCCGCCCGTCCAGACGGAGGCGAAGCCGCGGCCGTTCGACCCGGACGAGATGCCGATCACGGCATTCCAGACCGAGGACGAGCGCGAGCTCCTCGATTCGCTGCCGCCCCGGGCCTTCGCGCCGGGTGGCATCGTCGTCGAGCGGGGCCGCGGCGCGGCGCGACAGACATCGTCCCTGCTGGGGCGCCCCTTTGGGCTCCGCGCACTCGCGGGCCGATTGCTCGGCGGCTCCTAGCTCCAGACCCCTCGCCCCGCCGGTCGCCTCGAGGCGACCGTGTAGCATCGACGGCGGGGGAGTAGCTCAATGGTTAGAGCGGCGGGCTTATATCCCGCTGGTTCCAGGTTCGAGTCCTGGCTCCCCTACCAGAGCCTCCGCGACTTCTGGGCGGGCCGTCAGCCGCCGAGCGCGGGGCTCGCAGCCGCGCCCGGCATCGCCGTGACAATCCTCTCGTGGCCGGTCGTGCCGAGCCGGTACGCCGTCACGACGCGGACCAGGCCTGACGAGACGAACAGGAACGCGTAGACCGGGTAGCCGATGCTCGCGCCGGCGGCGATGATGCCCGACGCCGTCAGCTGCGCTCCGGCGGCCGCCGTCGATGTCGTTGCCGCGTACCGCGCCTGGTGCGCGATCGCGGCGGGCCCGACGGACAGGCGGAAGATCCGCTCGCTCGACGCAAGACCTGCCGCCGAGTCCCCGCACGCCCCCAGGATCGCGGCCGCGACGAGCAGCTCGGCGCCGAACGGGTTGCCGGGGAACGCAAGAAGCCCGAGCGTCATCGCGACGGCGCGGATGCCGTGGGCGTGGCGAAGGATCGTCGACGACGAGCCGCGGTCGAGCATCGAGCTGACCACCGTCGACGCGATGAGCGAGGCGAGCGTGCCGATCGCCGCGAGGGCGACGGTGAAGCCGGGCGAGAGCCCCAGGACGACCATCGCGTAGATCGACAGCGGCGGCCCCATCCCGAAGCCCAGCGCGCCAACGGAGCTGACGCGGACGAACCGGTCGAGGCCCGCGGGCGCGTCGGCGCGGACGCGGCCGCTGTCGGGGACGCGGACGCGGCCCGGGCGAGGGAGGTAGAACAGCCCGGCGATCCCGACGAGCGATGCGGCGCCCGCGATGAGGAACGGGATGACGAACGGCCCGACGCCCGCGTGCGGGTCGTGGAGCAGGAGCGCTGTCGGCGTCAGCAGCGCCGCGCCGGCGATGGCCCCCACGGCTCCCGTTCTGGGCGACACGAACCGTCGCTCCGTCTCGGGCAGCACGGCGTGGTACCAGGCGAGCAGGTTCGACCCGGACAGCCCACCGATCAACGCCGCGACGACCGATGCGACGACGACCGCGGCGAGCGCGTCCGCGTCGGAGATGACGCCGGCCGCGGCAAGCGCAACGATCCCGGCGAACCAGAAGCCGCGCGTGTCGCCGATGACCGAGACGAGGATCGTCACGCCCCGCAGGTTGCCGTCGGTGCGGCGGAGCACGCCGGGCATGAGGAGCTGGGTCAGCGAGCCGAGGCCGGGGAGCACGCCGACGACCAGGACGAGCGCGGGCGGCGCGCCGAGGGCGAGCATCAGCGGCGTCGTGATCGCGCCGCCGGCGAGCGCCCCGACCGCGCCCTGACTGAAGCCGATCGCGTGGAACGGGCGGAACCGTGGGCCCGCGAACCGCCGCCATGCGCCGAAGCCGGCCTGAATGCCGACTGCGCGACCACGTCCGGAGACAGCACGCGGCGCGGCAGGCGCGGTGGGGGTCATGGATCTCCGGACGGTGACGGGTCGGCGTCATCGTCGGCGCGGCCGGTTTTGAGGGCCATCCCCCGCCAAGTCACATTTGCGTCCCTCGATGGTCCCAGGGACGGCAGCACGCGCCACGGCACCGCCTGTATCCCACCTGCAAGCCCGCCCGGCACGGCGTCGTGGGCGCGTTTCGCGACCGCAGCACGACGATCCGCGCATGGCGAGGGACACGACGACGGCGCTCGTCGGCGAGCCGCCGGCGGACCACCCCGCATACGGGCTTGGGCGGAACGTCGATCTCGATGTCGTCCGCGAGGTCGCGGCCGGCTGCCGCGCATGCGACCTGTGGGCGAACGCCACGCAGACAGTCTTCGGTGAGGGCCGTACGAGGGTCCCGCTCATGCTCCTCGGGGAGCAGCCGGGCGACAAGGAGGACCTGGCGGGACATCCGTTCGTTGGGCCCGCCGGCCAGATGCTCGACCGGGCGCTCGAGGAGGCGGGCATCGATCGCGAGCGCGTCTTCGTCACGAACGTCGTCAAGCACTTCAAGTGGCGGGCGAGTGGCAAGCGGCGCCTGCACGAGCGCCCCAACCCCGTCGAGATCCGGGCGTGTCGTCCGTGGCTCGAACTCGAGCTCGAGCTCGTCCGCCCCGACGTCCTCGTCATGCTCGGCGCGACGGCGGCGCAGGCGATCCTCGGCCGCGACTTCCGCGTCTCCGAGCGGCACGGCGAGCTGTTGCCGCCGATAGGGGCGTCGGGCCCGCATCTGCTCGCGACGTACCACCCGTCGTCGATCCTGCGGTCGCGCTCGAGCGAGGAGCGCGACGCGGGTCTCCGGATGCTGGTCGAGGATCTGACCGCGGCGAAGGCGGCGATCGCGGCCTGAGGCGGCGGCGCGCCGGCGCGGACCTCAGGCGATGTCGCGGAGCAGCTCGACGAGTCGGTCGCGGCGGCCCTCGTTCAGGCTCCGCTGGGCGGGGAGCGAGGCGATCCAGGCCGGGATCTGGTCGGCGGTGATGACCGCGCACGTCGCGCTCCGCGGGACCGACGAATCGCGCGACACGACGGCGGCGTAGACCTTCACCACGAAGTCCTGGTCGTCCTCGGCGAACCAGCGACGAACGCGATCCGCGTCGCGCGAGGCGCGCTCGAGCGGGTTCTCGAGCGGGATCCAGCGGCCCTCGCGCGTCCGCACCTCCCATCCGGCGGCGTGCCGGCGGCTCACGGCGGGCGGTGGCAGCTCCTCGAGGATGGCCGCGCCGAACGGGCCGACGATGAGGTCGGGGATCATCCGGCCGTCGGGCAGTCGAACGCGCGACGCGACCACGTACTCGTCGCCGAGAACGCGGGCCAGACGCGATGCCGGTGTCGACCGCGGCCGGCTGCTCGTGACGGAGTCGACGACAGTCACGATCCGCGCCAGACCGACGATGATGAACGTCGCGGGCGCGATGAGCGCGAACGCCCAGGCGAGCATCCCGACGACGAGCTGCGTCGTGCCGGGGCGCCCGACAGGCGCGAAATGCGACATGAACGGCGTCGCGAGCGACAGCCACCCGACGCCCAGCCCGCCCACGAGCAGGACCGCGCCGACGAGCGTCCCGACGACGATCGACCGGTGCCCGGGTCCGCGGAAGCCGGAGCGGGGCGAGATGACCTGCATGACGGCGATCGTGTCGGAGGCCTCGTTGACGGGCCAATGGCCTGTTAGGGGCAAGACTCCCTGACCCTCGGGACCGCGATGTCGAGCGCAGCCAACCGGACCGCACCGCGTCGTTGCGAGCCCGCACCGGACCGTGAATCGAGGTGGTGCGGAGGCCCGGACGGTCGACCGGAACGGGGGGGACGCCCGTACCATTGAGCCTCGGCGGTGGCTCCCCGATCCTCGATCCCGACCGGGCAGGTTGCGTCCGGCAGGAGTCATCGTCCTTGTTCATCTCACTGTCCATCCGGGAGAGCCGAAGCGTCCGGCGCGTGTCCGCAGGCCTCGCCGCGGGCGTTCTGCTGATGGCGCTCGCCGTCATCCCGGCTACCGCAAACGCCGGCTCGACGAAGCTGACGAATCCGGCCGTGTCGCCGCGCGAAGCGACGACCTCGACCACCATCCGGTTTACGGTCACCTACGCCAATCGCGAGGGTTCGGCGGCCGACTCAGTCGTCGCCCTCATCGACGGCGTGGCGCACTCGATGGCGGGATCCGGCGCCGACTGGAAGCACGGCGTGCCGTTCCGCTACGCGACGCGTCTCTCCACCGGGACGCACACGATTTCATTCCGCGCGACGGCGCGCGACAAGTTCGTCGACCAGATCGGCGCCGGCCGAGTCACCGTGGCGGCGGCACCCAAAC
>Ga0126309_10000737_pt1 | contig 10933 bp, 7 predicted proteins | sample Plot56_FD_92541 | JGI IMG/M metagenome (GOLD analysis project Ga0126309, IMG submission 92541) | Serpentine soil microbial communities from UC McLaughlin Reserve, CA, USA - Plot56 | ecosystem: Environmental > Terrestrial > Soil > Grasslands | place: USA: UC McLaughlin Reserve, Lake County...
AAGCCCCGGCCGACGCCACGCAGGGGAAGTGGCGCAAGGCGCGCGAACGGGCGGCGGACGTGCGGGCGCTTCCGTATCTCCAGGGATACCGCGCGGCGGAGGACCGGCCGCAAGTCATCGTCCGCGATCCCGCCGCGGTGGCTCCCGGGCTCAACCTCTACACGTCGGGACACGCGGCCGAAGCCGTCCTGATGGACCGGGACGGCCGGGTGCTCCACCGCTGGCGCTATCCCCTGCGCCGGCTCTGGCCGGACCTGGCCGCGAACCCGGCGAACGCGAAGCTCGAATACTGGCGCCGGGTCTACCTGTTTCCGAACGGGGACCTGCTCGGCATCTACGAGGGGCTCGGCATCGTCAAGCTGGATGCCCGCTCCAACGTCCTTTGGGCGCACCGCGGCGGCATTCACCACGACTTGCAGGTCCTGCCGAACGGCGAGATCTGGGTGCTGGACCGGGACGGCAAGATCATTCCCCGGATCAACCCGAGCCAGGGGATTCTGGAAGACATGGTCACCGTCCTCTCTCCCAAAGGGCGCGTCCTGCGGCGGATCTCCATCCTCAAGAGCCTGGAGCGGTCCCGGTGGGCCTCGTTGATCAGCCGGACGAAGCGCGCGGGCGACATCTTCCACACCAACACCCTGGAGGTGCTGGACGGCCGCTTCGCGAATCGCGATCCGGCGTTCCGGCACGGCAACGTCCTCGTCTCCATCCTGCACCTGGATGCTCTGGCGATCCTCGATCCCGGCCGCGAGGAGGTGGTCTGGGCGCGTACCGGGAGCTGGCGGCGCCAGCACCAGCCCACGTTCCTCAAAAATGGAAACCTGCTGCTCTTCGACAACCGGGGCGCGGGGCCCGACCGCTCGCGGGTCGTCGAGCTCGATTCCTCGACCGGCCGGATCGTCTGGCAGTTCGGCGGCACCCGGCAGGTCGACTTTTTCTCGAAGACCCTGGGCTCGTGCCAGCGGCTGCCGAACGGCAACACGCTGATCTCCGAGTCGGAGAACGGCCGGGCGCTCGAAGTGACGCGCGACGGCCGCGTGGTCTGGGAGTTCTACAACCCGCACCGCACCGGGAAGAACGGCGGGCTGGTGGCGGTCCTTTTCGAGATGCTGCGGCTGCCGCCTGAGTTTCCGTTCCGCGGGTCTTTCTCCGGGTCCGGGGCCAACCGGCGGTAGAATGGACACCGGGATGCGGGATCTGGCCGTCGTCGCGGAGGGGCTGAGCAAGGTCTATCGGGCCTATGCGACCCCGTGGGACCGGCTGCGGGAGGCGGTGACGCGGCGTCCGCGGCACCGGGCATTCCGCGCTCTCGACAACGTCAGCTTCACGCTGCCGCGCGGCGAGGGGCTGGCCCTGGTCGGCGAGAACGGGGCCGGCAAGAGCACGCTGCTCAAGATCCTGGCCGGCATCACGGCGCCGACGTCCGGCGGGGTGCGGGTGCAGGGGACGGTGGCCTCGATCCTGGAGCTCGGCTCGGGCTTCCATCCGGAGCTGACCGGCCGTCAGAACATCGTCTTGAACGCCGCCATGCTCGGTCTGACCGAAGAGGACCTGAAGCGGCGCCTGCCGGACATCATGGCGTTTAGCGAGCTCGGAGACTTCATCGACCAGCCGGTCAAGGTCTATTCGACCGGCATGGCCATGCGTCTGGGGTTCTCGATCGCCACCCAGGTGGAGCCGGACGTGCTGATCATCGACGAGGCTCTGTCGGTGGGGGACGGCTACTTCCAGAAGAAGTGCATCGACCGTCTCCTGCATTTCGTCAGCCGCGGGGGGACGCTCCTCTTCTGCTCGCACGCCATGTACTACGTCTCTTCCTTCTGCCAGCGCGCCCTCTGGCTGCGCAACGGCAGGGTCGAAGCGCTCGGGCCGGTGCTGGACGTGGTCCACGGCTATGAGAACTTCCTGGTGGCGAAGAGCGCGGCCACGGCGGCCGCCTCGGGCGAGTCTCCGCCGGAGCCGGTGCGCACCGGGCCGGCCCGCCTCGTGGACGTCCACCTCGTGGGCGCGGCGGCCGATCCCGTCTCTGAAGTCGATCCCATGTACGAGACAGGCCTGCCGTGGGCGCTGGAGATCACCTGGGAGGCGGAGGACCCGCGCATCCCCTTCCATCTCGGGGTCGGGGTCAACCGGATCGACGAGGTCGAGGTCTTCTCGTTCAGCACGCAGGCCGACGGGCTCCCGCCGTTCCAGGGAGAGCGCTGGTACGCGGCGCGCCTCAGCCTGCCGCGGCTGCCGCTGGTGAAGGGGGAGTTCACGCTCTATATTTTCCTGCTGGACGAAGAGGGGCTGCACATCTACGATCAGCGCGTCCTGCAGCGGGCCTTCCGCGTCCAGAGCCCGTCCTATGCCTTCGGGCTCATCCGGGCCGAGCACACCTGGGACGTGGACGCGCGGAGCGATGTGCCCGTGGAGCAGGCGATGGAGAGTGCCCGGTGACGCCCCTCCCCGGTGCTCAGGGGCGAGACCAGTCGAGGCTCCACCCCTCGATCAAGAGGGGCCGCAGCTCAGGCGAGTAGGTGGTCCACCCGGTGGGCGAGGTGTATTGGACCCGCAGAGGAGGCAGCACCCGCCGGCCCTGCGCGCGAAAACCGGCGCTCCGCGGCATCTCGAAGGCTTGGCCGCCGTCGTCGACAACGAACCGGTACGTCCCATCCCGGTAGGGGCCGAGGTCCCAGAAAAGGTTTTTGTCCACAACCTGGAAGCTCACGCGGAGCGGTACACCGGAGCGGATCGACGAGCAGTGCCGGGCCCGTAAGGCCGGGAGCCGCCGCGTGACCTCCACCAGGCGGCGCGCGCCGGGGTCGTAGCTCCAGACCCGCCCAAGCCGGCCGCGGTGCAGGCAGAGGTACAGATCGTCCTGGAACCAAAATCCCCCGCGGGGACGCCGGAGGACCCTCTCTTTCATCCACTCCACCTCGAGAAGAGAGGCCGCCAGGGTCAGGGGCTGCCGCAGGACGTCTCCCTTCCGCATCTCCAGGACGAAGCGGTTTTCGACGGTCTTCCGCTCGGCCTCTGCGAAGCGAGCGCTCCAAGCCTGCCGGTTCAGCCAGAAGCCCGAGACGCAGGCCACAATGACTGCGACGGCCGCCAACCGGTGCCCTCCTTGCCTCTCCGCAGCCGCCAGGGCACTACCGCCGACGGCGAAGGCCACAGCAAGAACGAGCCAGGCCGGCACGGCGAGGCGCGGGTGCATGAGGGTGGACACCGGCACGATCGGGAGTATGGCGAGGAGCAGGGCGAGCCCGGTCGGGGCGGCCGCTCTGCGGCCGTGCGGAGGCAGGAAAAGAGGCAGGATCCCGGCGGCGAGACCGAGAGCGAAAACGGCTGCGGCCGGCGAGAGCCGCCCAGCCGCGAGCTCGGCGGCGATCTTGCCCGGCAGCCTCAAGAGCAAGCTCGGAATGTCCGCGGGCCGCACGGTGAAGCCGTAGCCGCCCAGGAGCGTGCCGAGCAGCGCGTGGCGGATCACCAGATAGAGAGAAAGAGCGGCGGCATGCGGGAGCGCGAGGCGGATGCGCTCGCGAAATCTCACCTGCCGGTTTCCGGGTGGAGGGAGGAGCGGCAGGAGCACGCAGAGGGGGACCGCGATCTCCTTGGCGAAGCACGCGGCGAAGTAGAGCCCGGCAGAGACCCAGGCCGCCTTCCAGGCCGGCCGGCAGGTCTCCGTGCCCGGGGGCCGCCGCAGCGCTGCGGCCCAGGCCATCAGAGCGAGAGCTGAGAGAAGAACGGCCTCGACGTAGTGGCGCACCGGGAGGCTCACGGCGAGCGAGGAGGTCACCGGTCCGGCCAGGAAGAGCCACGCCCCGGCCGCAGACCAGAGGCGCGGGAGCCAGACGCGCAGGGCGCCGTAGAGCGCCGCGGTGCACAGGGACAGCGCGGTGAGGTGGTGGACGTAGAAGGCGTGGGGAGCGAGCCCGAACAAGCGCCGGTCCACGTCCAGCGAGAAGAAGAGCAGAGGGGTCAGGACGTGCCCGGGAAATTCCCGGTAGGCCCCGGCGTCGAAGAAGTACCAGAAGGGGCGACAGGTGAGCAGGAAGCGCAGGTGGACGAAATCGTCGTCCGTCCACCCAAGCCGGAGGGCGGGGCTGTAGAGAAGCCAGACCGCTCCTGCGAGCGCCAACAGGATCGCCGCTTCGACGGCGGCCTTCTGCGCCATGGAGGGCTGCCGGGCGGGCACGGAGGGGAGTGTACTACCGACGTTGGCTGATATAGTCTCCCGCGACGGTTCGAGGCAACGAAGCGTATAACCCTTTGGAAAGTGGACATGATCGAGCCGCTCATCGAACCAACCGAAAAGTCCCGGCCGGCGGCGGACCTGCTGGTGGTCGAGCCGTTCCTTCACTTCGGCCCGGATCGGATCTACAACAATCTGACGGACTTCTCACTCGGGAGCGGTGTCCCAGGCTTCCGGGAGCTGCACGAGTTGCACGGGGGCCGGCTGCGCACCGGCGATCTGCCGCCCGGGCTTCTGGCCGAGCTGCTCGCCGCGGGTTGGCTCATCGAGTCCTCGGCGGACCCGGGCACACGCTTCCTCCTCAAATACGTCTCTCTGGAGGCGCACACCGTCTGCAATCAGGCCTGCTACTTCTGCCCGGTCTCCATCGCGCCGCGCGAGGACTACTTCATGCCCACCGAGCTCTACGAGCGGATCGTGGACGAGCTCGCCGCGTACCGGGACACGATCGACGCCGTCTTCATGATCAACTACAACGAGCCGACGGCGGACAAGCGGTTCCTCGATCAGGTGCGGACCCTTCGTGCCGCCGGGCTCCCGCCGGCCGTGCTCACCAACGGCACCGGGCTCACCCCGCAGCGCATCGACGCCCTGGTGGAGATGGGCGGGCTCCGCTTCCTGTCGATCAACCTGTCGACTCTCGACCGCGAGCGCTACAACAAGGACCGGGGCGGCGACCATCTGGAGATGGTGCTGCGCCACCTCGACTATGCGCAGGACAAGGCGGTTGCCGAGCAGATGGACATGGTGGTGCTCGGCACCGGCGACGAGAACCACCGGCGCGATTTCGCGGAGATTGGCGCGCGCTTCGCCGGCAGCCGCTTCGCGGTCAAATCCTTCGAGGTCATGGACCGCGCGGGCTACCTGCAAATCGGCCTGAAACCGGCGCTCCCCAATCAACGCCTCTGCGGCTGCGACAACGTGGGCTCGCGTCCGCTTCAGCACCTGCACATCACCCCCCGCGGGACGTGCGTCCTCTGCTGCGAGGACTATGACGAGAAGTACGTCGTCGGCGACCTGACGCGGGAGAGTGTCCGCGAGGTGCTGACCGGCCCGGCGCTCGCCCGGATGCGCCGCTGGGTCTACGGTCTCGAAGAGGCGCCGCGGGACTTCATCTGCCGCGGCTGCTCGTTCGCCCTGACCCAGAGCGCCTGAAAACTTTTCCCATCGACCCCTGCCGCGCTGCATGCGCCTCGCCATCGTCCTGGTGCACTACCACACGCCCACCCTCGCCGCGGCGGCGGTCGAGGCGCTCCGCCGGAGCGTCGAGGAGGCCGGGCTGGATGCGGCGGCGGACGTCGAGTGGCTCCTGGTGGACAACGGGAGCGACGATGCCGGCCGCGCGCTCCTGGAAAGTCTGCCGGTCCTGCGGATCGACCCGGGGACGAATCTCGGCTATGCCGGCGGGGTCAACCTGGGAGTGGCGCGGTCGAGCGCCCGGCAGATCCTCCTGATGAATCCGGACGTCCTCGTGCTGCCCGGCTGCTTGTCCGCCCTGCTGGCCGCTCTCGACGCCGGGGCGGGCGTGGCGGGACCCCAGTCGTTCTGGGATGAGGAGCGGCGCCTGCTCATCCCCCCTGCCGAGCCGCGCAGCCGCCGGGACGAGATCGCCGCGCTCCTGGCCGGTCGCGGTCCGGGGCTGGCGCAGCGAGCGCGGCGGCGGTGGCGCCGCCATGCCCGCCGCCACTGGCAGGCCCGCGGGCCGCTGCCGAGCTGGACGCTCTCCGGCAGCCTGCTGGCGCTGCGCCGCGAGGCCTGGGACCGGATCGGTCCTTTCGACCAGGCGTTCCCTCTCTTTTTTGAGGAGACGGACTGGCTCCTGCGGGCGCACCGGCAGGGGGTTCCGATCTGGTACGTGCCGGCGGCCGAGGCGGTGCACCTCCACGGCCGCAGCGCGGTCGGGGAGCCGCGGTCCAACCAGTGGTTTGAGGAGTCGGCCCGCCGCTTCCGCGAGCGCTGGTACGGCGTCTGGTTTGCCGATCTGCTGGAGGCGCTCGCCCGGCGGCTGCCCGGGCGGCCCGATCTCCGGGAGGAAGCTCCGGCCACAGGGCTGGATCTCTCCGGCTTCCCCTTCCCGCTCTGGATCGAGGTCTCCCCCAATCCGGTCGGATTTCCTGCGGCGGCCGAGCATCTGGTGAAGCCCCCGGCGGGCGTCTGGCGCCTGCCCGCTGAAGTGGCCCGTCGGCTCGCCGGCTCCCAGGTGGCCATCCAGGTGGCCGACGGCACCGGCCGTGAGCGTGGCCGGTATACGATGTCCGTGCAGGTGTAGCGGTGCGGCTCAGCCCTCCACGAGCACGTAGAATCCTTTGGTGCTCAGGCTCTCCAGGTCGGTCTCGAAGTGGCTGGTGAAGCGTTCGGGGTGCTCCGGAAGCTCCGTTCGCTGGGAGACCAGCTCGAAACGCTCGAGACCGGAACGGCGGAGCCAGTCGGCCAGGGTGTGCCGGGTGAAGAACCGGAAGTGCGTGTAGCAGAGCAGGCCGACGGGGAGATAGTCCCAGCGGCCGGCGATCAGGTCCTCGACGACCGCGTAGTGGCCGACGTTGGGGATCGAGAAGATGGCGCGTCCGCCGGGAGCGAGGAGCTGCCGCACCCGGGCCAGGAAGCTCTCCGTCTCCACCAGGTGCTCGACCAGCTCGAGCGCGAGGACGGCGTCGAAGCGCCCCTCGATCGCGAGCGCCTGGACGTCCCCCTGGAGCACGCGATGGAGGTGCCGCGCCGCTTCCCGGGCGACCACGGGGTTCAGCTCGACGCCGGTGACCCGGCAGCCGAGCCGCTCCTGGATCAGCTTGCCGGTGGCGCCTCGCCCGCAGCCCACCTCGAGCACCTCGCGGGCTCCGGAGGGAAGGAACGGCAGGACATCCGAACGGACCTCTCCATAGTAATCGATGAACTCATGATACAAGCCGGCAGCCCCCACCTCTCCCGCGACCCCGGCCCCGGCCTGCGGATCGCTCAGAAGGCGGTCGAGAGAGATCTCCGCCCGGAGGTGCTCGAAGCGATCCGGGGTGAGCAGAGAGACCGGCAGGCGGGAGGAGGTTGCCGGAGGGATGGCGCCGGGCACTTCGCGGCCGAGGAAGTCCGCCTCGGCGCGCTCATAGCCGCGCAGGGTGTAGATCGGGACGCGAGTCCCCACGTCCGCCAGCCGGTGAGGGCGGGCCTCGCACCAGCCGGAGCTCAGCCGGTCCCGCAGAGCGGCCAGGCTCTGCCGGCCGATCAGAACATGGCTGGAGCCCAGGAGAAGAACGGCGTCGAAACGCCGCGTATCCTCCGGGACGCCGGGTGCGGCCACCGTAACCTGGTCGAAGACCTGCCGCGCCTGGAGCAGGACGTGAGAGGCGAGATATCGAAACTCGGGGGCGTGGGCGGACTCGGAGCCTTCCGTGGTGATGGCGAGGAGGCTGGACATCGGCTCATCCTACAATCCGGAGGCGATTGACGGTGCGGATCACCTACGTCCTTCCCTTCCCCGAGATGAACGGGGGCAACAAGGTGATCTTCCAGCACGTCCACCTGCTGCGTCAGGCGGGGAACGACGTGACCGTGTTGGGGGAGGGACCGCGGCCGGGGTGGGCCGGCTTCGATGGGGTGTACCGGGACAGCGCGGCCGCTCTGCCGGCTCTGCCGGCGCAAGACCTGGTGATCGCCACCTTCTGGACGACGCTGGCGGTGGCCCGGCGGCTGGAGGCCGGCCCGGTGGCCCACTTCTGCCAGGGGTACGAGGGGGGGCTGGTCCACCTGGCGCCGGTGCTCCCGGAGATCGAGGAAGCCTACGCCGCCCCCCTGCCGGCGCTGGTCACCTCGCCTCATCTGGGGGACTTCCTGCGCGAGCGTTTCGGACGCCCGAGCGCGGTGGCTCCGCCTCCGCTCGATCTCCGCTTCCGCCCCTCCCGGCGTCCGCGGCTCGGGCCGCGGCGGCGTCCCTGGATCGCGGTTCCTGGCATCTTCGAAGCCGAGGTCAAAGGGGTCCCCACCGCCCTCGAGGCGATCCGCCGCCTGCGTGCCCGCGGTCTCGCCGCCCGCGTGCTGCGCTTCACGTTCCTGCCCCTCTCCGCGGTGGAGCGCGCGCTGCTCGAGCCCGACCGTTACCTCTGCGGCGTGGCGCCGGAGGAAGTCGCCCGGGTGTTGCGGCGGTGCGACCTCCTGCTCTTTCCCTCGCGGCCGGAGGAGGGGTTCGGCTTGCCCTTGCTGGAGGCCATGGCCTCGCGGGTGCCGACCGTGGCCTCGCGCATCCCGTCGACCCTCCAGCTCGCAGGCGGAGCGGTCCCTCTGGTCCCTCCGGAGGATGCGGAGGCGTTCGCGGACGCGGCGTGGCACCTGCTGACCGACCGCCGCGCCTGGCGGCGGGCTCGGGAGCTCGGGGCGGAGGCGGCGCGGAGGTTCCGCCCTGAAGCGGTGGTCCCGCTCCTGCTGAAGGCGGTGCAATGGGCGGCACGCTATACTCCCGGACGATGAAGCTCCTCGTCGATCCGCAAGCGCTCCGCCCGCTCTACACCAGCGCGCAACCGTTTCCCCATGCCGTGATCGACAGCCTGTTTCCGGACGAGGTGTTGAGGACCGTCCTGGCGGCGTTCCCGCAGCCGGACGAGATCGAGTGGCGGCGGTTCGACAACGCGACGGAGAAGAAGCTCGGCTATTGGCACGAGTCGAGCCTGCATCCCGACCTGCAGCTCTTCCTCTATGAGATGAGCGCGCCGCCGGTGCTGCGGTTCCTCGAAGCGTTGACCGGGATCGAGGGGCTGATCCCCGATCCCTACTTCGGCGGGGCGGGGCCGCACCAGATCCTCCCCGGCGGCTTCTTGAAGGTGCACGTGGATTTCAACCGGCACCCCCTGTTGCAGCTGGACCGCCGGCTCAACCTCCTCGTCTACCTGAACGAGGATTGGGAGGAGGCGTACGGCGGTCATCTCGAGCTGTGGGACCGCGAGATGACGCGGTGCGAGCGGAAGATTCTCCCGGTGTTCAACCGGACAGTGGTTTTCAGCACCACCGATTTTTCCTTCCATGGCCACCCGGTGCCGCTCTCCTGCCCCGAAGGGAGGAGCCGTAAATCTGTCTCCTTCTATTACTACACGAACGGCCGGCCGGCCGAGGAGCGCTCGGAGCCGCACGATACGATCTTCCGCAAGACCCACGAGCACGACTGGTAGCGATGAGTGGGTCCGGCCTGCGCGGTGCCACCCGGTGGGCCCCCTGGCTCGTGGCCGCCGCCGTGCTGGTCTTCTACGCCCGCGTGCTCGGCCGCCCGTTCACCAGCGAGGACTTCCTCCTCATCCGCTTCCTCGGGGAGAACCCGCCCTGGCGGCACCTCGCCGACCTGTTCACCTCCCCCTGGCTGGGGATCTCGGTGGTCAAGTTCTACCGCCCGGTGTCCACCCTGCTCTACGGCCTGGAGATCGCCGCCTTCGGCGCTGACCCGGTGGGTTACAACGTGGTCCACGTGCTCGTGCACACGCTCAATTCCGTGCTGGTCTGGGCCATCGCGCGGCGGCTCGGGCGCGGTCTGCCGGTGCCGCCGGCGACGGACGAGGTCTCCCCGCTCGCCGCCGCGCTCCTGTTCGCGATCTATCCGCTCCATCCGAACGCGGTGATCTTCGGCGCCAGCTTCGCGACCCTCTTCGCCGCCTCGTTCCTCTTCGGGTCGCTGCTCGCGTATCTCCGGTCCGCCCGGGCTCTCGCTCTCGGGCTGTTCGCGCTGGCTCTGGGTTCTTACGAAGCGGCCGTGGTGTTCCCGGCCGTGCTCGCCGCCTCCGATCTCCTGCTGGGCGTCAAAGCCGGGGATCGCCGCCGGATGCCGCGATCCGTGCCGTTCTTCGTCCTTGCGGGGCTCTACCTGCTGCTGCGAAAGAGCCTCTTCGGGGTCTTCATCGGCGGCTATGAGGAGCAGGGACGGAGCCTGCTCTCCCCGCAGATCGGCCCATTGGTGCGCGATCTGGCCACCTCGATCCTCCGGCTCCACGTTCCGATCTACGACTGGACGCCGGGGCCGGTCGCGCTGGGGGTCGCCTGCCTGGTGGTGCTCGGATTGCCGCTCGCTTTCCTGTGGCACCGCGCTCCGTTGCGCGCCTGGCTCTTCGCCTGGATCTGGACGCTCGCCTTCCTGGCTCCGTTCGCCTTCCGGCCCTCGGTCCCGGCCAACGGGCGGTACTGGTATCTGGCGGTGGCGGGAATCGCCTTGAGCCTCTCCGCGGTGATTCGCGCGCGCCGGGGCTCTCCAGCGCCGGAGGTGCTCGCCCTCGTCGGTCTGTTCTGGGCCTTCCTGCTCCACGGGTATCTCGACGTCTACCAGGAGGCGGGGGAGACGGCGCGGACCATCCAGCGGGAGCTGGTGCGGACCGCGGCCGGATCTGCCGGCGTGCGGTTCCTCACCGGCCATCCCGATTTCCTGACGAATCGGGCAGGAGTGCCGGTGGCTGGGGTGCTGCGCTATGGCGTGTGGGATGCGGTCCATCCGCCGTTCGCCCAAGCCGCGGTCTCGGTCTATCCGCTGCCGCCGCTCCAGGGCGTCGAGCTCCTGCCGATCCTCCGTGGGGCGCCGGGGAGCCGGATCGAGGCATGGGACGCGCAGCTCCGCACGATCCGCCCGGTCACCCCGCCAGCCGGACCCGAGCCGGCCGAGCTGCCGGTCGTCGGCGATGCGGTCCAGGTGCCGCCCGGGGCTTTTGCGCGCTTCCGCCTGATCGTGCTCTCCCGCGGCAATCC
>Ga0126309_10000738_pt1 | contig 10932 bp, 10 predicted proteins | sample Plot56_FD_92541 | JGI IMG/M metagenome (GOLD analysis project Ga0126309, IMG submission 92541) | Serpentine soil microbial communities from UC McLaughlin Reserve, CA, USA - Plot56 | ecosystem: Environmental > Terrestrial > Soil > Grasslands | place: USA: UC McLaughlin Reserve, Lake County...
CCACAGGCTCTCGGCCGTGTGGCGCGAGCCCACCAGCACGCCGGCGGCCCCCTCCAGGCCCTCGCGGGCGAGCGGGAGGAAGCGCGGGTGCGGCTTGACGGTGTACTCGAGCGCCGAGCCGTGGACCTTGACCGCGTAGGGAACGCCATCGCGGCCGTCCAGCGCCCGGGCCAGGATGACGGGCCCCATCACCAGGTGGTTGGCCAGCGCCGCCTCCGGCGCCGCCCGTCGCGCCACCTCGGCGACCGCCTCGACATTGGCCTCGAGGTAGCGGTCCAGTTGGGCGTCGCTGAGCTGGTTGAACGGCCGCGCCTCAATCCCCTGGTAGCGGTCGGCCACGTAGACCGGGAGCAGCCCCCCGATGTCCGGGCGGTAGACGGTGCAGCGCACGACGTCGCGACGCGCCTCGATCTCCAGCGAGCCGTCGCGCCAGACGCCCCGGGCGTCCACGAAGTCGTGGTCGAAGGGCGCCGGCTCCTGGGACAGCAGGTGCACCTCGTGGCCTCCGGCCACCAGGGCGGCGGCCAGCTCCGCGTTGTACACGTTCGAGCCGGTCCCGCCGAGCAGGTAGCCGTGGAAGATCAGGATCCGCACCGGCGCGGCAGCTTAGGCGCCCCGGCCCGGCGATCGGCGTCCGACCGAACGTCGGAGAGGGTCCGGCGGCCGGCCGCGGAAGCCCGACCGGGCCCGCCGGGAGGCCGTCGGACCCGCTGGTACAGTGTCGCGCCTCGTGCCCCAGCGCCAGCTATACCGGCTCCGCGCGCCCTCCAGCGGACGCGAGCTGATCGTCGAGGCCGAGGCCGGCCGTGACTACTTCGATCGCGAGGACGGCGAACGCCTCGAGGTGGTGGGCAAGGTCGTCCCGCTCGCGCCCTCGGCCTCGGAGCTGCCGTGGGCGGTCGAACACCTGCGCTTCTGCAACTGGTGCGACCAGCTGGTGCAGAAGGACCTCAACGACTGCCCCCACTGCGGCCGCCGGATGGCCGCACTCGAGCGCTAGAGCCCCGAATCCATGCGTCTACGCGCCCCGGTGTCGATCTTCGCCGCCACGATCCTGGTTGCGGCGAGCGGATGCGGCGGCGCCGGCTCCCGCCAGGAGCAGCTCTCCAGCCCGGACCTGACGGTGCCCAGCGGGCCGCTCCCGGCGCCGCCGACCACCTCGACGACGGGGACCACCTCCACGACCTCCACCACCGGGACCGACACGACCGGGTCCGGCGACAGCGGGACGTCGAGCGACAGCGGTACGTCCGGCGACAGCGGCGGGGACTCCGGCGGGCAGGGCGCCGGCTCCGGCGGGACCGGCGCCGACCAGGGCGCCGGCTCGGGCGGGACCGGCGCCGGGTCCGGCGGGACCGGCGCCGGGCAGCTAGGGCAGTTCTGCCGCCAGAACGCCGGCGCCTGCTAGGCCGCCGCGCGCCGGCGTTCCCGATTCGCCGGGGTCAGCGGGTCGGCGTGGTCCGCGTCGGCGTCCGGCGGGTCGGCGGCGCGCCGCCCGGGGTGGTGACCATCGTCACCGAGTAGGTGAGCTGGGCCGGGCGGTACAGGCAGAAGTACGAGCGGACGGTCCCCGACTGGGTGTGCGCGGGCTGGCGCTCGGGGTTCGTCGAGCAGGGCGCCATCCGGCTGGAGCGCCATGAATACGTGGTGTTGAGGTTGGACACCGCCAGCACCGGCGCCCAGGTGGGCACCGACAGGGCGACCACGTACCCGCGGCGGACAAGCAGCGAGGTGTAGAGCGGGAACTGGACGGTCTGTCCAAAGTACGGCTGGACGGCGAAGTCGTCGCTCTGGGCGTTGAGCGTGTACTGCGGAGCGCCGCCACGGGTGCCCGCCGGGCGCAGCACCGCGAGGCGCACCTTCGCCGTGCCGCCGCCCTGACGGTTGAAGAACCCGATCTGGGTGGCGCTGGGCCTGCCCAGCCTGAGCGTGAAGGCGACCACCCGCCCGGTGCCGGCGACGGTGTACAGGTTGCGACGGTCTCGGGCGCTGGTCTGGAAACCGGTGGTCCGCGTGACCGACAGGCACGGGGTGCCGGGACAGCTCGGCGTCGCGCTGGTGCCGCCCGCGGCGCCGCCGCCCAGCTCCACGACGCGGGCCCCGGCGGTCGAGGGAGCCACTAGGCCCAGGGCCGCGATGGCGGCCAGAACCGGAAATCGGCGTCTCATGCCGTCATTCAACACGACGAAGCGGCCAACGATGCGTCGCCGCCCGCCGCGGAAGCGGGCGGCTATAGGATCGCGACGTTGACCGCCTTGGGCCCCTTGTCGCCGGACTCCTCTTCGTAGGAGACCTTGGCGCCCTCGGTCAGCGAACGGAAACCGTCGCCGCTGATGCCGCTGAAGTGCACGAACAGGTCGCGGCCTCCCTCATCGGGCGTGATGAAGCCGTAGCCCTTGTCGTCACTGAACCACTTCACTGTGCCAGTTGCCATTTGAACTCCCCTACGAGCGGGTGTGCTGCGTACCCGGAGGTCTTGCCGGAGCGACCTGCGACCGCCTGCACTTCATTTCACCGGGTGAACCCCGGCCTGGACGCGCGGAACCGTAGCACCACCGGCCAGAGCGAGTCAGCCTCTAAGCTCGTCCGCCGCGGCGGCGATCTCCTCCTCGTCGCCGGGCTCCGGCGTCCAGGGAAGCCGCAGCGGGTCGTCCTCGTAGCGGGGGATGACGTGGACGTGGAAGTGGAAGACGGTCTGCCAGGCGGCCTCTCCGCAGGAGTTGAGCAGGTTCACCCCATCGGCGCCCAGGCGGCTGAGGGCGCGCTCCGCGGCACGCCGCGCGGCGCCCATGCAGGCGGTGAGGTCCTCGTCGCCGACCTCGAGCAGATCGCGCGCATGCCGGCGCGGAATCACCAGTACGTGGCCCCGGGTGGCGGGCCGGATGTCCATGAAGGTCACCGTCCGCTCGTCGGAGTCGACCACGTTGGCGGGCACCTCGCCGGCCACGATCTGGCAGAAGATGCAGTCCTCGCCGGCCACGGCCCGGCAGCTTAGCCGTCCGCCGGCGCCTCCAGCAGCCGGCGGGCCAGCGCCACCGCGTCGTCGCGGGTGCGCACCTCGCCCGCGAACTGGGCCTCCTCGAGCGCCGCCAGCAGCCGACCGATCTCCGGACCTGGGGCAAGCCCGAGTTCCCCGGCGAGCTCCTGCCCGCGCAGCAGCGGTGGCGGCGGTCCGGCCGAGCGCCACTCCAGGGCCTCGCCGATGACCTCCCGGGCCAGCTCCAGATGCGCGGCGATCGCCGGCTCGGACCGGCGCCCGCGTGTGGCCAGGCGATCGGCGATCGACAGCAGCGTCACGTCGACCTCGAGCGGCTCGCAGGCCCGCAGATAGCGGTGCACGGCCCGCCGGGTCAGGGGGCGCTCGTGCACCAGGAACCCGAGACGCAGGTGATTGCGGACCAGGCCGGCGACGTGGGCGCCCAGGCGGGCGGATGCCCGCAGGCGCCTCAGCGCGGCCCGTGCCAGCTCCGCTCCCAGCTCGTCGTGGCCGACGAACGTCACGCGCCCCTCGGGCGTCCGGTCCCGCGTGCGGGGCTTGGCCACGTCGTGCAGGAGGGCGCCGAGGCGCAGCGCCCCGCCCCGGGTGAGCTCGTCGGCCAGCGGCTCGGCCAGCAGCGACGCCACCGCCTCGGCGTGCTCGCCCGCGGCGGGCTCGGGGTCGCGCTCCAGCGCGATCGCCTCGGCCAGCACCGCCAGCGTGTGGTCGTGGACGTCGAGATGGTGGTAATCGCTCTGCTCGACCCCGCGCAGGTCTGCCAGCTCGGGCAGGACCACCGCCGTCGCGCCCACCAGGTCCATCAGCTCGATGCCGCGCAGCGGGTCCGACGCGCAGACGACGTGGCGCAGCTCGGCGAACACCCGCTCCGGAGCCACGCTCGCCAGCCCGGGGGCCCGGGCCAGCGCGGCGGCCGCGGTGGCGGGCTCGACGTCCAGGCCCAGTTCGCAGGCCAGGCGGGCGGCGCGGAGTACCCGCAGCGGGTCGGCGTCGAAGCTGCGCTCGCTGACCATGCGCAGGCGGCCCGCCTCGAGATCGGCCAGCCCGCCGTGGGGATCCAGGAGCTGGCCGCCCTCGAGCGGCTGGGCCAGCGCGTTGATCGTGAAGTCGCGGCGCGCCAGGTCCTCCTCGATCCCGCCCTCCAAGGGCATCAGGTCCACGTGCCAGGCGCCGTCGGGCGAGAGCACCCGCCAGGCCGCGTGCTGCTCGGAGAGGCGGAAGGCGCCGCCGCCGCAGGCTCGGGCCAGGACTCGGGCGTGGGCGCTCGGCTCGCCGGGCGCGACGAGGTCCAGGTCGACCGTCGGCCGGCCCAGGAGACGGTCGCGCACGGCTCCGCCCACCACCCACGCCGGCGTCCCCGCCAGGGCCGCCCTGGCCATGCGCTCGGCTTCGCTCATGCCGGCTGGCCGTCGCGGTGATAGACCCGCGGGACGCGGGGGGTGAGCCCGCAGCCGATCTCGTAGTTGATCGTGCCCAGGCGGCTGGCCATCTCCTCGGCGGTCAGGCGCTCGCCCCCGTCGACCCCGATCAGCACGGCGGGCGCGCCGGCAGAGACGTCCGGATCCGGGCCGAGGTCGACGGTGAGGTTGTCCATCGAGATCGTGCCCACCAGCGGACGGCGGCGCCCACCCACCAAGACGTCGGCGTTGTGGCTCAGGGCCCGGCGGACACCGTCGCCGTACCCGATCGGGAGGACGCCCAGGACCGTGTCGCTCTCGGCCACGAACCGCCGCCCGTAGCCGGCGCTCTCGCCGGCGGCGCGGGGCTTGAGATCGGCGACGTAGGAGCGCAGCTCGAGGGCCGGCTCCAGCTCCCGCCGCGCCGGGTCCTGCTGGAAGGGGTCCATGCCGTAGATCGCGACCCCGCACCGGACCAGGTCGAAGTGGGACCGCGGCTCGCGCAGCGTGGCGGCGCTGTTGGCGGCGTGCACGACGATGCCGGGATGGTCACGCCTCAGGGCGCCGGCCCAATCGGAGAAGCGGTCGAGCTGGGCCGAGAAGAACCCGCCGTCGTCCGGGTCGTCGGCGGTGGCGAAGTGGGTCATGGCACCGGCCAGCTCGAGGCCGGCGGCGGCCGCGGTCGCCTCGGCGACCCGGCGCGCCTGGTCGGCGTCGTGGGTGCCGAGCCGGCCCATCCCGCTGTCGAGCTTCACGTGGACGCACAGCGGGCGCTCGCCGGCGCGCTCGGCCAGGGCGGCGACGAACGGCTCGCGCCAGGCCACGACGTCCGCGCCGGCCGCGACCGCTACGTCAAGCTCCTCCGGGCTCAGGGCACCCATCACCAGCAGGCGGGCGTCGATCCCGTCCTGGCGCAGCGCCCGGGCCTCCCCGGCGGTGGCCACGGCGATCCAGGTGGCCCCGCCGGCCAGTGCGGCCCGCGCGCTGGGGCTGGCGCCGTGGCCGTAGCCGTCCGCCTTGACCACCGCCGCCAGGGCGCCCGCCTCGCCGAGCTCCCGCAGCAGGCGCGCGCAGTTGCGCTCGATCGCCGCCAGGTTGATCCTGGCCAGCGCGCGCAGCGGCACGGTCAGCCGGTGGTGAGCGCCTCGAGCACGTCGAGGCGGGTGACCACGCCGACCAGGCGCCCGTCCGCGACCACCGGCAGCCGGTTGTGCCGGCGCTCGGCGATGAGCCGGGCCGCCTCCTCGACCGGGGCGTCGGGCGAGACGGTCACCGGGTCCGGGGTCATCATCTCCGAGACTTTCGAGGCGAACGCCTTGTGGATGCGGTCCTCGAACCGCCTCAGCGGCTCGAGGAAGATGACGCCGCCGAGCAGGTCGATGTAGTGCGGCAGGTGCAGGTCGGCCTCCTCCTCGCTGATCACCATGTCGGCCTCGGTGACGATGCCCACGCAGCGGCCGTCGCCATCGACCACCGGGACGCCGGGAAGCTCGTGCTGGCGCAGCATGCGCACCACCGTCTCGACGTCGTCGTTCGGCGACGCCGTGACCACGTCGCGCTCCATGATGTCCGCGACCGCAGCGATGTCGGCAGGTTAACGAGGCGCCGGGCCGGCATCGGCGCGCGCCAGGGGTAGCGCCTCGATCACGTCGCGGGCGATGACGCCGTCGGGCCCCAGCCGGCCCGCCGCGCGCCGCCCGGCGGCCGCGTGCAGGTGGACGCCGGCGCAGGTGGCGGTGAACGGGTCGACGTCCTTGGCCAGCATCGCCCCGATGGCTCCCGATAGCACGTCGCCCGTCCCGGCGGTGGCCAGGCCGGGGGCGCGGCCGGCGCTGACCCCGACTCGTCCGCCGGGTTCGGCCACCAGCGTGTCGTCGCCCTTGAGTACCACGATCGACCCCGCGGCCGCGGCAGCCTCGCGGACGTGCCCCAACCGGTCGGACTCCACGGCCCGCGACTCGATCCCGAGCAGGCGGCCAAGCTCCCCGGCGTGCGGGGTGAGCACCGTCGGGGCCGGGCGGCCGGCCAGGTCGCCGAGGCGCCCGGCGTGGGCGTTGAGCCCGTCGGCATCGAGCAGCAGCGGCGTCTCCAGCCGCGAGGCCAGCGCGCGCGCCAGCTCCAGCGTCTCCTGCGACCGCCCCAGGCCGGGGCCCAGCACCAGCGCGTCGGCGCGCGGCGCCGCCTCCAGGACCTGCTCCAGGGCTCCCGCCCCCAGTGCCCCGTCGCGGTCGGGCAGCGGCCGGGTCATCATCTCGAGCAGCCGCAGCTCGAAGACGAGGTTGAGCGACTCGGGCACCAGTGCGGTGACGTAGCCCGCCCCCGCCCTGGCGGCCGACTCGCAGGCCAGGCAGGGGGCGCCGGTCAGCCCCCGCGACCCCCCCACCACCATCACCGCGCCCTCGCTGAACTTGGTGGACGCGGTCTCCCGCCGCGGGACCTCGGCGAGGACCGCGGGAAGGACGAGCCCGACGTCGGCCGCCATGGGCGCGCCGCGCGGGATGCCGATGTCCAACACCCTGACCTCGCCCGCGCAGGCCTTCCCGGGCGCTATGTAGAGGCCCGGCTTGGCGGCGTGGAAGCTGGCGGTCGCGTCGGCGCGAACCGCAGCTCCCTCGACCCGACCGCTGGAGGCGTCCACCCCGCTGGGGACGTCCACCGCCACCACCCCGCCCTCGACGCGGTTGATCGCCTCGATGGCGCCGGCGACCGGCTCGCGCGGCGCGCCGGCGAAGCCGGTCCCTAGCAGCGCGTCCACCACTCCGGCCGCCCCCCGGAGGGCGTCGGGCTCGAAACCGGCGGGCGGGTCGCCCGGCAGCCGCTCCAGATTGACCCGCGGGTCGCCCTCGAACTCCTCGGGCGGCGCCACGCACAGGACGGCCACCTCGCGCCCCTCCTCGCGCAGCACGCGTGCGGCTACCAGACCGTCGCCCGCGTTGTTGCCCTTGCCGCAGACCACCGCGATCCGGCCGTCCGGGACGCGCTCGGCCACGATCCTGGCCACACCGGTGCCGGCCCGCTCCATGAGGTCGAGCGAGGGGACACCCTGATCCTCGATGGCCCACGCGTCCACCGCTCGCATCTGCCCGGCGGCCGGAAGGGGCTGCATCCAGGGGGGCAGCTCGCCGGGCGCGCGACTCATCGCCCGGATGCTAGGTCAACCCGCGGCGGCTCAGGCGACGGCGGCGCGCCACCGGCTCACTCGACGGTCACCGTCTTGGCCAGGTTGCGGGGCTGGTCGACGTTCAGCCCCCGGCGGCGGGCGATGTAGTAGGCCAGCAGCTGGAGGGGAATCACCGCCAGCATCGGCTGCAGCATCCAGTCTGTGTGCGGAACCCAGATGGTCCGATCGCTGTGCGCCTCGATGTCCGGGTTGTCCTCGGTGGCCACCGCGATGACGTGCGCCCGGCGAGCGCGTACCTCCTGGATGTTGGAGACCACCTTGTCGAGCACCGGCGAGTCGGTGGCCACGCAGACCACCGGCGTCGAGTCGTCGAGCAGGGCGATCGGCCCGTGCTTCATCTCGCCCGCCGCGTAGGCGTCGGCGGCGATGTAGGAGATCTCCTTGAGCTTCAGCGCGCCCTCCAGCGCCACGGGGAGGCCGACGTGACGGCCGAGGTAGAGGAAGAACTCGGCTTCGAACAGTTGCTCGGCGATGTCGCGGACCTGGCCCTCGACGCCGGCGATCAGGACCTCCACGCAGTGGGGCAGGCGCTTGAGGTCGGTGATCAGCCCGGTGAGCCGGGACGGCTCCAGGGTGCCGCGAAGCTCGGCCATCCGCAGTGCCAGCAGGTACATCACCGCCACCTGGCAGACGAAGGTCTTGGTGGCCGCCACCCCGATCTCCAGGCCGGCGCGGGTGAACAGCGTGCCGTCGGCATCGCGGGTGGCCTGCGAGCCCATCACGTTGGTCACCGCGAGCACGGTGGCGCCCCGCTCGCGCGCCAGGCGCATCGCCGCCAGGGTGTCGGCGGTCTCGCCCGACTGGGAGATCCCCACCACCAGGTCCCCGGGCCCCACCACGGGATTGCGATAGCGGTACTCGGACGCGATGTCCATCTCGACCGGGACCCGCGCCCATTCCTCGATGGCGTAGCGGCCGATCAGGCCGGCGTGGTAGGAGGTCCCGCAGGCCACGATCACGACCCGGCGGGCGGTGGCCAGCACGACGTCGTCGATCGCGCCGAGGTCACCGAGGTCCACCCCGATGCCGCGAGCACCTCGGTCGAAGATGGTCTCGGCCAGCCCGTCGGCCTGCTCGTGGATCTCCTTGAGCATGAAGGTGTCGTAGCCACCCTTCTCGGCCGTGTCGGCGTCCCAGTCGATCTCGACCACCTCGCGCTCGAGCGGCTCGCCGGCGGCGGTCTCGAAGCGGACCCCGTCGCGGGTCAGCGAGACGATCTCGTCGTCGTTGATGTACTGGACCCGGCGGGTCTCGCGCAGAAAGGCCGGGATGGCCGAGGCGAGGAACTGCTCGCCGTCCCCGCGGCCCACGATCAGCGGACACTCCTTGCGGGCGCCGACCAGCAGGTCCGGCTGGTCGCCCGCGAGCGCCACGAACGCGTAGTGGCCGCGCAGCTGCCGGTAGGCCTCGCGCACGGCGGCGGCGAGGTCGCCCCGGTAGTTCACCGAGATCAGGTGGGCCACGACCTCGGCGTCGGTGTCAGAGGTGAACAGGCAACCCTGCTCGGCCAGGCGATTGCGCAGGGCCACGTAGTTCTCGACGATTCCGTTGAGCACGATGTGGATGTGGTTGGCGGTGTCGTAGTGCGGATGGGCGTTCTCCTCGCACACGCGGCCGTGGGTGGCCCAGCGGGTGTGGCCGATGCCCGTGGTCGCGGTCCGGGAGGCCACCGCCACCGAGCCCTCGCCGTTGGTGGCCCGCACCGCCTCGCGCAGCGCCGACAGGTTCCCCACCGACCGCACCGACTCGACCTGTCCGTCGCAGATCATCGAGATCCCGGCGCTGTCGTAGCCCCGGTACTCGAGCTTCTCGAGCCCGGCCAGGAGCAGCTCCTGGACCGGGCGGTGACCGATGTAGCCGACGATGCCGCACATGGTTCGCGCCCTCAATTTGCGAGAGCCGCGCGTCCCGCGGCTCGTCGCCCGTCAGACGGGCGGCCAGATGATAGTGGCGAAGCCTCGCGCCGCCTAGCCGGCCCGCAGGGCCGCGCTACTCGCCGACGGCCCTGACCGCCTCGACCAGGCGCCCGCAGGCGGCCTCGGCCTCCTCGTCGCTGGGCGCCTCGGCCATCACGCGCACCACCGGCTCGGTGCCGCTCGTTCGGACCAGCACACGGCCGCGGCCGTCCAGTGCCGTGGACTCGCGCTCGACGGCGTCCTGCACGGCGGGCGCGCTCAGCACGCCCTCGCGTCGGGCGATGCGGACGTTGACCAGGCGCTGCGGCAGCTTGCGCATGCCGGTGCGTTCGCTCAGATCGCGGCCCTCCAAGGCCTCGAGGGCCAGCAGCGCGGACGCGATGCCGTCTCCCGAGGGAGCAAACCCCAGCTCGATGATGTGGCCGGACTGCTCGCCGCCCAGGGTCCAGCCGCGGGTGAGCAGCTCCTCGAGCACGTAGCGATCACCCACCGGGGTCGTGGCGACCTCGATTCCCGCCTCCGTCATGGCGGTGTGGAAGCCGTAGTTGGTCATCACGGTCACCGCGACCCCACCGCCCACCAAGCGGCCCGTCGCGTTCAGATGACGGGCGGCTAGCGCCAGCAGCTCGTCTCCGTCCACCACCGCGCCGCCGCGGTCCACCGCCAGCACGCGGTCGGCATCGCCGTCGAACGCGAAGCCGACGTCGTGCCCGCCGGCGGGCACCGCCGCCGCCAGGACCTCGACGTGCGTGGACCCGCAGCCCTCGTTGATGTTGCGCCCGTCCGGCTCGGCCGCCAGCGCGGTCACGGATGCGCCGAGCCGGCGGAACATCTCCGGGGCGGCCCGGTAGGCCGCCCCGTTGGCGCAGTCCAGGAGCACGTCGAGGCCGGTCAGGTCCAGCGTTCCGAAGCGCTCCTGAAGGGCGCGCAGGTAGTCGTCCAGACACCCGTGGAGATCGCGCACCCGCCCCGGGCGCCCGACCGGTAGATCGGGTGCCTCGAGCTCGGACTCGATCTCGGCCTCGGCCTCGTCGGACAGCTTGTGCCCGTCGCCGCCGAAGAACTTGATGCCGTTGTCGCGATAGGCGTTGTGCGAGGCCGATATCACCGCGGCCAGATCGAAGCCGTGATGGCGAATGAGCAGGGGCGCGGCCGGGGTGGGGGCAACGCCGCCGAGGAGAGCGTCGCCGCCGGCCGCGGCGACGCCCGCCGCCGAGGCCGCCTCCAGCATGTCGCCCGACTCGCGAGTGTCGCGGACGATCAACACCTGTGGCCGGCTGGCGCCGGCGGCGAGGGCACGCCGCACCGCGGCGGCGCCCAATCCGAGCGCGAGCTGCGCGGTCACACGCTCGCCCACCGGCCCGCGGACCCCATCGGTGCCGAACAGCTTGCGCGCCGGGGCGGGCTGGGCGCCGGTCGACAAGGGGGTCGTGGCGGGGTCGC
>Ga0126309_10000739_pt1 | contig 10931 bp, 13 predicted proteins | sample Plot56_FD_92541 | JGI IMG/M metagenome (GOLD analysis project Ga0126309, IMG submission 92541) | Serpentine soil microbial communities from UC McLaughlin Reserve, CA, USA - Plot56 | ecosystem: Environmental > Terrestrial > Soil > Grasslands | place: USA: UC McLaughlin Reserve, Lake County...
AAGGAGTACCGCTTCTCGCACGTCGAGATCTCGGACGGGACGATCGAGATCCCGCGCGACCGCAAGCTCGAGCTCATCGCCGAGTTCGCGCGCGACTTCGTCGTCCTGTCGGAGGTGGGGTCGAAGGACGCCGAGGTCAACATCGCGCCGTACCTCTGGGTGCAGTGGATGCGCGAGGAGCTCGACGCGGGCGCCTGGAAGGTGATCGCCGAGGGCCGCGAAGGCGGCACTGCGGGCATCTACCGCCCCACCGGCGAGCTGCGGACCGGGCTCGTCGACGAGATCGAGCATTCGCTCGACTTCGAGGACCTGATCTGGGAGGCGCCGACAAAAGGGTCGCAGGCCTGGTTCGTCAAGCACTTCGGCTCCGACGTGAACCTCGGGAACATCCCGCCCGACGAGGTCATCCCGCTCGAGACCCTGCGCCTCGGGCTCCGCGGTGACACCCTGAAGGAGGTGCTGCTCGGTGGCCACAGCGCCGGCACTCCCGCTTCCTGAGCTCGACTTCGAGGAGATGCCCGCGGAAAAGCTGATCCGTTGGGCGTATGTCGAGTACGGGCACCGGCTCGTCCTCACCTGCTCGTGGCAGAAGCAGTCCTCCGTGCTCGTCCACATGGTCTCGGAGCTCGGGCTGCCGATCGACGTCGTCGAGCTCGACACGCAGCTCTTCTTCAAGGAGAGCTACGAGACGCGGGAGGCGCTCGTCGAGCGCTACGGGCTGACGCTGATCCGGCCGGACGTGATCACGGTCGCGGAGCAGCACAAGCGCGAGGTCCCGAACCTCTGGGAGTCGAACCCGGACCGCTGCTGCCACATTCGGAAGGTCGAGCCGCTGATCCGCGCGCTCGAGCCCTACGGCGCCTGGATCTCGGGCATCCGGCGCGACCAGTCGCCGTCACGGGCCGGCACGCCTAAGCTCGAGTGGTCGGAGCGCTACGGCGTCTGGAAGATCCACCCGCTCGCGGACTGGGACGAGAAGCGCGTCTGGGCGTACATCCAGGTCAACGAGATCCCGTACAACCCGCTTCACGACACCGGTTACCGTTCGATCGGCTGCATCCCCTGCACGCGGCCGACGCGGCCGGACGAGGAGGAGCGGGCGGGCCGCTGGGCCGGCTCGGACAAGCTCGAGTGCGGCATCCACGAGGAAGGAGTCAAGTGACCGAGCACATCTATGGGCACGAGCACCCGGAGTCGGAGCGCCGCCGCGAGGGCGGCTTCGTGCTCTGGTTCACGGGGCTGTCGGGCTCCGGCAAGTCGACGATCGCGCATCTCGTCGGGCCGGCGCTGGAGGAGCGCGGGGCGATCATCGAGTACCTCGACGGCGACACCGTCCGCCTGCACCTCTCGAAGGGCCTCGGCTTCTCGAAGGAGGACCGGGACACGAACATCGAGCGCATCGGCTGGGTCGCCTCGCGGCTCGCGCGCCACGGCGCCGCGGTCATCTGCGCCGCGATCTCACCGTACGCGGAGACGCGCCGGACGGCACGGGCGCTCGCGGAGCAGTGGGCGCCGTTCGTCGAGGTCTACGTCAAGGCGTCCGTCGACGAGTGCGCGCGCCGCGACGTGAAGGGGCTGTACGCGAAGGCGTTCGCCGGTGAGATCACCGGCTTCACGGGCGTCGACGATCCATACGAGGAGCCGGCGGAGCCGGAGCTCGTGCTCGACACCGAGGAGCACGACGCGGAGGAGAGCGCGCGCCTGGTGCTCGCGCGGCTCGAGGAGCTCGGCCTCGTGCCGGCCGAGGTGCGGGCGTGACGACGATCGCGACCGATCGTCTCATCGCGCCGCACGGCGGCTCCCTCGTCGACCGCACGGGCGAGCGCCCGGTGGGCGTCGACGGTCTCGAGCGGATCGTGCTCACGTCGCGCGAGGTCTCCGACCTCGACATGCTCGCGTCGGGCGCGCTGTCGCCCCTCGAGGGCTTCATGGGTCGTGACGACTACGAGCGCGTGGTCGAGGAGATGCGCCTCGCGGACGGCCTCGTGTGGGCGCTGCCCGTCTGCCTGGCCGTCGCCGCGGCGCCGGCAGGCGACCGCCTCGCGCTCGCGGACGAGGCCGGCACGCTGCTCGCGGTCCTCGACGTCGAGGACGTCTACGAGTACGACAAGGAGCGCGAGGCCGAGCGCTGCTTCCGCACCACCGATGAGGCGCACCCCGGCGTCGCGCGGCTGTACGCGCAGCACCCGCTCTACCTGGCCGGGCGCGTGACCGTCTTCGAGCGGCCTCGGCCGCAGTTCGAGAAGCTGGCGCGCGATCCCGCCGAGACCCGGCGCATCTTTGCCGAGCGCGGCTGGAAGCGCGTCGTCGGCTTCCAGACCCGCAACCCGATCCACCGCGCGCACGAGTACCTGACCAAGGTCGCGTTGGAGACGGTCGACGGCCTGCTCGTCCATCCGCTCGTCGGCGACACGAAATCGGACGACGTGCCCGCCGCCACGCGCGTCGAGTGCTACCGAGTCCTGCTCGAGCGCTACTACCCGCCGGACCGCGTGCTCCTCTCGGCATTCCCGGCCGCGATGCGCTACGCAGGCCCGCGCGAGGCGGTCTGGCACGCGATCTGCCGCAAGAACTGGGGCTGCTCCCACTTCATCGTCGGCCGCGACCACGCCGGCGTCGGCGACTACTACGGCACCTACGACGCACAGCTGATCTTCGACGACTTCGAGCCGCACGAGCTCGGCGTCGAGCCGCTCTTCTTCGAGCACTCGTTCTACTGCCGCACGTGCGGGTCCATGGCCTCGGCGAAGACGTGCCCGCACGCCGCGGAGGAGCACGTGTTCCTGTCGGGGACGAAGGTGCGCGAGTTGCTGGCCGCGGGCGAGGTGCCGCCCGAGGAGTTCACGCGGCACGAGGTCGCTGAGGTGCTGATCGAGGCCTACCGGTCGTAGATGGAGTGGAAGCTCGCCCTCGCGGGCTTGCTGGTGGGAGCGCTCGTCGGCCTGACCGGAATGGGCAGCGGCTCGCTGATGACGCCGATCCTGATCTTCCTCTTCGGCTTCAACCCGAGCGTCGCGATCGGCACGGACATCCTGCACGGGGCGGTCTTCAAGACGGTCGGCGCGGCGGGGCACCGGATGCTCGGCACGGTGCACGCACGGCTTTCGGGCTGGATGGTCCTCGCCAGCGCCCCGATGTCCCTTGTCGGCGTCACCGCCGCAACGTAGCTGAAGCATCGCTACGGCGACTCGACGGACTCCCTGCTCGGCATCCTCCTCGGAGCGGTCCTGGTGGCCGGCGGGCTGGGGCTGCTCGCGAAGAGCATGGTCGGCCACACCGAGCGGCCGGATGCGCCGTTCCTGCTCCAGAACAAGCACCGTTGGGCGGCGGTGACGATCGGGTTCTTCGGGCGGGCTGATCGTCGGGCTGACGTCCGTCGGCACGGGCGTCTTCTTCGGGCCGACGCTCCTGGTGCTCTTCCCGTTGCGGTCCGCGATCGTCGTCGGCACCGACATCTTCCACGCGGCTGCGCTCCTCTGCGTGGCCGGGATGGGGCACTTCATCGCGGGCAACGTCGATCTCGCTTCCGCGGGCTGGCTGCTCATCGGCTCCGTCCCCGGCGTCCTCGTCAGCAGTCAGTTCACGGTGAGGCTCCCTGACCGCTCGCTGCGGATCGCGCTCTCCACCGTCCTGGTCGCGAGCGGCACCAAGCTCCTGGACATCCCGTGGGCGAACGCGGTCGTGATGGCGATCCTCGCGGGCGGCGCGGCGCTGGTCGCCTTCTCGGTCAGCCGCGGCTTCGCGCAGGCTGCGGCGGCAGAGGGCACGAGACAAACGGGCGGCCCGTGAGGCGGCAGCCGAGCTTGTAGGCTTCGCAGCCGGCGCAGAAGCCGGTCGACGACGCCAGCAGCGCCAGTGCCGACACAAGCCCTCCGAGGACGATGCCGAGAGTGTCGTAGCCCGCGGCGTACGCCACAGCGGCGACGCCGAGGAACACGACGCCGACCAGGTTCGCGAAGCGCGGCGGGCGCGAGTCCTCGAGCGGCCCCTCGCCGACGAGCGGTTGGACGAGCTCGAAGTACGCGAGGCACGGCAGGCAGAAGCGTCGGCCGAGGGCGAGTCCGACGACGAGCTGCGCCGCCAGCAGCGCCAGGAGCCACGACCAGCCGGTCGCCACGGCGACCGCGGCCAGGACGCCCACCACCGCCTGGTTGAAGCGCGGCGCGCGGGAGTCGATCACGTCGTGGTCCCGGTACGGGTCGGCGGCCCTCGCCGCGTTGCGCTTCATTCAGGAAAGTAATAGCAGCCGCCGGTGGGGCCACTTGCTGTTCCCAGATCGGGCACCGCGTGCCGCGAATCGCTCCGTTCTGCCCATCTGCGGCCTGCTCGCGGTTCTGCTCGCGGTCGGCTTCCGCCGCGCCTCGGGCGGCTTCGCGGACCGCGCGTCCCGTATCGTCGCGCTCGTCGTGCTCGCGATCGGCGTCCACAGCCTGTCTACAACGCGTTCATCGAGGACCCGATGACGTGGGGCGGCGCCCTCGCCGGGAGCTGGCGGGACGAGCGGTGATCGCAGGCTGGAAGCGGGCGCTCGTGCTCGCGCCGCACACCGACGACGGCGAGTTCGGCTGCGGCGGCACGATGGCGCGACTGGTCGCGGAGGGGTCGGAGGTTCGCTACGTGGCCTTCTCGATCGCGACGAAGTCGCTGCCCGCCGGCTTCGCTCCTGACACGCTGGCACAGGAGGTGCGGGAGGCGACGGCCGAGCTCGGCATCCCCGAGTCGCAGCTCACCGTCCACGACTTCGACGTCCGCACGTTCCCGGAGCGCCGCCAGGACATCCTCGAGCTGCTGATCGCCCTGTGGGAGGAGTGGCCGCCGGACGTCGTCTTCCAGCCCAGCCTCCACGACGTCCACCAGGACCACCAGGTGGTCGCGGCAGAGGGCCTACGCGCCTTCAAGCGGACGACCATCCTCGGCTACGAGATTCCCTGGAACAACTATGACTTCGCCTACCAGGCGTACGTGGGGCTCGAGCAGCGTCATCTCGAGCGGAAGACGTCGGCGCTCGCGAGATACGCGTCGCAGCAGCACCGCCGCTACTCCGACCCGGAGTACATCTGGAACATCGCCCGGACGCACGGGATCAACGTCAACCGCGAGTTCGCCGAGGTCTTCGAGGTCTACCGCGTGGTCGCGTAGCCACCACCCACCCCCGCCGTCGCAGGACACCCGTTAGAGGGATGGCAGACGCGCCCGCAGGGGCGACAGTTGCGTAAGCGGCAACGCAAGCGAGGAGAACGGATGACTGCGGCGACGGGCGACGCCCAGAGCGCAAGCGATAGGCAGTTGCTGACCGGATACCGGCAGCTGGCGACGGTCCTTGGCGTGCTGCTCGGCGAGCGCGACATCGGCGAGGTCCTGGCCAAGATCGCGAAGACGATCCGCGAGCTCATCCCCTGCGACGACGTCGTGATCTGGGGCTGCGCGGACGGCGAGCTGCGCGCGATGTTCGCCCGCGGCGCCGACGCGAAGGCGATCCGGCGGCTCCGTATTCCCGTCGGCCTCGGGCTGACCGGGCTGGCCGCCGAGCAGCGAACGCCGATCCTCGCGAATGACGCGCACCTCGATCCCCGCGCGCGCCAGGTGCCGGATACCCAGCTGCAACCCGAGGCGATGATGTGCGTTCCCCTCCTCGTCCGCCACGAGCTGATCGGCGTGCTGAGCGTGTACCGGATGGGCGAGGAGAGCACATTCGCGCCGGACGAGTTCGAGCTCACGAAGCACTTCGCGGAAGTGGCCGCGATCGCGATCGACAACGCGCGCACCCGCGACGAGCTGGAGCACCTCGCGGCTACGGACGACCTCACCGGCGTTGCCAACCGCCGGCGCTTCCGGCAAGAGCTCGATCGTGAGCTGGCGGCCGCGGAGCGCTACACGCGCGACGTCTCGCTGCTCCTGCTCGACCTCGATGGCTTCAAGAACGTCAACGACAGCTTCGGGCACGACCGCGGGGACGAGGTGTTGCGGACGGTCGCGCTCATCCTCGGGCGCCGCACGCGCAAGTGCGACCTGGTCGCCCGCGTCGGCGGGGACGAGTTCGCGCTCCTCCTCCCGGGCACGACGCCCCAGCAGGCCGCCGACCTCGCGGAGCGGCTCGGCGAGTCGATCGTGGCAAATGTGGGCGACCTGGGCATCAGCGCGTCCGTCGGTGTCGCGTCCTACCCCGCCACGCACGGGGATCATCTGTTGACCGAGGCCGACCGGCGGCTCTACGCGGCCAAGCGCGAGAACGGCGTCGTGCGGCTCACGTCGGCAGGAGCCTCCGCAGCCGCGCCCGCTCTGCCGGAAGGTAGAACCGCAACGGGATGAGCGCGAGCGGGTAGACGGCCACGAGCGCAAGCGCCACGGCGAGCGGCACATCCGCTGCCTTCGCAAGCAGGGTGAGGCCGACTGCGACGACGACAACCGTCGCGAGCCGGCGCCACTGGTACGGGACCCGGAAGACCGTCTGCGCGCGCCAGATCATCGCGCCGCACATCAGCGAGTACGCGGCCAGCGTCGCGAATGCCGCGCCCATGCGGCCGAACGGCGGGATGAGGACGAGGTTCAGTGCGACGTTCAGGAGGGCGGCCGCGCCCGTCACCGTCCAGTTGAGCCGCGTCGCGCGCACGCGCCCGACGCTGATCACCGCGACGGCATAGCCGCCGAATGCGGCGGTCGCGAACGCCAGCGGAGCGACTACGTCGCCCGCGGGATAGAACGGCTCCGTGGTGATCAGCCTCAGCAGCCACGGCGCGAGTGCGCCGAGCGCCAGTGCGGCCCAGCACGTCACGTAGACGACGTACGTCATCACGAAGCTGTACGTCCGCTTGGCCTCCCGGTCGTCCTCGATCGAGTAGGCGAACGCGGGCCAGCCCATGCGGAACGCCGTGAGCGCGATCACGATCGCCGATGCGAGGCGGGCGCCGATCGAGTAGAGGCCGACCTCGTCGACGTCGGCCAGCTTGACAAGGAAGAACCGGTCGCTGAAGTTCGTCGCCCAGAGCGCGAGCACGGACGGCACCAGGGGCAGCCCGTAGCGCACCATCCTGCGGTAGAGCTCACGGTCGAAGCCGAACCCGAGGACGGATCGGCGGTGGACCAGCAGCGCCGCGTAGACCGCGAGCGTGCCGGTGAAGTTGCCGACGATCACGCCGAGCGGCCCCCGGTCGAAGACGACGACGAGCAGGATCGTCGCCGTGACCGTGAAGACGAGGTTCGCGAGCGTCGCGACTAGGTACGCGCTCGAACGCTTCTCCACCCGGAACATCGACGTGATCTGCTCGTAGTTCATGGCGGCCCACAGGCCGACGAATGCGGCGATCACGAGCCCGCGATGCGACGCGTCGCCGAAGAGGAGCCGGGACAGCGGGCCGGCAAGGAGGACGCCGAAGGCCAGGACCGCCGTCGCCGCCGTCATGACGTACCAGAAGGCGGTCAGGATCACGCGCCGCCGCCGGTCGTCCTCGCCGGAGTCGAAGTAGAAGCGGAAGAACGCGCTCTTCATCGCCTGGGCGACCAGCGCGGTGAGCACGGCGGAGAGCGCCACGAGCGTCTCGATCAGGCCGTAGTCGCCGGGGCTCAGGTACCGCGTGTAGAGCGGCAAGAGCAGGACGCTGACGATCCGGGCGACCAGGTTCCCGAGCCCGTAGAGCGCCGAGTGGCGCAGCAGCTCCTTCATGCGCTCGTAGAGGGACTGCTCGTTCACGCGCGGAGTCTGCGTGCCGCCTCACGGGCGCGGCGCCGGAGCGTGGCCGGATGCAACTCGGCGCAGAGGAGAGCGCTTGCGTGGTCGCCCGCGAAACGGACGCTGTGGGGCCGGAAGTCCGGCGCCGAGCGCCAGCCCTCGGAGCCGAGTGCGTAGACCTCGTGCTCGAAGACGATGAAGCCCGCCCGCTCGAAGGCGGCGAGCCACTCGTCGGGCGGCAGCTGCACGAGCCACCCGAGCTCCTGCCGCTCGCCGGTTGGGACCGAGAGCAGCAGGCGGCCGGCGACGCGCCGCAGCTCGCGCAGGGCAGCGAGGGGGCCCTCCGCGTCGTGCTCGGCGGCGAGGCCATACACGCGGTTGTCACGCCCGATGTGCTCGAGCGTCGAGATGCAGACGGCGACGCCGAAGTCGCCGTCGCCGAACGGCAGCCGGCGGGCATCGGCGACGATGCTCCGGACGCCCGGGACCTCGGCGGGAACGAGGTCCACGCCGACGACCTCGGACGCTCCGAGCCGCGTCAGGGCGGCCAGGTACGCCGGCTCGGCGAAGGCGTAGCCGACGTCGAGCAGCCGCTCGTCGGGCCGGTAGCGCGACAGGCACCAGGGGATCTCGATCGGCCGCTCGTCCCCGGGCGGAGCGCGTAGCTCGCGTGGCCGCTCGTCCGCCGCGCGCGCCCAGGCCGCGAAGGCGACGGCGTCGTCCAGTGCGCGGACGCGGAGGAACTCCTCCGCCCCGGCGAGCTCCGCCAGCAGCGTCGCCCGCGACAGCGTCCCCTCGCGCAGCTTGGCGACGTCGCGCTCGCGCGCCTCCGGCTCAGGCTGGCGGCGGAGCAGTAGCCGGTAGGCGCGCTCGACGAAGTCCTCCTCGGCGACGGCGCCCACTTCGAGCTCCGCCGCGAGCCGCGAGTCCACTAGGACTGTGCGCCGGCAGCGATCGGGAAGAGCACCGCGACGCGATTCCACCGGGCGATCTCGCAGCCGTTCACAAGGTTGAAGCGGGCGTCGAGGCGGGTGCCGCGAAACGTGCCGGTCACGCGCGCCTCCGCCGGGCCGCCGTAGATCTGGGTGCACATCACGTCCTTCGGCACCGGCTTGAAGGCTGGCAGGAGCGAAGGCAGCCGTGCGCACGCCTGCTTTGCGGCCGGGTGCGTGCCGCCCGCGGGGCCGCACTCGAGCGTCCACTTCCGCGGACTTCCTGCAGCTACGCCCTGCGGCCAGACGGTGATCGTGAGGCGCCCCGTTGTCGCGCCGGCCGCGGAGCCGTCGTCGGTTCCGCAGGCCGTGAGGGCGGCGACGATGAGGGCGGAGGCGCCGAGGAGCCGCATCCGGACAAGGATAGACACGTCGTCAGGCGGGTTGACCTGGAAGTAAGTGACTGCTAACTTTCTACGGTGGCCCAGGCGGCGGGGACTCGGCAGTCGGCGGAGCAGCGGCGCGAGTCCGTTCTCGAGGCGGCGCTCGTAGAGTTTTCCGAGCGAGGTCTGCACGGCGCGTCCACCGACGGCATCGCCCGTCGCGCCGGTATCTCGCAGCCCTACCTCTTTCGCCTCTTCCACACGAAGAAGGAGCTGTACGTCGCCTCGGTCGAGAGGTGCCTGCGGGAGACGCTCGAGGCTTTCGAGCGCGCGTCCGCTGGGCTCGAGGGCGAGGATGCGCTGCGTGCGATGGGGGCGGCCTACAAGCAGCTTCTCGACGACCGGACGATGCTGCGGGCGCAGCTTCAGGCGTACGCCGCGTGCGACGATCTCGAGATCCGGAAGGCCGTGCGGCGCGGGTTCGGCGAGATCATGGCGCACGTCGAGCGAGCCTCCGGCGCCTCTGCGGAGGAGGTTGCGCGCTGGTTCGCGACCGGGATGCTCCTCAACGTCGCGGCGGCGATGGACCTGCAGCATGCGCGCGAGCCCTGGGCACAGCGCCTACTCGCCGGGCTGCTACCGGCTGAGTAGCCGATAGCCGTCGCGCAGGAACGGCGTCCGGTCGATCAGGACCCGGATGTCGTCGGGATGGCAGAAGCCTTCCTCCGTGACGATCTGGTCGATGAGGCTCGGTGGCGTGACGTCGCGGAGGTCGGGCTCGTCCTCGTCTGCCGGCGCGCCGATCGGCGCCAGCTTCAGGATCTCGCACGCGACCACGACATGGACGCCCACCCGGGCGGCGCCCTCTGCCAGCGGACGCGTTCCGATCTTGTTCTTCAGCGAGCCGTCTTCGTAGACGGTGTCCGCGCCGACGAGCACCAGCGAAGCCACGGCGAGGGCTTGAGCCAAGTCCTGCTCCTGCACGACCTCGGCCGGAACGCTCTCCTCCCTCAGCTGCGCAGCGAAGTCCACGCCCTCGTCGATCGGCGACGAGACCGTGCAGAGGACGCGGGCGGGGGAGCCGTGCACGACGGCCTCGCGGACGGTCGCTGAGGCGGAGTGCGTGAGCACCGTTGCGTCGGCAAGCCGTGGCGAGAGGTGGACGGCGACCGACGCGGCGGCCCGGTCGCGGCCGGCTATCAGTGCGTTGGCTTCCTCCGAGACGAGCCGCCGCAGCTGGTCCGGCGGCAGGTGCGATGCCGAGTGGGCGGAGGCGACGACCCGCGCCACCGCATGCATGATCGCGCCCATCGACGGGCGTGCGGAGGCGAGGCGGCGCGACGCATCCAGGAGCCGCTCGAGGAATTCCTCGGTGGAGCCGGCGGGCTGCTCGATCACCGCGACGAGCGCCTCCACCGCCCGGCGCGCGAGCCAGCTGCCGCCGTGCGTGCGGTCGCTGCTCAGCTCCTCCGCCCGCTCGTCGAGGTGGCTCACGGCGCGATAGTACGCTTCGCCGCTGCAGATGGCGCAAATCGTGGAACTGCCCGTCCCCACCCCGCAGGTGTCGGTCGTGGTGACGGTGCTCGACGAGGTCGGGACGCTGGCGGAGCTGTACCAGCGCGCTCGGGCGGTGCTCGAGGCGGCAGGCTTCTCGTTCGAGCTGATCTTCGTGGACGACGGCTCGACCGACGGCAGCTTCGAGCTCCTGGCGGCGCTCCACCAGCGCGACGAGCGCGTGCGCGTCGTCCGCTTCAAGCGCACCTTCGGGCAGCACCCGGCCATGCACGCGGGCCTCGCGCGCGCCCGCGCCGAGATCGTGGTGACGATGGACGCCGATCTGCAGAACGCGCCGGAGGATATTCCCAAGTTGATCGCGGCCGTCGAGGCCGGCGCCGACGTGGCGAGCGGTCGTCGGGCGGCGCGCCAGGACTCGTGGGGGCGGACGCTGCC
>Ga0126309_10000740_pt1 | contig 10929 bp, 9 predicted proteins | sample Plot56_FD_92541 | JGI IMG/M metagenome (GOLD analysis project Ga0126309, IMG submission 92541) | Serpentine soil microbial communities from UC McLaughlin Reserve, CA, USA - Plot56 | ecosystem: Environmental > Terrestrial > Soil > Grasslands | place: USA: UC McLaughlin Reserve, Lake County...
CTCAACGCCACCGCCGAGATGGAGCCGGTCACGTGGCCGGAGTTCGCTGCGATCCATCCCTTCGCGCCGGTCGAGCAGGCGCAGGGGTATGTCGAGCTGATCGGGCAGCTGGAGTCCTGGCTCGCCGAGATCACCGGCTACGACACGTTCTCGCTGCAGCCCAACGCCGGGTCGCAGGGCGAGCTCGCCGGCCTGCTGGCGATCCGCGCCTACCACCGGGCCAACGGGCACGCGGAGCGCACGATCTGCCTCATCCCGTCCAGCGCCCACGGCACCAACGCTGCATCCGCGGTCATGGCCGGGCTGCGCGTCGTCGTCGTGCGCTGCGACGACGACGGCAACGTCGACCTGGACGACCTGCGCGCGAAGGTGTCCGAGCATCGCGACGACCTGGCCGCGATCATGGTCACCTACCCCTCCACCCACGGCGTCTTCGAGCAGGAGATCAGGGAGCTGTGCGACCTGGTCCACGAAGCCGGCGGGCAGGTCTACGTCGACGGCGCCAACCTCAACGCGCTCGTCGGCGTTGCCAAGCCGGGCGAGTTCGGCGCCGACGTCTCGCACCTGAACCTGCACAAGACGTTCTGCATCCCCCACGGCGGCGGCGGGCCCGGAGTCGGTCCGGTGGGCGTCCGGGCGCACCTCTCGCCGTACCTCCCGAACCATCCGCTGCAGCCCGCTGCAGGGCCCGGGACCGGGGTGGGACCGATCGCTGCTGCGCCGTGGGGATCCGCCGGCATCCTGCCGATCTCATGGGCCTACGTGCGGCTGATGGGTGCCGAGGGCCTGACGCGCGCCACCGAGGTCGCGATCCTGAACGCCAACTACATCGCGGCCCGGCTGGCCCCGCACTACCCGGTTCTCTACACCGGCCGCGGCGGGCTCGTCGCCCACGAGTGCATCGTCGATCTGCGCGCCATCACCAAGGAGACCGGCGTCAGCGTCGACGACGTCGCGAAGCGCCTGATCGACTACGGCTTCCACGCGCCGACGATGTCGTTCCCGGTGGCGGGCACACTGATGATCGAGCCGACCGAGTCCGAGGACCTCGCCGAGCTGGACCGGTTCTGCGCCGCGATGATCTCCATCCGTGAGGAGATCGCCAAGGTCGGGTCGGGCGAGAGTGACCGGACGGACAACGCTCTGCGCAACGCGCCGCACTCGTCATCGGCTCTGGTGGGGGACTGGGACCACGGCTACAGCCGCGTCGATGCGGTGTTCCCGGCAGGTGTGGAGCCGGGGCGCAAGTACTGGCCGCCGGTGCGCCGGATCGAGGGTGCCTACGGGGACCGCAACCTGGTGTGCAGCTGCCCGCCGGTCGGCGACTACGCCGGCTGATCGGTCGCCCGAGGGTTGCACCGCGCAGCGAGAAGGACGTCAGGCGGCGGAGGACTCGGTGTGCGCGTCGGTCGGCCGGTGAGGGTTGATGACCCTGCCGTCGGGGAGGATCTCGCCGGTGTCATCGAAGAGCAGGACGCCGTTGCACAGCAGGCTCCAGCCCTGCTCGGGGTGGAACGCGACGGTGTGTGCGGCCTCGCGATCGGGAGCCTCAGCGGGCGGGCAGTGCGGTTGGTGCGAACACATAAGACGCGGCTTTCCGGTGATCTGGGTCTCTTCGTAGTCTTCCATCTAGTGTCGGTGATCCGGCACACAACTGAACGGGACGGCGTGACTGTTGTGCAGATGACCCGATCGGGTGGTGCCATCGGCCGAACAGCCGACCCCAGCGGTGTCGGCCGATGAGCCGGATCGCAGCCGTCGCGCCGGCGTTGCCGCGGCACCGGTACGACCAGCCGACCCTGACGGCCGCGTTCGCGGACCTGGTGCTGCCCGACCCGTCGGACCAGCGGGTGCTCGAGCGGCTGCACCAGGCGACCGGCGTCGAGAGCCGGCACCTGGCGATGCCCGTGGAGTCCTACCCCGAGCTGGACGGCTTCGGCGCTGCCAACGACGTGTTCATCCGGGTCGGCACCGAGCTCGGCGAGCGGGCGATCTCCGATGCCCTGGCTGCGGCCGGGCTGCAGGCGCGCGACGTCGACCTGCTCATGGTCACGTCCGTCACCGGAGTGGCTGCCCCGAGTCTCGACGCACGGCTGGTGCCGCTTCTCGGGCTTCGCCCCGACGTACGCCGGCTGCCGATCTTCGGGCTCGGCTGTGTCGCCGGCGCAGCCGGGATCGCGCGAGTCCACGACTACCTGCGCGGCGACCCCGACGGCGTGGCCGTCCTGCTCGCGGTCGAGCTCTGCTCCCTCACCATCCAGCCGTCGGACAACTCGATGGCGAACCTCGTCGCGAGCGGGTTGTTCGGTGACGGCGCGGCAGCCGTCGTGCTGGTCGGCGAGCGTCGTGCCGCGGCGTTGCGCCTGCAGGCAGCGCCGGAGGTGGTCGCGACGCGCAGCCGCTTCTACCCCGACACCGAGCGGGTGATGGGCTGGGACATCGGAGGGAGCGGGTTCCGGATCGTCCTCGCGGCGAGCGTGGCGGACGTGGTCGAGGCGAACCTCGGTGCCGACGTCACCGGCTTCCTCGAGGACAACGACCTCAAGACCGCCGACATCGGCCCGTGGGTCGCTCACCCGGGTGGGCCGAAGGTGTTGCACGCCATGCAGCGCGCCCTCGACCTACCGGAGGGTGCCCTCGACCTGACATGGGAGTCGCTGGCAGCGGTCGGGAACCTGTCGTCGGCGTCGGTGCTGCACGTGCTTGCGGCGACGCTCCATCGGCCCGCGCCGGGGCCGGGCGAGCACGGCGTGCTGCTGGCGATGGGGCCCGGTTTCTGCGCGGAGCTGGTGCTGCTCCGGTGGTGAGAGCAGCCCGGTCGTGACGAGCGTCGGCCTGTACTCCGCGCTCGTCGTCGCGGTCGCGTTCGAGCGGCTCGCGGAGCTCGTCCTGTCGGTGCGCCACCTGCGCTGGGCGACGGCGCGAGGCGGCGTGGAGACCGGCCACGGTCACTACCCGCCGATGGTCGTCCTGCACACGGCGCTCCTGGTGGGATGCGTCGTCGAGGTCGTGGTGCTGGACCGGGAGTTCGTGCCCGCGCTCGGCTGGCCGATGCTGGTCGTCGTGCTGGCCAGCCAGGGCCTGCGGTGGTGGTGCATCGCAACGCTCGGGATGCAGTGGAACACGCGGGTGGTCGTGGTGCCGGGTCTTCAGCGCGTCGTCGGGGGGCCGTACCGCTGGCTCCGGCACCCGAACTACGTCGCCGTCGTCACTGAGGGCGTCGCGCTCCCGCTGGTGCACAGCGCATGGCTCACAGCCGTCGTCTTCACGGTGCTCAACACCGGCATCCTGACGGTCCGGATCAGGACCGAGGACCGCGCCCTCGCGGCGCTCGCCTCGTGATCGACGTGCTCGTCGCCGGCGGCGGGCCGGTCGGGCTCGCCACCGCGATAATCGCCCGGATGAGAGGCCTGGACGTCGCCGTGGTCGAGCCGCGCGAAGGCCCGATCGACAAGGCCTGCGGGGAAGGCCTGATGCCATCGACCGTCGCGGCGCTGGCCCGGCTGGGCGTCGTCCCCGAGGGGCGGCCGTTCGCTGGGATTCGCTACGTCTCGCCGACGCATCGCGCCGAGGCGCGGTTCGCTCATGGCGGCGGCCTCGGCGTTCGCCGGACGACACTGCACGGTGCCCTGCACGACCGGGCTATGGCCATCGGGGTGCAGGAGGTTCGCGCCCGCGTGGGAGACGTCGTGCAGGAGGCGGACCAGGTGCACGCCGCCGGGTTGCGGGCGCGGTGGCTGGTCGCAGCCGATGGGCTGCATTCACCGGTACGCCGTGGGCTGGCCCTCGACCGGGCCGCGCCGAGGAGCAGCGATGCAGGCCGAACGCGTTACGGGCAGCGGCGGCACTACGCGGTCGCGCCGTGGGCGGACCTGGTGGAGGTGCACTGGTCCAGAGACGTGGAGGCGTACGTGACGCCGGTCGGGAGTGACCTCGTCGGGGTGGCCGTTCTCGGCGGCGCCGGCAGCCGCTACGAGGACGCACTCCGGAGCTTCCCGTCCATCGCAGCCCGACTGGCCGGGATCGAGCCGGTCGGGGCGGTGCGCGGGGCGGGGCCGCTCCGGCAAGCGGCGACATCAGCGCGGAAGGGCCGGGTCCTCCTCGTCGGCGACGCCGCGGGGTACGTCGACGCCCTCACCGGTGAGGGGCTCGCAACCGGCCTGGCGACGGCCGCCGCAGCCGTCGACTGCATAGCGTCAGGGCGGCCTCAGGACTACCAGCGTCGCTGGCGGCAGGCCACGCTGCGCTACCGCGTGCTCACGGAAGCGCTGCTGTGGGCGGCGCAGAACCAGGTTCTGCGACCGCACATCGTCCCTGCGGCAGCGAGGCTGCCCGGGACCTTCAGGCGGGTGGTCTCGCTCCTGGCGTAATACGCGCCGCGACTGTCATATGGGCTGCCCACTTCGCGGATCCGTGGGAACCTGTACCCCATGCGCTGCAGTCCCTCTGCGCTGACGCCCTTCCCGCGCTCGGTGCCGTTCTGGTCGTCCGCCGTCTCGTCGCGGGCGGCGGTCACGACACGCCCGAACCTGTGGCGCGAGTCGGCCCTGCTGGTCTCGCTGTTCCTGGTCTACCGGTTCGGGCGGGCGTTCATCGCAGGGCACGTCGAGGCAGCGATGGTCAACGCCACCGAGGTCTGGGACGTCGAGCGCCTGCTGCGGATGCCGAGTGAGCTCGCGGTCCAGCAGTGGATGCTGCGCTGGCCGGACCTGGTGGCGGCGGCGAACTGGTACTACGTAGGCGTCCACTTCCCGATCACGGCGATCTTCCTCGCCTGGGGCTGGTGGCGCCGGCCGCCGAGCGACTACCGGTGGGCCAGGCGCATGATCATCACGATGACGGCGCTGGCGTTCGCCATCCACACCGCGATGCCGCTGGCGCCGCCGCGAATGATGGTGCGGCTCGGCTTCGTCGACACCATGGCCACGATCGGCCCGTCCGCCTACGCCGGAAACGCGGCGACGATCGCCAACCAGTTCGCCGCCATGCCGAGCCTGCACGTCGGGTGGGCCCTGTTGCTCTCCGTCGTGGTCATCCGCACGACGCGGACGCGCTGGCGCTGGCTGACGTTGGCCCACCCGGGGATCACGACGCTCGTCGTCGTGGTGACGGCCAACCACTACTGGCTCGACGCGATCGTGGCCGCGGCACTGCTCGGGATCACCTTGGCGATCACGCCACGGCTCAAGACGGCGAAGGACGTCCCTCCGGTGGTGGAGACGGTGGCTCAGGAAGACATGGTCATGAGCACGACGGGTTCGGTGGTCGGGCCGTCGGAGCCCTCTGTGGGCTCGACCGTGAGCCCGATGCTGTCGCCCGATCCCACCTCGGAGACGAACTGCTCCACGTGCGACGGGGTGCCGCGTCCGAGGATCGCCACGGAGCGGGCGCCGTCCTCGTCCATCACCCAGAGCTGATAGCTGCGGTCCTCAGGCAGCACCGTCAGACCTTCGACGCGGAAAACGGCGTTGCCCGCGGCTGCGACGATCGTCGCTCTCCCGCCGGTGGTCACCTTCTGGTCCAGCGAGACGCGGTCAGGGTCGGTCGCGACGGCCGCGATCCGCGCGGCCTGCTGCTCCGCGTCATCGGCCTCACGGGAGGCGCCCACGGCGACTCCGGCCAGGGCCAGCGCCAGGACGAGCAGGAACGACGCGGCCATCCCGAGCGGCTGGCGGTACCACCGGGCGCGCGACGGAGACCCGGTCCCGCCGGCCGCGTCCGACGGCGGACGCTGGCGCACCAGCTCGACCTGGTCGAGGACTCGCGCCCGCAGGTAGAGCGGTGCCGGCTCTGACGCCGCCGTGGCCAGACGCGTCGCGGTCGCGGTCAGCTCCCGGACCTCCTGCGCGCAGGTGGGGCACTCGCGCAGGTGCTCCTCGAACGCCGCCCGTTCGTGCTCAGGAAGCGCATCGACTGCGTAGGCGCCGCTGAGCAGATGGATCTCGGCGTCGGTCACGGCGTCACCCCCAGGCAGTCACGCAGTCGGATGAGGCCGTCGCGAAGCCGGGTCTTGACGGTTCCGAGTGGCACGTCCAGCAGCTCGGCCACCTCCCGGTAGGTGTATCCGCCGTAGTAGGCCAGGCCTACCGACTCACGCTGCAGGTCCGTCAGGCTGGCGAGGCAGCGTTGGACCTGCTGGTGCTCGAGGCGCGCCTCGACCTGCTCCGCAACGGCGTCGTAGGCAGGTACATGATCCATGACAGCGCTGCGCTGGTCTCGGTCGGCGGCGGCCTGGGCGGAACGCACGCGGTCGATCGCGCGCCGGTGGGCCATCGTGTGGATCCAGCTCGCCGCGCTTCCGCGCTCGCGGTCGAACCTCGTGGCGTTGCGCCACACCTCGATCAGCACCTCCTGGGTCACCTCCTCCGACTGCGCCGGGTCGCGGAGCACCCTGCGGACGACGCCGAAGACCGAGTTGGCCACCTCGTCGTACAGAAGCTCGAAGGCCGCCGATTCACCTCTGCCGACGCGCAGCAGTAGCTCGTCGAGCGTCGGGGGCAGGTCCGGGAGCGGGGCTACGCGGAGCCCGCGCCGCAGTGAGGCCATGGTGCCCACTGTCTCATCCACCGCGGAACGGTCGCCCACCTCGCCGCCTCCCTCCAACCTGCGATCAGACACTTCCTGGTTGATTCGCCGCAGCGGCCTGGTGGGGATTGGTCAGGTGCGGCCCTCGCGCTCCTGGGCGTCCTGCAGTGTGGCGGTGCGGGTGGCCCAGTCGGCGTGGAGGACCGCATAGCCCGCTGCACGTAGCGCGGCGACGACGGCCGGGTCGTCGTCCACCACGATGTCGACCGCTCGCTGCTCGCTGAGGTGGTCGAGCTCGGCGAGCTTGACCTCGCGGGCCGGCCGGAAGTCTCCGGCTCGCCTCATCACCAGGTCGCCGGGTGGTAGCGCGTGCCGCGCCAGCCAACGCAGCGTCGCCCGGCGGAGGTGAGCCGGTCGCCCGGTGAGATAGAGCACTTCGTGCTGCTGCGAGAGCTCGCGGACGAGTGCGACACCAGGCTCGAGCACGGGATCCCGGTCCGCCGCGGCGAAGAAACCGCGCCAGTTCTTCGGCCGCGTCTCGAGATGGTGAAGTCGGTGCGTGACGTCAGCGAGGACGCCGTCGATGTCGCAGACGGCCAGCGTCACCGGCGGGGCTGCCGACGTCATTGCCTGATGTGTGAGCCGTCGCGGCCCTTGTCGACCCGCAGCTGGGTGGGGATCCGCTGGCGGAGGTCGGCGACGTGGCTCACGATGCCGACGACGCGGCCGCCCTCCCGCAGCCCGTCCATCACGCCCATCACGTCGTCGAGCGTCTCCTCGTCCAGGCTGCCGAACCCTTCATCGACGAACAACGTCTCGAGCAGAGACCCGCCCGCCTCCTGCGTCACCACGTCAGCAAGACCCAGGGCCAGTGCCAGTGATGCTGAGAAGCTCTCTCCGCCGGAGAGGGACGCCGGATCACGCTCGACGCCGGTCCAGGCGTCGAGCACTCGCAGGTGAAGCCCACCCCGCGCTCGCGCTGTCGACGCCTCGGCGCAGTGCACGAGCTGGTAGCGGCCCGAGGACATCCGGGAGAGTCGCTCGCTGGCACTGGCCGCGACCTGCTCGAGGCGGGCTGCGAGGACGTAGCCGGAAAGGCTCATCCGGAGCCGGTTGTCACTGCTCTTGCCCTCAGCGAGACGTGAGAGAGCATCAACGGTCGCGTGGTGGGCGGCGACCGGGGCACGGTCGTCCACCACCTGCCGCAGCATCGTGCTCAGTCGTTGGACCGCGTCCGATCGTGCCGCGGCCGTCGCAGTGACGGCTCCAGCGCCGGAGCGCTCGGCTTGCAGGTCGTCAACCTGGTGGCGAATGGCAGGAACGTCGGGCGCAGCGCGGTCGGCCAGCGCTGTAAGCCTCGGCTCCTCGAGCTGCTCCCGCACCGAGCTCAGATCAGCCTCGTAGTGGCGGCGCTCGTCATCGAGCCGGGTCACCTCCGCGTCATCGCGATGCAGTGCCGCGACATCCTCGAGGGACTCGAGGCCACGGGCCAGCGCGGCCTTCTCGGCTCGCTCCAGAGCAGCGCCGACCTGGTCCTCGAGCTGCTCGACCAGTCCCACCTGCCGGGCCAGCGCGTCGAGCTCGTCCGCCAGTGCTGCCAGCCGAGCCGCGCGGGCGGCGATCGTGGGATCTCCACCACGAGCGTCGTCAAGAGTCGTCCGCAGCCGCGCCAGGCGCTCACCGTCGGTCGCGACCTGCGCCCGGAGGTTCTTGGCGTCCTGATCGAGGGACACCTGCTGACGCATCAAGCCCTCGTGGCGCTCCCCGAAGGCGAGGAGCCCGGCGGCGTCCGCCTCGGCGCGCGCCGCGAGGAGCGCAATCCGATCGGCCTCGCGAGAGGCCTCCTGATGCTGCTCGCGCAGCACAGTGATCGTGATGTCGCCGGCTCCCGCAGCGCGGGCGGCAGCGATCGACGCCTCCAGCACGGCGAGCTCGTCGGCCGCGCCTGCGCGTCTCGCATCCAGCGCGTCCACCCGCGCGGCCGCCTCGTCCTCGGCATCGCGGTCGACCGCATCGGCAGCCGCCTCGGCCGGACGGGGATGGTCGACGCTGCCGCAGACGGGGCAGTCGGCACCCGGAACCAGTCCGGCCGCCAGCTCAGCGGCCATGCCCTCGAGTCGCGCCTGCCGGAGCCGTAGCCACCTCTCACGGGCGGCCTGGGCGTCGTCGGTGGCAGTGCGCAGGTGCTCCTGGGCTGCAACCCCGCTCGCAGTCAGCGCATCGCGCTGCTCGGCCGCCTGCAGCCGCAGAAGCGCGGCCTCGACAGCGGCCGTGGCGCCGGGGAGGGCCGCGGCGGCAGCGTGGCTCAGCTCCCGCGCGGCGGCGAGCTGGGTCCGGCGCGCGGGAGCCGCCTCGAGCTGGGCGGTCAACCGCTGCCCCTGGGCCTCGAGCTCCACCACCCGCTGCGCCAGGGAGTCGGTGGCCACCGCCAGACGGTCAGCCTCGTCCTCGTCCTTGGTCAGTGCTCGGAGACCGCCTACCTCGGCACGATGCTCGCGTGCTGCCGCCGCGAGCATGCTCGGCGGTGGCAGCGCAGGTGCGGTGCCGCCGGCCGTCCCGTCCGTGCCGGTGGCGGGCAGGGACGCCAGCAGCTGGACGCTGCTCGTGGCCGTCGTTGCTCGTGCGGACTCCAGCTCGAGCTGCAGCCGGACCACCTCGGCGACGAGAGGCATCAGTGGCGCCACCGAACGCGCCGCAGCGATCTCAGCGGCCGAGGCTTCGTGGACCGACGCCGAGAGCGACAGGCTCGCGAGCCTCTCCTGAAGCGCGGAGCGGCGGGCATGTGCCTCGATCACCAGCGTGGCCTTCTCCAGCGCTGCCAGCGCCTTGTTGTGCCGCCCGGTGACAGCCTTCTCGAGGGATCTGGCCGCGGACAGCTCGGCTCGTGCCTCGTGCAGAAGACGGTCGACCCATGGAAGGGCGGTGGCGGGTCGGAGGTCGTCCGGGACCTCCTGTCCCGCGACCTCGGCGATGCGCGCCAGGACGTCGCGCACCTTCTGATCGGCGTCCTCCAGCTCCCGGCCCGTCTGCTGTCGCCGTGCCACCAGCCACCGCTCCACTCCAGTGAACCTGCCCGTGTCGAACAGGCTCTCCAGCAGCTCCCGCCGCTTCTCCGCATCGGCGCGGAGGAACTCCGCGAACTGGCCTTGGGGGAGCAGCACCACCTGGCAGAACTGGGCGAGGCTGAGACCCAGCAGGTCATCGAGCTCGCGAGCGGTCTCGTCGTTGCGGGTGGACAGGGTGCGCCACGTGCCTGCGGGCCGCTCCTCCAGGTGGACCCTGGCCGGCTCTGTGGTGGTGCCCGATCCACGCAGCTTCGGGCGGTCCCACTGTGGTGAGCGGGTGATCCGTAGCCGCCGGCCCTGCAGGGAGACCTCCAGCACCACCCTGGCGCCGACGCCAACGCCGGCATGGTCGCTGCGCAGTGACCTGCTCGCGCGGCGCGCGCCAGGGACGTCGCCGTAGAGGGCGAAGCAGACGGCGTCGAGGATGCTGGTCTTGCCGGCACCGGTCGCTCCGGTGAACAGGAACAGCCCACCGTCGGCGAGCACGTCGAAGTCGACGCACTGGGTGCCGGCGAAGGGGCCGAAGGCCGTCACCTCGAGCCGGTGCAGCCTCATCAGCGGCTGGCTTCGGCCAAGCGGGCAGCCTCGAAGCCCTGCGTCAGCAGGTCCGTCTCGGCGTCATCGGCGGGGCTGCGGACGTGAGCGACGAAGTCAGCAGCGACCTCGAGGTCGGTCCGGCCACGGACCCGCTGCGCGTAGGACGAGACATCGTCCGTGAGACGCTCGGGCGCGAACGCCAGCACCATGACGTGCGCGAACCGCGACCGTAGGCGGTCCATCGCCTCCCGCGGCCGGACCGGGTCGGTGAGCGTCACCTGGAGGTAGTGGCCGACGAACCGGGCCCACCGCTGCGATGTCAGCAGGTCGTCGAGCCGGCCGGTCAGCCGGGCGAGCGGCCGGTGCACAGGAGTGGGCACCGACTCGACCGAGATCGGCGCGCCGGGACGGTCGCCCAGCTCGACGACCAGCATCTGCTTGCTGTGGTGCTCCTCGCTGAAGGAGAACGCCAGTGGCGAGCCGCTGTAGCGGACCCGGTCGGAGCGTCGCTGTGCACCGTGCAGGTGCCCGAGCGCGACGTAGTCCACTCCGTCGAAGGCCGAGAGCGGCACCGAGGCGACTCCTCCGACGGTGATGTCGCGTTCGCTCTCGCAGGCCTCGGCACCGGTCACGAAAGCATGGGCGAGCACGACCGACCGTGCCGCCGGTCGGCCGGCCAGGTCGTCGCGGACCCGCGACATCGCCGCCGACAGCACCGCGGCGTGACTCCGCTCGTCACACTCCAGCTCCGCACGCACCGCGTCGGGCTCGAGGTAGGGGAGCGCGTAGACGGCGACCGCGC
>Ga0126309_10000741_pt1 | contig 10918 bp, 12 predicted proteins | sample Plot56_FD_92541 | JGI IMG/M metagenome (GOLD analysis project Ga0126309, IMG submission 92541) | Serpentine soil microbial communities from UC McLaughlin Reserve, CA, USA - Plot56 | ecosystem: Environmental > Terrestrial > Soil > Grasslands | place: USA: UC McLaughlin Reserve, Lake County...
CAGTCGAGCGTGACGCCGTCGATCGGCCACGCCTGCGAGCGCGACTTGTTGAAGGCATAGATCGCGATCACGATCAGCGGGATGTAGATGAACGCCAGCGTGATCGCGGTCCCGATCCGCAACATCCAGCGCGTGCCGCTCGAGATGTGCATCAGGCGCCCCTCACAGCGACTCGAACGCGCCGAGCCGGCGCGCGATCAGGAGGTACACGATCATGATCCCCACGGGGACGGTTGCGAACGCCGCGGCGAGCGGGAGGTTGTTCGCGATGCCGACGTTCGAGTAGACGACGTTGCCGATGAACTGCGTGCTCGACACGAGCTGCGGCGCGATGTAGTCGCCGAGCGTGAGCGAGAACGTGAAGATCGAGCCGGCCACGACGGCCGGGAACGCGAGCGGCAGCGTCACGCGGAAGAACGTCCGCAGGGATCTCCCGCCGAGATCGGCTGAAGCCTCGAGCAGCGACGACGGTATCCGCTCCAGCCCCGCGTAGATCGGCAGGATCATGAACGGCAGCCACAGGTAGGTGAAGACGAGCCAGAGCGCCCACTTCGAGTTGCCGATCTGCAGCGAACCGATCCCGGTGCGCTCGGCCAGCCAGTTCAGGAAGCCGTTCGGTGTGAGGATCAGCCGCCATGCGAAGACGCGCACGAGATAGCTCACCCACAACGGCATCACGACCGCGATGAGCAGCGCGCTGCGGAGCCGCGGCTTGATCACGCGCGCGAGGTAGTAGGCCAGCGGGAACGCGAGCGCGACGTCCGTCACCGTCACGGCCGCGGCGATCCCGAGCGTCCGCAGCGTGATCGTCCGGTACACCGACTCCTGCCACAGCAGCGTGAAGTTCGAGAGGCCGTACTCCTTCACCAGGAGTCCCGAGAACGTGTCGAGATGCCAGAAGGCGGCGACGAAGAGGAACGCGAGGGCTCCCAGGTACACGACGAGCATCCAGAGCAACGGCGGACCGAGCGTGAATCCGAGCTTCAGTCCGCGATGACGGAACAGGACGGCGGATACCCGCCGCATCGGCCCCGATGAAGGACGGGAGTGAGCGCGTGTGGCCATGGCGACGGACGGCGGCGACAGGGACGGGAGCCACGGGGACCGCCCCGGCGGCCCCCGTGGCGCCCAGCGAGCGCTACGCCCCGCGGATCTCCGTCCACCTCTGCGACCAGACCGAATAGTCGGTGAAGCCGCCCTGACCCTCGGCGTTCATCTCCTGCGGCGTCTTCCACAGGTAGAGCGAATTCAGGAAGTCCTCGTTGCCGCAGAAGCTGTACTCCACCGTGTCGAGGAGCTCCTTGCCATCCTTGCCGAGCGTGTCCGCGATGAGATCGCAGGACGCCACGTTCGAGCCGGCGGCGCCGTAGTAGATGCCGGTCGTGGCCTGCACCTCCGGCTGCATCGAGTACTTCATCCACTCGAGCATGCAGTTGGGGTTCGCGGCGTCCGTGTTCATCATCCAGGTGTCGGCCCAGCCGGTCACGCCCTCGTCGGGGATGACGGCCTGGACGTTCACGTCCGCCTTCGCGTACGTCAGGTTGATCGGCCAGGCGGTGCCGGCCACCATGCTGCCGTCGACGAACCCGTCGATCTCGTCGGTGTAGAGCGCCCAGTACTTGCTGATCATCTCCGACTGCGCCTTCAGCAGCTCGACGGCCGCGTCCAGCTGCTCCGGCGTCAGCTCGTACGGGTCCTCGATCCCCAGGTCCGGGTTGTGCGCCATCAGGTACATGGCCGCGTCGGCGATGAAGATCGGGCTGTCGTAGGCCGTCAGATCCCCTGCGTAGGGCGAGTCCGCCTCGAACGTGATGTCCCAGCTCGTGGGCGCCGGGTCCACGACGTCGGCGTTGTACATCAGGAAGTTCGGCCCGTACATCCAGGGCACGCCGTACACGTACCCGTCGACGACGTAGTGCGAGTTGTTCGTCCCGCCCTCGGGATTGAGCGGCCCGATCACGTTCGGGAACTCGGGGAACAGCTCCGGGTCGACGGCCGCGACGTTTCCGCCGGCGATCAGCCGGTTGGATGCGTCGCCGGACGCCGACACGCCATCGTAGTCTCCGCCTTGTCGCATGAGCGTAACCATCTCGTCGGACGTGTCCGCGTACTTCACCTCGACCTTGCAACCCGACTCGTCCTCGAACGGCGTCACCCAGTCATACGAGCTGTAGTTCGTGCCGTCCTCCGTGTAGCCGTTCCACGCGATCAGGTTCAACGCACCCTCGGTCTCCCCGATCTCGCTGACCACGTCGACCGTCGGCGCTGCGCTGCCGCCTCCGGTCGAGCCCGTGCCGGGCTCGTCGTCGCCGCAGCCCGCAGCCACGAGCGCGAGCACCGCGAGCGCGCTCAGCCATCTGCTGATCCACCTCATACCTTCCCCTCCTCCGGATCGGATCTCTTCCCGCCGGTGGCCGAATCGACCGGACGGTTGTTCGCGCGGCTCCACACCAGCCGGACCCGCTTGCCTCTGACCTGCAACGCCTCCATCGAGGACATAGCAAGGTTCTGCTGCATCACGACCAGCTCGCCGCCGTCGTCCAGGGCGACGATGTAGCGGGTCATGGCACCCAGGTATACGACGTCATGCACGCGTCCGGTTGCCGAGCATTGATCTGCACGTACCGTCGTGTCCACATCCACCATGGCGATCTTCTCGGGCCGAACCGTGATCGGCCGGTCCTCGCCGGCGATCGCGAGCGCAATGCGCCCCTCCAGGACGTTGGACACGCCGACGAACCCGGCCACGAACCCCGTCGCCGGCCGCTCGTACACCTCTGCCGGTGTTCCGACCTGTTCGACCCGACCGGCGTTGAAGACGGCCATCCGGTCGCTCATGGTGAGCGCCTCCTCCTGGTCGTGCGTCACGTAGATGAACGTCAGCCCCACCGTCTGCTGGATCTCCTTCAGCTCGATCTGCATCGCCTGCCGGAGCTTGAGATCGAGCGCCCCCAACGGCTCGTCCAGGAGCAGCACCTTGGGCCGATTCACGAGCGCGCGGGCCAGCGCGACGCGTTGGCGCTGGCCGCCCGACAGCTGTCCGGGCTTCCGCCCCCCGAACTCGTCGAGGCGCACCATGTCGAGCGCCTCATGAGCGCGCCGACGTCGCTCGTCCCGCGAGACCTTCCTCACCCGGAGCCCGTACTCGACGTTCTGCTCCACCGTCATGTGCGGGAACAGGGCGTAGTCCTGGAAGACGGTGTTGACGTCCCGGTCGTACGGGGCGAGGCCCGAGACGTCGCGGCCCTCGAGCAGGATCCGTCCCTCAGTAGGTCGCTCGAAACCCGCGATCATCCGCAGGCACGTGGTCTTGCCGGAACCGGACGGTCCCAGCATGGAGAAGAACTCGCCCCGACGGACGTCCAGGTCGATGCCGTCCACCGCCGAGAAGTCGCCGAACCGCTTCACCACGCCGTCCATCCGGACGGCCACACCGTCGGACTCCGGAGCACGCATACCGATGGTCTCGCTCGCGGCCTCGGCCACGCCACCCCCCCGCCGGGCCGGGCCCGGGTTGCTGGACCCGCCCATCTTGACCGCAGACGAGGGTCGCGGCAAGGAAGCGTCGAACGCGCGCTACGCCCTGGAGGGGACCCTTCCCGTCGGCAGTCCCGCGCACAGATCACCGACCACGCGGGGGCCCTCGTCAACGAGGGCGGTGTAGATCTGCACGGTGGCCGCGCCGGCCTCGAGGCACGCCCGCACGTCCTGAGCGGTGGCGACCCCGCCGGACGCGTGGATCGGCAGGCCCGTCGCGGCACGCACGTCCGCCACCATCCCAGGCGTCGACGCGGACAGGTCGCGTCCGGATAGGCCGCCCATGCCCACGGCGAGGCGAGGCTCCTCGTGCGGCCTCGTGTTCGCGCACGTGATGCCGGCGGCGCCGTGCTCGGCGGCGATCCGGGCGAGGGCGAGCACCACCTCGCGCTCGACCCCGCCGGCGAAGGGCGGGAGCTTCACGAACACCGGCAGGGCGATCCTCGCCGACAGGGAGTCCAGCAGGTCCGCGAGGTGCGCCTCGTTGTCCCGGTCGCGTCCCCAGGCCACGTTGGGACAGCCGGCGTTCAATTCGACGGCGTCGGCGTGCGGGGCGAGCAGCTGCGCCGTGGCCGTCGCATCAGTCACGGCCTCGTCCGCGATGCTCACGAACCGAGGGGCGGTCCTGGGGATCCGAGCGAGGTTCCGCGCCGCTGCCTCGGCGCCCGGGTTCGGCAGCCCCATCGCGTTCACCATGGATCGACGCTGCGGATACCGGACGATCCGCGGCTTGGGGTTGCCGCGCCGTGGCGCGCGCGTGATCGTGCCGCCAACCACGTACCCGAACCCGAGGCGGCCGAGCGCGTCCAGATGCGCACAGCGCTTGTCGAAGCCGGCCGCGAGGCCGATCGGGGTGCGCAACGGGATCCCCGCGACCGTCAGGCCCAGGGACGGATCGTCGGGCACGCCGCCCATGTGGCGCCAGGCGAGCGGCAACCCGAGCAGCGCGTTCGCAACGCGATGGGCGGCCTCCGGTGGGAGGGCGAGGAGCGCGGAGCGGCCGACCGCCTGGTACCAGCCCATCGAGCCCCTATGCTAGCGGACCGTGGACGACGACCTGGTCCGGCGGCTCGTCGAGGTCTCCGAGCTGCGCGGCGAGTTCGTGCTTTCGAGCGGACGTCGCTCGTCGGTGTACTTCGACAAGTTCGCGTTCCTCACCCGGCCCGACCTCCTGCGCGACCTGGCGTCCGAGGTCGCAAAGCTCCTGCCTCCCGGGACCGACCACCTCGCCGCCCCCGAGGGCGCCGCCACCCTGCTGGTCGCCGCGGTGGCGCTGGAGACGGATCTGCCGGTCGCCGTCGTGCGCAAGGAGGCGAAGGCGTACGGGACCCGCTCGCAGGTGGAGGGGCACGCACCCGCGGGCGCGGTCGCGGTCCTGATCGAGGACGTGAGCACCACCGGTCATCAGGTCCGGCGCGCGGCGGAGGTGCTGCAGGGATCGGGCGTGACGATCGCGCGCATCGTCCTCGCGATCGATCGGGGCGGCGCCGAACACCTGCGCCGGGCAGGCTACGACGTCGAGGCCGTCGCGGTCCTGCGGCCCTCAGGCTAGGCGTCGGCGTCCACGCCCAAGCGGCGCACGGCGAGCGCCGCGGCGATCTGCATCGCGCCGTAGACCACGAGCCACGCTCCGAGCACCACCGCCAGCGCCAACACGGAGTCGATCGGGTACGTCAGCACCACGACTCCCGCGACACATCCCAGGATCCCCATCAGGATCGTCAGTCCGGGATGCCGGGTCGCCCCGGCGATGCCGGCGAAGAACTCCGCGACGCCCTGGATCACCCACATGATGCCGATGATCAGGCTGAGGGCGGCGATCGTCTGGAAGACGTCCTTCAGACACAGGATGCCGACGACCACCGACCCGAGGCCCACCAGGACGTCCCAGGCCCGGTGGCCCTCCTGCTCCACAGTGAACACCGCGATCAGTCGGACGATCCCGGACACCAGCAACTGGATACCGATCAGGATCGCCACGACGACGATCGTGCGCCCGGGCCACAGGATCGCCCCCAGCCCGACCGCGACCGTCACGGTCCCGAACAGCAGGATCAGCGCCCACGATCGGCTCAGGTTCGCGAGCAGGTCCTTGGGCTCGGCCGACACGGGACCTCAGGTGCGGACGCAGCGCCAGATCTGCAGTCGCCAGAGCCAGCGGCTACCGCGCTTGTGCAGACTGAGCAGGCCCTCCTTCATCATCCGCGCCACCGCGACGGACTTGCCGACGATGTCGGGGAGCGGGAACTCCCGGGACATCACCGGCTCCATGTTGTCGCCGAACAGCCGTCGAGCGGCCTCGATGATGCGCCGCTCGTCCTGGATCGTGCCGGTGGGCAGATACAGGCGCCCGCCCGGCACCAGCGTGTCGCCGATCTGCTCGATCATCTCCAGGGGCAGCTCGACGCCGGTGGGACCACCTGCGCGACCGTCCGGGAACCACCCGGTGACCTGAGCGATCTCGTCCGGGATGCCCGAGACGTCGCCGATCAGGACGTCCGCACGGACGTTGCGCACCGGCTCCAACAGGCTTCCCGCCCGGAACTCCACCCGATCCGACAGGCCGAGCCGGTCCGCGTTGGTGCCCGCCGCGGCCACGGCCTCCGAGGAGATGTCACAGCCGATGACGCGCTCCGCACCCAGGCGCGCAGCGACGAACGACAGCACACCGCTGCCGCACCCGACGTCGACGACCGTGTCGCCGGGCCCGATCTCCAGCGCGTCGGCCAGGGTGCGGCTGGTGTGGGTCGGGCTGAAGACCCCTGGGTTCAGCAGGACGGTGAACGGGCCGGTCCGGCCCTGCCACTCCATCTCGGTCGAACCCTGGCTCATGCGATCCCCATCGTCGTCTCGCGGCGGCGATCCCGTCAACTCGGGTCCGACATCGCCGCAGGTGAGAAGGCTACACGGTGGGAGGCTCGAACACCGCGTCCGGCCCCGGCACGAGGGATCCCTCCTCCACGCCGGCCGCGTCGGCCAGCAGCCGGTCCCGCAGCGCGAGCGTCGCGATCCCGCGATGGCCGTCCGCGTAGCGGCCCACGCGCCCGGCGGCGCGGCGCAGCAGCGTCATGGCGCCGTGGGCGTTCCCGCGCAGGAGATGGACGTACCCGGCTCCCATCTGCGAGAGGCCCTTGAACAACTCCTCGTCGCCGGTGCCCCTGGCCTGCTTCCAGGCTGTCTCCCAGGCCTCGTGCGCCGGGAACCACCTGCCGGCCGCGACGGCCTCGCGGCCGAGCCGGTCGTTCTCCTCGAGGGACAGGGCGTCGTAGTCCTCGAGCTCGAGCTCCGGTCGTGCGTCCCAGGGGAGCGGCCGGCCCAGCCCGTCGCGCGGGCGCTCGGGCTTGTTGCGACTCGGGGTCGGCACCCCGGTCTTGCCGGTGGCCTCCTTCGGCATGGCAGCCATGCTACCGGGCGCCGTGGGCCGGGCGTTGCGCGCCGCCTCCTCAGGAGCCCGGGTCGTCGCGCTCGTCGTCCCGTGGACGCATCTTCGCCTGCAGGCGCTCCACCAACCTGCGGCGGTTCTCGGCCCGGACCTGTGCTCCGGCCTTGGCCTCGAGGTCGGCCCGCAGCTCGGCCTCCACGTGGGCCTTCGCAAGCTGATCCCCGCGCCGTCCACGGTCACGGAGCCACGTCTCGACGATCACCACCTTGACCGTCGCCGCGACGGGCAGCGCCAGCAGCGCGCCCGCGAACCCGAACAGGCTTCCTCCGATCAGCGTGCTGACGATCACCGCCGCCGGGGAGAGGTTCACCGCGTTCTGCATCACCTTCGGCACCAACACGTAGTTCTCGAACTGCTGATACGCGATGAAGTAGATCAGCGTCAGCAGCCCGCGCGCCGGCGACACGAAGAACCCCACGATGATCGCCGGAACGGCGCCGAGGTAGGAGCCCACCGCCGGGATGAGGTCCGCGAGCCCGGCCCACATGGCGAGCGGCACCGCGAACGGGACGCCCAGCAGGAGCAGCGCGGCCAACGCGAGGATCCCGCAGACGATCGAGGTCACGACGTTGCCGTAGACGTAGCCGCCGATCTTCTCGATGGACTGGTCGATCACCCGGGCGCCGTGGTCACGGCGCGCCACCGGCATCGCGAGCGTCGCCGTCCTGCGCATGGAGGGCAGCGACAGCATGAAGTAGATCATCAGGATCGCGACCGTCACCAGGTTGAACAACGCGCTGCCCACCCGCCCGGCGACGCCCAGGATCGTGCCGAACGAGTTGCGGATCCGCTCGGGCAGCGTCGAGATGAAGTTCTGCACCGTGATGGTGACGTCGTGTTCGCGGAAGTAATCCCCGATCCAGTCGTCGCGCGTGGAGAGCTCTCGGGCGTACCTCGGCACGTCGTCCGCGAGACCGGTGACCTGATGCACCAGCGGAGGCACCACCAGGAGACCGAACAGGAAGATGAAGACCACGAACGCCAGGAAGATCATGGCGACGGCCACGCCCCGGCGCATCCCGGACGCGACCAGCCGGCGGACCGCCGGGTCGAGCCCGACGGCCAGAACCAACGAGATCAGCACGAGGATCAGGATGTTGAGAACGGCGCGGGCCAGGCCCAGGACGTACATGGTGAGCGCCACCGTGACGGTCACCCGAATCCAGTACGACATGGTGGGCCAGCGCGCATGCCACGCGTCGGGCTCGAGCTCGTCGCCCAGCTCCTCGGTTCCCCGGTCGTCCGTCACGCGGCGAGTGTGTGCGCTGAGGGCCGGCGTTTCCAGCACCCTGACTCCGGGTTCGGCTGCCCCCCGCCCCCACGGCTAAGCTCCCGCGACGTGGTGACGGCATTCGATGCGATCGTCGTGGGCGGCGGCGCCATGGGCACCGCTGCGGCCCGCTCCCTCGCGGCTCGCGGTCGCGACACCCTCCTCCTCGAGCGGTTCTCGTTCGGGCACGCGAACGGGAGCTCAGGCGGGCCGACGCGGATCTTCCGGCTCACCTACCACGACCCGGAGTACGTCCGGATGGCGCGGCTCGCCCTGGCGTCGTGGACGGATCTCGAGGAGTCGGCCGGCGAACCGCTGATGATCAACACCGCAGGACTCGACGTGGGGCAGGGAGGGCGATCCTCGGCGGAGGCGCTGCGGGCCGCCGGCGAGCGGCTCGAGTACCTGGCTCCGGAGGCCGTCCTCGAGCGCTGGCCCGCGCTGCGCTTCCCGCACGACGCCGAGATCTTCGTGCAGGAGGACGGGGGCGTCTGCCGCTCCGAGCGGACCGTCCTGGCCCAGGCGCGGCTGGCCGCCGAGCTCGGCGCCACGGTCCGGGAGGAGACCGTCGTCGATCGGGTCGCGTCCGTGGGAGGCGGCGTCGAGGTCGTCACCCACGAGGGCGAGGTCGCACGCTCCCCGGTGGCGGTGGTCACGGCCGGGCCGTGGGCCCGAGGGCTTCTGCGCGGTGCCGGCATCGACCTCCCGCTCGTCCCCAGCTTCGAACAGGTCACATACTTCGAGCTCGACGATCCCTCTCCCCTGCCCACCGTCATCGATTGGGACCAGGACCCCGTGCACACGCCGTACTGGGTCCCGGATCCGGCCGAGCCCGGCCACTTCAAGGTCGCGCTGCACATGTCCGGACCCTCCGTGGATCCGGATGCCCGGAGCTTCGAGCCCGACGCCGTCCGCGTGGAGGCCGTGGAACGCTACGCCGCCGGCCACGCGGCGGGACAGCGGCCGACCGGGCGCACGGACACGTGCCTCTACACCAACACGCCGGACGAGGACTTCGTGATCGACCGCGTCGGGCCGATCGTGATCGGCTCTCCGTGCAGCGGACACGGCTTCAAGTTCGTGCCCTTCGTCGGGGAGCAGCTGGCCCGGCTGGCCGTGGGCGAGCCGCCCCAGGTCGATCTCGCCCGGTTCGCCGCATCGCGTCCCGCGCTGCGGGGCTAGTTCAGACCACGAGCGTCCTGCTTCAAGGCCAGATCCACCGCCGCCGCCGCGGCGAGGATCAGCCGCCGAAGGTCCGGCGTGGCGGGCCCGCTCACCTCGAGCAGGTAATCGTCGGCGGTGGTGAACAGGGTCTTGGCGAGGCCCTCCCACGTCTTCGTGATCCGCGCCACCTCGGCGCCACCCCCGTCCCGGATGCTGAAGTTCCAGGCTCGCCAGTTCTCCGCGTTGATCGTTCCGACCTCGGCCCCACTCGCATCCTGGAGCCCGAAGCGGATCTTGCCGATCATGTTCTGCTGCACGATCCGGCCGGTCTCGGCACCGGCCCCGTCCTTCACCACCACCGTCGACCTCATGATCTTTCGAGGACGCGTGACCTCCAGGACCCGCGCACCCGTGTCGTCCATCACCGCGAGCGTGTGGGTCATGAACTGGTCCAGCGACGAGACGAACCGCGCGAGCTTCTTGGCCGTCGACTGTCCCTCTTGGCGGACCACGCCCACGTGGGCGCCCTCGGGGTCGCGGATGGCGAACTCGGCGTTCATCTCGATCAGCTTGGCCTTCTGGTTGAAGATCAGCCGGTCCGTACGCAGCAGGTCGGTCATGGTCCCTCCTCGCGGTCTCATTCCTCGTCGAACGCGCCACGGGTCGCGGCGACCTCCTCCAACGCCTCTCGAAGCGTCTCGTACCGCCGGTCTCCCAGCAGCCGCCTGGTCTGCGACTCCAGGACCTGTGCTGCCCGGCGGGACTCCGCCGCGCAGCGGCGGCCGTGGGCCGTGAGGCGCACCACCTTGGCCCGACCGTCCTCGGGGTCGGGAACCCGCCGGACGTAGCCCCGTCCCTCGAGATCGTCGACGACCAGCATCATCCCCTGCTTCGTCATCCGAGCCCGCCTGGCGAGCTCGGTGAGGCGGGTGCCGGACCGGCGGTCGATGTGCAGGAACACGGCGGCATGGCCCGCCCGGATATCCGGATATCCGCGCTCCGCCAGCAGCGCCACCAGCTCCGTTGCCAGCGCGCGATGGCTCTCGAGCAGCAGCCGTCCCAGGTCGGTTCCCACCATGCGCCCATGGTGCGGGCCGCCGGGCCGATGGTCAATCAGCCTGACGGTTCCTCCACCGTGGATGGGGCCCGGATCCTGGGCAGCGCGACGCTGGAGCTCGAAGGATGGATCGAGGAGGGCCAGGACGGTCCGCTCGCGCCGGCGCGGCCGCAGCCGGATCACCCTCAACACCACGCGGCGGATGCGCGCCGCCCGGGCCATGTATCCCGCGTTGGGCTACGAGCGGGGCCCGGACCGGACCTTCGACGACGGGTTCGTCCTGCCGTCCTGCTCGAAGCGCCTATGATCGACGGCGCCCCGAGCGCCTACGGCGCGGAGTCGGATGACGGAACGACCGCTCCGGAGGCCAGCAGCACCCCGTCCGCCAGCTCCGCCTGCACCTGACCGTCGCGGAACTGCTGTCGGTACAGCCGGGCGTAGACGCCCC
>Ga0126309_10000742_pt1 | contig 10915 bp, 9 predicted proteins | sample Plot56_FD_92541 | JGI IMG/M metagenome (GOLD analysis project Ga0126309, IMG submission 92541) | Serpentine soil microbial communities from UC McLaughlin Reserve, CA, USA - Plot56 | ecosystem: Environmental > Terrestrial > Soil > Grasslands | place: USA: UC McLaughlin Reserve, Lake County...
CGTCGAGAGCTTCGACGCCGAGAAGGTGTTGCAGGCCGTAGACCAGGAACGGTGTACGGCGCTCCTCGGGGTCCCTACCATGTTCATTGCAGAACTCGAGCACCCGGACTTCGAGCAATACGACACCAGTTCATTGCGCACCGGCATAATGGCCGGCTCCCCCTGTCCTATGGAGGTCATGAAGAAGGTCGTCGACGTGATGGGCGCCTCGGAGATCACCATCGCATACGGCCAGACAGAGTCGAGCCCCGTCATTACCCAGACCCGCACCGACGATCCCCTGGAGTTGCGAGTATCCAGCGTAGGACGCAAACTCCCCGACGTCGAGGTCCGCATCGTCAGCGTCGAGACGGACCAGGACGCCGGCCCGGAAGAGCAGGGCGAGTTGTGGACCCGCGGCTACCACGTCATGCGCGGCTACTACAACATGGAGGAAAAGACCAGCGAGGTCATAGACGACCAGGGATGGCTCCACACGGGTGACCTCGCGGTCATGGACGAAGATGGGTACGTCAGGATCACGGGCCGGGCGAAGGACATGATCATCCGCGGCGGCGAGAACGTCTACCCGCGCGAGATCGAGGAGTTCCTCTACACCCACCCCGAAATCTCCGACGTCCAGGTCTACGGCGTCCCCGACGAAAAATACGGCGAGAAGGTCGCCGCGGCCGTCAAACTCCGACAGGGTTCCGAGCTCACGGCCGAAGACGTACAGAACTACTGCCGCGAGAATATCGCCTACTACAAAGTCCCCGAGTACGTCGACTTCGTCGATGACTACCCGATGACGGCGAGCGGCAAGATTCAGAAGTACAAACTCCGCGAGACAGCCGTCGAACGCTACAACCTGAAAGGCACCACAGTAGAGTCAGCTTGAAGGCAGTTCTACCTGGAGTTCCGTTCTACTGCGATCCTGATGCCTGAGACCTGTGGCGTGACAAGCGGAAGGCCCCGGGCCTTCCGCTTGCACCTAGCTTGTTACCTGGCTGCTCTACCGCCTACGACGGCCCGGTAGATCGCGAGGAGTATGATCGCGCCGATGGTGGCGATTATGATGGTCCAGATCGTGCTCCCTCCGCCGATACCGATGAGGCCGGCCAGAAAGCCACCAACGATTGCCCCTGCTATCCCGAGTATGATCGTGATGAATATGCCGCCGGGATCGTCGCCGGGCATGATCAGCTTGGCTAGCGCGCCTGCGATCAGACCGATTATGATCCAGCCGATAATCGCTACTATACCCACGGGTTTGCTACCTCCTTCACGGTCGGTCTTATATGCCTAAGTGTATTCCCTAATACGCTAGTGGGAAACATAAGTTTCCGAAAGCACGGCAAATCTCCATGATCCGTACCCCCGTGTGCCAGATGTTCTGCTGCTATCATGCCCTCTATCCGAGGGATCAGGAGGATTTCCATGAACTTCGACCCGACCGACGAGCAGCGCCAGTGGCGAGATCTGGCGCGCGATTTCGCCCAGGGTGAGATCCGCCCCCGCGCCGCCGACCTCGACCGGCAGCAGAAGTTCCCCTACGACATAGTCGCAGATATGGCCCATCTCGGCCTGATGGGCCTTACGCTTCCCGAAGAGTACGGCGGCTCGGGTGGGGACTTCGTCGCCTACAACCTGGCGCTGGAGGAGATCTCCCGCGCCGACACCTCGGTCGGGATAACCATGGAGGCCCACATCTCCCTGGGCTGCTCTCCCATCGCCGCCTACGGCACTCAGGAACAGAAGGAGAAGTTCCTCTCCAGGTGCGCCACAGGCGAGAACCTCTGGGCTTTCGGCCTTACGGAGGAGGAGGCCGGCACGGACGCCGGAGGGACGCGGACTACGGCGGAGCTCGAAGGTGGCGAGTGGGTCATCAACGGGTCGAAGAAGTGGATCACCAACTCCGGCACCGACATCACCGGCGGCGTCACGGTCATAGCTAGGACAGGCACCCGCGGGAACGGAAGGCCTGAACTCACCGCCATCATCATCCCCCAGGATGCGCCAGGCTACACCCGGGGCCCGGCCTACGAGAAGCTCGGCTGGCGGGCCTCGGACCAGCATCCGCTCTACTTCGAGGACTGTCGCGTCGCCGAAGAGAACCTGCTCGGCGAACGCGGTAAAGGTTTCCACCAGTTCCTCGCCACGCTCGATGCAGGCAGGGTCGCGGTCGCCGCCCTCTCCGTGGGACTTGCGCAGGCGTGCTTCGATGAGGCGCTGGCGCGGGCACAGGAGAGGGAGCAGTTCGGGCGTCCCATCTCCGAGTTCCAGGCCATACAGTTCAAGCTCTCGGACATGGCGATGGAGATCGAACTGGCTCGCAACATGGTGCTCAAGGCCGCGTGGATGAGGGATCAGGGTCGGCCCTTCGGGCGGGAGGCCAGCATGGCCAAGGTCTTCGCCTCCGAGACAGCCAAGCGGGCCGCGGACCAGGCGGTACAGATATGGGGCGGCGAGGGCTTTATGGAGCCGAGCGCCGTGGCCCGCTACTGGCGGCAGGTCAAGATCAACGAGATAGGGGAGGGGACCAGCGAGATAAATCGCCAGATCATCGCCCGCTCCTTGCTGCGGGAGAGCGCCGAAGAGGCGAAGGAGCGTATGGTGGCGCAGTAGGATGCCGCCCCACGCCCTGAACCTCTTCGACCTTGCGGACAACGACCTCTCCCGCCAGTATGCACACCGTTCCGTCGCCGCGTTCGTCGCTACTTGGCCTCGGGTTCGCGAAGTCGAACAAGCTCGAGGAGCGGGCCTTCGAGCCGGGCCGCGAGGTCTGGCTCGCCTTGACGAAGCTCGGCAAGGAAGGCTCGCGTGGCGACGTCGATCGCACCGAGCAGCGACTCTGGAGAAAGGGAGGCGACAAGCGCATCCTCGACCAGCATCAGCTCCTCGACCGGCAGGTCATCCACATAATCGAAGAAGTCAGCGTAGAAGCCGCGACGCTCCTGGGCGAGCTTTAGAGTCCGGTTTCGGATACGCTCCATATACCACAGTGCTTGCCAGGGACGGCCGCGTCGCACGGCGGCACAGGCGTGCAGAACGTCGTGGCATGCAAAGCCTGCTTCGCCCGCCCGATCCGATGTGTGAAGTTCACCCTGGGCCGGCGCGTTAGCAACCTCCGTAATGCGGCCGGAGCGGTCGAACACCACGCGCGCCGGACCCCAGATGGAGAACCGCTCGGCCTGATCGAAAGCCAGATCTAGCTCGAGCAGATTCTCGAGCAGGAAACCGCGCACGAGCGTATCTCCGAAAGCGGTCTCGAAGTGGTGTACGACGGGAAGCAGTTCGTACAGATTTCTTACCCAGTCGGCCGTAACCGCCGGCAATTCTTCATCGTCGCCGACGACGACTACGATGTCGATGTCGGACCAGCGGTCACCTCGGTCTGCAAGCGAGCCTACGACGACGACACCATCGATGCGGCCGTCATTGCCCAGCAGGCAGGATATTTGCTCAGCGATCTTTTCTCGCTCTTCGGGCGTAAACAGCGACATTCGCTACCATTTTATTCGACCCGCGCATGCCTCGTTGCAGCGTCGCCTTTCGACGCGTACTGTGGCGCAGAAGAAGAGCGGTAGCTAACATGCCCTCAGTAACCAGGCGAACGGGGAAGCATGAGCAAGCTTGGAACCCTCATAGATACGAAGAACGAGGCCTTCGCAGAGAGCGTCGAACACTTCGAGATACTCGTGGACGAGCTACGCGAGCGTTCGGCCGAGGCTAGGCGAGGTGGAGGGGAGAAGGCGCAGAGGAGACATAGAGAGCGCGGCAAGCTGCCCGTGCGCGAGAGGATCGAACGCCTCCTCGACCCTGGCACGGCCTTTCTCGAGCTCTCGCCCCTGGCGGCCTTCGGCATGTACGACGGACGTGTTCCCGCAGCAGGAATAGTCACAGGGGTCGGGCGCGTCTCGGGGCGCGAGGTGATGGTCGTTGCCAACGACGCGACAGTAAAGGGCGGCACCTATTACCCGATGACCGTCAAGAAGCACCTGCGGGCGCAGGAGATAGCCGAGGAGAACTACCTGCCGTGCATCTATCTCGTCGACTCAGGGGGTGCTTTCTTGCCTTTGCAGGACGAGGTCTTCCCCGATCGCGAGCACTTCGGGCGCATCTTCTACAACCAGGCCCAGATGAGCGCGAAGGGCATACCCCAGGTCGCCGCGGTGATGGGCAGTTGTACGGCCGGAGGAGCGTACGTCCCCGCGATGAGCGACGAGGTCGTCATCGTAAAGGGAACGGGCACGATCTTCCTCGGCGGCCCTCCCCTCGTCAAGGCGGCCACGGGCGAAGAAGTAACCGCGGAAGAGCTCGGCGGCGCCGACGTCCACATCCGCCGTTCGGGCGTCGCCGACCACTTCGCCGAGAACGACGAACACGCCCTCGCCATAGTCCGCTCCATCATAGAGAACCTGAACGGGGAGAAAGACCTACCTTGGACCGTCGAGAAGCCAGAGGAACCGCTCTACGACCCGGGAGAGCTCTACGGCATCGTTCCGAGTGACTACAGGCAAGGCTACGACGCGAGGGAGGTCATAGCCAGGACGGTGGACGGCAGCCGCCTGCACGAGTTCAAGCCGCTCTACGGCGAGACCCTCGTGTGCGGCTTCGCCAGGATCATGGGCCACCCCGTTGGCATCCTGGCCAACAACGGCATCCTTTTCTCCGAGAGCGCGCTCAAGGGCGCCCATTTTATAGAGCTGTGCTGCTCGCGGGGCATCCCTCTCGTCTTCTTGCAGAACATCACGGGCTTCATGGTCGGCAAAGAGTATGAGGCCGGAGGTATCGCCAAAGACGGGGCCAAGATGGTCATGGCGGTCTCCAACGCCAGCGTGCCCAAGTTCACCGTGATCGTCGGTGGCTCGTTCGGGGCGGGCAACTACGGGATGTGCGGCAGGGCCTACTCGCCGCGCTTCCTGTGGATGTGGCCCAACGCCCGAATCAGCGTAATGGGCGGCCAGCAGGCGGCTAACGTCCTTCTCACCGTGCAGGAGGAAAACCTGCGGCGCGAGGACAAAGAGATGACCGACGAAGAGCGCGAAGATTTCAAAGCCCCGATCCTCGAAAAGTACGAGGAAGAAGGCAACCCTTACCACTCGACCGCAAGGCTCTGGGACGACGGCGTGATAGACCCTGTGGATACAAGAATGGTACTGGCTCTGGGGCTTTCGGCCTCCGCGAACGCTCCGCTAAGAGAGACGACCTTCGGCGTCTTCCGAATGTAGGTATCAGGCAACAGGAAGGGGTTAGCGTGATAAACGTCCGAGCAAACATCTACCCTGGTCGCACCGGGATCCTCTCGACGCCGTTACGGTATTCCCTGACGGCTGAGGCCTGATACCTGATGCCTTACCAACACTTGCGCAGGACGGATGAGGGACCGGTCACCGCCGTCACCCTCGTGCGTCCTGACTCGCACAACGCGCTGAACGCGGCCCTCATAGAGGAGTTGACGCACTGCTTCGAGGAGGTCTCCGACGACGAAACGGTGCGGGCCGTGGTACTCGCTGGTGAGGGACGCTCGTTCTGCGCCGGTGCTGACATAGGCTACATGCGGGAGACGACCACATTCTCCTACGAGGAGAACCTGGAGGACGCAAGACGGCTGGCCATGATGTTCTGGACCATAGATGAGTGTCCGAAGCCTGTCGTGGCAAAGGTTCAGGGTGCGGCGATGGGTGGCGGGGCAGGTCTCGTCGCGGTCGCTGACGTAGCCGTGGCGGATTCGGAGGCACGCTTCGCTTTCTCCGAGGTAAGGCTCGGCATCGCGCCGGCCACGATCGCGCCGTTCGTCGTGCGTAAGATCGGGGCCTCGCACGCCAGGTCGTTGTTCGCGACGGGAGAACGGTTCGACGCCGAACGGGCGCGCGAGATCGGACTCGCTCACGAGGTTGTTTCCCGGGATGGACTCGACGCGGCCGTCGATGAGAAGGTCGGGGAGCTTCTGCAAGGAGGTCCGGTCGCGCAGGCGACCATGAAGGCGTTGCTGCGCCGGCTCGAGACGACGGAGCCGATGGAGGCGCCCGGCCTGACGGCGCGTGTGATCTCCGAGCTGCGCACCGGCGAGGAGGGCCAGGAGGGACTGGCGGCCTTCGTCGAGAAACGCGAGCCGCGCTGGAGAACGGAGCGGTGAGCTTCGAGAGCCTCCTCGTCGCCAACCGCGGCGAGATAGGGGTACGCATCATCCGTACTTGCCGCGAACTCGGAATAAAGAGCATCGCTGTCTACTCGGAGGCGGACGAGCGCGCCATGCACCGCCGCCTCGCCGACGAAGCGTACCTTCTCGGCCCGGCCCCAGCCCCGGAGAGCTATCTGAACGTCGAACGCCTTGTGGAGGCGATCGAGATTTCTGGTGCGGAAGCCGTGCATCCAGGGTATGGCTTCCTCTCGGAGAGTGCGGAGTTCGCCAGGGCCGTCCAGACGGCCGGTGCAACCTGGGTCGGGCCCCCGCCCGAGGCGATGGAGACGGTCGGTTTCAAGGTGCGGGCCAAAGAGCTGGCGCGCAGGGCCGATGTGCCGACGATCCCCGGCTACGACGGTGAAGTCGAGAGCGAGGAGTGGCTCGCTGAAGAGGCCGATCGCATCGGCTATCCGGTCCTGGTGAAGGCGAGCGCAGGGGGCGGGGGACGCGGGATGCGGGCCGTGACGCGCCAGAGAGACTTCGTCGAGGCGGTTAGGGGGGCGCGCAGGGAGGCCGAGGCGGCCTTCGGGGACGGGTCGGTGTTCCTCGAGAAGCTGGTGGAGGACCCGCGCCACGTGGAGGTGCAGGTGGTCGGGGACTCGCATGGCAACGTCCTGCACCTCTTCGAGCGGGAGTGTTCGATCCAACGCAGGCACCAGAAGGTCGTTGAGGAAGCCCCATCCCCGGCGCTCGACCCGGCACTCCGCGACTCCATCTGCAGCGCCGCCGTCCGCTTCGCCCGCGAGGCCGGCTACGAGAACGCAGGCACGGTGGAGTTCCTCCTCGCCGGTGACCAGTTCTACTTCCTAGAGATGAACGCGCGGTTGCAAGTCGAACACCCCGTGACGGAGCTCGTTACCGGCCTCGACCTCGTCCACCTCCAGCTCGCCGTCGCGGCGGGGGAGCCTCTCCCGCTCACCCAGGACAGAGTGACCCTGCGGGGCAGCGCCATCGAGGCCCGCATCTATGCGGAAGACGAGCAGGGGATACCCTCGGGAGGGCTACTAGAGACCTTCTCACCGCCAGAAGGAGCCGGGGTCCGTAACGACGCCGGGTTCGAGGCCGGGGATGAGATCCCACTGAACTACGACGCCATGCTCGCGAAGTTGATCGTATCCGCCCCGGACCGCCCATCCGCCGTTCGCCGCCTCAGGCGATCTCTCAAGGACTACGAGATCCTTGGTTCCTCGACCAATCTCCCCCTCCTCAGGCGGATCGCAGCCCATCCCGCGTTCGCGGCGGGCGAGACAACGACCCGGTTCCTCGCAGAGAACAGCCTCACGGAGCCTCCGCCCACGCAGCCCGTCCCGCGCGAGGCCCTGCTCCTCGCCTCGGCGGCAGAACTCCACCGCATCCCGGCGTTTCCAGATCCGTTTGCGGCGGGCCCCTGGCGTCTACTCGGCGCGACCACCATCGACTACGAAAGCCACAGCGTCGAAGCAGAACGCGCTGGGCCAGGAAAGTTCAGGATCACCGCCGAAGGCGAAGAGTCCATCGTGGAGATTCTTTACTGCGGAGACGGCCACATCCGCGCCCTCATCGACGAGAAGCCGGTCGAGGCCGGGATCCTACTAGGTCCAGACGAGGTGCCCATCTCGCTACACGGTGAGATCTATACGCTCCGCAAGCCCGCACCTCCGGCCGTGGACGAGACCGGTCCAGGCGCCGACGCCGCCGCCAGCCTCACGGCCCCGATGCCCGGTACGGTCGTGAAGGTGCTCGTCGAAGAGGGCCAGGAGGTCGAGGAGGGACAACTACTCCTCGTCCTCGAGGCGATGAAGATGGAACAGCCCGTCTCAGCTCCCCACGCCGGGGTGGTCCACTCGCTCCCCTTCGGCGAGGGATCCCTCGTCCCAGGCGGCGTCGTGCTCGCCGAGGTGCAGAAGACTTAAAGTCGTGCTTCATCATCCGCTGTTTGAAGCTTTCGCCGCGCAGGATGTCGGGCTGCGCTGCTCAGCTCCAAAGCGAGCGTCTAGAGCAGGCCCCGCTCGAAGGCGAGCGAACCGTCGGCGCCGCCTGGGAGCCTCGTCCCGTCGTAGATCGAGGCGAGCTCCTCGCCCAACCGAGCGCACACCCGCAGTGTCTCTTCGCCGACGTTGCACAAGACGACGCCGCAGCCGAGCACGCCCGGATCGAAGCCGACCTCCGAGAGGTCGTTGGCGCGCAGTGATATCTCCCCAAACCAGAGCCGACGATGGTCCCCGGCCTCTTCTCGCATCGCGGCCCCGCATAAGTTCAGGGCGCCGAGCATTTCGTCCCTGTCGCGCCTGGAGTCGAAGCCGTACCACAGCATGCACTTGGTCCCCAGAGCCGCCGCGCGCCCCAAGAGATCCAGGCTCGTGGCACCGTCGTCTCCCGCCTTCAGCGGGCTGTAGGGGTCGGCGTGCAGGAATGTCGCTGCGGCTTCTTCTCTGGACAGGTTCTCGAGTTCTCGTCCCATGGCCGCTATCCCGTCTCCCTCGACCAACCGCAGGTGGTCCTCGGGCAGGCCGAGCTCGCGGGCGTCTTCGGAGATCGTGGAGAGGCTCCCCGCGTCGAGGTCGCAGAACACGAACTCCTGCCCACGGGCATACCCGTCGTCCGAGCCCAACAACGTCATGGCGATCAGGGGCGAGCCAGGGTAGGTCTTGGGGGCTCCGCCTTCGCCGTAGCGCATGAGGAGCCGCCGGTACGCGCTACCGTCGAGAACCGGAGAGCGCGCGGCTTCGGAAACGAAGTGCAGGACGCCGTAGCTCCTCTCCCGAGAGGGGGTCAGGGGGTAGTTCGAAGATCCGGCATGCGACTCGAGGTAGCGACGCGGGGCCTCGATCCCGAGCGCCTCCGCCAGGGGCAGGTGCTTCCATACGTCGCCGATCTGGGCGTAGTGGACGTTGGCCATAGATGCCGCATCCTCCGAGAACTTCCCGGACCGTCGCAGTTCCGCGCGTCTCCCTACCCGTCCTCGCGGCAAGGGTGCGTCGCAAGATCCACGTGCCAGTTTGCCCGTGCCCGGCGCTGGGCGCAACCCGGTGGGCGAAGACGTGCCTCGCAAAGCCGGCCTAGACGCCAGCGATAGTCCCGCTATGCGTCTCGAAGAGGGTGTCCCACTCGTTTGTGCTCCCCCGCGGGGTGCTCCTCCACGCAAGAGCAGCCAGGTTATCTCGGCGGGACCTTCTCGCTGACCAGGGCGCAGTCCTCGAGGCTCAAGCACTCGCACCGAAGCCCTTGCTCGAGGAGACTCTTCATGGCGAGGGTGCGCTCGATCAAGGTCTCGAGCTCGGGTAGTTTCTCGGCGGCGAGTTGCCGCCAGCGTTCCGAAGGAGGGGTTTCCGCCGAGAACCCGTGCAACAGCGTCCGGGTCTCCGCGATGGTGAACCCGGCCTGTTGCGCGACCCGCACCACAGCAAGCAGCTCGAGCACCTCAGGCCCGTAGCGCCGTCTCCCGTTCACCCGCTCCGGATTCTCCAGCAGCCCCGACTTCTCGTAGTATCGAATCGCCGAGGCGTTGATACCCGCCCGGCGCGCCACCTCGCCGATAGCCATGCCCTTCTCCACAAACCTCACGCTCCCCTCTTGACTTAAAGCAAGCTCTAACAAGTATAGTCGGGGTCGTCGCGAGAAGCCGCACAGAGGAGGGCCAAAGATTCATGGTCTCCCCCTCTCGCGGCTGAGAAAGGAGAAGAGCGTGCGACAGGAAGCGAAAAACCTCAAGGGCGAACCGGCCCTCGCCTGCGACTTCACGGCGATGGACGCTGGGCAAAGGGAGCGGTACCGGACGTTGCGGCGCCGCTTGGGCGAGGATTTCCAGGAGGCGCGGGAACTGCAAGACGGCTACGCCTTCAGGCACTCCTCGGAGGCTGATGTGCTGGTCGCGCTGGCCGAGTACGTCTCCCTAGAGCGCTTGTGCTGCCCGTTCTTCGACTTCGCCATCGAGGTCGGGCGGGGAGAGGTCTGGCTCAGGATGACGGGTCCTGAGGGCGCAAAGGGGATTCTGGAGGCCGCGATGGGCGGCCACTCTTGAGGCGGGCCACCACCTCGAAGGCCTCGCTGTCCGTCCCAGCGACAACCCCACGCCCTCTCGGTGTCCAGCTTGACCCTGTAGTAGGTATAGGACGCGGCGCGGTCTAGCCTACTACCGAGATATGCACGACGTGCGAGGCCCCGGTGGCGACCTCGAGAAGGCCGGCCCGAGGTCCCGAGAAGGCTCCTGTAGCGTCGCGGGATTGTTGAGCCCCATACCGGTATTGGAATTCTTGACACAAGCTTCGTCGACGCATAAGATTGTATACAAGAGGTTCTCCGTAGGTCACGAACGGGGGTCTTGTGGAACATGTTTTGCGGGACAGGGGCAAGGGGTCGCGGCCTTTCGGGGTATTGGAGCGGTTGCGGGCTTTGATCCTGACTGGCGAGTACGGTCCTGATGAGCGTTTGATCGAGGAGCAGCTCGCGGAGCGGCTCGGGGTGAGCAGGACGCCGGTACGTCAGGCTCTCACGATGCTCGAAGCCGAGGGACTCGTCGAGCTCGCGCCGAACCGCGGGGCCACGGTGTGCTCTTTCTCCTTCGAAGACGTTTGGGACATCTACGACCTGCGCGCCGTACTTGAAGGGCACGCCGCCAGGCGGGCGGCGGGACGTATTGACAGACGCGAGCTCGGGCGGTTGCGTGAACTGGCTGGGGAGATGGAGGGGCTGCCCGGCCGGTTCGATGATCACGAGGAGGAGATCCGGGCCCTCGTCGCGCTCAACCAGGAGTTCCATGGCACTATCGTC
>Ga0126309_10000743_pt1 | contig 10910 bp, 13 predicted proteins | sample Plot56_FD_92541 | JGI IMG/M metagenome (GOLD analysis project Ga0126309, IMG submission 92541) | Serpentine soil microbial communities from UC McLaughlin Reserve, CA, USA - Plot56 | ecosystem: Environmental > Terrestrial > Soil > Grasslands | place: USA: UC McLaughlin Reserve, Lake County...
CTCCTCGGCCGAGTTCGTCTGGTAGATCGGCACGACGGTCCCCCCCGCCGACAGCGCGGCGAAGTCGAAGTAGGTCCACTCCGGTCGCGTGTTGGCGAGGATCGCGACCTTGTCCCCCTTCTCGACACCCAGGTCGATCAGCCCCAGCGAGAGGTCGCGAACGTGGTCGCGCACCTCCTCGAAGGTGCGGTGGACCCAGGTGCCCCCCTCCTTGTAGGTGATCGCGTCCTTCGGGCCGTACTGATCGGCGGCCCGGGGCAGCAGGTCGGCGACCGTCTTCGACCCGGTGCCCTGCCCCGCGTCCTGCCGGACGGCGGCGGACGCTGTTGCTTGCTCCATCATCCTCCTCCATGACGACGCGCGTTCCTCGCGCGCCCAGGGAGGAGATTCTATGCGGGTGGCAGGGCCGCCGCGCCTTCCGGCCGGCGCCGGAGCGGAGGGCGCCGCCCCCCGATCAGGCCGGCGAGGCCTGGCCGGCGCTCTGCGTTTGGATCTGCTTCAGGGAGGACTCGAACAGCGTCTTGTCGATGCGGCCATTGAAGATCGGAACGCCCATCTGCACGCACTTGGAGATCACTTCCCGCCGCTTCATGTGCATCTCGTCGGCGAGCTCCGTCGGCGTCAGGTGAATGGCCACGAATGTCCTCCTCGATCGCTGTCTGGTCCCGCCGGAATGTTTACCGCTTGCGCCGGATGTGTCAAACAAAGTAGCCGTAAATTGCGAGGTTCACGGCTCGCTTGGCCGGTCAGATCGGGTTCGGGACGTCGATGAACTCGCGCGCGACCTCGAAGCGCTCGGCGACCAGCTCGCCGAGCCGGCGGACGCCGAACGTCTCGGTGGCGTAGTGGCCGGCGGCGAAGAAGTGCAGCCCGGCCTCGTGGGCGTCGCCGAGCGCGTGCTCCGCCGGCTCGCCGGTCAGGAAGGCGTCCAGGCCGAGGGCGCCGGCCTCGTCGAGAACGCTGGCGCCGGCTCCGGTCACGATCCCGACCCGGTCGATCCTCTCGGGACCGCCCTCGATCAGCAGCGGGTCTCGCCCGAGCAGCCGGGTCAAACGCTTCGACAGCTCCGCCGCCGTCGGTCGACTCGGGCAGGTCGCGACCAGCCCTATCGGCCTGCCCTTGACCTCGCCGAACGGGGCCCGGGGCTCCAGGTCGAGCGCCTCGCAGAGAAGGGCGTTGTTGCCGATCTCCGTATGGGCGTCCAGCGGCAGGTGGTACCCGGCCACCGACATGTCGGCGCAGAGGGCCGTCCTCAGGCGACGGGCCAGCTGCTCTGTCAACCCGCCGCCGGAGTCACCGAAGAAGAGGCCGTGGTGGGCGATCGCCAGCTCGGCACCGGCGGCGACCGCGCGCTCGAGGAACTCGAGGTTCGCGGTGACCCCGGTCGCGATCTTCGAGACCTCCGCCGCCCCGGGGACCTGGAGGCCGTTCGGGCCGTAGTCCTCGAATTCACCCGCCTCCAGCAGCTCGTCGCAGAAGCCGATGATGTCGTCGCGGCCGGCCACGCGCCCAATCTACGATGTGGGCGTGCAAGACGCAGACCCGACCGCCGGCTTGATCGCGGGCCGCGGCTCGTTCATCGAGTCGCTGATGGACACCGACCTCTATTCAATGGGCGCGTTCTTCTGCGACCAGCACCCGGACCTGGTGGATGAGGTCGTCGCGCGCAGCGAGGCGATCGAGGCACGGGGCCTCGAGCGGTATGCCGAGGGTGAGGCGATCAGCGTCGAGGAGGGCTTTCGCACTCTGCTGACGGGTCTCGCCGTCCGCTATTACAAGGCGGTCGCGGGCTAGTGGCCGCCACCCGGGGTGCAAGGACCGGTCCCCGCGGCCGGTGGGTCGTCCTCGCCCTGCTCCTGCTGGGCGCGATCGCCCTGTTCGCCGGCATCGTCGAGCTGTCGACCCAGGAGGGCGGCGACCCCAAGGTGGACGTCGGCGGCGTCAATGACGCGCAGCGGATCTTCGGCGGGCTGCGCCAGGACGGCGATCGGCTGGGGGAGCCGGGAGCGCCGGTGTCGATCCAGGTGTTCAACGACGTCCAGTGCGGCAACTGCTCGGACCAGTTCATGGAGACTGTGCCGGCGCTGGTGGACGAGCTGGTCAGGCCCGACCGGGCAAAGCTCCTCTACCGGCACTACGGGTTCGGATCGAATCCCGTCGAGCTGGGGTTCGTGGCCGCCGAGGCGGCAGCCGAGCAGGGCTATGGATGGCAGTACGCCTACCTGTTCTTCGCCAGCCAGGACGAGGCAGAGCGAGTGGGCGTCGGCCAGGACTTCCTCGAGTCGCTGGCGGCGTCGATCGGCGAGCTCGACGTCGAGCAGTGGACCAAGGACTTCGAGCAGGCTCGGGAGCCGGGATCGCCGATCTCGGAGAAGCTCCAGCGGCGCGACGAGTTGGCCCGCGACCTCGGCCTGCGGGCGGCGCCCTCGGTGATCGTCACCGGACCGGAGGGGACCGAGGTCCTGCAGGACTCACCGGGCCTGGAGGAGATCCTGGCCGCGGTCGACCAGGTCTCCTGACGAGAGCATGGCGGACCACTGGCATAATCGAGCGTCTCTCGGGGCGTGGCGCAGCCTGGTAGCGCGCACCGTTCGGGTCGGTGAGGTCCCCGGTTCAAATCCGGGCGCCCCGATAACACCGGTCAGGTCAGACGGCCCAGCCGCGCCAGGCGGTTTCCCCTGCGGGCCCTGCGGTCTCTACGCAAGCGCCGACCTGGCGGCGTCGCGGCTACCGAAGACCTCGAAGTGGCGGTCGAGCTGGGTCAGGGCGAACAGCCGGCTCACCGCTCCGGATCCCTCGGTGAGGGCGAACCTCACGTCGCTCTTGCCGCAGCGGCGCTCGAGCTGGAGAAGGGTCTTGATCCCGGTCGAGTCCATGAACTCGAGCGCCGAGAGGTCGAGGAGGACGGCCCGGGGACGCTCGGCGACGACCTGTGAGAAGGCAGCCTCCAGATCGCCCGCGGTGGCCAGGTCGAGCTCACCCTGGAGCGCGATCTCGCCCACCCCGTCGTCGACCCGCCGGGTGATCTCGAGCCGGGGGGGATTTTCGGCGTCTAAGCCCATTCTCGTCGAGCGGCGGAGCGGGGCGATGCTAACCGATGCCGTTCCCGCCGCCGACTCGCAGGACGAGGACGACGACGTCGTCCTGCGGCGCGCCCCGGGCATGCTCCGACCAGGCGGCGAGTACGCGGTCGATGACCTCCTGCGCCCCGCGGCCTCCGGAGGAGGCGAGCACCTCGTCCAGCCGCTCCTCCCCGAAGCGCCCGCCGGGTCCCGACGCCTCGACCAGGCCGTCGGTGAACAGGACGACCGCGTCGCCGGGCCCAAGGCGCAACGGCACGCTGTCGAAGCGGGCGTCCTCGACGACCCCGACCAGGGGACCCGTCCCGGGCAGGGCCTCGACGCCCCCGCCGGTCTTGAGGATCCGCGGCGGGGGGTGGCCGGCGACGCAGGCCAGGCCTCCGACTCCGTCGTCCGCGGGGGCCGACAGGCGAACAGCCGCGAGTGTGCAGAAGCTGTCCGGCCCCTCGGCCCGGACCGCGCGGTCCACGGCCGCGGTCGCGCCGGCGGGGTCGTCGCGCAGCGACGCCTTGAACGTGTGCCTGACGAGCGCCGTGAGCGCCGCCGCCTCGGCTCCCTTGCCGGAGACGTCGGCGACGAGCAGCGCCATCTCGGCGCCGGACTCGAAGGCGTCGTAGAGGTCGCCGCCGACCCGGTTCCCCGCCTCGCCGGATTGGTAGGAGGCGGCGAGGTCGACGCCGGGGATCCGCGGCAGCGCCCCGGGCAGAAGCGCCCGCTGGAGCGTCGTCGCGATCGAGCGCTCGCGCTCGTACAGTTGCGCGTTCTCGACCGCGTAGGCGGCTTGTTCGGCGATTTCCGTGGCAAGCTCCAGCTCGCCGCGGTTGAAGTCGGGGCGCCGCGTCGCCCCCAGCCGGGCGAGCGTCAGGGCCCCGACCACCTGCTGCCGCCCGGGCAGAGGGGCGACGATCGCTGAGCTGGGCTCCATCCGGCGCCGCGCTTCCGCGTCGGCGGGGGAGAGCACCATCGGATCCAGCCGCTCGGCCGCCAGCAACTGCGCCTGCCCGGAGTCGACGGCGTCGGTCACCGCCCGCCCGAGCCCCTCGGAGGAGCGGACCGCATCGGCCAGCTCGGGTGAGCGCGCCGCGACGGCAGCGCGGTGCAGGCGGCCGTCGCGGGCCACCTCGTAGGCGATGCAGAGGTCGGCGAACGACGGCACGAGCGTCTCGGCCAGCGCTTCCAGGCGGTCCTCGACGTTGATGTGCTGTTCCACCGCGTCGGCGGTCCGCGCCAGCACCCGCTGCCGCTCGGCACCCTGCTCGGCCGCCGCCCGCTCCTCCTCCAGCCGCCGCTCGCGCCGCGATTGCTCAACCATGAAGGCGGCCACCAGCCCGGTCAGGACCAGGCCCAGCAGGACCACCGAAAGAGCCGGGAGGATCGATGCGCCGCCAACCGGATCGGTCGCGACCGTCCAGGTCCGGCCGCCGACCGGAAAGCTCGTGGTCTCGCCGCCTCCAACGGCCCCTGCCGAGGCCAGGACCCTGCCATCCGAGATCGTGAAGTCGCCATCGACCTGGCGCGCGACCGCCCGCGCGAGCAGACCGCCGGAGAGCTCGGCGCCGACCACGCCGGCCAGCCTCGGACGGCCACCAGGCCCAGGCGCGCTCGAGAACACCGGTGCGAACTGCGTGACGCCGATCCGGCCCGGCCCGGCCAGCAACGTCGGCCGGGTGATCTGCGGCTCGCGGCGCTTCTGGCTGCGCCGAACCGCCTCGGCTCGAACCGGGTCCCCGAGCAGGTCGAAGCCCAGCACTCCGCGGGAGCGGTCAGGGGGCTCGATCAGGGTCACCGGCAGGTAGCGAGGGCGACGCGGCGCGGCGACGAGCCGCCGGCCGTTGGGCGCGAGGACCCTGATCGCTGCGACCTGGAGCTCGTAGATCGTGCGCTGCTCCCCGGTCACGGCCGGCGCCCAGGCCATCGCGGGGAACGGGAGGGCCGCCAGGACGTCGCGGGCGAACTCGCGGAATCCGGCCGGCCGCAGGCGGCCCCCCGGGTCCAGCAGCCCGTCGACGCCGCGCATGCTCGCCGCCGACGCGTCCATCACGCGGCGGGCAGCGAGGGCCGCCCGCTGGGCGGCGGCGGCGTCTTCCTCGTGGGCCTGGTCGCGCTCGGCCCTCCAGGCGAAGACCGCTCCGGCCGCGGTGGCCGCGAGCAGGGCAAGGATCGTCAGCGCCGGGACCGGCCTCCATGCCCTCATGGGCGAACCCTATGCCCGCGGACGCGCAGCGGGCCGAACGAACGGCCAAGTCGCCGGATCCAGGGCGTCGGCGTGTTTAGGGCCCTTCTGAACGGAAAAGAACCCATTGACCTGATGTGCACACCTCGGCTACGCCCACCCTGCCGGCGTACGACTCTGAGGGGGGAGGGATGAGGGTCGACCTGGCCCTCGAGTCGTCGCCCGGCGCGCCCGCCCAGGCGCGTCGCGCCCTGGTCGCGCTCGACCGGTGCATCCCCTACGACCGCCTGGCGGACGTCCAGACGATCGTGACCGAGCTGGTGACGAACGGCGTCAAGTACGGCCCCGGCGAGCTCATTGACGTCCACGTCTGGCTCGACGACGGCGACGCCGTCGAGGGCTGGGTCGGGGACCACGGCGCGGGCTCGGTCGAGGCGCGGGCGGACACCGACCCGGGCGCCGGGCAGGGGGGGCTGGGCCTGCGGATCATCGACCGGATCGCCGACGCCTGGGGCACGCGGGAGGGCTCCAGCGACGTCTGGTTCCGGCTCGCCCTCTGAACCGGCGTTTGCCCCCGGCCCGGCCGGGAATCTGTGAGGTGGCCCCCGAGGGGGGCGCCGCAACGAACCAAGGAGGATCGACCAAATGAGCATCACCGACAAGGTCACCGGCAAGGTGAAGCAGGCCGCCGGGGATCTCACCGGCGACGGTTCCATGCGTCGCGAGGGCCGCAAGGAGGAGATCAAGGGCGAGAAGAAGGAGGAGCTCGAGCGCGCCGACGACCGGGCCGAGCAGAAGGCCGACGAGGTCGCCGACCTCGAGCGCAAGACCTGAGCTCGCGCGCACCTTTCGCGGCGGGGCCCGGCGGACGCCGGGCCCCTGTCGTTTGGAGGGCGGGCGCCCTGGGGAATCCGGCAGGCATGGGGGTCCTCGAGGGTCGCCAAGACCGGTTGAACGAGAGCGGCGGCACCACGGCGTCGGGCGCGCCGCTGCCGTCGCCGGTCGGGCCGCTGAGCGCCTTCGTCGCCGACTGCCTGGTCCGCCCCGCGGGTGACGCCGGCGCCGGCGACGGGGACCTGCGCACGGTGCTCGAGGACGCCGAGCGCGACCTGGCGGAGGTCGATCACAACCTCGCCGAGGACGACCTCCAGCTCGCCCTCTACCTCTGCTATGAGCTGCACTACTCCTCGTTCTGCGACGTCGATGCCGGCTGGGAGTGGGACCCTCTCCTGATCCGGCTTCGACGCGTCCTCGAATCGGCGTTCCTGACTGCGCTGCAACGCGACGTGCCGAAACGCGACGCCACCCCGGCGGGCCTCGGGGAGCGCCTGTTCCGGATCGCCGCCGAGGAGGACGGCCCGTCGCTGTCCGGCTTCCTGGAGCGGGAGGGAGTCCTCGACCACTTCCGCGAGTTCGCGGTCCAGCGCTCCGCGTATCAGCTCAAGGAGGCCGATCCTCATACCTGGGCGATCCCCCGGATAGCCGGACCGCCCAAGGCCGCGCTGGTCGAGGTCCAGGCCGACGAGTACGGGGGCGGCCGCCCCGACCGGATGCACTCGGCGCTGTTCGCGAAGACGATGCGGGCACTCGGCCTCGATGACCGCCCCGGGTCCTACCTCGACCGGCTCCCGGGAATCACGCTCGCCGGCGTCAACCTGATTTCGATGTTCGGGCTCATCCGCGCCCACCGCGGCGCGCTGGTGGGCCACCTGGCGATGTTCGAGATGACGTCGGCGATCCCGAACCGGCGCTATGCCCACGGCCTTCGACGGCTGGGCGTGGGCGCCGATGCCACCGACTTCTACGACGAGCACGTCGAGGCGGACTCCGTCCACGAGAACATCGCCGCTTACGATCTGGCCGAGGGCCTCGCCCGGCGCGAGCCCGTCCTCGCCGCCGACATCCTGTTCGGCGCCGAGTGCCTTCTGCACGTCGAGCGGCTCTGGGCGACGGAGATACTCGGCCGCTGGGCGGAGGGACGCTCCTCGCTGCGGCGCCCGCTTCGGGACAGCGCGCTCCAGGGGACGTGAGCGCCCAGGGCGGCGTCGACGCGACCTACGTCCTGCCGTTGCGCTGGACCGAGCCGGGCCCGCACGAGGAGCTGGCCGGCTACCTCGCGGGGCTCGACCTGGCCGAGACGATCGTCGTCGACGGGTCGCCCCCCGACGTCTTCGCCCGCCACGCGGCCGCCCTCGACGGGGTCGCGACACACGTCAAGCCCGCTCCCGGGCTGCGATTCCTGATGGGCAAGGTGAACGGCGTGGTCACCGGGATCCGGTTGGCGACCCGCCCCCACGTCGTGATCGCCGACGACGACGTCCGCTACTCGCCCGCCGCTCTGCGGAGGGCGGTGGCCTTGCTGGCCGAGGCCGACCTCGTCCGGCCCCAAAACTACTTCGAGCCGCTGAGCTGGCACGCTCGGTGGGACACCGCGCGAAGCCTCCTGAACCGCGTCTTCTCCGGCGATCCCGCGCAGCCCGCCGCCGACTTCCCGGGGACGCTGGCGCTGCGGCGCGAAGCGTTCCTCGCGGCCGGGGGCTACGACGGCGACGTGATGTTCGAGAACCTGGAGCTGATCCGGACGATCCGGGCCGTCGGCGGCCGCGAGCTGGCCCCGCTCGACCTCTACGTGGCCCGCCGCCCACCCACCGCTCGGCACTTCCTCTCCCAGCGCGTGCGCCAAGCCTACGACGACTTCGCGCTGCCGCTGCGGTTGGGGTTCTTCCTCTCCCTGGCGCCGGCCGCGTTCCTGGGCCGCCGCCAGCCGGCTGCTCTGGGTGCCGCCGCCGCGGCCATCGCGGGGGTTGCGGAGGTGGGCCGGCGCCGGGCCGGCGGAACCGCGGTCTTCCCGGCGACGGCCTCGCTTATGGCGCCGCTCTGGCTCGCCGAGCGGGCCGTCTGCTCGTGGCTGGCCGTCGCTCGCCGGCTGACCGGCGGAGTCAGATACGGAGAGTCGCGGATCCCGCGGGCGGCGACGCCGGCCCGGCGGCTGCGGCGCCGCTACGCGCCGGGGCCGCGGGCGTCGGCCGAGCGGAAGCCGGTCAGCTTGTGAGTGCCGTCGCAGAACGGGCGCGTCCGCGAGCGGCCGCAGCGGCAGAGCGCGATCGTGCCGCGCCTGACCTCGATCGGCTGGCCCTCGCGGTCGGTCAGCTCGAAGTCTCCGCGGACGAGATACGGGCCGTTCGGATAGGGCGTGATCGAGGCGCCCATCAGGTCAGCGCCGGCACGCGCCGGCCGCCCTCGAGGTAGCCGAGCCGCGCGAGCGTCTCGCCCATCACGTCGTGCATGGCCTGCTGCTCGACATCGGTGAGGTTCTCCCGCCAGCCTCCGCTGGTCGCTCTGCGGATCGCCTGCGATTCGCCGCGGGCACTCTCCGGGACGCGCTCGAAGTCGTGGCGCTCGACCGCGGCGCGCAGCGCGTCTTCGGCGACGTCGATCCCGCCCGTACGGCAGGCCGCTCGCAGGTGGGCCTCGGGGTCGGCGCGGAGGTCCTCGTAGCGGATCTTGACGCGCCGGTCGGGTTCGTGCTGGCTGAATGCGCGGCTGACCGCGTCGATCCGGTAGACCCAGACCGAGGCGAGCCAGCGGATCAGCGGTAGCCGGCCCCAGGGGGCCACCGCGAACGCCCCCTGCTCGATCGCCCAGGTGTCCGGCTGGTAGGCGGCGAGCCAGGAGTCGATGACATCGCGCCCGTCGCGGACGAGGAAGATCAGACGGGACTGCGGGAAGAGCGAGAGCAGTGTTCCGGCGACGTGGGAGCCCGGCTCCTTGACCACGATCGACCCGGCGTCCGGACCGGTGTCGGCGGCCTCGGCGTCGAAGCGGGCGGCGATCAGGTCGCGCAGGCCCGGAGCCCAGGCGTCGCGGTAGCGCTCGGAGAAGAAGTAGCTGTCGTTGCCGGCCTCCCGCTGCGCCTCCGCCAGGGTCTTCAGGCGCGGCTCCTCCGCCGCTGTGGCCCACGCCAGCGCGATCGGTCTCCAGACGCCCAGGTGGTGGCCGAGATGGGGGTCGTCGATCCCGGCCACGCCGGGCAGGTCCGAGAGCATCCGCAGAAGCCAGGTGCTGCCGCTGCGCGACGAGCCGAAGATCCAGGTGAGGCGGTTTGGATCCACGGCGGATGTTGTTCCCAGGGGGGGTGCGGCCAAACGCGGCGCCGGGTCAGCCGTTCAGGTCGGCCAGCGCCCCGTTCCGATCGTGGTGGGTGGGAATCGTCTGGCCCACCCCGGTGATCTCGAGCAGCTTCCTCACCTGGGCGCCCGGGCAGCAGAGGACGAGCCTTCCCCCGTTGCCGTTGCCGGCGGCGGCGGCGTCGTGGCGTTGCCACGAGCGGACCACGAGGGCGACGCCGGTCGAATCGATGAACTCGCAGCCCGACAGATCGAGCAGGATGCGGGCGTCCGGGTCGGCGAGGGCCTGCTCGAGCGGGCGTTCGAGCTCCGGCGCCGTGTTGAGGTCGAGCTCGCCCCGGACGCTGATCGTGTGGACGCCGTCGGGCTCCACCTCCACCTCGACGCGGAAGGGGATGATCGCCATCGCTCAGGCCTCCTCGGGCCGGCCGCGGGCTGTCGCGGGGATTTGCCGGGAAACGATCTGAGTGCTGGGATTCATCGGCGTCCGGGCCTCCATGTCCGGGGTCGCGGGCAACATCCTAGTACCGGGCGCCCGCCGCCGCACTCGTTTTTCGGTATGAGCCGGGGGTACGCCGACGGGCATGAGGGTCGTAGTCACCGGTGCGACGGGGAACGTGGGTACGAGCGTGCTCGCCGCGCTGGGTGCCGACCCGGCGGTCGATTCGATCCTCGGCCTGGCGCGGCGGATCCCCGCCTGGCGGCCGCCCAAGGTGGAGTGGGCCCGTGCCGACGTTCGCGATGAAGGGCTGGAGAGGCTCTTCGCCGGCGCCGGCGCCGTGGTCCACCTCGCCTGGCTGATCCAGCCGTCGCGGGACCAGGACCTGCTCGAGTCGGTCAACGTGGAGGGTTCGAGGAGGGTCTTCGCGGCCGCCGCCGCGGCCGGCGCCGGCGCCCTGGTCTACGCCTCCTCGGTGGGCGCCTATTCGGCGGGGCCGGAGGACGAGGCGGTCGACGAGAGCTGGCCCACCGAGGGCATCCCGGCTTCGTTCTACTCCCGCCACAAGGCGGCGACCGAGCTGCTGCTCGATCGCTGCGCAGAGACGAACCCCGAGCTTCGCGTGGTTCGCCTGCGGCCGGGCCTGATCTTCAAGCGTCCCTCCGGCTCCGAGATCGCCCGGTACTTCGCCGGCCCGTTCCTGCCCCGCTCGCTGCTTCGCCCCCGCCTGCTTCCGGTGGTGCCGGGAGTCCGCGGGCTCCGCTTCCAGGCGGTCCACGCCGACGACGTTGGTGAGGCCTACCGGCTCGCCGTCACCAGCAGCGCCCGCGGCGCGTTCAACATCGCCGCCCCGCCCGTCCTCGACAGCGAGGCGGTGGCGCGCGTGCTCGGCGGCCGGTCGCTGCGGCTGCCGCCGGCGGTCGCGCGGGGGGCCGCGGCGATCTCGTGGCGGGGGCGGCTTCAGCCCACGCCACCGGGTTGGGTCGATCTGGCGCTCGGCTCGCCGGTCATGGACACGCGCCGCGCCGAGGCCGAGCTCGGCTGGCGGCCCAGGGTGAGCTCCGCCGAGGCGCTCGCCGAGCTTCTCGCCA
>Ga0126309_10000744_pt1 | contig 10900 bp, 12 predicted proteins | sample Plot56_FD_92541 | JGI IMG/M metagenome (GOLD analysis project Ga0126309, IMG submission 92541) | Serpentine soil microbial communities from UC McLaughlin Reserve, CA, USA - Plot56 | ecosystem: Environmental > Terrestrial > Soil > Grasslands | place: USA: UC McLaughlin Reserve, Lake County...
TATTGACGAGAATGCGAATGCCTCGTAACATATTGAAGGATCAGTTGTATAGCGGGCCCCGAGGCGGTATGAGAGCAGGCGCCAGCGGCAATACGGCAGAGTGTGGGGAGACATCGAAGCACACAAGGTTAGCCGCCGAGGGTAATTTCGATGTTGAAGCTGAAGGAAAAGACGCCTGCATCCATGGATCGCTTTGAAGAGGCGCATTTTCATCTTCATGCCATGGAGCAGTACTACCACTTTGCCGACGAATTCCGGTGGAGTTTAGGTGGATTCCTGCGCTCACTGAAAGAGGTGCCGCAACTCATAGCCATGGAACTTCAGAATGAGCCGGGCTTTAGTGAGTGGTACAGAGGAGAGCGGGAGGTGCTGAGGAACGATCCGCTTCTTCACTTCCTGGCTAAACATCGAGACTTTATAGTCCATAGAGGCATGCTGCTGCCAAATAGCTCAGGTGCAGTTGGTATTACTAAGGGGAATGGTATAAAGTTTGGCCTAGTGCAGTCCATTGACCCTCAACAGAATAGTGACACGGCTATGCGCCGCTATCTTTGGGCAGTCAAAAATGTAGGAGAGGATATTTGTGGCGTTTTGCCGGATGATGATGGCAGTGAGGATGAGAATACCTTGCCTTGTGTCGAGAGAGTCTGGCGGCTGGAGCCTTTCAAGGAGGATGTACTTGAGCTCTCTGCGAAGGCCTGGCTGCGGCTGGGCGAAGCAATTTGTGCTGTGGCCCTTCGAATTGGCTGCGAGGAACCACGTCTCTCCCTGTCGTGTCTCCATCCGAGCCAGAAAGTACAACTGAAGCTCTACAGTCGGCGTACACTGAAGGAGTGGTACGATCGACTCCCGAATCCAGAAAATAAAGAGACGGCTAACACGGCGGCTCGAGCGGACTGCTGACGCATCCGCTCAGCCGCAATCACGTTATGCGTGGTAGGTAGGAGCTTAGGAGGTAACTATGTACGGAGTGCTAATTTACGGTTTCCCTCTGCTACTTCTCCTGTTCGAATGGGGCCTTAGGAGCCTTCTCGCTGTCGACTCCTGGGGTTTTACCGGCCCCACGTTAGCCGCAGCGGGATTGTCCTTTCTTGTTCCACTGACCAAACCGAAGACTCTAAGTGTGGGGGTTCCGAATGCCCCGAATGCAATTGTAGGTTCCAGGGGTGACCAAGAATTCATTGCCCTGACAGAGACGATGAAGGTTTGAGAGACTAGGGAGGATTATTTTGGCACGCTTAGCCATCGCGACGGGAGGGGACAGTCCTCCAGGCTGTCGCTACTATTTGACGGTCGTTCTCGACGGCTTTCGTACGATGGCGGAGCAAACACTCATGGACGCACTCTTCACCTTGGCCGATCATCTCCCTGCCCAGCACTGCCACCTCAGCGTCCTGCTCGGTAAGGATACGAACTTACGCTTCAAGAATACACATGGGCTGAAGGGCTTGGCCGCGCCCTTGATCGTCATTACTGAGGAGGAACTGCTCGACCGGCCGACTGACACTGCGAAGGTTGTGCTCCAAGTCGGCCGCGTCAAGGATCCCGATGACATTAGGAGAGCTTTGGCCGTTCTTTCCGAACAGGCCCACGATGAAAGCTTCCTCAGGGAAACGCGAAAAGGGGAAATCATCCGGAGAACCCAGGAGGCTCTTGCGAGACATGGCAATACGATTGCCAGAGCACTTTCGCTGCTTGGACTGGGATGAGCCGGCGCATAACACGACCGATCGAGCGGACGGCAAAGCCGCCGCTCATCGGCAGGAACGTTCGCCGACACTACGACCACTTTCTCCAATTCATCACTATTTATGGAGCAGACCGGAGGCCACACGATGGTGCGCGCTGTTGCGAGTTATACGTCCTGGATAGCTGCCCTGATCGCGGTTGCAGCCCTACTGACGGCGCAGGGCCGCGTGGCGAGCCACGACGACTTTGGGGGGTTCGTGCAAGCGGGTCTCTTGTTGGTCGTTCTCTGCGCGGTGGGCTTGGTCACCGGCATCGTCGGTATGCTGCTCAATCTCCGACCGGTCCGAGCGGCTCTTCTGATTCCCCTGATCGGCATCGCAGCCAACTCAGTACTCTTGTGGTACTTCGCACCGCCCTTCCTGGGCCTCGCCTTCTAGTCGCGTACCTCTTCGCCATGCCGCAAGTTCCTTCTGGCTGCTCCCTACAAGGGCTTCGGACGCGCACAAGAGCGACGGAGGAGATTTCCCAGTCTCCTACAGTGTCAAAACAGCGGGGGAAGGTTCCGCGGGAACTCTGGCACTTGACAATGAGGTGCGGTAGAATTTCTGCAGCCGTTGAACCGCCGTGACGCAGGGGCATCTCGAGAGGCAGATTCCGGCGAGAAGCAGATGGCCCAGAGAAGACAGAGAATGCCGGCGAACCCCGGCGCTGCACCGGACGGCTGGCGCCGCCGGTGAGCGCCATCTCGTTGAACGCCAGACGGCTCGGCACATAGTTTAAGCGATGGAATATGATTGCAACGGTTGACCCCAGGCGTCTTCTGCGAGTATTTCTTTGCCATTCTTCGCAGGACAAGCCGGTAGTGCGTGACCTTTATGGCCAACTTCTTGCTGATGGAATAGAGCCATGGTTCGATGAGGAGGATTTACTCCCGGGCCAGGACTGGCATTTGGAGATTACGAAGGCTATCCGGACTTCTGACATTGTCTTGGTGTGCATTTCACAGAATTCGACGAGTAAAGTAGGGTATATACAGAAAGAGATTCGATATATCTTGGACTTGGCAGATGAACAGCCAGAGGGTACAATGTTTGTAATCCCTCTTAAGTTGGATCAATGCGAAGTCCCCGAGCGCTTACGTAAGTGGCAGTGGGTCAGTCGTGCGGACCCTAGATGGTACGAGCGTCTCATGGGTGCTCTCCAACAAAGAGCTCAATTCTTGAACTTAGCCGTGAAGACTGAGAGTAAGGTTGGGAAGAATGGAGCACAAGGTGAGCAGTTTTCTCGGCTACATGAGGTAATCGATAGAATCGAAGGCCTTCTCCGGCCTGTCATAAACAAAAAGAGGTTAGATTTCTTGAGCGTAGTACCTCAGGATACTGTAGTTTCTGTCCCTTTCAACACTACATTTCAAGTCTTGATGACTCTAGCGGTGAATGCAATTGATGCATCTCCTGTGGAGAGTACGATCCGTATCGAGTGCCAAGACGACGGCACTGCCATTTCCTGCCATGTCATCGACGGTGGCCCGGGCGTGCCGATTCATTCAGAGAGTACAATATTCAACTTGGGATCTTCCACAAAACCAGGCAGTGGCTTTGGGTTGTACCTGGCTCGGCGCTTGATGACAGCACAGGGTGGGGAGGTTCTCTTGACAAGTAGTGGACCTAGAGGGGCCAGGTTTACGGTTCGCTTTCCAAAGAAGTGAGTATATGGCGTTCAACCCAGGCGGTCGAGCGGACGGATGCCGCACTTCGTGCGGCCCCCCCCGCCGCTCACCTTTGGAACGTTATGCGCCACAGGAGGCAAAGCGAGAAGACCATGAGTGGTGATCCAGCCAACAAACCGGAAACCTACCGAGAGTGGTTCGGGCGTTTCCTGAAGAGCCCAACTGATGTGGATAACGGGGTGATCTTGCTTCTGGCCGGAATTCCGATAGCCCTCTTCTCAGTCCTAGTTGGCTTAACTCTGTTTCCGCCTGGTCGATATCCGAAACTCATCTTGATGGCGCCCGGTCTGCTTGGCGCCGTAGTGCTGTTGTACATCTTGGGTTTCGTTCTTTTCATAAACAGAGCGATAGGGAGTCTTGTCGCCGGCCTGGCCGGCTTGATTTCGTTATGGATGTCATTCGTCATGATCAGCTCTCTGTACAGGTGACGTGGCTGTTAGTTGTTGTTTTCGTGTTCGCGATTTCATCGCGAGCGGTGGCGGAGTACTGCATTAGAGGTTAGCGGCAGAGTATAGGCAATAGTCTCGCGAGGTCTCTGGTTGAGCAGCAACGGTGGGAGTTCCGGAAGGCCGTATACCTAAGCTTAAGCTTTGGTCGACGCTCGCGACGCGCTGGAGGAAGTCTGGGAGCTTGAGCTTAAGGATCCTCCGCGGCATGATCTGCCCGAAAGCCAAAAGGACGAGCGGCTGAGGAAATTGCTTTAGACAAGCAAACAACTGCAGGATGTCGTGAGGCGCGAGGTTCACCTACGTGGCCGGCTATTTCTATCTGCGCGTGCTCTTGAGGCGATTGATCGCTATTTACGAGCAGAGGATCTGCGTGTCCAAGCTTTACAGAGGGAGATGCTGAAGTAGTTTCCGGCTCGGGTTGTCTTCAACTGAACTAAAGGTTGAGATCTGGGTATCGGCTCGTGTGCCAGATCGCCACCACTTCAACCGTGGGCGGGTTGCTCTTTACACGATAGTAGAGGTAGTACTGAATTTTGCTTAAGAGAATGCGGCGCACGCCAGGAAGCGTGACATTGGCTGCGACCGCTCCTATGGTCGGTTGAGTGCAAATTAGCTCGAATGTCTTATCGATGGCATCCCGGAAAGCGTCGGGTGCAGCAGGACGATTTTCGTCCCACCATGCCGAGGCTGCCCGGATCTCGCGGCGGGCCCGGCGAGTGACTTGCAACGGCAGCCGCGGACTCAATCGCGCCGCAGCTCCCGTAAGAGCTCTTCTCCCGAAATCACCTCGCCCCGGTCTGCCTCCTCGATCGAGGCCAAGAGGGCGGCCTCCGCTTCAGGGCCAAGGGTGAAGGTGCCCTGATCCTCGGGCGCCAAGATGGTCACAACCATCCCCTCGGTCAACTCCTCGTCAGGAACCTCGATCTTGCCGTTGACGACTCTTCCGGTAGTTACTCGCATAGACCCATTCTAACTCAAAGCCGCGTCTTTGTGGCACCTCGTGGGGAATTCGGGGCTGGAGGCGACTGGCGGCCACGACTCTCTGCCAGGGGCTGGCGTTTTCGCCTCCGCACTGGCGTTGCCTTGGAGGGCCGAGCCCCAACAGCCCGGCCGGTTGCGAGCCGACTGGCCTGTTCATACCGGACCTCTTTCTGTAGTATTGCTTCGAGCTGTTCAAGGGCGGGGTAGTGGGGGCGGTCGCTGGTCGGTAGTAGACCTGTGTGGGGGCGGCGAACCCAGCCGAGCGGACCTCGCCGCTCGCTCAACTCCATCCCTGTCCGTTGTGCGTCGGGCACCGGATCGAGTATGAGGTTGCGACAAATAGGGGGAGGGCTGAGATGGAGGATTCTTGGACAGAGAGTTACTATCAATCTCTCGAGTTCTTCTACTGGGAGCCGCAGCATCTCGGGAGGAAGAAGCACATCGACTCCAAGCTCAATTCATTGGAAAAGGTCCAGTCGCACCTCCGAGCCATGGAAGTAACCTTGAACCATAACCTCAACATGTTCTTCCTGCTCGCGCCGGAGGCAGTTCGCACTCGGTTCTTTAATCTGCTGTTCGGCCGAGCCCTTTCCGGTGAACACCGGATGCACGGGCGAGGTGTCGAAGAAGCGTACGGCATGGCGGGCTCGACCCAGCCCGATTTCTTCTTCACGTCGGATTCTAACGTTGTCGCGATCGAGATGAAGATCGAGGCCAAGAGTGGAATTAGCCAGCTCCTAAAGTACGTTCTTCTGGGGCTTGCGGAGGAGCTTGAATCTGGTCGCCAGAAGGTTCATCACTTAGGGTTTCTGGGTAGGGGCGACTTCGCGTCTCAATGGAAGGAAAGATTTGACGATCCGGCTGAGCTCAAGAATGCGGCGGCTCAGACAGACCTTAGCCTATTTCTGAGCCGGCATCCATCTCGTCTCGGCACGAGTCTGCCACGCTTTGCGGAGATTCTTGCGACCATGCACATCGGCTTTAGCACGTACGCCGATTTCGCTTCGCTCCTTGAGGCGGCCCAGCCAACAGCATCTGACAGATCCGATAGTGCAGGCGTTTACCGCAAGCTCATACAAGGAGTCGTCGGTGAGTTCAAGCACCGGAAACTGGCATAGACGAAGCCGGCTTCGGCGAGCTCTCTCGCCAAGCGGGAGAGTGGATCCTCACCACTCTGCGTCGGGCAGGAATCCACAGCGGCACGGTGGTTGAGCTGGGGTGTGGGAGCGGCTCATTTCTGGCCACGCTTACACAGGCGGGCTACAATGCGGTCGGCATAGACATATCCGCGGCCATGCTCGAGCTCGCCTCATCATGCGCGCCTGACGCGACCCTGGTAGAGAGCTCGCTTTACGACGCGCGCTCCTTCCTCCGTGCAACGCGATTGTTGCCATTGGCGAGGGCCTCAACTACGTTGACAGCCCCGACTCGGCTCCTCCCACGCGTCAGCTGTTCGAACGCGCTGGTCACGTATCGCAGCGTGCGTCATACCGAACCTGCGAGGCACGCGCTTCGCAGTTCCGTGATCCCTCAGCTCGAAGCCGCTTCGCCGACACGGAGAAGCCCCGGAGCACCCGCGTGCCTGGTGCATATCGACAGGGGAGAAGCCCTCCTGCCAAGCCTTCGGCATCGTCAAATGACGGATAAGACGAACGCCTCGGTAGACGCCATCCAATGTACATATCGCTACAAGCCGGCGAGTTGACGAGCATGCGAAACTTTCGTATCGTCCTGTGGAACCAATGAGATAGAGAGGCTTCGGCGCCTCGGGGAGCAGAGGTCGGCGATGATACGGCAGAATGTAGGGAGACGTTGATCAGGGTTGTTTTCTTCCGAGCATTCCCTACTCCTCAGCGGCTGCGCCGAGCGGTTGCGTGGTCCCGAATCTAGCTGACGGTTAACCGAAACGTGGGCAATGCGGTCTATCCCCAACGAAAGGTAGGAAGATGAAGAGTCAACCAAAGGCAGCAGGCGAGGCGGCCTCCCAACTAATCAGCGAAAGGATTGCCGAGTTGGGTGACTGGAGAGGCGATACACTAGCAAGGATGCGCGCCCTCATCAGGGAGGCCGACCCTGATGTTGTGGAAGAGTGGAAGTGGATGGGGACCCCGATATGGTCTCATGACGGGGGCATCTGCACGGGAGAGTCATACAAGTCGATCGTGAAGCTGACCTTCTTCAAGGGCGCTTCCTTGAAAGATCCTGCCAAGCTCTTCAACTCGAGCCTCGACGGGAACGTAAGGCGCGCCATCGACATTCACGAGGGTGAGGAGATTGACGCGAATGCGTTCAAGGCGCTCATCCGCGAGGCCGTCGCTCTCAATATTTCTGGCGGAAAGAAGTCCACGAAACGCAAGTGAGCATTCCAGGGAATCCCACCCCTGAACATGTCCGATCGGGGCCGCAGAAGTGGAGATTCAAGCTTCCGCGACTCGTTGGTCGTTGCCCGATCTATTGCAATTGGGCTCGCCGCACCCGCTCCAGATCCCACACCCGCACGAATCCATCCGTCTTGTCGGGCGGTCCCGAGGCTTCGACGAGCTGAGCGGCGAGGCGCTCGCCGGCGCGGCGGTAGGCCTGGCGGACGTCCAGGCGCATCGGCCGCGCTGGAGGCCGGCCCGGCGCCTGGACCCGGTCTTCTTCCCAGGGGAGGCGCAGGTGGACGATCAGGGTGCGCGCCGGGCTTTCCAGGAGGGCCCGCGGCTCGGGGGGCACCTCGTTGCGGAAGTCGATCCCGCGGTGGCGCGGCAGGTCGAAAGGGGCCGAGACGAGCACCCGGCGGTCGTGGATCTCCTGGTAGATGTAGAAGACACGCCCTTGATCCCAGACGGTCGGCCATGGGGCTTCGAGCACCGGACCGCGCGGCAGGTCGCGGTAGACCGCCGGCACGAGATTGTCCGGCAAGGTGGCCCGCGGATGGACGAAGTCCACGAAGTCGTTGTGGTGCATGAAGGAGCCGTCGCGGTAGCCCGGGGAGAGGAAGGGGCCGGTCCAGAAGAGAAGCAGCAGCAGGAGGCGCGTGGCATAGCGCTGCGCCACGAAGCCGGTGCAGCCGCCGGCTTTGCGCGTCCACAGCCGGCCGAGCGCGTGCGCCACCCAGAGGAGGACGAACGGCAGGACCGGCAGCATGTAGCGGTTGAGGAGGAGCGGGTGGTCCAGCCCCAGCGGTGAGAGGATGCGCAGCCCCAGCAGGTGGCCTGCGGCGATGGTCAGCGTGAACAGTCCGAAGCGCGGCCGGTCGCGGACGAGGAGGACAAGGCCGGCGAGCGCGCCGATCCAGAAGAGGACGGCGACGGTATGCGAGGGCGTCCCGGCCTGGAGGCGGAGGACGTCCCAGACGGTGCTCAGGGGAACGCTCTGCTCGACGCTTTTCTTGGCGACGAGCCGTTCGAGCGAGGCGCGCGCGGGGAGGAGGAAAGCCGCACAGGCGAGCGCCAAGGCCATACCGAGCACAGCCAGGCCGCGCAGCCGTTCCCAACGCTCGCCGCGCCGCGTGAACAGGTCGCCGAGGGCGAAGAGGATCGGCGCCACCACGAAAGGTGCCGCGCCGAGGTGGATCCAGACCGCCAGCGCGCCGCAGAGGACGTAGGTGAGCCCCGATTTCCAGGAGCGGGTGCGCCACCAGGCCTCGAAGGCCATGACCGCGATGAACCCGCTGAGAAGCATGGGCAGGTAGGAACGCGCGATGCGGCTGTAGAGCACCAGGTCCGGCGAGATGGCCCCGAGCCAGGCGGAGACCAGAACCGCCTGGCGCGGCACCCGCCCGGCGAAGGAGTACGGGATGACGACGAGCGCGAGGGCGCCGCAGAGGATCGACGGCGCGCGGAAGGCGAGCTCCGAGAGGGTCGCGCCGTGGTCGAGCAGCCAGCGGTAGAGCGCGGTGAGGGGGAGGGAGGAGTCGGCCACCGAATAGGTGGTGAGGATCTCAGGCACCGTGCGCGCCACCGCCGCCCGCACCGCATGGAGCTCGTCGCCGCCGAGGACCTGCCCGAGCAGGTTCCACAGCCGGAGCCCTATCCCGGCGAAGACCGAGCCGACCAGGGGGAACCAGAGGAAGCGGCGCTCGCGGTCGGAAGTCTCAGGAGAGGCCAGGAGCTTCGGGCCGGGCTCAGGCAGCGGGAACGCTCCAGAGGATGCGCTCCCGCTCGGCGGCGTAGCCCAGGCAGGCGCGGATGTCCTCGCGGGTGAGCGAGGGGAAGTCCGCAAGGATCTCGTCCTCGCTCATCCCTGAGGCCAGATACGAGAGGACATCGCCGACCGTGATGCGGGTGCCGCGAACCGTGGGTTTCCCGAAGCGGATCTCGGGGTCGATGACGATCCGGTCGTGGTAGTCCATGTCCGACATGCTAAGGAGCATCGCAGAGCCGGTCAAGGCTCACATCGAAATCGAGCCCTTCCGGAACTCCGTCTTCGCCAAGTGGGCGTTGACGAGCACGGGCTGGCCGGCGCGGGCGATCGCCAAGGCTTCTTCGAGCACTGTGCGGACGTCCGCATCCCTTTCGATCACCAGGCCGCGGCCGCCGTAGCCTTCGGCGACTTTGTGGTAGTCGGTGCGGGCGAGGACGACTCCCACGTCGTCCTTCAGGATCTCGACCTGCTCGCGGGCGATCTGGGTCCAGCCGGCGTCGTTGCCGACGACCGCGATGACCGGGATGCCGTGGCGGGCGTAGGTGTCGAACTCGGCGAGGCTGTAGGCGGCGGAGCCGTCGCCCCAGAGAAGCCAGACGTCGGCTTCCGGACGGCAGAGGCGGGCTCCGAGGGCGAAGCCGCCTCCGACGCCCAAGGTCCCGAAGACGCCCGGGTCGAGCCAGGAGAGCGGCGCGCGGGGGCTCACGATGTAGGAGGCGGTCGCCACGAAGTCGCCGCCGTCGGCAACCAGGACGCTGTCCGACGCCAGGAGACGGTCGATCTCGCGGCAGAGGTGGAGCGGGTTGACCAGGTCCGATTGCGGCTCGGACTGGCGGGCGATCTCCCGCTCCCGTTCGAGATCGCGGGCGCGCAGCCCTTCCAGCCAGTCTTTCCAGCGGTCCCCCTGCTCCCCCACCTCCTCGGCGAGCCGCTGCAGAAAGAGCCCCGGATCGGCGTGCACCGGCAGGTCGGCTTTGCGGTTCAAGCGCAGGTCGTCCTCGCTGCGGTTGGCCGAGATCAGGAAGGCCTTGCGGTTGATCTGGCGGCCGTAGTCGAGCCGGAAGTCGGCCGGAAGACCGCAGAGGACGACCAGGTCGGCCTCGCGCAGGGCCTCCTTCCGCTTGTGCCGGAGCTGCAGCCGGTGCCCCTGGCCGAGGAGGCCGCGGGCTCCTCCCGCCAGGTAGACCGGAACGCCGAGCGCGGCGAGCGCGACGGCGAGCCCCGACAGGGCCAGAGGATCGAGGACCGTCTGGCTGCCCAGCACGAAAACCGGCTTCTTCGCTTTCCGCAGCTTCGCCGCGGCCTGGCGTACGTCTCCCTTCTCGGGCGCCGGCGGCCGGGGCGGCTTCGGCTCGGAGGGGCGGGCACGGTCGATCCCGGCGAACAGCTTGTTCGCGTGGCGTTTCAGGTAGAGCCGCATGCCGGTGCCGGCGATCCCGCCTCCTTTGGAGGCGGCGCCGTACCACTGGCGCACCAGCTCCTCGTCGTAGAGAAGGTCGATGGGGCATTCGAGGAAAACGGGGCCGGGCACGCCGGAGCGGGCTTGCTCGAAGGCCTGTTCCAGGAGAGGGACGAGCTCGCGCACGGTGGCGGCGGTGGAGGACCACTTCACGTGCGGCGCGATGAGGGACATCTGATCGATGTCCTGGAGCGCGCCGCGCCCTTTGAGCAGGGTCGCCGCGGCGCCGCCGAGGAGCACGACGGCCGACTGGGCGAGCTGCGCGTTCTTGACCGCGGTGATCGTGTTGGTGACGCCCGGCCCGGCGGTGACCGCGGCGACGCCAGGGACGCCGGTCAGCCGGAAGACGGCGTCGGCGGCGAAGACGGCGTCCACCTCGTGGCGCACGTCCACGACCCGGACGCCGAGCTTCTTGGCGCCGACCAGGATGGGCGAGATGTGTCCGCCGCAGAGGGTGAAGAGGAA
>Ga0126309_10000745_pt1 | contig 10891 bp, 11 predicted proteins | sample Plot56_FD_92541 | JGI IMG/M metagenome (GOLD analysis project Ga0126309, IMG submission 92541) | Serpentine soil microbial communities from UC McLaughlin Reserve, CA, USA - Plot56 | ecosystem: Environmental > Terrestrial > Soil > Grasslands | place: USA: UC McLaughlin Reserve, Lake County...
GCGCTCAACTTCTCGCGACCCGGCGCACAGGTCGTGGCCCAGTACTACAACTTTCTCCGGCTCGGCTTCGACGGCTACGCACGGGTCCAGAGCTACGCGCGCGAGGTCGCGACGAGCCTGGCCGCCCGGATCGAGGAGCTCGGCCCGTTCGAGCTGATCACGCGCGGAGACGAACTGCCGGTCTTCGCGTTCACGCTCAAAGACGAGGTCGACAACTACACGGTGTTCGACGTCTCGAACGCGATCAGAGAGCGCGGCTGGCTCGTGCCTGCCTATACGTTCCCCGAGAACCGCACGGACCTCGCGGCGCTCCGTGTCGTCGTCAAGCGCGGCTTCAGCCACGACGTGGCCGACCTCCTCGTCGCGGACCTCAAGCGTCAGCTCCCGCGCCTCGAGAAGCAGCCGCACCCCCTGCACGAGGGCACGGCAACGAGCTTCCACCACTAACGCTGTTAGGCGCGTGCGCTCACGCGCGTCGGCTCGAACGAGTGCAGCTCGTCCTGCCCGGGCTGAATCACGCCCCAACTGGACTCGGGCACCTCGTTCCACGCGCCGACCAGGCTGCCGAGCGGCTCGGAGACCACCAGCCGCGATTCCTCACCGAGGTCCTGGAGCCGGGCGTCGTCGGGATACAGCATGCGCAGGGTCTCGACCTCGGTGCTGAAGAAGAGCGAGCGTGCCTGCCCAGCGCTGGCGTAACGGAACGCCCAGATGCTTTCGCCGTTCGACGTGGCGACGGTCATCTGGATCGGGTGCTCGACGCCGTGGCGCCGCCCGGTCGCCTCGATGAACCCGACCGCGTCCTGCACCGCGCGAGGCGGATCGTCCTCGAGGCCCAGGGTCAGCGCGAGGTAGAAGAAGATTTCCGAGTCGGTCGACCCCTGGATCTCCGGGTACAGGGCCGGGTCGATCGCGAGCACCAGGTCTCGCTTGACCTTCGGCAGGTCGTAGATGACGCCGTTGTGCATCCAGAGCCAGCCGCCGTACCGGAACGGGTGGCAGTTCGTCAGCTGAACGGGCGTGGCCGTGGCGGCCCGGATGTGTGCGAACACGAGCGGCGACTCGATGTGCGCCGCCAGCTCGCGCAGGTTCCGGTCGTTCCAGGCGGGCTCGATGCTGTGGAAAACGCCGGGCGCGTCGCCCACGCCGTACCACCCGATCCCGAACCCGTCGCCGTTCGTCGTCTCGGCGCCCAGTCGCGAGTGCAGGCTCTGGTCGATCAGCGAGTGCTTCGGCTCGTAGAGCAGCCGTTCCAGCCGGACGGGCGAGCCCGAGTATGCAAGCCAGCGGCACACGTGCTCACACCTCCCGCAGGCGGGAGCCGCCGTAGACGGCCAGCGCGTAGATGATCAGGATGTCGACCGCGAACATCGTCAGCGCCCAGAACGGGTAGGCCGGCAGGAACAGGAGCTGCCCGATCGCGTTCAGGCCCGCCACGCCGATGCCGAACCACGTGGCCGCCTCGCTTCCTCCGACGATCCCGAATGCCGCCAGGAGCTGGAGGACGCCGAGAACGAGCATGATCCAGCCCCACGTCTTCAGGTCGCTGAAGACGAACTTGTGCTCGCCGACGTAGACCCTGGAGTCGGCGATCGCGAGGATGCCCTGGATCGTGTTCCACGACCCTGCGAGCCCGAGCATCGAGGCGGCGAAGACGATCCAGCCGCCCCCGCGGATCCCCTCGTACCCGGAGGCGTCGACGCGCGTGTATCCCTGCGAAGCCATGCGTTCACTCTCCTTTCCGGGCTCAGACCCCGAGGATCCGCCCTCTCACTCAGGCAAGCGCCTTGGCCTTGATCGCGTCGAACTCCGTCTGGCTGATCGCGCCGCTGTCGAGGAGGGTCTTGGCCCGCTCGATCTCCGCGGCGGCGCCACCTTCGGTTGCCACGGAACGGACGTACTCGTCCATGTCCTGCCTGGCCGCCGTCGCTTGCTCGACGTTCCGGCGCGCCATGTCGTCCGCGTTCGCGATCAGATACACGAAGACGCCGAGGAATGGAACGAAGAGGATGAACAGAAGCCAAATCGTCTTCTTTACGCCGCTCGCGTCACGGCGGCGGAACACGTCCCCGACGATGTGGAACAGCAGGATGAACCACGCCACCCACAGGAAGAAGACGAGCATGCTCCACAGCGCGTCGATGAACGTGTACTCGGCAAGAACCATTGGGAAAGCCTCCCGGGTCGAGAACGGAGCTTGTGGTGACCAGCCTCTCGCCGGTGAGAACCCCGGTCATCATGCGGAACGGGTGATCTCATCCGGTCGGGATGATGCGACGTGCCGCGCCCTGGCCCACTATGGCGTCATGGCAAAGAGATCACGCCGGAAGCAGCTTCAGAGTCTGCGTGTCGACCTCCGCGCCGGTGTGATGCTCGTGCGGGCGTTCGGGCCTTACCTGGTCAGGGCGTTGTTCGAGAGCATCGCCGCACGCCGGCGACGCCGGTCGGTCAAGATCGGCGCCTTCGCGGTCGGCGGCGCCGCGGCGGGCCTGGCGGCAGTCCGCATCGCGACCCACCGTCCGCCCACCGGCGACGACACCGCCTGAGCACTGAGCGGCGCCCTCTTCTGGGGCCTCTTCGGCGCCTCCTCGCTGATCCTCGGCGGCGCGATCGCGCTCGTCTTCAATGTCAAGGAGCGGATCCTCGGCCTGATCATGGCCTTCGGAGCCGGCGTCTTGATCAGCGCGGTCGCCTACGACCTCGTCGCCGACGCGTTCGAAAGCTCGGCGGGAAATGGGAGCCTCGTGCTCGGCCTGGCCGGGGGTGCGCTGACCTTCTTCGCCGGGGATGCGGTCATCGACAGCATGGGCGGCGACAAGCGTAAGTCGATGGCGGCGGCGCCCGGGCCCGGGACGGGGTCGGCCCTCGCGATCGTTCTGGGCATCGTCCTCGACGGCATCCCCGAGTCCGCCGTGATCGGGCTCGGGCTGCTCTCCGGGGAAGGCGTCAGCGTCGCGGTGATCGCGGCCGTCTTCCTCTCGAACCTCCCCGAGGCGATCGCGGCGACGACGGGCCTCAGCAGAGGCGGGTGGGCCTCCCGCAAGATCATCGGCCTCTGGGTGCTCGTCACGGCAGTGAGTGGGCTCGCGTCGCTGCTCGGCTACGCGCTGTTCGACTCGGCGGGCGCGTCGGCGCATGCCTTCGTGCTCGCGTTCGCCGCCGGCGCGATCCTGACCATGCTTGCCGACACGATGATGCCGGAGGCGTTCGAGCACGGCGGCAAGCTCGTCGGCCTCCTGACGACGCTCGGGTTCGGCCTCGCGTTCGCGCTGGCGATGCTCGAGTAGGTTCTAGCGCCGCTCGAGCCCCGTGAGGCGCTGATCGACCGCCTCGAGGCGCCGGAGGATCTCGTCGAGGTCCCGCGTCTGCTGCTCGCGCGCTTCCCGCGTTCGCTGCGAGACGAGGATGGACACCACGACGCTCGTGATGAGCGGAATCAGCGACAGCCCGGTCAGCATCAGGACCGACGCGATGAAGCGGCCGCCGGTGCTCTGCGGGACGTAGTCGCCGTAGCCCACCGTGCTCACCGTCGTCACCGCCCACCAGAGCGCGGTGCCGAAGGTGTTGAACTCCGGATCGATCAGGCGCTCCAGAAGGGCCGCCACCACCGAGAGCGTGGCCGCCAGACCGACGATGAGCACGACGGCCTTCCGCAGCGTCAGGCTCGCCAGAGTTTCGACGAGCCACCGTTCGAGCGGTCTGTGCACGCGCACGCCGAAGGATTTCGCCGCGCCGCCGCTCTGCCCTACCGGCTTCGCAACGCGGTCCGGCCGATTGGTAAGACTTCGGGCGTGTCGCTCGACGACTGGATCCTCGCGCTGCACCTTCTGAGCGCGTTCGCCTACGTCGGGGCGATCATTCTCTTCTGGGTGATCATCGTGGCGGTGTGGCGCCTCGACGCGCCCGATCCGACGATCCGGCTGGGGCCGGTAGCTCGCCTCGGCACGGTCGCCGTCGGCATCGGCGGCGCGGGCACCCTGATCTTCGGGATCTGGCTCGCGCTCTCTGTGGCCGACTACGACCTCTGGGACGGCTGGATCATCGCAGCGATCGTGCTGTGGGCGATCGCCGGCGCTCTGGGCCAGCGAACCGGCGTCGAGTACGCGCGCGGCGTCACGAAGGCGATCGAGCTCCGCGACGCCGGCCGCGCCGGGCCGGATGCCGAGCTGCTCGCCCTCAACCGCACCCAGCGCGGACTCGTCCTGCACAGCCTCGTCACCGTGACGGTGCTGCTGATCCTCGTCGACATGATCTGGAAGCCCGGCACATGAGACGTCGCTTGCGATGTCTCTGTCAGGCCGTGCGGGCTTTGCCCGCTCGACCGTCTGAAATGACCACCCGACGCCTTCGCCAGGACCGGAGCGACGGATGACCGGCCTGATCGCAGCGATCAGGCCGGACGAGCAGAACTTCCCGCTGTTCGTGCACGTGCTCGGCGCCATGATCCTGGTCGGCGGGCTGCTGACGACCGCCGGCACGCTCGCCTGGGCTCGCGGCGACGTGCCGTCCCTGCGGCTCGCCTACCGGACGCTGCTCGCCGTCGCGCTGCCGGGCTGGATCGTGATGCGGATCGGCGCCCAGTGGATCTACTCCAAGGAAGGGTGGGACGACCTGCCCGACTCGGCGCAGCCGACCTGGATCGGCATCGGTTACCTGCTCGCGGACCTCGGCGGCCTGATCCTGCTCGTGTCGCTGATCGTGGGCGGCATCGGGGTGTACCGCCTGCGCGACGGCAAGGGCGCAGGGCTGCTCAGGGCGACGCTCATCCTCTCGCTCATCCTGCTGGCCGCGTACGTCGTGGCGGTGTGGGCGATGGCCGGCAAGCCGGACTAGATGTAGTTCCCAGACACGTCGGGCGGTCTCGCTCCAGGCGCTTGTTGGAGATGTCACATTGTGGGAAGATCTGGGCTCCTTCGGGCGTCATGTGATCGGAAGGCGGCGTCACACCCCCGACGCTGCTGCAACGCGAAAGGAGCGCGCATGGAGGAACGACCCGCACGAGCAATGCTTGTGTCAACGGCGGACCTCGGCGACGGGCTCACCACGGTGATCTCGAGGTCGGAGATCGAGGCGGCGCTGGAGAGCGACGGCGAGCCGATCGAGCTCGTGCTCGACGTCACCCGTTTCTCGGACGGCGAGGCCGGCGAGTCGAGCAGCGTCGCAGTCTCGTGGGAGCGGTTCGACCTCGAACGCATGTTGGAGCAGGCCACGAGCGAGAACATCGCGCTCACGTTCGACCGAGATGCCCTGTGGCAGGCGATCGCCACCGACGTCGAGGCGCACGGCATGAGGGAGGCAGTCGTCACTCTCGCCGTCGCGGCGACGGTCGCAGCGGGTGCCGGACAGGCGTCCGCGTACCCGAGCTCCGCGTTCGGCGACTCGTCGTCGGCCCCGGCGGCCCAGGTGACCGGCGACCTCGCTCCGGACGACCGGGCGATCCCGCGGCCCACCCCGATCGTCGCGTCGACGCCGGACCTGGCGCCCGACGACCGGGCCATCCCGAGAGCGACACCCGTAGCGGCGCCGGCTCCGGATCTGGCTCCCGACGACCGGGCGGTACCAAGGCCGACCCCGGTTGCGGCGACGCCGATCGCCACCTCGGCGCCGGATCTGGCTCCGGACGACCGCGCGACGCCACGCCCGACCCCGGTTTCGGAGCCGGTCAGCGGGACGGCGTCGGACGGGACGTCGTGGGCGCCCACCCCGACCGAGACGGCCGTGCTCGCCGGTGCGATCGCCCTGGCGATCTCCGGCGCGTTCTTCCTCGTCGGCGGCCGGCGGGTCCGCCCGCGCCCGGCCTAGCTCACTGCTGACGGAGCGTCGCCCCTCGCGGCGGCGCTCCGTCCGGCCTCATCGGCCGAACGGCCGACCGACCGAAGGACGGGCGTCTTCCCCCGGCGAGGCGCAGCTCGTCCGCTACGCGCTCGACTCGGGCCTGATCGAGACGGAGTAAGCAGGACGAGCGCGGCGAGAACGGTCACGACAGCGTCAGCACGCGCTGTACGGCCCGCGCGATCACGAGCTCCTCGCGGGCCTCGACCACCTCGACGCGAACGTTGCCGAGGAAGGCAAGCCGCTCCGCGACTGCGTCCCGGACATCCGGCCGGTTCTCACCGACGCCGCCCGAGAACGCGAGCACGTCGATCCCGCCGAGTGCCACCGCCATCCGCGCGGCGGCGCACGCGACCGCATAGGTGTAGACGGCGAACGCATCGGGGTCGTCCAGCCCGCCGAGCGCGGCGAGCCCCGATTCCTGCTCGAGCGCGCGGTCGAGGTCGTTGGCCGTCAGGCCTTTCTCGCGGAGCACGAACAGCAGCGCGCCCGGGTCGATCGACCCCGAACGCGTTGCCATGGGCACGCCCTCGAGCGGCGTGAAGCCCATGGTCGTGTCGACCGATTCGCCGTGCAGGACGGCCGTGATCGAGCAGCCGCCTCCGAGGTGGCAGACGACGAGTCGCTCCACCTCTACCCGGCTGACCACCGACTCCACGGCGAGCCCGTGGAAGCCGTACCGCCGGATCCCCCACTCCTCGCGCCACTGCCGGGGAATCGCGTACGTGGCCGCTTCGGGGCGGATCGTGCGGTGAAACGCCGTGTCGAAGACGGCGACATGCGGCACGTGCGGAAGCGCGGCGCGGGCGTCGCGAATCCCGCGCAACGCCGCGTCGTTGTGGAGCGGCGCGACCGCGCGAAGCTCCTCGATCCCGCGGATGACCGCATCGTCGATGAGCGTGGGCTCCACGAACCGCGAGCCGCCGTGCACCACGCGGTGACCAACGGCTTCAGCCGGGACGAACCCCTCGACGCGGCGCGTGTCGTCGCCGTCGACGAGATGGAGCTTCAGGCTCGTCGAGCCGGCGTTGACCGTCAGTACGGCCAGGTCCAGCCGCGGACGTCGGGGAGGTCCTCGCCGTGCTCGCGTGTGTAAGCGCGCGCCTGGAGCCGGCGGTCGGCCATCTCCTGGCGCAGGTGCGCGCACGTCCCGCCGAGGCCTGGGACACGGTCGATCACGTCCAGCACGAGGTGGAAGCGGTCGAGGTCGTTGAGCATGACCATGTCGAACGGCGTGGTCGTCGTGCCCTCTTCCTTGTAGCCGCGCACGTGCAGGTTGCCGTGGTTCGCACGCCGATAGGTCAGCCGGTGGATCAGCCAGGGATAGCCGTGGTACGCGAACACGACCGGCTTGTCGCGCGTGAACAGCGAGTCGAACTCGTTGTCGGGAAGCCCGTGCGGATGCTCCGACTCGTGCTGGAGGCGCATCAGGTCGACGACGTTGACGACCCGCACCTTCAGGTCGGGCAGCCGCTCGCGGAGGATCGCCGCCGCGGCGAGCGTCTCGAGCGTGGGAACGTCTCCGGCGCATCCGAGCACGACGTCGGGCTCGGCGCCCTCGTCGGTCGAGGCCCAGCGCCAGATGCTCGCACCCCGCGTGCAGTGGAAGATCGCGTCCTCCATCGAGAGGTACTGGAGAGCCGGCTGCTTGCCGGCGACGATCACGTTCACGTAGTGGCGGCTGCGCAGGCAGTGGTCCGCGACGGAGAGCAGCGTGTTCGCGTCGGGCGGGAGGTAGACGCGGACGACCTCTGCGCGCTTGTTCACGACGTGGTCGATGAAGCCCGGATCCTGGTGGGAGAAGCCGTTGTGGTCCTGCCGCCAGACGTGCGAGCTGAGCAGGTAGTTGAGCGAGGCGACCGGGCGCCGCCAGGGGATGCCGCGCGTCACGCTCAGCCACTTCGCGTGCTGGTTGAACATCGAGTCGACGATGTGCGTGAACGCCTCGTAGCAGTTGAAGAGCCCGTGCCTGCCTGTGAGCAGGTAGCCCTCCAGCCAGCCCTGGCACATGTGCTCGGAGAGCATCTCGACGACACGGCCTTCGCGCGCGAGGTTCTCGTCGGTCGGCTCGATCTCCGCCTCCCAGGCGCGGTCCGTGACCGAGAACACGTCGCCGAGGCGGTTGGACTCCGTCTCGTCCGGGCCGAAGATGCGGAACGTCTGGGGGTTCCGCGTCACGACGTCGCGGAGGAACTTCCCGAGGACGCGGGTCGCCTCGCCCTCGGTCGTCGCCGGCGCCGCGACGTCGACGGCGTAGTCCCGGAAGTCCGGGAGCAGGAGGTCGCGTAGCAACAGCCCGCCGTTCGCGTGCGGGTTGGCGCTCATCCGCCGGTCGCCCTGCGGCGGCAGCTCCGAGAGCTCGCGACGCAGACGGCCTGAGTCGTCGAAGAGCTCCTCGGGGCGGTAGCTCCGAAGCCACTCCTCCAGCTGGGCGCGGTGCTCGGCGTTCTCCCTGGTCTCGGCCAGTGGAACCTGGTGCGAACGCCAGCTGCCCTCGACCGGCTTGCCGTCGACCTCCTTCGGCCCGGTCCACCCCTTCGGTGTCCTGAACACGATCGCGGGCCACGACCTGCGCTCGTCGTCGTCATCTAGGCGCGCGGCGTGCTGAAGCTCCGCGATCCGGTCGAGCGCCGTGTCGAGGATCTCCACGAAGCGGCCGTGCAGCTCGAGGGCGTCCTCGTCGTCGAACCCGCCCGTGAAGAAGAGCGGCTCGTAGCCGTGTCCCCGCAGGAACGCCTCGAGCTCGTCCTCGGAGATGCGCGCGAGCACGGTCGGGTTGGCGATCTTGTAGCCGTTCAGGTGCAGGATCGGCAGCACCGCCCCGTCGGTGCGCGGGTTGAGGAACTTGTTGCCGTGCCAGCTGGTGGCGAGCGGGCCGGTCTCGGCCTCGCCGTCGCCGATCACGCAGGCGACGAGCAGGTTCGGGTTGTCGAACGCCGCTCCCTGGGCGTGCATGAGCGCGTATCCGAGCTCGCCGCCCTCGTGGATCGAGCCCGGCGTCTCCGGCGCCGCGTGGCTCGGGATCCCGCCGGGGAACGAGAACTGGCGGAAGAGCCGGCGGAGCCCCTCCTCGTCCGGCCCGACGTGGGTGTAGAGCTCGCCGTACGTGCGTTCGAGGTACGCGTTCGCGACCACCGCGGGTCCACCGTGGCCCGGCCCGCAGATGTAGATCGCGTCGAGGTCACGCTCCCGAATCGCCCGGTTGAGGTGAACGTAGAGGAAGTTCAGGCCGGGAGTCGTGCCCCAGTGGCCGAGCAGGCGCGGCTTCACGTGCTCGGCCGCGAGCGGCTCGCGCAGGAGTGGGTTGTCGAGCAGGTAGATCTGGCCGACCGAGACGTAGTTCGCCGCGCGCCAGTACGCGTCGAGAAGCCGCAGCTCCTCCGCCGCCGGAGGCGCGATCGCCGGCGAGGCCTGGGTCACGGCGCCACGCTAGCCGGTCGCGTGATCCCGGGGCAAGCGGCTACCACGTCTTGGTGCGTGCCCGCTCCTCCGGCCTCGCGACGCGCACACGCGCGTCGACCGCCACGCACCGGTCGGGCAGCGCGAGGACCGGGTTGAGGTCGAGCTCCGCGATCGCCGGAAAATCGTCCGCGAGGCGCGCGAGGCGCAGAACGAGGTCGGCGAGGGCGCCTGCGTCCGCGGCCGGCGCGCCGCGGAAGCCTGCGACGAGCCGGCCCGCCTTCCCGCTCGTCACGAGCTCCGCCGCGTCCGTGTCCGTCAGCGGGGCGATCCGGAACGCGGCCTCCCCGATCAGCTCCGCGAAGACGCCTCCAGGCCCGAAGGCGACCAGCGGACCGAAGACCGGGTCCTGCACGACGCCGACGAGCAGCTCCGCGCCGCCGCGGATCATCGGCTGCACGAGGACAGCGCCGCCGATCCTCTCCGCGGCGGCCTTCACCGCGGCCTCGTCGCGAAGGTCGAGGGCGATGCCGCCCGCCTCGGTCTTGTGCGCCCCCGGCACGGCGCTCTTGACGACGACGGGGAACCCGAGCTTCGCCGCGGCGGCCGCCGCCTCGCCGGGCCCGTCGACGACGCGTTCCTCGACCAGCGGGATCCCATACGCGAGCAGCAGCTCGCGCGTCTCGGCGGGTGCGAGCCAGAGGCCGTCCCCGCTGGCGAGCGCGCGCTCGATCACGGCGCGCGCCCTCTCCGGGTCGATGTGCTCCGGCTCGACGAGCTCGCCCTGCGGCGCGCGCAGCCATTCGGCGCGCGCCGCCGCGCGGCCGAGCGCGCGCGCCGCCGACTCCGGATAGGAGAACGACGCCACGTGGCGGCTCGGCGCGCGGAGTGCCTCCGGGATCCCCGCGGCCGCCATGATCACGGCGAGGACGGGCTTGTCCGCACCCGCGCCGCGTGCGGCCGCCTCTACCTCGACCGCCACGTCGTCCGCGGTCGCCGCGACGGTGGGCGCGAAGAGCACGATGACGGAGTCCACGCGCGGATCCGCGAGCACCCGAGGCAGTGCGGCCGCGTAGGTCGAGGCCGTCGCGCCGCCGAGCATGTCGACCGGGTTCGCGACGCTCGCCTCCGCGGGGAGGAGGTCGGCGAGGCGCTCCGCGGTCTCGGGCCCGAGCGTCGCGAGCTCGAGGCCTGCCGCCTCGCACGCGTCCGCGCAGAGGATCCCCAGACCGCCGGCGTTCGTGAGCACGGCGACGCTCCGGCCGCGCGGCTCCGGCTGCGTGGAGAGCAGCGCCGCCACGTCGACGAGCTCCTCCAGCGACTGCGCGCGGACGACGCCCGCCTGACGGAAGAGGGCATCGACCGCGGCCTCCGAGCCGGCAAGGGCAGCCGTGTGCGAGCTCGCCGCGCGGCGCCCGCTCGCGCTGGTGCCGCTCTTCAGCGCGAGGATCGGCTTCCAGCGCGCGACCCGGCGCGCAAGCCGGCCGAATCGGCGCGGGTTCCCGAACGACTCCACGTACATGAGCACGAGCGCGGTCGCGTCGTCGTCCTCCCACCACTCGAGCAGGTCGTTGGTGGAGACGTCGGCCTTGTTGCCTATCGAGACAAAGGCCGACAAGCCCAAACCTCGTGATTCAGCCGCTTCGAGCAGCGCCACTCC
>Ga0126309_10000746_pt1 | contig 10888 bp, 7 predicted proteins | sample Plot56_FD_92541 | JGI IMG/M metagenome (GOLD analysis project Ga0126309, IMG submission 92541) | Serpentine soil microbial communities from UC McLaughlin Reserve, CA, USA - Plot56 | ecosystem: Environmental > Terrestrial > Soil > Grasslands | place: USA: UC McLaughlin Reserve, Lake County...
CGCGCGCCGCGGCCAGCTCCACCGCCCGGCCGCACCAGGGCGCGTGCGGTCCGTCCGGGTCGACCGGCGGGATGGTGGGGCCGATGTACAGGTCGATTTGGGTCTCGGTATCCACGGCGACGTTGCGCGCCAACGTTGCGAGGACTCCGGCGATCCGCTCGCCTTCGGCGGCGCGCAGGAAGCGCGCCTCCCCTTCGGCGCGGGCGCGGTCGGGGACGACGTTGAGCTGCTGCTCGGTGCCGAGGAGGGCATGGCTCGCGGCGAGCCCCTCGACGAACGTGGTGTCCCCGGCGACGAGGCGGCCCACGTTGATCGTCGGTCCGCCGTTTTGCGCCGAGTGGGCTTCGGCCTCGACGCACCAGCCGGCGGCGGCGACCAGGGCGGAGCGGCCTTGCCAGTAATGCAGGCCCGAATGGGCGGCCCGGCCGCGCACGTCGAGCCGCCACTGGAACATGCCGCGCCGCCCGGCCACCATGGTCTCGGCAGTCTCGCCGGTTTCAGGGTCATCGCCCGCCGGCTCGCCCGGCTCCAGCACCCAGACCCCGCGCGCCGCCTCGCTCCAGCGCCGGACCGCCGCCCGCGAGAGGACGCCCCCCATCTCCTCGTCCGGCACCACGGCCAGCACGAGGTCCGCCGGAGGCTCGACGCCCCAATGGCGCAGCAGGTCGAGAGCGCCGAGGAAGGCGGCGAGCCCTCCCTTCATGTCGATCGCCCCGGTGGCCACGAGACGGTCCCCCTCGATCCGCGGCGGAGCGGCGGGGAGGACGGTGTCCAGGTGGCCGATCAGCAGGAGGTGGCCATCCGCCGTTCCAGGGCCGCGGCCGAGGAGGACCGGCAGCGGCGTTCCATCCTCTCCCTCTTCGTGGGTGATCTCCGGCGTGAGGCCCCGCGCTGAGAGCTCGCCGGCGAGGCGGTGCGCCATCCGGCGGAGCCCGTCGGGATCGTTGCTCGGCGAGGAGATCGCGGTCAGCTCGACGAGGAGGTCCACGGTCCGCCGGAAGATCGGCTCGGGGAGGTTGTGCGCGGTGTCGGCCATGGCGGCACAAGCCTACCCCACGGATGTGATGTAGAGTTGGACCGGAAACCGTCCGAGGAGGGTGAGACCGATGGTCAATGCCGTCATTCTGCTGATGGTCGAGAAGTCCAAGGTCAACGAGGTGGCGTCGAAGCTGGTGGAGCTCGCCGGGATCAGCGAGGTCTATTCGGTGGCCGGGCACTACGACCTGGTCGCCATCGTGCGCGTCCGCGAGAACGATCAGATCGCCGAGGCGGTCACCAACCAGATGCTCCAGATCGAGGGCATCCAGCGGTCCGAGACCCTGATCGCCTTCCGCGCCTTCTCGCGCTACGACCTGGAGGCGATGTTCTCGGTGGGGATGGAAGAGCCGTTGACGGAACGGTGAGGGCCTACGGCGTCCGGGGCGCTTCGGTCTGGCGCTGGCGGATCTGGTTGACGATCCGCCGGAACTGCTCCGACTTGCGGAAGGGGTCGAAGGCCCGCTCGCTTTCCAGGGTGTCGAGATCGGTCCAGCCCTTCCGCACCGACGTCTCCAGATAATCGAGGGCCCGCCGGCGGTTCCCCTTCCGGGCGTAGGCCGTGGCCAGCCGGTAGGGGATGTTGGGGACGTCCGGATCGATCTCTTCGGCGACCTGCAGGAAGAGAATCGCCCGGTCGAACTGTCCGAGGCTGGAGTATTCGCGGGGCAGATAGAGGCCGGTCTGGATGTAGACGGCATAGAGCACGCGCTCGGCCGAGAGGCGCTCTTCGGGGTCCGGATCGGACTTCGCCCTCTTCTTGAGCTCGGGGATCTTGAGATCGGCGATGAGCTGGCTCACGTGGTCCGGGGTCGGCTGTCCCGGGGCTTCCTTGAACAGCCGCGGGACCCTCTCCAGGTATTCGCGGTCCCGCTGGTCGCGGGCCAGCCGGACTTCCCTTTCGCGCTGGAACGCCTCCGACGCTTTGAGCCGCGCCGCCGCCTTCACGGCGTCCGCCGTGTCGCGCAGCCCGCCGAAATCCCGGGCCAGGGCGGCATAGAGGGTCTGCGCCGCAACCAGCTGCCCGCCGGCTTCCAGGGTGCGCGCCCGGGCGAGGTCCGCGCTCCACAGCTCCTCGACGAACGCCGCATCCTTGCCGCGCTGCCCACGCTTCATGGCCTGCAGCTCCATCCAATTGACCGCGCGGGTGAACAGCTCCTCCGGCGGCCACTGATGCGACCCGGCGAAGATCTCCAGCCGGTGCGGCAGGCCGGCGGCGAGCAGCTTCCCCTGCAGATCGAGCAGCTCGTAGTAGGCGAAATCGGCGTCGCCCACGGTGAAGAAGAAGGGGATGTCGTGCTGCTTCGTGGGCGACTGGCCGAGTGGCCAGCCGCCGTTGGCGCCGATCACCCCGGCGAGGCTCCCGGGCGCCGTCAGGACGAGATTGACGACGAAGCGGACCAGCCCCGAAAAGCCGAGCGCATAGACCCGCCGGTCGTCGATCGAGAAGCGCGCGTGGGTGTCGGCCCAGAGCGCGCTCATGATCCCGAAGTTTTCCTGCATCGGCGTCAGGTTCGACGAGTTGTGGGAGCTGGCGATGATCCAGCCGTGGCGCTCGGCGCCCGCGCGCAGCAGCCGCGCGATGTCCGCTCCGTGCCCATGCGAGTCGAAGGCATAGACGATCGGCCATTTGCGCTCCGGCGTGTAGCCGGCCGGGAGATAGAGCGAGTACGCCTGCGCCTCATCCGCCGCGCACGACACCCGCTCAATGATCTGCCCCCGCGGCAGCTCGGCCGACACCGGCAGGGCGGCTGCCGGAGCGGCGGCGAGCAGGAGGAGCAGGGCGAGAAGAGCCCTCACCCCCAGCCCCTCTCCCGCAAGCGGGAGAGGGGTGCAGGTTAGGCACGGCTTCCGGAATGCCATAGAGACCTTCAAACCTTCTCCCCTCTCCCACTCGTGGGAGAGGGGCCGGGGGTGAGGGTTCGGGCGGCGGGCATCTTCCCGAGAATCTCCCGATACCGCTCCTCCTGGCGCAGCCCGTCGAACGCGGTCTCCTTCTCGATCAGGGCACGGTCGGTGAAGCCGAGCGCGACGGCCTTGTCCAGGGCCTCCAGGGCGCGCTTGCGGCCGGCTTTCCCTTTGCGCGCATGGGCGGCGGCGAGCTCCACCTGGACCTCCGGGCTGTCCGGCAGGATCTCGGCGGAGACGGAGAGCATCAGGATCGCGTTGTCCCACTCCTTGCGCTCGGTGTACAGGCGCGGCAGGTAGAAGCTGGTCTGGCCCAGGAGGGTGTTGAGCACCCGCTTCGCCGCGAGGCTCTCCTCGCGGTCCGGCGACTCGGACCGCTTCTTCCAGTCGGCGAGCTTCAGCTCGGCGGCGATGCGCGCCGCGGTGGGCGGCGTCTCTCCGCTCATCGCGCGGCCGAGAACGCGCGGCGCCTCCGTGAGATAGGCAGTATCGCGCTTCAGACGCTCCTCGCGCGCCGCGATCTCGCGCTGCAATGCCGGGGTGGCGCCGATCTCCGCGGCCTTGCGCTCCGCCTCGGCCACGTCGCGCAGCCCGGAGTAATCGGCCTTCATGGCGGACCAGGTGTGGAACGCGTCGGCCATCCGTCCGTCGGTCTCTGCCTGCCGGGCGTCCGCCAGGTCTCTGGCCCACAGCTCCTCGACGAGGGCCGCGTCCTTCGCGCGGAGCCCCCGCTTCATCGCCCGCAGCTCCAGCCAACCGATCCCCCGTGCCGCGAGCTCGGCCGGCGGCCAGTCGTGCGGACCCTCGAACCTCTCGATCCGGTAGGGGAGGCCGAGGGCGGCGAGCTTCTTCTCGAGATCCACCATCTCGTAGTAGTTGAAGTCACGGTCCCCAAACGTGCCGAAGAAGTCGAACGGGACATCCTTGCTCGGCGGGCGCTCGAACGGAAAGCCGGCGCTCGCACCGAAGATGCCGACCACCGTGCCCGGCGCGGCGAGCGCGAGGCTCACCGCGGAGCGGACGGTCCCGGAGAAGCCGGCCAGGTAGGCCCGGCGGTCGTCGAGCGCGAGCCGGGCGTGGGAGTCGGTCCACATGGCGCGCAGCGCCGCGGTGTTCGGATCGATGCTCTGGTCGCTCATCGTGTTGTAGGAGCTCGCCACGATCCATCCATACCGCTCCGCCCCCGCCTTCAGGATCTCGGCCACGTCCTTTCCGTGGCCGCGCGCATCCATGGCATAGACGATCGGCCACGCCCGGTTTGTCCGGTAGCCCGAAGGGAGATACAGGGCATAGCGCTGATCCGACGCTCCCTGGCAGGAGATCGTCTCGATCACCGTCCCCGCGGGAAGGGCGGCCTGACCCTGGACCGGGCCGGCCAGCACGACAAGACCGGCAAGGACACATCCGCTCGCGAATCCGCTCCGTCGTTTCATCGGTACTCCGTCAGCCGGCCGCGGGGTCTCTCCAGGCAGGGTGTTTGCATAATTCCTGGAGGTTCGACCAGAGGGGGATTCTTTCATGAGCATGCCCGACCGGCTGTCATCCCCGTTCACCCGGCAAGAATACGGCATCCCGAAGACGACGTTGCGCGAGGTGCGTCCCGAGGTCCGTCCGGTGGACCTGGATGCGACCCTGCCGCTGGCCCCGCGGCGCCCCGCGGCCGTGCAATTTTTGACCATGCGTTGTCTCTGTTGCCAGGGGACCGTGCACCACTCGACCGCCCCGGTGAAGATCGAGCGCGGCCGCTGCCGCCTGGAGTGGGACGCCGTGCCCGCCTGGATCTGCACCCGCTGCGGCCAGAGGTACTTCGAGCGGCACGAGGTCGAGCGGATCAACCAGGCCGCGCGGTCTATCGAAGCGCTGGAGCGGTAGAGTCCCTCACCCCTGGCCAGGGGTTAAAACCCCTGGCTACCAAGAGAAAATCGTCCCCGAGGGGACGACTCCTCCCCTCCGCCCCTTCAGTGGGCGGTTTTTCCATGGTAGCCAGGGGTTTTAACCCCTGGCGGGGGTGAGGGCCCTCTGTGTTATCCTTATCTCCTTCATTCGCGGCCCTGCCGCGCCGCAGCAATTCCCTGGAACGGAGAGAACGCCTTGGCTGAGCACAAGAGAGAAGACGTCCGTAATCTGGCCATCATCGCCCACGTCGACCACGGCAAGACGACCTTGGTCGACGCCATGCTCTGGCAGAGCGGCATCTTCCGTGAAAACGAATACGTGGCCGACCGGGTGATGGACTCGATCGATCTCGAGCGCGAGAAGGGCATCACCATCATGGCCAAGAACACGGCCATCCACTACCGCGGCGTGCGGATCAACATCGTCGACACCCCCGGCCACGCCGATTTCGGGGGCGAGGTCGAGCGCACGCTCAAGATGGTCGACGGCGTCCTCCTCCTGGTGGATGCCAGCGAGGGCCCCCTGCCGCAGACCCGCTTCGTGCTCCGCAAGGCCTTCGAGGCGGGGCTCGATCCCATCGTCGTCATCAACAAGATCGACCGGCCGGACGCCCGCATCAACGAGGTCGTCAACGAGGTCTACGACCTCTTCATCGATCTGGACGCGACCGAGGAGCAGCTCGAGTTCCCGATCATCTATGCCAACGCCCGCGCGGGCCGCAGCCGCCGCGAGCCGGACGGGCCGGACGAGACCCTGGAGCCTCTCTTCGAGGAGATCCTCCGCTCGGTGCCGGCGCCGGTCTACGACCCCGAGACGCCGCTCCAGATGCAGTTCAACACCCTGGACTACGATGACTACGTGGGGCGCCTCGCCATCGGCCGGATCTTCAACGGCCGCCTGCGCAAGGCCCAGGAGGTCGCCCACTGCCGCCGCGACGGGCAGATCGAGCCGGTGAAGGTCTCGCTCCTCTACGGCTACGACGGGCTGCGCCGGGTCGAGATCGCCGAGGCCGGGCCGGGTGACATCGTGGCGGTCGCGGGCATCGCCGAGGTCAACATCGGCGAGACGCTGACCGACCGGGAGGACCCGCGCCCCCTGCCGCCCATCCTGATCGACGAGCCGACCATCTCGATGATGATGTCGATCAACGACTCGCCTTTCTCGGGCCGCGACGGCAAGCACGTGACCTCGCGCAAGCTCAAGGAGCGCCTGGAGAAGGAGACGCTGACCAACGTGTCGATCCGGGTCGAGCCCACGGACTCGCCCGAGATCTTCAAGGTCTCGGGGCGCGGCGAGCTGCAGCTCGCCATCCTGATCGAGATGATGCGCCGCGAGGGGTACGAGATCTCGGTCGGTAAGCCCGAGGTCATCACCCGCCGCGTCGACGGCCAGCTCCACGAGCCCATGGAGATGCTGGTCATCGACTGCCCCGAGGACTTCATCGGCGTGGTGACCCAGAAGATGGGCGCGCGCCGCGGCCGCATGATGAAGATGATCAACCACGGCTCGGGCCGCGTGCGCATGGAGTTCCGCCTCCCCTCCCGCGGGCTGATCGGCTTCCGCCCCGAGTTCCTGACCGACACCAAAGGGACCGGCATCATGAACCACCTCTTCGATGGCTGGGACCCCTGGCAGGGGGACATCTCGCACCGTCTGACCGGCGTCCTGGTCGCCGACCGGACGGGCCGGGCGACCGGCTATGCCATCGAGGGCCTGCAGCCGCGCGGCGAGCTGTTCATCGCGCCGGGCGCGGAGGTCTACGAGGGGATGGTGGTGGGGGAGAACGCGCGGTCGAACGACCTCGACGTCAACATCACCCGCGAGAAGAAGCTCACCAACATGCGCGCCTCCGGCTCGGACGACACGATCCACCTGGTGCCGCCCCGGATCTTGAACCTGGAACAGGCCCTGGAGTTCATCGGCGAGGACGAGCTCGTCGAGGTCACCCCCGGCGCGATCCGGCTCCGCAAGCGGATCCTTCAGGCGAACCGGCGGAAGTAATCGATCCCATGCCCCTCTCCCCGGCCCTCTCCCCACGGGGAGAGGGGAGGAGAGCCGCCGCCGTTTCATCGTGAACTGGCGGCCGGTCACGGTGAAACGGCCTCGGGTCTCCATGAACTGGCGGCCGGTCATGATGAAACGGCGTCGGGACTCCGTGACCGCGGCCCCGGTCATGGTGAAACGGCGTCGGGTTTCCGTGACCGCGCGGCCGGTCATGGTGAAACGGCCTCGGGTTTCCGTGTCCGCGGCCCCGGTCATGGTGCCCCGGCCCGCGTTGGCCATGAATCGGGCGCGTTCACGGTGATCTCGTCTCGTTCACGGCGAACCGCGATCCGTTCGCCGCCTCCCATGAATGACCACCGCGAACGCCTACCCCTTCCCGAGCACCCCCTCCAACCACCCCACCTCCCGCGCTCGCCGTCCATACCCGGTCTCGTTCACCAGCACCCGAGCCCGCGCTACATGCCGCCGCGCCGCGTCGAGATCCTCCTGGTCCCGGCAGAGGCGCACCCATTCGAGGTGCGCGTCGCATTCGTGCAGCCGCATCTGGCCGAGCTCGGCGATTTCCAGGGCCTCGGTGAGGTCCGCGGCGGCGCCGGTGAAGTCGGATTGAAAGCGCCGAAGGGCGGCACGGGCCAGGAGACCGCTGGGAAGGAGGACCTCCTGGCTGGCCCGCCGCAGGCCGTCCACCGCCCGGTCTAATGGCTCGGCGACTTTGGCGAGCCCCGCCGTGTGGTCTTCCATCAGGGCTAGGCCGAGATGGGCGCGGCCTAGAATGAGGTGGTCGAGGGCGATGTCGAGGAGCCAGCTCTGGGTTGTCACCCACTCCAGCGTCTGCCTCGCCCGCTCCAGCACCTCCCGGCAGGCCAGCCGGAACCGCTCCGCCTCCTCCGGGCGGGAGCCCGGCCCGGCGAGCCCGTCCAGCCCGGACCCGGCCTCCGGTTCCGCCCGGCCCAGCAACAGCTCGCAGTATTGAAAACCCTGGAGCGAGTAGAGCAGTGGATACTCCGGCTGCCGCTCCGCCTGCATCGCCTCGGCCTCGCGGAAAGCCGCCGTGCTCTCCTCCCACCGGCCCGCCTGGTGCAGGGCGTCGGCCCACACCGTTCGGTCGCTCAACCGCTCGAAGGCATCGCCGCTGCGGTCGGCCAGCTCAACGCTCTGCTCACCAAGCGCCACAGCGCGCGGCACGTCCCCCAAGGTCAGGGTCAGCTCGCAGAGGTTGCAGGCGCTGATCGCGGCTCCTTGCCATTCCTCGCGCTCGATGTTCATCTCCATGCTTGACTGCATCGGCTCGACCGCCTCCGCCAAGCGGCCCATGGCACGGAGGACTACGGCGGCTTCATTAAGGACGTACGCGTGCCGCTTTACAGTGAGGCCAGCGGAGGGCTGGGACCAGGGGTGATCGAAGAAGCCCGCCAGCGCCGTCAGCTCCGAGCCCAAAGCCCCAAGCTTGTTCCGACTGTAAAACTCGCCCCTTCGCTGGATCCGCCGCCGGTAGACCTCATCCATCACCTCCTGCTGCCGCCCCGCCCGGCAGCCGTGGACGACTGCGGCATAGAGTGGCTGCATCGCTTCCAGGGTGTCGGGGAGGTCCGGCGCTGCCTGGCACAGGTGCTCGTAGAGGCGCCGGTTGCCTTCCTGCCAGGCGTCGGGGCGGTGGCTCTCGAGCTCTTCTGCGAAGCAGGCGCGCACCAGGGGATGGGCGTCGAGCGTCTCGGGCTCGCGCGGGTCGACCGCCGCCAGGAGGCTGTGATCCCGCAGGGTGGCGATGGCGAGATGCCAGTCTTCCTCCGAGAGGTCCACCAGAGATTCCGTGAGCCCCGGGATCGCCGGCGCAGTGCGCAGGGCTTCCAGGGCGCCGGCTTCCGCGGGGCGATCGAAGAGGCCGAGGAGGCGGAGGATCGCCAGCTCCGGCCCCTCTCCCAGCCAGCGGGTGTAGGCGGCGATCACGCGGGAGGCGTGGCCGCCCTGCTTCTCATCGGCCCGGTGGAGATCGATCTCGCGCCGCTTGCGGATGTCGCCGCCGTGGGCTCGCCGCAGGAAGTTGCCGAGGAGGGTCAGGGTGAGGGCGTGGTACCGAAACTCCTTCGCCGCGGCGGCCAGCTCGCTGTCCCGGCCGTTCACGCCAAGCTGGCGGAGCAGGGCGACGGCCGCGCCGGGCTTCAATGTCTCCAGGGGGATCTGCGGTGCCGTGCTCGGAGAGCCGGCGAGGTCGGCGATGCGTTCCCGGGTGGTGACCACGCAGAGGCCCGGGTTGCCCGCGGCCAGGCCTTTGAGGAGGGCGGCGAGGCCGGGGTCCTTGAGGCGGCCCTCGATCTCCGGCCGGCCCGGCAGGTATTGCAGGGGCTCGATACCGTCGAGGACGAGCAGGGTCCGCTCCTTCCTTATTAGATGGGCGAGGCGGGCGCCGCGGTCGTGGAGGGAGCCGACCTTGGGGTCGGGATCGCCGAAGAAGCGGAGGGCGTGGTCGATGAAAGGCTCGGCGGAGGTGACGCGGTTCTCCATTCCCTGGCTGTAGAACGACCAGTCGAGCACCCGGGTGGCCCCGCGCCAGTTGTCGGCGGCCATGCGGTCCAGCCAGCGGGCGACCAGGGCGGATTTGCCGACGCCTCCGAAGGCGACGAGGGTGAGGACGTGGGTGCGCGGGTTCTCCCAGGCGGCGTCGAGGCGGGCGAGCTCGGGCTCGCGGCCGACGAAGTGTGGGCCGGGGATGGGGAGGCGGCCGAGGTCGAGGTGGAGCTCTGGAACCTTGGCCTTCTCGTCGAGATACCAGGTCAGCACGCTTTGATGCCGCCGGAGCAGGTCCTCGATGTTTTCCCAGCCCAGGACCTCGACGTCGAAGAGCCCGGCCTTCTTGTGCAGCTCCGACAGATCCCGCGCCTCCTGCTGGAGCGTCGCGCTCCGCCTGACCGTGGTGGCGAAGATGAAGCGCTGGAGAGGAGGACGGAAGTCCTTGGCCTTCTCGACCTCGGCCCGAAGCTCCGCCACGAGATCCTTGTCCTTGAGAGCAAGGAGTGGCTGAACCGTGCTGCTTGCACTGGATGCCGATGAGCCCCGAGCCACCGAAGCGATCCTCGCCATAGAGGTCAATCCCGTCCTGCCCCTGGCCGGAGCGGCCGTGGAGCTGGGCGCCGGGGTTCTTCCAGACCTCGCGAAACAGGGCCAGGACGAGATCTTCGAAGTCGTCGTCCCCCTTGGGAGGCGGGATTTCCTTGCGGGGCGCGCTCATGCCGGGCCGCTCATGGGGTGTGTTCCGGGAAACACGAAGATTATAGCGGAAGGGGGGCTGGGCCTTGCGCCGCTGGGAGCGCCGGCATCCTTGCCGGCCCATGCTCTCCGCGACCACGGCGGCCGGCATGGGCTCCGCAGCACCGGACTCCGCTCTTCCCCTTCCAAGAAGGTCGGCCCTTCGGCCCACTTTCTTGATGATGCCGGCAAGGATGCCGGCGCTCCCAGCGGGCGCAAGACCAAAATCGCCGCAAATCACGAGAGCGCGGAGCGGCGGGAGGGTGAGGGGTACCAATTGACTTGACGGTCTTGACGCACTAGGCTTCTTTCATGTCCGAGGCCACCGCCGTTGCTGCCCGCGCTTTCGAGCGGACACTCGAGGAGCTGGAGCAGCAGGAAAACGCTCCTGTCCTGGGCGACCCCGCTGCGCTCGGTCGGCGTGCAGCGCTCCTGGCGACGGCCGAAGCGGTTTGGGGTCGCCATCTCGGCCCGCTGTTCGATGTCGAGCAGGTCAAAGCCGTGCTCGCAGTCGGCAGCCGCCAAGCTGTCTCCGACCTCGCCAAGCGCGGCCGCCTGCTGGCTCTGGACGCCGCGGGAGGCCGCAAGCTCTACCCGGCGTTCCAGTTCGGACCGGATGGGCGACCGTATCCCGAGCTCGCGCACATCCTCGCCGGCTTCGAGGGGGCGGCCGAGACTCTCTACACCGTGGCCTCGTGGCTTGTCAGCCCCCAGGATCTGCTGGAGGGGGAGACGCCGGCGGCTTGGATGCGCTCTCGCCGCGACCCGGAGCGCCTCCTGGAAGCTGCCCGCCGCGCCGCCG
>Ga0126309_10000747_pt1 | contig 10882 bp, 10 predicted proteins | sample Plot56_FD_92541 | JGI IMG/M metagenome (GOLD analysis project Ga0126309, IMG submission 92541) | Serpentine soil microbial communities from UC McLaughlin Reserve, CA, USA - Plot56 | ecosystem: Environmental > Terrestrial > Soil > Grasslands | place: USA: UC McLaughlin Reserve, Lake County...
GTCCCGGGCCGGGAGCTGATCAAGGGCACGGGCGGGCCGCGCTGCATGACGCGGCCGCTCTACTGCTGACGTCCCTCTAGCGGCCGGGCGTCCGACCGCCGAGGATGGTCGCAAGCACGCCGAAGTCGATGTTGCCACCCGAGACGACGCACACGACCTTGCCTCCCCCGCCGCGCCCCGAGAGCGCGACGGCCGTCGCCAGGGCGCCCGCTCCTTCCGCGATCACGCGCGCACGCTCGGCGATCAGGCGGACGGCGGCGGCGGTGTCGTCGAGCGTGACCGGGAAGGCACCGTCGACCAGCGGCTCGGCGAGCGCCCACATGCGCGGCAGGAGCGCCCGCGCGCCCGAGCCGTCGACGAACGACGGCTGGTAGTCCACCTCCTGCGGCGAGCCCGCCTCCAGCGTGGCCGTCACGGGCGCGCCGGTCTCCGGCTCGGCCACGTAGACCCTGACCGCAGGGGCGAGCGCCTTGAGCGCGCTGGCGATGCCCGTCGTCAGGCCGCCGCCGCCCCACGGGATGATCACGGTGTCTGCATCGGGCAGGTCCTCGAGGATCTCGAGGCCGATCGTCCCATTCCCGGCCATGACACCGTCGTCCTCGACCGGATGCACGAAGAGGCCGTCGACGCCCTCGAAGCGATGCTGCTCGATCGTCTCCCACCAGCGCTCGAACGGGACCTTCACGACCTCGCCGCCGAGGCGGGCGATCGCGGCCAGCTTCGTCTCCGGCGCGTGGTCGGGAACGACGATCGTGCACGGCACACCCACCTCGCGGGCGGCCCACGCCAGCCCCTGGGCCATGTTGCCGGCGCTCGCCGTGAGAACGCCGTTCGCGAGCTCCTCGGTGGACGCGTTTCGCACCGCGTTGTAGGCGCCGCGCAGCTTGAAGGAGCCGATCGGCTGCAGGTTCTCGAGCTTCAGATAGATCTCCGCCGGCGCCTCGGGCGCGTTGAGCCGGACGAGCGGTGTGCGGATCGCCGTCCCGGCGATCGTCTCGCGCGCGGCCCGGATCTGCTCGAGCGGGATCAGAAGGCGACCTCGGTGCCGCCGCCGCTCTCACGGGCGCGCTCGACGACGTACTGGGCGGCCGCGAGATCCTCGACCGCGAGGCCGAGCGACTTGAACACGGTGAGCTCCCCGTCCGACGTGCGGCCGGGAGCCTCGCCGACGAGGACGTCGCCGAGCTCGGCCCGGATGTGCCCCGGAGCGATCGCTCCGTCGCGGAGCGCCATCAGGTAGTCGCCGGACTCGTTCTCCGTCGACTCGCGCCGGTCGACGAAGAGCGACGCGGCCGCGACCGTCTCGGAGTCGAGCTCGCGTGTGGTCGGGATCGACGACCCGACGGCGTTCACGTGCGCACCGTCGCCGAGCCAATCCCGCCGGACGACCGGCGTCGGCGAGGAGGTGGCCGTCACGATCACGTCGGCTCCGCGGACGGCGTCCTCGGCGCTCTCGACCACCTCGACCGGGAACGGCGCGGCGGCGTCGACCGCGAGGTGTTGCGCGTTCGCCGCCGTGCGGCTCCAGATCCGCGCACGCGCGAACGGGCGAACGGCCGCCATCGCCTGGAGGTGCGACCGTGCCTGGACGCCGGCGCCGAGGATCGCCAGCTCGCGCGCATCTTCCCGCGCGAGCGCGCGAGTCGCCACCGCGGAAACGGCGGCCGTCCGGATCGCGGTGATCGGAGAGGCGTTCACGATCGCGCGCAGCTCGCCCGTGTCTCCGTCGGAGATCAGCACGGCGCCCTGGTGGGCGTCCAGGCCGCGGGCGGGGTTGCCGGGCATCACGTTCACCGCCTTGAGGCCGAAAGCCGCGGGCGCGGCCGAGCGGTAGGCGGGCATGAGGCCGATGAGGCCGGGGGCGTCCGGCGGACGGGCCACCGCGCGCAGCGGCTGGTACATCTCGCCGCGCGCGAGCGCGGAGAGCGCCTCGCTCATCACGTCGATGCACGCCTCCAGCGGCAGAAGCCGCTCGACCTCGGGCTCGGAGAGGACGAGGATCATGCCGGGAAGAGTGACGCCAGCTCGTCGCGCTCGCCGGGGGTGAGCTCGAGCTCGAGCGCCGCGCGGGGCGGCTCGAGGTGTCGGGGGCTCCGCGGGCCGAGGATCACCGCAGTCACGTCGGGATGGCTCAGGACCCACGCGTGCGCGAGCGTGGCGGTGTCCACCCCGCGCTCCGCCGCGGCCGCCGCGAACGCGTCGAGCCCGCGGTAGACCTCCTCGCGGTCGAGGTGCTCGTACGGGCCGGGCCGCAAGGTCATCCTCGAGCCTTCCGGCCGCGGCTCGTCCCGGCGGTACTTGCCCGTGAGCCAGCCGCCGCTCAGCGGTCCGAACGGCGTGAAGCCGAGGCCGCGTTCGACGCAGAGCGGCAGCACCGCCGTCTCTGCGTCGCGGTCGAGCAGCGAATAGGAGTTCTGCACCCAGCCGATCGGCGTGAGTCTCTCACGCTCCGCGATCGTGAGGGCTTCGTCGATCCAGTCCGCGCCGACGTTGCTGCCGCCGATCGCACCGACCTTCCCCGCCCGCACGAGCTCGTCGAGCGCGGCCAGCGTCTCCCGGAGCGGCGTCTCGGGATCAGGCGCGTGCACGAGGTACATGTCGACGCGCTCGACGCCGAGCCGAGCGAGGCTGCCGTCGATCTGGCGCCGGATCCTGTCGGCGGCCAGGCCTCGATCGTCGGGGTCGCCCTCGACCGAATGGAAGACCTTCGTGCTCAGCAGCACCGGGGTCCCGCGCGCCGCGCGCCACCGGCCGATCCACGTCTCGCTCCGCCCTCCCCCGTAGGCATCGGCGGTGTCGAAGAGGTTGATGCCCAGCGCGATCGCCGCGTCCATCAGCTCGAAGGCCTCCGTCTCGCTCTCGCCCGCGCCGAAGAAGGCAGGCGCGGACCCGATGCCGCCGAAGTTCCCGCACCCCAGGCAGAGGCGCGAGAGCGAGAGTCCGGTGTGGCCGAGCGCCCGCTGCTCCATCGTCAGGCGAGCAGGGCGCGCTGGCGCGCCAGCGCCGCGAGGACGGCGTCGATGTCGTCCGTCGAGTTGTAGCTGTGCGCCGACACGCGCACGTTGCCGTCGCGGGAGGAGGTGACGATCCCGTCCCGCCCGAGCTCCGAAACCAGCTTGTCGACGTCAGTGGAGCGGATGCAGATCAGCGCACCGTGGCGCTTGCGCTCCCTCGGCGTCACGACCGTGCCCCCGAGCTCTTCGACCCCGGCGATCAGCCGCTCGTTCAGCTCGAGGACGTGCTCGCGGGTCTCGGCGATCCCGATCTCCTCCATCAGCTCGATGCCCGCGATCCCGGCGTAGATGGCGGGGATCGGCGGCGTCCCCGACTGGAAGCGCCGCGCGGTCGGCGAGGGCGAGTAGTCGTGGACGTCCATCTCGAAGATGTCCTGGTCGGCGAACCAGCCGGTCGCTGTCGGCCACGCGCGTTCGAACAGCTCGCGGCGGCAGTAGAAGAAGGCCAGGCCGGCGGAGCCGAGCAGGTACTTGAGCACGCCCGACGCCAGGAAGTCGACACCGAGCGCCTTGACGTCCACGGGCAGCGAGCCGGCCGTCTGATAGGCGTCGAGCAACACGAGCGCGCCGCGCTCCCGGGCCAGCTCGACGACGCCCTCCACGTCGGTCATCGCTCCGGTCCGGTAGGAGACGTGCGTGATCGAGACGAGCGCGGTGTCCTCGTCGATCGCCCGCTCGAAGTGCTCCAGCGGCACGGTGCCGTCGTCTGCCGGAGCCACGTGCTCGACCCTCGCTCCGCGGGCGGCCTGGGCATGCCAGATCTGCCCGATGGTCGGAAACTCCAGGTCGGTCACGACGATCTTCGAGCGGCGCGCGTAGCGAAGCCCGGTGGCGAGCGCGCTGACGCCGGCGGAGAGGGACGTCGTGACGGCGATCTCGTCCGGATCCGCGTTGACGAGGTGGGCGAAGGCGGTCCGGGCTGCCTCTGTGCGCTCGACCCAGTACTCCCACGGCGCGCCGTGCTCGTCCCAGTCGGCCAGGTACTGCTCGTAGGCGTCGCGGACGGCGTCGGAGAGCGCGCCCTGCGAGCAGCTGTTGACGTAGACGAGTCGCTCGAGGATCGGGAATCGGTGGCGGACGCGATCGGGGAGCGGCTGCACCGCGACCGGGTCAGCGGCCAAGGTACGCCTTCCGGAGCGCTTCGTCGGCAAGCAGCTCCTGTGCGGCGCCCGCGAGCACGACGCGCCCGGTCTGGAGCACGTAGCCCCGGTCGGCGATCGAGAGGGACACGTTCGCGTTCTGCTCGACGACGAGGACCGCCACGCCCGATTCGTGCACCTGCCGGATGATGTCGAAGTTGCGCTCGACGAGAATCGGCGCGAGCCCCATGGACGGCTCGTCCATCAGCAGCAGCTTCGGCTGCGACATCAGCGCGCGCCCCATCGCGACCATCTGCTGCTCGCCGCCCGACAGCGTGCCGGCGAGCTGCTTGCGCCGCTCGTGGAGGAGCGGGAACAGCGTGAACACGCGCTCGAGGGCGTCCCGGTAGCCCTCCTTGCGCAGGTACGCGCCCATCTCCAGGTTCTCGAGCACGGTCATCGGCGCGAACAGCCGTCTGTTCTCGGGCACGATCGCCATCCCGCGCCCGATCCGGTAGCTCGTGGGGCGTCCGGTGACGTCCTCGCCGTCGAGCTCGACCGTTCCCCGGCGCGGGCGGACGAGGCCCAGGATCGTCTTCAGCGTCGTCGACTTTCCCGACGCATTCCCGCCCAGGAGGCAGACGAGCTCCCCCTCACCCACCTCCAGCGAGAGCCGCTGCAGGATGTGGATCTCGCCGTAGTAGGTGTCGACGTCGGAGACACGGAGCAGCATCAGCCGGCCTCCGCCGCCTTCAGGCCCAGGTATGCCTCGACCACGAGCTCGTTCGTCGCCACCTGCTCGAACGAGCCCTCCGCGATCTTGACGCCGTGGTCGAGCGCGACGACGCGGTCGGAGATGCCTTCGACGACGTGCATGTCGTGCTCGATGACGAGGATCGTGTAGCCCCCGTCGGTGCGCAGCCGGCCGATCAGCTCGGTCATCTCGTGCGTCTCCGCCGGGTTCATGCCCGCGGCCGGCTCGTCCAACAGCAGGAGGCGGGGGTTCGAGCCCATTGCACGCGCGATCTCGAGCCGCCGCCGGTTCGCGTACGAGAGGCTGTAGGCAGGCTGGTCCCACCGGTAGCCGACCAGCCGCTGCCCGAAGAACCCGAGCTTCTCCTCGGCCATGCGCGCGATCTCGCGCTCCTCGCGGCGGGCGCGTGGCAGCCGCAGCATCGACTCCACGACGGTCGCCTTCGTGTGGCCGTAGGCTGCTGCCATCACGTTCTCCTTGACGGTCATGTTGAGGAAGAGCCGCAGCGTCTGGAACGTGCGGGCGATCCCGAGCCGCGTGATCTTGTGCGGCGGCAGCCCGGCGGTGCTTCGCCCGGCAAAGGCGATCTCGCCGTCGTCGGCGGCGTAGATGCCGGTGACGAGGTTGAAGACGGTTGTCTTGCCGGCGCCGTTGGGCCCGATGAGGCTCACGATCTCGCCCTCGTCGACGTGCAAGTTCAGGCCGTCGATGACGCGCAGGCCGCCGAACGACTTGCGAACCCCCTGCAGCTGGAGCAGAGGCGGCATCAGACGATCTCCACCCGCGGGGTCCCGAGCAGCCCTTGCGGGCGCACCGTCATGAGACTGACGAGGAGGGCGCCGAACAGGATCCAGCGGGCCACCGCGGGCTGCTCGACGAAGCTCGTCTCCCACACGACGGCGGCGAGGTAGATCGTCGGGACGAGCGCGACGATGCGGGCGTTGCCGTGCAGCCGCGTGAGGAGCAACACCGCGGCCACGAGCGACACGTACGCGACGTTGGCGAAGCGGCCGTGGCCGGTCGGGATGATCACCCAGTGCCCGACCGCGCCGGCCAGCCGACCGCCCTCGACGACCACGCCGCCCGTCCACGACGGGGCGAGCGCCTCCACGAGCCTCTCGACGACAGCGCCGAGGACGACGACGCCCCCGAACACCGCGGCGAGCTTCCAGAGCGGGCGGATCGTCAGCACGAGCAGCAGGATGATCAGGGAGTAGAAGAGGAGGCGCGCATTGTCCTGGGGGTTCTCCGGCGCCAGGAACTGGAACGACATGTTGATCACGACGGCGCCGATCACGACGCCGGTCAGGCTTCCCACGCCTCCAAGGATGACGATCGCGTAGATCGTGATCAGAAGCGGGATGCCGAAGTTGCCCGCGGTGACCGCGGTGAGCACCGAGGCGAAGATGCAGCCCGTGAACCCGGCGATCGCCGCGCCGAAGGCGAAGGCCAGCAGCTTCAGGCGGTTGACGGGGATGCTCATCGCCTCGGCGGCGAGCGGGTCCTCGCGGAGGGCCCTCCAGGCCCGGCCCGTCCGCGACTCGCTCAGAAAATGGAGGCCGGTCAGGATGAGCGCGACAGCCAGGAGCAGGAAGTAGAACTGCTGCCGGCGGCTCGCGAGCTCGTACCCGAAGAAGCTCAGCGGGTCGATGTCCGCGATCCCGTTCGGCCCGCCGGTGAGGCCCTTGCCTGCGACCGTCGGATTGGCTGCGTTGACGAAGAAGACGAAGGCCTGGCCGAAGAAGAGCGTGACGATGGCGAGGTAGTCGCCCAGCAGCCGGCGCGACGGGATGCCGAGCAGGAGCCCCAACAGGGCCGTGGCTGCCACGACGAGCGGAACCGTGGCAGTCGCCGGCCAGTGGATCCCGTACTGCTCCGAGGAGAGCAGCGCATAGAGGTACGCGCCGAAGCCGAAGAAGGCGATGTGGCCCAGATCGAGGAGGCCGGCGTAGCCGACGACGACGTTCAGGCCGAGCCCGAGGAGGACGTAGAGCAGCGTGAAGATGCCGTACGCGAACAGGTCGCCGCGGCCCATCCAGAGCGGCAGCGTCGCGGCCACCGCGACGAAGAGCGCCAGCCGCGCGGGGGGCGGCACGAAGCGAAGGACCCGGTGCGCAACCCCGGCGAGGCCTCTGTGGGTCTCCCGGCGCTCCTCGACCCTGGCGACCCACTCGTCCACGCCGACCCGCGGGCGCTCCCGCTCGTCGGGCGCCGCCGGAGGCTCGGGAATCGTGCCGCCCGCGTCCATCAGACCTTGTTGATCGCGCGGGCGCCGAGCAGCCCGCTCGGTCGCACGAGCAGGACGAGGATCAGGATCCCGAACACGAACAGGTCGGACCAGCGGCCGCCGACGTAGCCGGCGGCGTACGACTCGGCGAGCCCAACGAGCAGACCGCCCAGCATCGCGCCGGGAATGCTGCCGATGCCGCCGACGACGGCGGCGGTGAAGCCCTTCAGCCCGGCCAGGAACCCCATCAGGTGGAAGACCTGGCTGAACAGGAGGCCGAACATCACACCGGCGGCGCCGGCGAGCACCGAGCCGATGAAGAACGTCGAGGCGATCACGCGGTCGACGTCGATGCCCATCATCGCCGCGGCCTCGCGGTCGAAAGCGGTCGCGCGCATCGCCTTACCGAGCTGCGTGCGAGCGACGAACAGCGTCAGGGCGACCATCAGCCCGACCGTCACCGAGACCACCACGACCTGGATCGTCTGCACGTTCACCCCGTGGATGACGAACACCGGGTCGACGAGCGGTCCCGGAACGAAAAGCTCGGGCTGCTTGGAGCCGAGCAGGAACGAGTCGTAGCTGCGAAACCCCGCTCCGAGGAGGAGCAGGGCGCTGTTCTGCAGGAAGAACGAGACCCCGAGCGCGCTGATCAGCGGCGCGAGCCGGGGCGCGTCGCGGAGCGGCCGATACGCGAAACGCTCGATCAGGACGCCGAGCGCGCCCGAGCCGAGCATCGCCGCGAGGAACATCAGCACGATCAGCGGTACGAGCGCGATGTCGAGCGAAAGCGGTCCCCCGAGCGCGGTGAGGACGCCGTACCCGATGAAAGCGCCCACCATGTAGACGTCGCCGTGCGCGAAGTTGAGCAGCTTCAGGATCCCGTAGACGAGCGAGTAGCCGAGCGCGATCAGCGCGTACAGGCTGCCCAGGGTCACGCCGTTGACCGTCAGCTGGATGAACAGCTGGGCGTCGAAGGCGAGCGGAAGCTCCACGGGAGTCGAGAACCCTCTCAGACCGGCGTGCGGCCCATCGGAAGGATGGGCCGCACGCGGTTGATCACGTCAGGAAGCGTTAGGCAACGCGGACGTACGCGCCGGTATTGCTGATCTGGTAGATGCCGAAGTCGGCCGGGCGCTGCATGTCACCGGGCCCCAGCGGAGCGTTTGCTTTCTGGACGAACTTGACCGTGAAACCAAGGAGCGACTGCGCCTTGGGGATCACGGTGGCCGTGATGTTGCGCCGAACCTCGCCTCGGGTCGCCGTGCCGTTACGGCAGGCCTTGTCGACCGCCCGCACGACCACGTCTGCGGCGACGTAGCTCGGGAGGCCGAAGAGCTCAGTGGCACCCTTGCCCGGCCCTCGCCGGTAGGCCGTGATCACCTTGCTCTTCAGGTCGATCGGGAAGAACGAGACGAGCGAACCCGGGATCTTGAAGCTGTCCGGATCGAACAGCCCGTCGGAGCCGAACAGCCGCGCCGTCTTGCCCGCGGCGCGGAGCTGCTGACCGAACAGCTGAGCCTTCGGCGCCAGCTGCCATGGAACGTAGACGACCTGCGTGTCACCGGGTATCCGAGCCACGAGCGACGAGAAGTCGGTCGTGTCCTTCTCGTTGACGGACTCGCGCCGGACGGTGGCGCCCTGATTCTTCAGGGCCGCTTCGACGGTGTCGGAGAGGCCGGTGCTGTAGCTGTTCTGCGCGTCGATGACCACGACGCGCGTCGCCCGCAGCACGGTGCGGATGTGGTTTGCAACCTTGGGCCCCTGCTGATCGTCGTTTGGAACCGTGCGGAAGAAGTAGCCCTTCCTCGTTCCGTCGTTCGTCAAGCTCGTCCGCGTGGCCGAGCCCGAGACGTACCCGAGACCGCCGCTGCGGAACGGCGCCGACGACACCTGGACTTCCTGGCTACCGGCCGGTCCGACCACGCCGAGGATCTTCGAGTTCGAGGCGAACCGTTCTGCGACCTGGATCGCCTGTGCCGTGTCCGGCAGCTGTGTGTCGCCCGAGACGACGCGGAACTTCGTCCTCTTGTGCGTCGCGTTGTACCGGGCGACGTAGTACTTGGCCCACCTGAGCTGCTGCTGCCCGATCGAGGCGGCATCGCCCGTAATCGGAGCCGCAACGCCGATCGTCCGCGTCTTCCCGCACCTGAGCAGCGCGCCGTCGGTCCCCGTGGGGGCTGCCGACGAGCCGATCCGGTCGGAGCCGGCGTTGCCGCCCAGTGCGGTCGCGGCCACCGCGGCCCCGACCGCAACAGCCAGCGCCGCGAACACGAGTGTTCTCTTCATCGTCCCTCTCTTCCTTGAGTTGGCTTGCTTAGATTCCTCTCGGGCTCACGAGTTGGCCTCGTAGGCGCGCGACGCCGGGTCGCCCGAGGGATAGAACACCCCGAGGACTCGCATCGAGCCCTCGCCGGAGTTCTCGAGACAGTGTTCGACCAAAGGCGGTAAGTGGATGCATGAGCCGCCTGCGATCTCCGTCTCCGTTCCGTCGAGATGCAGCTTGCCCTCACCTTCGATGACGTAGATCACCTCGTCGTACACGTGACTGTGATCGGGCGCGCGCCCGGGCGCGATCACGCCGAGGAACTGCGTGACGTCCAGGGATCCGACTTCTTCGTCGACGAGGTACCTGAACTTGCGATCGCTCCCTGCCGGAAGCGTCGGCCGGTCCGCGTAACGGACCGTTCGCCGTTCCGAGTCATGGCCTTCGTGGTCACTCTGGGGAGCGCTGACCGCGAGGACGACGAGCTGATCCGGCCCCGGGTTGTCGAGCTCGAAGGTCTCGCCCGCCGCGACGAACGCGCCGGTGTCGGGCTCGAGCTCGTGCCCGCGGCCGTCGACGAGAAGGGTGCCGCGGCCGGAGACGACGAAGAGAACCTGCTGGACTCCCTCCAGGCGACACGGCTGTGAGCGCCCCGGTGCACAGCGAATGAGCCGCTGCTCGAGCCGCTCGGAGCCCGAGGTGCGGTCGATCGTCACCCGCACGGAGGCGGTGTCCTCGGCCTCGGTGCGGCTCTCCACAGCCTCCTCGGAGACAACGAAGCCGCGCATCACTCCACCGCCCCGGAGCTCACGTCTGCACGCGGAAGTCGTCGATCGCCCGGCCGAGTTCCCGATCCACACGGCGATTCTCGCACTGCGCACCGAAGAAGGAAACCCCGCGTAGCTAGCGGCCAACCGAGACGACGAGGTTGCGGTGCTCGTCCAGCCGCGCCGCCTGACCGGGCGGGACGACCAGCGTCGTGATCGGCGTCCAGACGATCGCGGGACCCGGAACGGCGTTGCCGGGTCGCAGCCGTTCGAAGTCGTAGCCGGAAACCTCCTGGAGCTCACCCGCCTTGTCCACCCAGGCCTCGACGTGCTCGACGAGTGCATCCGACGGGTCTTCGTCGCCGAGCGCCTCGACGTGGAACTCCTGCTTGCTCACGGCACCCACCCCGCGAACGCGGAAGCTGACGAGCTCGATCCCCGCCTCGCGGTAGGCGGACTGGGGTCCGTACTTCTCCTCGTAGAGGCGCTCGAACAGCTCGATCGTCTGCTCGAGCGAGTCAGCGCCGACGTCCTCTCCGACGAAGGGGGACGTGAGGATGTGGACCTGACGGCGGTAGCGCATGTCGACCGCGCGGTGGAGTCGCATCTGGCCGGGCTCGAAGCCCTCGGCCTCGAGTTGCCGCGTGATCCGCGCTTCCAGCTCGGCATAGATTTCCTCGATCGCGCCGAGGTCGAACGGAGCGCGGAGCGGGCGCGTGATCTGATCCTCGTGGGCGATGTCGGAGGTGACGAGCCCGAACGCGCCGTGGACGGA
>Ga0126309_10000748_pt1 | contig 10869 bp, 12 predicted proteins | sample Plot56_FD_92541 | JGI IMG/M metagenome (GOLD analysis project Ga0126309, IMG submission 92541) | Serpentine soil microbial communities from UC McLaughlin Reserve, CA, USA - Plot56 | ecosystem: Environmental > Terrestrial > Soil > Grasslands | place: USA: UC McLaughlin Reserve, Lake County...
CCGGTCACGGTCGCGGTGGTGGCGACGTTGCTGTCCAGCGTGAACGTCCCGAGGTGCGCGCGCGCAGCGATGCTCAGGCCAGGTTCGCCCTCGCCGACCGGCCGGACCCAGTCCAGGTCGCTGAGGGTGCCGGTGTCGTCCATGGTGTCGCCGGCTGCGTCGGGCAAGGGGGTGTGCTGCCTCGCGTCGAGAAACAGAGCGGCGGCGCCGATCGTCACGCCCGCGGCGGCGACGAGTATGGCCGAGGGGATCGCGACCGGGATGCCTTCGCCGGAGACGCCGAGGTAGGTGAGGGTCGGCAGGGTATACGGGTGGAAGGCGAGAACCGCCGTCGCCCCAAACTCGCCGAGGCAACGCAGGAAACCCAGTACGACGCCGGCGGCGAGTCCGATCCGTGCGACGGGCAGGTGGATCCGCCAGAACGCCCGCAACGGCGTGTCGCCGAGCGCGCGCGCGGCGTCGTCGAGGTGCGAGGGAACGCGGGCGAAAGCCGCCCGCGCGGTCACCACGACGAACGGCGCGGCCACGAACGCTTGTGCCAGGATCGTCCCGTAGATCGAGTCCAGAGGGTTGCGCCCGTGGCTCTCCAGGAAGCCTCCAAAGCTGCTGGCCCGGCCGAAGACGAGGATGAGCGCCAGTCCACCGACGACCGGTGGCAACGCCAGCGGCATGATGACCGCCGCCATGATCAGGTGCCGCGCCCTCGACCGCGTGTGCGCGAGATAGTAGGCCAGCGGGATACCCAGCACGGCATCCAGCAGCGTCGCCGCGACCGCGGCGATCAGCGAGGTTCGCAGTGCGTCGACCGTGACCGGTCGGCCGAACACAGAGGCGTCGGCGTCGGGCAGCGCATGCAGGAGCGCGAAGAGCGGCGCCGTCAGGAAGCCGAGCATCAGCGCACCAGCCAGTAGTAGCGGCCACGGCGTCGTGACCGTCCCTTGCCTGCCGCGCACGACGCGAACTATCCCTCAGTGACTGACCGGGGCCGCACCTCTACCTCTTGACCAGGGGCTGGATCTCCGCCGGAACAGCGGCGCGATCACCAGCGAGGACGAACGGCATCGCTCTCAAGCCGTCCTTGCGAAGTTGCTTCTGACCGTTGCGCAGCAGGTAGCGCACGAAGGCGATCGCCCCGGGACGGTTGCGTACGGTGCTCGGGATCGTGACCGTGTACACGATCGGCGCCCCAACGAAGGTCACGCCCGCCGAGTTCGTGTACTTGGCCTTGGCGTAGTTCTTCGCCTGGCTCGTAGTGGCAAGGTTGATCTCCTTCGGCAGCGTCAGGAACGGAAGCTTCGCTTCGACGGCCTCGATCTTGTAGAAGGAGCCGGCGTCGAGCTCACCGGTCTGCAACCTGGCCACCAACTGCTCCTCGAGAAAGATCTGCTCCGGATTGTCCGGAGCGCCCAGCACTCGTTTCGACAGGCCGGGATCCTTGAGGCGAAGGCCGTCCAGATAGAATTGGAAGAGCGTGCGGTAGCCCTTCGGGTCGACCTGGGGATCGGTTCGACCGAACCGTAAACCCTTGGTAGCCAAGAGCCTTGTGAGGGCTTTCGGGTCCTTGTTCTTGCCATTCGCGATCGCCCGGAACCGAGATGCGTACTTGCTCTTCGGGCTCCATCCGATCACCATCTCGGTCGCCGCGAACGTGGTCCACCACGACACGTAGTTTCCGTTGGCAGGACCTTGCAGCGTCGTGTTCACCTTGGGGTCTGCGCTGATGAAGATGTCCGGGGTTCGGGCGCGGGCCTTGATCAGGTTTGCGAGCGCGACCGAGCCCCTTCCCTCACCCTGGAAGGTGTAGCCGGTGACCCTGGTGAACGCGGGACCGAACTTCTCTTGCATCAAGCCGACCAACGAGCCGGCGTACATCACGTTCACCGACCCCGATCCCGCGCCGGCTGTGTTAGTGCCGGGAGATGCCGCGACGATGGTTGCCGCGAGGACGAGTATCGCGCTCAGGACGAGGCTCATTCGCTTCATTCGCTTCATCGGTTGCCTCCTCAGCTTCTGTGTCCCTCGTCTGGCTGCCGGCCGCCCGCCTGGCCCCAGGAGTGCGTGCGACATCGCCCCGCCTACCCGACGTCGAGGTTGAGCATCTTCGCGACCTGGTCGATCGGGAGCGCGCGCGGAAACGACCGGCCGAAAGGCTTCCCGCCAGCCGCCGTCGTGAAATAGGCGGAATGCTGGGCCTCGCAGGCTGCGATCAACGCCATCGGGGCTCGGAGCGCACTGTTCTCGGTCGTGCCGAGCGCCGTCAGGTAGGCCCCGAGCGTCGTCGCCTCCAGCATCTCCGCGAACTTGACGATCGCCCTCTTGCTCGCGAACGTCCCGTCGGCGTACGTGAAGTCAAAGTCGTCGGGCCCGGCAGGCGTTACGCCCGCGCGGGTGAGGATCACGGAGAGTGCCCGGTAGTGGTCGCGTTCGTTGGCCGAGGCGCGCTTCACGAAGCTCGTGACCCGCCGGTCCGTCTTCGCCGCCTTGATCGCCCGCGAGTAGAAGTCCGAGGCGAGCAACTCGATCCCGACCAGTAGGCGCGCAGTGTCGAGATCCGCTGTAGGCAGCGGTTCCGCTGCTGCCTCGGCAACGAGCGCTCCCAGCGCCGAGCCGCCGACCAGGAGTGCGGCGCCGCCTTTTGCGCTCCGTGAAAGGACTTGTGCTCTGGTGATGGAGGCCCTCATGTCGATTTGAGTTCCTGTGGCGAATAGATGTGTCTGCTAAGGCAAACCTTATGCAGCGACACAGGCGGATGCTGCGCTGAGCGATGCGTCGTCGCCAAGCTTACCGTCGCTCGCATAGGCATTTTCCTTGCAGCGTCGGCAAGGAATCACGGCCGCCACGCGCTAACTCGCCGACGCGGCGCGCGGTGAACGTTGTCTCCCGCCTCGCGGTCAGTGGCGAGCGGCAGCGTGATTTCGACCGCTGTTCCTTCGCTCTTGGGGCTCCGCAGAGAGATCGTGCCGCCCAGAGCCTCGATTCGGTCGCGGAGGCCGACGAGTCCTGAGCCTCGTGCTGGTTCCGCTCCGCCGATGCCGTCGTCGCGTACCGCGACGTGCAGGACCCCGTCCACGCAGGTGACATCGACGCTGAGGGCAGACGCCTGCGCGTGCTTGACCGTGTTGGTGAGCATTTCGGAGACGGCGTAGTAGGCGGCCACCTCGACGCCGTCCGGGAGCTCCTCCTCGACATGGAAGTCGAGCGCAACCCGAATCGGCGCACGACGCGCGAGCGTCTTCAGTGCAGGACCGAGGCCGCGCCGGGATAGGACCTCCGGATGGATTCCCCGCGCGACTTCTCGCAACTCGTCGAGCGTCGCCGTCAGGCCCTCGCAGACGCGTGAGAGCTCGGCTCGAACCTCGGTCACCGCGGGCGGCAACGCAGACTGAGCGGCGCGAACGTCGAGGGTCAGGGAGACGAGCCGTTGCTGCACCCCGTCGTGGAGGTCACGCTCGACACGCCGACGCGCTTCGTCAGAGGCGGCCACGATTCGCGCTCGCGACGCTGCAAGCTCGGAGCGGCTCTCAGCGTTGGCGATCGCGGTCGCGACGAGTTCGGTGAACTTGAGCATCCGCTGCTCGGAATTCGCCGGCAACAAGCTGCGCCGCGACGTAGCCACGAGCGCCCCCCACAGGTGTCCCTCGACGATGATGGGGGTGGCTACCGTCGAACGGATCCCCACCCTGCGGATCCGCGCTTTCAGCTCCGGGGAGGCCCGCTCGTAGTCGTCGGTGCGGGCCGGTCGGCGGGTCCGCACGACCGATGCCAGCGCCATGTGCGGTTCAACCTCCACGCGCTGCCCTGTGAACTCGCCGGCCTGACCTCCGGCGGCGAGGATGGTGACGAAGCCGTCCGGTTCGAGGTGCGCGAGGAATGCGCCGTCGACGAGGAGGAGAGCGGCGACCTCGTCCGCGACGGCCGAGAAGAGCTCACGCGGCGGGACCCCACGAGCGACGAGCGCCGCGATTCGCCGCAGTGCCGCCTGTTCGGTGGTGAGGCGGGACAGCTCGTCGACGAGGAGGCCGATGCCGGCTCCGACCAGGACGAAGACGACGAGAACGAACGCCTGGGCAGGCCGGTGGTCGTTCAGGCTGCCGTAGGGGAACTCGAAGAAGATCCACTGCGCGAGCAGGCCGACTGCGACCGCCGTGAGCGCCGGGCCTGCGCCGCCGAGCATCGCCGCGACAACGACGACGATCAGGATGAGGAACAGGGTGGTGGCCGGCGGTAACGACGACCCGAGAAGGCGCTCGCCCAATGTGATCAGGAGCGGCGCGGCGACGGCGATGCTCCACGCCGTCTTGCGCCGGCGCCGCGGCACAAAGGAACGCCTCGGTGCCCTCATGCGCTGACGCTAGCCGATAATCGGCAGCGTGAAAACGAGCCGGACGCGGGTTGTGGTGGCCGACGACGACGTTCTCTTTCGAGAAGGGATGGCAGGCCTTCTGGAGCGGGCAGGATTCGACGTCGTCGGCCGATGCGGCGATGCTTCAGAGTTGGTCGTGCTCGTGCGCGAGCAACGGCCGGAGCTGGCGATCGTGGATATCCGGATGCCGCCGGGCATGGCGACGGACGGGCTCGATGCGGCGCGGGCCATTCGCGAGGAGGTGCCGGAGACGGCGATCCTCGTGCTCTCCGCGCACGTCGAGGTGGAGGACGCGATGGACATCCTTGGTGGCGGGGCGCACAGCGGCTATCTGCTCAAGAGCCGTGTCACCGACGTGGCCGACTTCGTCGAGACAGTGGAACGGATCGTCAGCGGCGGCTCGGTCGTCGACCCGGCCCTCGTCCAGGAGCTCGTCGCCGCGCACCGCGCGAACGACCCGCTCGACGACCTCTCGCCGCGCGAACGCGAGGTGCTCGCACTGATGGCCGAGGGCCGCTCGAACGCCGGGATTGCGCACCGCCTCTGGGTCTCGGAGGGCACCGTCGAGACGCATGTGCGAAGCATCCTCCGGAAGCTCCGCCTGCCCGAGGGCGCGGACGACCACCGCCGCGTACTCGCCGTCGTCACCTACCTCGAGGCGCGCTAGCCGCCGTCGAGCAACGCGCGAATCGCGTCCGCCGACAGCTCCGACTTCGCGAGGAAACCGGCAGCGGGGGTCCGCTCGACCGAGTCGGCCAGGTCGCCCTCCGAGCGGGTCGAGATCAGGATCACAGTGGCTCCGTGACCGCAGTCTGTGACAAGCCGCCGCGCGAGCTCGAACCCGTCATCCTCACCGAGCGACACGTCGACGAGCACGAGATCGGGCCGCAGCGCCTCGGCCTCCCGAAGCGCGCCCGCACTCGTCGAGGCGACCCCCACGATCGTCAGACCCTGGCGCTGGAGCAGCCGACGGGCACTGTCGAGAAAGACTCGATTGTCGTCGACGATCAGGCAGCGAAGGGCCACCGACCGAGCGTCGCAGAGAGCTCGCCGGGACGCATCGGCGCTAGCACGGACCCACGAACCTGGGCCAGCAAGGAGCCGAGTTCTCGGCTGGCGTCGATGCCGCCGATCCCGCTCGCCGCGATCGTTCCTCCCATCGCACCACCGCAACCGGGAGGAGACGATGCAGGCAACCCAGGTCACCGAAGACCCCGAGAGCGCCGCAAACGCAACTGACGGACGCGGGTGCCCGCCCGAGCTCGCAGTCGAGATCGTCCGCTGACGATGTCGACGCTCGCGACCACAGGCGTCTCAGGCACGGAGTCGCAGAGATCCTTCCTGCTCCAGCGCGTGCAGCCCGCGATGAGCGGCCTGATCGACGGATCGCTCTCGACGCTCGCACCGATCTTCGCCGTCGCGCTCGCGACACACCAGCCGCGGTACGCGTTCTTCGCCGGGCTTGCGACCGCGATCGGCGCCGGAGTGAGCATGGCCTTCTCCGAGGGGCTCTCCGACACCGGCGAGCTGACCGGCCGCGGAAACGGGTACCGCCGCGGCGCGATCACCGGCGCCGGCACCTTCCTCGGCGGGATCCTGCACACGCTCCCGTTTTTGATCCCGGAGTACCGCACGGCGCTCGTAGTGGCGGTCGCGGTGATCGCGTTCGAGCTCCTGACGCTCGCTTGGCTCCGCTCGCGCTTCTTCGCCACCGGCTTCTTCGCCTCGTTCGTCTCGGTGGCGCTCGGGGGCGCGATCATCGCCGCTCTCAGCGCAGCACTCGGAGGAGCAGCAGGGTGAGCGCGCGCGCGACAAGCCGGCCCTGGTGGACGCTCGCCGCGATGTGCTTCGGGCTGTTCATGATCATGCTCGACAACACGATCGTCAACGTGGCGCTGCCGTCGATCCAGCGTTCGTTGCACACGACGCCCGAGACGTTGCAATGGACGATCGACGCGTACGTGCTCACGTTCGCGGTGCTGATCCTGCTCGGCGGCAAGCTCGGAGACCGCTTCGGCCGCAAGCGCATGTTCCTCGTCGGCCTCCTCATCTTCACGCTCGCCTCGGCCGCCTGCGCGCAGGCGACGACGGATACCCAGCTCGTCGCCTTCCGTGCTGTCCAGGGTGTCGGTGCCGCCCTCCTCAGCCCGCTCTCGCTCTCGATCCTCGTCGCCACGTTCCCGCGCAAGCAGCTGCCGACCGCGATCGGGATCTGGGCGGGCGTCTCGGCTCTGGGCCTCTCGGCCGGTCCGCTGCTCGGCGGCCTGCTCGTCGAGCGGGTCTCCTGGTCGGCGGTCTTCTGGGTCAACGTCCCGGTCGGGGTCGTGGCAGCAGCCGTCACCGTCTGGGCGGTCGGCGAGTCGCGGGACGAGCAGCGGCGCCACCTCGACCTAGTCGGCACAGCACTCGTGACGGGCGGCCTCTTCGCGCTCGTCTACGGGCTGATCGGCACGAGCTCGCATGCGTGGACGTCGGCACAGACGGTCGGGCTGCTCAGCGGCGCCGCCGTTCTCCTTGCGCTCTTCGTCGCCTGGGAACGCCGGGCGCCGGAACCGATGCTCCCGCTCTCGTTCTTCCGAAACCGCCGCTTCGCGACCTCGGCCGTCGTGACCTCGCTGGTCGGCTTCGCCTTCATCGGCGTTCTGTTCCTGATCGTCCTCTACTTCCAGAACGTCCAGGGCTACTCGCCGTTGCAGGCAGGAATCCGAACGCTGCCGCTGACGCTGACGCAGGCCGTGGTCGCGGTCAACGCGGGGCGGCTGAGCAAGCTACTCGGCTCGCGCGTCCAGCTGACGACGGGGATGCTCATGCTCGCGGCCGGCCTGTTTGGGCTGGCGCAGGTCCACGTCGCGTCACCGTACGCCCAGATCTGGCCGTTCCAGGTCCTGCTCGGTCTCGGCATGGGGCTCGCGATGCCTGCGGTCGGAGCCACCGCGATGACCACCGTTTCCGCCGACCAGTCCGGCATCGCATCCGGAGTCATCAACGCGGGCCGCCAGGTCGGCGGGGCGCTCGGGATCGCGGTGCTCGGCACGGTGGCTGCAGTGCTCGCGCGCTCGGAGTGGCAACACCAGCTCGCCCTGCTCCCACCCGCGAGCCACGCCAAAGCGGCGCACCTGACCTCGCTGGTCGTCGGCGGCCAGGGCAGGGTCGTCGCAGCCGCCGCAGGACGGCCGGCCGAACTCGCCGGGCTCGCGTCGTTCGTCGACGGCCTCCGCGGCGCGCTGCTCGTGAGCTCCGCACTGGCGCTGGTCGCCGCCGCCATCGCGTTCGCCGGACTTCGTCAACCACGACCGGCCGCGCAGGCTGCGGAGGTTCCAGAGGCAGTGCCGACACCGCGCGCTGCCTGATCGAAAGGAGAACACAGATGGAGAAGACACAGATCAAGACGCAAGAGCTGGGTACCACCGGCCTCGAGATCACCCGCGTCGGCTTCGGCGCCTGGGCAATCGGAGGCGGCGGCTACGACTGGGGTTGGGGTACGCAGGACGACGACGACTCGATCGCTGCGATCCAGCACGCGCTCGAGCTCGGCGTCAACTGGATCGATACCGCCGCCCAGTACGGCTTCGGCCATTCCGAAGCGGTCGTCGGACGCGCGCTCGCGGGCCTCGAGGAGCGCCCGTATGTGTTCACCAAGGGCGGACAACCGGAGGGGCCGGGGCATACGACGGTGCAAAGCCTGCGCCGGGATTCGCTGAGGCGCGAGCTCGAGCAGAGCCTCTCACGGCTGGGGCTCGATTCCGTCGACCTCTACCAGATCCACTGGCCGCTCCCGGCCGAGGAGATCGAGGAAGGCTGGTCGACGCTCGTCGAGCTTCGCGACGAGGGCCTCGTCCGTCATATCGGCGTCTCGAACTTCACCGTCGAACAGCTTCGCCGCATCGAGCAGATCGCTCCCGTCGAGACGCTCCAGCCGCCCTACTCGCTCGTCGCGCGTGGCGTCGAAGACGAGGTGCTGCCGTTCGCGGAGCGTGAGCGGATCGGCGTGATCGTGTACTCGCCGATGGGCTCCGGACTCCTGACCGGGGGGATGACCCGCGAGCGGATCGCCGGCCTCGCCGACGACGACTGGCGCAAGCACGATCCGCGCTTCAACGAGCCGCAGCTCACGCGGCATCTCGCTCTCGTCGAGCGGCTGCAGAGGGTCGCCGACAGGCACGACACGTCAGCCGGTGCGGTCGCGGTCGCCTGGACGCTGCGCAACCCGGCGGTCGACGGCGCGATCGTCGGCTTCCGCCGTCCGGACCAGGTCGACCCCATCCTCAGCGCAGCCAGCCTCCAGCTAAGCGACGACGACATCGACACGATCGAAAGGAGAAACCGATCATGACCACACTCGGCTTTGTCGGACTTGGACACATGGGCGGAAACATGGCAGCCCGGTTCCTCGCCGCCGGTTACACCGTGTACGGCGAATCGCGCGACCGTCAAGACGCGCAGGAGCTTGTCGACAAGGGGCTCGCCTGGCTCGATACGCCGCGGCAAGTCGCCGAGGCGGCCGACGTCATCTTCACGTCCGTCCCCGACGACGACGTGCTCGAGAGCATCACCTCCGGCCGCGACGGAATCCTTGCGGGCCTCAGGGATGAAGAGGTCTGGATCGACATGAGCACCGTCAGCCCGAAAGCGAGCCGCGCGGTCGCCGAGCGTGTACGCGGGCTCGGGGCGGCGATGCTCGATGCGCCCGTGTCGGGGAGCGTCCCCCAGGTCCAGACGGGAACGCTGACGATCATGGTCGGCGGCGACGAGCAGGCATACGCTCGTGTCGAGCCGATCTTGCGCGAACTCGGCACACCGACACGCATCGGCGAGAACGGGCAAGGACTCGTGCTCAAGCTCGCGATCAACATCAGCCTCGCGGTCCAGATGCTCGCCTTCGCCGAGGGCCTCGTGCTCGCCCAACGCGCCGGCATCGACCCGAAGCTCGCGGTCGGCGTCATGACAGAGAGCCCGATCGGCTCGCCGATGCTGAAGGCACGTGCCGACCTCGTCCTCGACCTCCCCGACGAGGCCTGGTTCGACGTAAGCCTGATGCAGAAAGACGTGGCGCTCGCCCTCGACACCGGGCGGGAGCTACACGTCCCGCTGCCGTCCGCCGCGACCGCCGACCAGCTGCTCACCCTGGCGCGGGCGCTGGGCTACGAGCGGCGGGACATCGCCGCGCTCTTCGAGGTGCTCGAACACCTGACCACCGAACCGGTCGGCTCGCCCGCGTGACCGACTCGTCCGACCCGCCCGCCCAGAGTCGCCACGGCCCTCTTGGCGGGCGGCTACCCGCGGCTTGGGCCCGCCGATCTCCTGATCCAAAAACATGCCGCTCGGCGATGAACTCGATGACGACCGCCTGGCGGGACGCAACGGCCACCCTGCGGCCTCGTCCTGACAGCGCGGACGGCCCCCTCCCACCGCTCCTTCTGATCCTCACGGTGGTAACTGGCCTCGTTGACGCGACCAGTTACCTGAAGTTCGGCCACGTCTTCGTCGCGAACATGACCGGCAACGTCGTCTTTCTCGGCTTCGGAATCGCGGGAGCCGGCGGCATCTCGGTCTGGGCATCACTGACAGCGCTCGGCTCCTTCCTCGTCGGAGGCGTTGCCGGCGGCCGGATCGGGAGCCGCTGGCCGAGCAACCGCGGACGCCACCTCGCCGTTGCCACAACACTGGAGCTGCTGCTCGTCGCCGGGGCGCTCGTCGCCGCCTCGTTCTCCACCCATCACATTGGAACCGCAAGCCGCTACGCGGTCATCGTCCTGCTGGCGATCGCGATGGGCATGCAGAACACCGCGGCGAGAAAGCTCGCCGTCCCCGATCTCACCACCACGGTGCTCACCATGACCCTGACCGGCATCGCAGCCGACAGCGCCCTTGCCGGCGGCCGCAGCTCGAACCTCGGCCGACGCGCCCTCTCCGTCGGCGCGATGCTGCTCGGCGCCCTGGTGGGCGGCTTGCTCGTCCTGAAAATCGACAACGCCGCACCGCTCGCTCTAGCGACCGGATTGCTGGCAATCGTCTCCCTCTTCACATATCGAGCGTCGCGACTCCACGGGACTCCGAGCGCGTCAGGACGCGTGAACCGCCGCGGAGTCAGCGCATGGAGAGGTGGGCGAGCTTGTCGGGGTTGAGGATCGACCGGATCGCGACCACGACGCCGTCGGCGACCTCGAGCTCCTGTACTCCGGCCACGCTCCCGTCGGACCAGTAGTAGACGACACCGGGCTCGCCGTTGACCGTCGCTGCTCGGTACGTGACGCCCTGCTCGATCGCCATCCGCCGCCAGCCGATAAGCGCCTTCGCGACACGCAGCGCACCGATGAGCGGCTCGCGGATTGCCCCAACTTTCCCGCCCCCGTCTCCATGGACCGTCGCGTCGGGTGCGAGCACGGCGACCAACGCGTCCGTGTCGCCCGTCTCCCAGGCGTCGATGAACCGCCGCGCGACGTCCTCGCGCTCCGCGCGCGAGACCTCGAAGCGCCTCCTCCCGTCGTCCATGTGCACGTGCGCCC
>Ga0126309_10000749_pt1 | contig 10865 bp, 14 predicted proteins | sample Plot56_FD_92541 | JGI IMG/M metagenome (GOLD analysis project Ga0126309, IMG submission 92541) | Serpentine soil microbial communities from UC McLaughlin Reserve, CA, USA - Plot56 | ecosystem: Environmental > Terrestrial > Soil > Grasslands | place: USA: UC McLaughlin Reserve, Lake County...
AGGTCGTGCGCGACAGCGCCGGGCGCTTCCGCGCCGAGGAGGAGCGGGCCCGGCGCGAGGCCGAGGAGCAGGCCCGCCGTGAGCGGGAGGAGCGTGAGCGGCGCGAGGCCGAGGAGCAGGCCCGCCGCGAGGCCGCCGAGCAGGCCGCCCGCGAGGCCGAGGAGCGCGGCCCCGGTCCCGAGATCGAGGCCGAGCGGCAGGTCGCCGCGTCCGGCGACGCCCAGCCGGTCGCGGCGGCCCAGGCGGACCCCGATCGCTCGCGCGCCCCCGCGCAGGCCTCGCCGGCCACCTCCGACCGCCAGGCCGCTCCCGGCCAGGCCACCGAGGCGGCAGCCCCGGCCGAGGCCGCGCAGGCCAACGAGATCCCCGAGGAAAGATCGTCGGACGCCGACCGAGAGGAGGCCCGCTCGTGAGCGTCGGCATCTCCGCCGGCGACGTCAAGGCCCTGCGCGACCGCACCCAGGCCGGCATGATGGACTGCAAGCGCGCGCTCGAGGAGGCGGGCGGGGACTTCGACGCCGCCGCCGAGCTCCTGCGGGTGCGCGGCCAGGCGCAGGCCGCCAAGCGCTCCGGCCGCGCCGCCTCCGAGGGCGTCGTCCAGAGCTACATCCACGCGACCGGCAAGGTCGGCGTGCTCGTCGAGGTCAACTGCGAGACCGACTTCGTCGCGCGCAACGACGACTTCCGCGACTTCGCGCGCGACGTCGCGCTGCACATCGCCGCCGCCGCCCCCCTGTACGTCTCCGAGGACGAGGTGCCCGGCGAGGTCCGCGAGGCCGAGATGCGAATCTTCATCGAGCAGGCGCAGGACAAGCCGGAGGACGTGCGGCCGCGGATTGCCGAGGGACGCATGCGCAAGTGGCTCGAGGAGGTCGTGCTGCTCCGTCAGGCGCACGTCAACGCCGACAAGCACGGGGGCAAGACCATCGAGGAGCTTCGGGCCGAGACCGCGGCGCGGAGCGGCGAGAACGTGCTCATCCGCCGCTTCTCGCGCTTCGCCGTCGGCGAGGAGTAGGGGATGGCCGATTCCACGACGACCACTGAGGCGGAGACCTCCCGCGTCCCGAACGGCGGCGGACCCGGCGGACGCGCGCCCACCTTTTCCCGCATCCTGCTCAAGCTGTCCGGCGAGGCGCTGATGGGCGGGCTCGACTACGGCGCCGACCCGGATCGGATCGCCGCCATCGCGAGCCAGCTCAAGCACGCCACCGAGCGTGGCGTCGAGGTCGCGATCGTGGTCGGCGGGGGCAACGTCTACCGCGGCCTGCGCGCCGCCGCGGAAGGCATGGACCGCGCCACCGGCGACTACATGGGCATGCTCGCCACCGTCCTCAACGCGCTCGCCCTCCAGGACGCCCTCGAGAAGGTCGGGGCCGACACGCGCGTGCAGTCGGCGATCACGATCTCCGAGGTCGCCGAGCCCTACATCCGCCGCCGGGCCATGCGCCACCTCGAGAAGGGCCGGATCGTGATCTTCGCGGCCGGAACCGGCAACCCGTTCTTCACCACCGACACCGCGGCGGCGCTGCGCGCCCTCGAGATCCATGCCGAAGCCATCCTGATGGCCAAGAACGGCGTCGAGGGAGTCTTCGACGCCGACCCCCACGAGCGCCCCGAGGCCCGCTTCATCGACACGATCTCCCACCACGAGGCGATCGAGCGCCGCCTCCAGGTGATGGACTCGACGGCGCTGTCGCTGTGCATGGACAACGCCCTGCCGATCCACGTGTTCAACATGGACGACGAGCGCAACATCGACCGGATAATCTGCGGCGAGCGCGTGGGAACGGTGGTCTCGACATAGCGAGCGACCTCGTCTCGGAGCTGCTCGAGGACGCCGGCGAGCGCATGGCGAAGTCGGTCGAGTCGACCCGCGGCGAGTTCGCCACCGTGCGCACCGGCCGCGCCTCGCCGGCCCTGCTCGATCGGGTGTCGGTCGAGTACTACGGCACCCAGACCCCGCTGCGCCAGCTCGCCACCGTCTCGGCGAGCGAGGCCAGGCTGCTCACCATCACCCCCTACGACAAGAGCTCGATCCGGTCGATCGAGAAGGCGATCATGGAGTCCGGGCTCGGCCTCACGCCCTCCAACGACGGCAACCTCGTCCGGCTCACCCTGCCCGAGCTGACCGAGGAGCGCCGGCGCGAGCTCGTCCGGGTCGTGCGCGGGATCGCCGAGGACGGCCGGGTGGCGGTGCGCAACATCCGCCGATCGGTCATGCACGACCTGCGCGAGCTGAAGACGGAGGGAGTGGTCGGCTCAGACGAGGAGCACCGCGCGGAGACCGAGCTCCAGGCGCTGACCGACGAGCGTGTCGGCGAGATCGACGAGGCGCTCGGTCGCAAGGAACAGGAGATCCTCGAGGTCTGAGCAAGGCCCCCCGGCCCTCGGCCTCGCGGCAGACCTGACCGCCTCCCTTGGCCGCACGGCACGTCGCCATCATCATGGACGGGAACGCCCGCTGGGCCGAGCAGCGCGGTCTGCCCGTGCTCGAGGGCCACCGCCAGGGGGCCGAGGCGCTCAAGCGCACGGTCCGCGCCGCCGTCGAGCTCGAGCTGCGCGAGCTCACCGTGTATGCGTTCTCGACCGAGAACTGGACTCGCCCGCGCGCGGAGGTCGACGGCCTGATGGACCTGTTCACCGATCTGATCGAGTCCGAGACCCCGGAGCTCGACGAGGAGGGCGTGCGCCTGCGCTTCGTCGGGCGCCGCGGGGGCCTCTCCGAGGCGCTGCGCGATCGCATGGACTGGGCGGAGGAGCGCACCCAGAGCAACCAGCGGGCGACGCTCTTCGTCGCCTTCAACTACGGCGGGCGGGCGGAGATCGTCGACGCTGCCCGTCGCTTCGACGGTGGCGACGAGGAGGCCTTTCGCCGCTGCCTCTACGCCCCCGAGATGACCGATCCCGACCTCCTCATCCGCACGAGCGGCGAGCGGCGGCTGTCGAACTACCTGCTGTGGCAGTGCGCCTACTCGGAGCTCGTCTTCTCGGAGGCGCTGTGGCCGGAGTTCGACCGCGACGAGCTGGCCGCCGCGCTCGACGAGTACGCCGTGCGCGAGCGCCGCTTCGGGGCGCGCTGAGGCCCCGAGCCGTGGCCCTGCGCCTTCGCCGCCGCAACCGCCGCGCGCGCAGCGCGGCCGCCGAGCGCGGCGCCGCCCGCGCCCGCTCGCGGCGTCGCGAGCCCCGCGAGCGGCGTCCCCGGGACCCCGAGCTGCGCCGCCGGGTGGTCTGGGGGGTCCCCGCGGCGGTGCTCGCGATCTTCATCGTCGCCCAGGGCGGGCTCGTATTCGCGCTCGGCCTCGGCGCCCTGGGGGTGATCGCGCTCCACGAGCTCTACTCGATGACCCGCTCGGTGCGCCCGGTCGACCTCGCGGGCTTCCTCGCCCTCGTCGGGATCGTCCTGGCCGCGTTGTTCGGCGAGCGGTTCCATGTGGTCCTCGCGCTCGCGTGCGCCTTCCCGCTCACCTATGCCCTCGCGGTGGCGCGACCGTGGCGCGAGCAGGTCTCGTGGGCGGTGGCGGTCACGCTCTTCGGCGTGCTGTGGGTCGGGCTCCCGATCGCCCACGCCATCTTCCTGCGCGAGGCCGCGCACGGGGGGGCGCTCGTCCTCGATGCCCTGATCGGCACGTTCGTCGGCGACAGCATCGCCTACTCGGCGGGCAAGGCGTGGGGCCGGCGCCAGCTTGCACCGCGGATCTCCCCGAACAAGACCGTGGAGGGGCTGCTGGCGGGGATCGTCGGCGGGACGCTCGCCTTCTGGCTGTTCGAGCCCTCCTTCCAGGAGTTCATGACCGGCGGTCAGGCACTTCTGATCGGGCTCGGCGTGGCCGTTGCCGCGCCCCTCGGCGACCTGTTCGAATCGCTCGTCAAGCGCGACCTCGACGTCAAGGACACCGGGGGCTTCTTCGGTCCCCACGGCGGCGTCCTCGACCGCCTCGACGCGGTCTTCTTCAGCGTGCCCGTGGCCTACTACATGAGCCTCGCCATCCTGTAAGCAGCGGAGGCCTCCTCTTGGAGGATCCCGCCCGGTGCCGTCTGAGAGACTGAGGAGATCGTCAATCCGCTGCTCCTCCCGCCGCGGCTCTTGGCCCGCGCCCTCGCCGACCTGCACGACCTCGCGGTCGCCACCCGGATGCTGGCCGAGGTCGCGCACGACTCCCAGCCAGACGGCGGCCTGGCCGGCGCGCTCGACGACCTGCGAGACATGGCCGAGCTCGCCCGCACGGTTCCCGATGCCGAGGCTGCCCTCACCGAGCGGCTCGACGCGCTCGACCGGCGCGCCGGTGAGCTCCTCGAGGCCACCCAGGTCCTGGGCCGGCTCGGGGATCGGATCGAGGCCGCTGTCGCGCTCGGGGAGCGCATCGAGGGCCAGGCCGAGTCGATCTCTCGGGCGGGGGAGCGGCTCGACGACCGGGCCAATGCCGTCCTCGGTCGCATCGACCAGCTCGACGCCCGCGCCGAGTCGATCCTCGACCGCCTCGGTGGGATCGACGAGCGGGTCGACTCGATGCTCGCGGCCGCCGACCGCTTCGAGGGCTCCTCGGCCAAGATCCTGGCGGTGGGCGAGCGGCTCGAGGTCGCGCTGCCGCCGGTGACCCGCATCGGCGACTCGATCGACGACCTCGGCCGGGCCGCTACGACTCTCGCGGCCGCCGTCGAGCCGCTGCAGGGGCTCGCCGAGCGCTTCGGGGCGATCGCCGAGCGCCTGCCGGTCCTCACGCGCCCGCGCTCCGGGCGCCCCGAGCCGTCCGAGCGCCCACGCCCGTAGAGGTCAGCGCGGCCGCGAGCCGCGCCTACACTCGTCGAGGTGAAGCGGGTCCTCATCCTCGGGTCGACCGGGTCGATCGGCGAGCAGGCGCTCGACGTGATCGCCCGAAGCGACGAGCTCGCGGTCGCCGGCCTCGCCGCGCGCTCGAGCTTCGAGCCGCTGCTCGCCCAGGCGCAGCGCCTCGGCGTCGATCGCATCGCCCTCGCCGACGAGCGCGCCGCAGCGCGCGCCTCCGAGGCCTGGACCGCCGGGACCGTCCTCTCCGGCGCCGAGGGCCTCGCCCGCCTCGTCACCGAGTGTGAGTGCGACGTGGTGCTCAACGCGCTCGTAGGGTCGGCCGGCCTCGGCCCCACGGTCGCGGCGCTCGGCGAGGGCATCGACCTCGCGCTCGCCAACAAGGAGAGCCTGGTGGTCGGGGGCGAGCTCGTGACGACGCTCGCCGAGGCCACCGGGGCCCGGATCCTCCCGGTCGACTCCGAGCACTCGGCGCTGTGGCAGCTCGTCCGCGGCGAGCGCGCCGGAGCGGTCGAGCGACTCGTGCTCACCGCCTCGGGCGGCCCCTTCCGCGGGCGTACGCCGGCGGAGCTCGCCGGGGTGGGGCCGGCGGAGGCGCTCGCCCACCCGACCTGGGATATGGGCGGCAAGATCACGGTCGACTCGGCGACGCTCATGAACAAGGGGCTCGAGGTGATCGAGGCGGTTCACCTGTTCGGCATCCCGCTCGAGCGCGTGGATGTGGTCGTCCACCCCCAGTCGATCGTCCACGCGCTGGTCACCCTGGCCGACGGCTCGGCCCTCGCCCATCTCGGCCACCCCGATATGCGCGTCCCGATCGCCTACGCCCTGCACGAGCCCGAGCGCGCCGACGTCCCGGTGCGCCCGCTCGACCTCGCCGCGGTCGGCACCCTGACCTTCGAGCCACCCGACCTCGAGGCCTTCCCGTGCCTCGAGCTCGCGCGGGGGGCCGCGGCGGCCGGCGGCACGGCTCCCTGCGTCCTCAACGCCGCCAACGAGATCGCCGTCGAGGCCTTCCTCGCCGGGCGACTCTCCTTTCCCGGGATCGCGAGCGTCGTCGAGGGGGCGCTCGACGCCCTGCCCGCCGAGCCGATCGGGCGCTTCGAGGACCTCTACGACGCCGACGCCGCCGCACGCGCCCGGGCCGCCGCGCTCGCCGAAGCCCAGGGGGTGGCGGCGTGAACCTGGTCGCCATCGTCGGTGCGGCGCTCGGCTTCATGGTCCTGGTCGTCCTGCACGAGCTGGGCCACTTCACCGTGGCCAAGGCCGTCGGCATGCGCGTCGAGCGGTTCGCGCTCTTCTTCCCGCCCCTGCTGCTGCGCAGGAAGATCGGCGAGACCGAGTACGCGCTCGGCTCGATTCCGGCGGGGGGCTACGTGAAGATCAGCGGCATGAGCCCGGACGAGGACCTGCCCGACGAGGTCCGCACCCGCGCCTACACCGCGCAACCGGTCTGGAAGCGGATCGTGGTCATCGCCGCCGGGCCGCTCGTCAACTTCCTGCTCGCCTTCTTGCTCCTGCTCGTGCTGTTTGCGGTCATCGGGCCGGAGATCGTGAGCAATCGGGTCGGGACGCTCGAGCGCGGCTACCCGGCCGCCGGGGTGCTCAAGCCCGGCGATCGCATCCTGGCCGTGGACGGTAAGCGCGGCGAGCCGCGGCAGCTCTCGTCCGCGATCTCCGACAACCGCTGCGCCGTCAGGCCGCCGCGCCGCGGCTGCGCGGCCACGCGCCCCGTGACCCTGCTCGTCGAGCGCGGCGGCGAGCGGCGCACGGTCGAGGCGCGACCGATCTACGACCCGGCGGTCGGCCGAACCCGGCTCGGCTTCTCCTACGCCGCGGGACCGCGCGATCCGCTCCCGTTCGGGGAGGCGGTGGCGATCACCGCCGACCGGTTCGTTCTGATCACCTGGGAGACGATCAAGCTCCCGCTGCGCCTGTTCGACGCCGAGAAGCGCAAGCAGATCACCGGCATCGTCGGCTCCTACGAGATCACGCGCCAGACCATCCTCGACGACGCCGCCGAGGTGGTCGGCATCCTCGGCGTCATCTCGCTCGGCCTCGCGGTAATCAACCTGTTCCCGTTCCTCCCGCTCGACGGCGGCCACATCTTCTGGTCGCTCGTGGAGAAGGTCCGGCGAAGGCCGGTCCCCTTCAGCGTCATGGAACGGGCCGGGCTCGTCGGCTTCATGCTGGTCGCCGTCCTGTTCACGATCGGCCTGACGAACGACATCGGGCGCCTCACCGGCGAGGGTTTCGACGTGCGATAGTCCCTCGCGTCAGGCCGGATCCTCCGGCCCGATGAGCTCCGCGCCCGGGATGTGCCAGCCACCCGGCGAGGATCCCGGGTCAGAAGGGGACGGCCGGTGACGGCGGCGTGCGCGCCGATCAGGAAGTCGGGGAGGATCGCCTCACGCCTACCGCCTTGACGCCGGTAGCCGGCGTGGGCGTGGCCGGCCAGGAAGGCAGCGGCGGGCGGGATCTCCTCGACGCGCACCATCGAGGGGAGGCGGCCTGAAGCGCCTCGACACGCGAGAACCGGGGCGCGATCTCGGCGAGCACCACCGCGTTGACGATCAGCGCGCCACGCTGGGCCGCCTCGGCGAGGCGCGCCTGCGACCAGCCGAGCCAGCGCCGGTCCTCGGTGAAGACGTCCAGCAGCACGCTGCTGTCGACCACGGTCCCTACGGGTCGGCTCAACCTCTGGTCAGGGCGAGGATCTCGTCTGTCGTCATCTCCACGTCGCCCGCGCCGCGCATGCGCGTGACCTCCTCCGCGGCGCGGTAGCGGCTCACCACAAGCCGGGCGCCGTGCCCGTCGAGGTCGAAGTCGACCTCGCTGCCCGGCTCGATACCGAGGGCGCGGCGGACCTCGACGGGAATCGTGACCTGACCTTTCTGGGTGACGCGCATTTCGGTAAGGATAGTGAGTATTACCGCTTGGAGGCCCACCGCCTTGGTCGCTTCACTGCGGCACTCGTTAGACCCCAGCTGCGTCCGTCAGGCGGCGTCCGCGTCGTCTTCGTAGTGAGGGTACTGAGGGGGCGCCTCCCCGACGCCTTCGACGATCCGGGGGTAGCGTCCTCCGTCGTCGATCTCGATCTCGCGCAGCACGAGCCGTCCCCGCCACTCGTCGCCGAAGTCGAACAGGTAGGCGATCCGCTGTCCCTTCCGGAGCCGAAGCCGATTGAGTCGGGTCTTCGCGCTCCTCGGAGCGGCTCCCGTGGCGAATGGCCCCAAGGCGCTCGGTTGGGCAACGTGGAGCGGGTGGGTGTATTCGCTTCCGTCGCGGCTCCAGAACTCACCCTTGAGCCAGAACGAGTACAGGTGGTCGTCATCCCAGTCGAAAGCGCCCTGGAGGGCGTGGTGCAGATCGACGAGCGTTTGCCCGCTGCGAACGGCAAGCGTGCGACGGACGCCCCGAAACCCCACCAGCTCGGCGTTGAAGACGTACACGGGAGGCGGCATGGCCCTCCTTCGCGGGTTGGGCAAGCCACCCTACGGCGAAGCGCGGACGAGACGCCGGCCGGCCTCCGAATCGCACCCTAGGATCCGGGCATGGAGCGACTGCCGCCCTTCGTCGGTGAGCTCTTCTGGGAAGGCCTCGCCGAGGAACCCGATCCGGGGCGCCACGCCGAGTACATCGCGATCCGCGTGCTCGAGACCGGAGGCGAGCCGGCCGTCCGCTGGCTTCTCGAGCGCTACGGCCGTGAGCGCCTGCGCGCGCTCGTGGAGTCGGGGCGTGTGCGCGGGGCCCACGCTCGGTTCTGGGAAATCGTGCTCGCGGATGCATGACGAGTGCGTTCCCGAGAGCGTCGCGGGTGTGGCCGAGCGGATCGGCCACATGACGAGCCGCCACGGTCTCGCGCTGGGCGGCGGCACCGCGTGTTCGTTGCACCTCGGCCATCGCGTCAGTCGGGACCTCGACTTCTTCGCGCTCCGAGAGCTCGACCCGAGCGCCCTACTCACCGAGTTCCATGCGCTCGGGTCCACGCGGCTGCGCGCGATCACGGGCACCGAGCTCGCCCTTCTCCTCGACGACGTCGATGTCTTCGCCACCTCGCTCGGACGGCGTCCGCTCGACGAGCCCGACGAATGGCGGGGCATTCGAGTCCTCGGCCTGGACGACCTGGCCGAGCTGAAGCTTCACGCGGCGGTCGAGCGCGGCATGGTCCGCGATCTCTGCGACCTCCACCTGCTCTGCCTGACGGGCGCGGATCTCGATCGCGCCCTCGAGGGCGGCCGGATCGACGCGGTCGTGGCCCTCAAGGCGTTGACCGATCCTGACCGCTTCGCAGGCCAGCCGGCGCTCGCTCTGCACCGTCGCTGGAGCCCCGCCGAAGCGACGGCGTACTTCGCCGGCGTCGCCCGCGAGCGCTTCGGCTGAGGCCCCAAGGCGCGAGCTGGTCCCAGGCGGCCGATCTCGCCACGCTGAGCCGACTACCCTGTACTTGCCGAGAGCCCCTCAAGCCCCAGAGAGATAAACAGCATGCCTCCGTACGCCCATTCCGAGACCCGCCTCGGCTACCGCGCTGCCGCGGCTCGAGTCAGCACCGCCACCATCTTCGGCCGCGTCCTGTTCCTCGTCGCCGTGGCCATCGGGTTCCTCACGCTCGGAACCGTCATCGGCAAGGACCTCGCGCCCGGGACCGCGCTGATCTGCTCCTTCGGCGGTCTCGGCATGCTGCTGATCGCGTCCTTCGGCGGCGAGCGCTTTCGCGTCGGTGCCTTCGCCATCGGCTGGCTCTACGCCCTTTCGCTGCTGATCGGGCTCGGCCTCGGGCCGACGATCGCCTACTTCACGGCCAGCCAGCCGGGAATCCTCACCCAGGCGGCGGGCGGCACCGCCCTGACCGTGCTCGGCATGGGCGCGCTCGGCTTCACGCTCTCGAGGGACCTCGCCCGCTGGATGCGTCCGCTGTCGCTGCTCGTCCTGCTCGCGGTCGCAGTATCGATCGTGATGCTCGTGCTCGGTGCGGCCACCAGCCCGATCCTCTCACTCGTCATCTACGGACTGTCGGCGGCGCTGATCCTCGTCAACTTCAACTTCCTGCGCAAGCGGGCGGGCGAGGACGACGTGGTGTGGCTCGCGACGGGGATCTTCGTGTCGATCGTCAACATCTTCATCTCGCTGCTGAACCTGCTCTCGCCGCGGTGAGGATCACGGGGCGAACGTGTCCGCCAACCGACTTACCATGCCGAAACCGTCCCCGGTCGAGGCCCGAGCATGAACGAATCCCACTTCAGCGAGATAGAGCGCGTCCTCCTGCATGTCTCCGAAGCTGCCGGCCGGGCAGGCCGCGCCGCCGAGGAGCTCGACCGAGCGGCTGCCGAGCCCCACCTCGTCGCCGCGCTGGAGCAGGCGAAGGCCGAGCTCGACGCCACCTACCGCTCGCTCACCCAGGGCACCTACTTCGCGGTCACCGACCAGGAGCGGCTCGCGGTCTGATGCCGCGGGCCGGATCGGCCTGAGCGGAGAGGAGATACGCAGGCGCCTCGAGGCGCTCGCGGCGCGGTGGAGCGTCTACGAGGGCTCGGAGCGCGCCGGGGCGCAAACGTTCCTCACCGATCTGTTCGCCTGCTACGGCCAGGAGCTCCCGCAGGTCGCCCGCTTCGAGGAGCCCCAGGCCGGCCGCTTCGTCGACCTGATCTGGCCGCGCGTGTGCCTGTTCGAGATGAAGGCGCCCTCGGAGGCCGGGCGGCTCGCTCGCCACCGCCCGCAGGCGCTCGACTACTGGCGCGACGCGGCCGACCCCGAGCGCGGGATCGAGGCCCCTCGCTTCGTCGTCCTCTGCGCCTTCCGCAAGCTCGAGATCTGGGAGCCGGGTCGCTTCCCGAAGGGGCCGCGGGCCACCCTGGAGCTACGCGAGCTGCCCGAGCAGTACGCGGCCCTGCTCTTCCTGGCCGGCGACGAGCCCGTGTTCACCGGCGGGCAGGCGCAGCTGACCCGCGAGGCGGTCGAGCACGTGACCGACATCTACCACCGCCTCGGCGAGCGCCGCGCCGCGCCGCCCGACGTGCTCCGCGACTTCCTCCTCCAGAGCGTCTGGTCGATGTTCGCGGAGGATCTCGGGCAGATCCCGGCC
>Ga0126309_10000750_pt1 | contig 10862 bp, 8 predicted proteins | sample Plot56_FD_92541 | JGI IMG/M metagenome (GOLD analysis project Ga0126309, IMG submission 92541) | Serpentine soil microbial communities from UC McLaughlin Reserve, CA, USA - Plot56 | ecosystem: Environmental > Terrestrial > Soil > Grasslands | place: USA: UC McLaughlin Reserve, Lake County...
AGCGGCTGATGAAGGAGGAGAGCTAGCCGGCGGCGAGCCGGTAGACGTGCACGTCCCAGCGGCCGAACGCGTCCGTGAGGACGCCGTCGACGGCCGGGACTGAACGCGCCTCGGTGTAGGCCTCCGCCGAGCCCGCCGCCGCGGGGAGGCCGCCGATCGAAACCGTCGCAATGCCCTCCCCGCTGCGCGCGGCGATCACCCAGACGTCGCCGCCCGCGCCACGGCGGCTGATCGCCTGCACGCTCGGGTCGCTCGTCGGGAGAATGGTCGTCGTCGCCGGATTGACGAGCGCGGGCGCAAGCGGGCTCATCGCACCGAGCTCACGGACGAGCGGGGCGAGCACCCGGTCCCAGTAGGTCCAGCTCCAGCGGTATCGCGCGTCGACGTCGTTCCAGCACTGCGGGAGGTTGCCGCCGTAGAAGGCGAGGCTCCGGGCGCCGTTGAGGATCGCCGTGTAGATCATGTAGCGCTGCTCGCGCCGGGTCGGCAGGGCGACGTTGCCCTCGCCGTCGTAGCTCCACCGCCAGCAGATGCCGAGCGTCGTCCAGACCGCGTGGTTGGGCGTCGCCCACACCACGATGTCCGTCCAGCGCCCCACCTCGCTGAGATCCGGATCGGGGTTGCCGAGCGAGACCGGATAGTCGTTGACGCCGTGGACGTCGGTGACGCGGCTGTACCGCGCGAGCTCGGGGCCCGAGCCGCGGGCCGGCTGAACCGTCACCCACAGGTGGTCGGAGTCGGCCGGCCGCTTGCCCTCGCACCAGCGGCGGTCTCCGCGCGAAGTGGCGAGGCAGTACGCGAAGCGGAGCGATGGAATCGTCGTCCGGTACCGCCACGGTTCGTCCGCGCCCTTCCACATTCCGAGCGCGGTCGACGAGGGATCGCGTTCGAGCGCGCCGATGACCTTGCGCAGCAACGCCGCCCGCCACGAGTTCGGCCGCGCACGCGCGAGCGTCGCGAGGTTCACCCAGGTGTAGAACCCGTGCGCGGCAGCCTCGCGGTTCCAGGCGATCGCATCCGCGATGTCCGCGCTCGTCCACGTGCCCGTTCCCGGTCCGACCTTGACGAAGTTGACGCCGGCTGAGGCGATCTCGGCCAGTGCGTCGCTGCCGGCCGGGGTTGTCGAGCGCCGCTCAGGCCCTTTCGCGAGAACGATCGGGAAGACCTTGCGGCCGTCGACGAGGATTGTCCCGCTGGGGCCGACCCGAGTCAGCGCGCCTGCCGAGAGCGCGGGCGCGACGAGGGCGCAGACGACGAGGACGACGAGTGCAAGACGCATGCTCGACGAATCTTCGCTCAAAAATCGGAGTGAATTCGCGCGCGGCGGGTAAGACGTGGGAAGGTGAGCTCGCAGTTCGCCCATGAAGCGCTGCTGTACGAAGGCGACCAGGCGTTCCTGGAGGGAGCGATGCCGTTCGTCCGCGACGGCCTCGACGCCGGGGAGCCGACGCTGCTCGTCCTGACCGCGCCCAAGCTCGACCGGGTCAAGGGCGAGCTGAGCGGCGACGGCGACGCGGTGTTCTTCGCCGACATGGCGGACGTGGGCGCGAACCCCGCCAGGATCATTCCGGCCTGGCGCCGGTTCCTCGACGAGTTCGGCGGCGACGGCAGCCCCGTGCGCGGGATCGGCGAGCCGATCTTCCCCGGCCGCACGCCGGACGAGCTCGTCGAATGCCAGCGGCACGAGGCGCTGCTCAACCTCGCATTCGCGGCGGAATCGTCGTTCCGCCTGCTCTGCCCGTACGACACCGCCGCGCTCGACGACGCGGTCATCGAGGAGGCGGTCCGGAGCCATCCGGTCGTGCTGGAGGACGGAATCAGGCGAGAGAGCGGCGCGTATCGGGGCCTCCCGGCGTTCTCGGCCCCGTTCGGCGAACCACTACCAGCGCCGCCCGCCTCCGTCCAGGAGCTCCAGTTCGACGCCGGGACGCTCAAATCGCTACGCCAGCTGTTGACGACGCGCGCGGCCGACGCGGGCCTCGACGCGTCGCGGGCGAACGACCTCGTCCTCGCGGTCAACGAGGTGGCGACGAACAGCATCCGCCACGGCGGCGGCTCCGGGTTGCTGCGGATCTGGATGGGCACACGGTGGCTCGTCTGTGAGATCGAGGACAGCGGCTCGATCGACGACCCGCTCGCCGGCCGGGAACAGCCGCGAGGTGAGCAGCACAACGGGCGAGGCCTGTGGATCGCGAACCAGCTCTGCGACCTCGTCCAGGTCCGGACTCAGGCGGCGCACACCGTCGTGCGCCTCCATCTCCGCCGGGCGTGAAGCTACGAGAGCTGGCGCTCGCCCGCCTGCGAGCGAACGGCCTCGGCGAGGACGTCGAGAGCTTCGTCGTTCCGTCCCTGCTCGCGGAGCATCTCCGCGAGGCTCGACGAGACGGCGAGCCGGTACCGGTCGTTCACGGGCAGCAGCGTGAGCGCCCGTTGCGACGCGGCGATCGCGCCGTCGACGTCGCCCCGGCGCCGTAGCGCGCCGGCCAGGACGTCGTGCGCGCGTCCGGCGTCGATCGGGCTGACGTCGCGTAGCTCGTCGGCCGCGGTCTCCGCGAGCGGCATCGCCTCGTCGGTCCTGCCGACCTCGACGAGCGCTCGTGCCAGCTCCACGCGGATGACGCCGCGGTCGTAGGCGTTCTCGCTCGCCTCGAGGATCGTACGCGCGGGCTCGAGGACCTCGAGCGCCTCGTCCGCGCGGCCCTCGTCGAGATAGATGTGCGCGAGGACCTGGCGGGCGAGCGCGACGTAGCGCGTGTGCTCGGTGAGCATGAGCGTGTCGAGCGCGAGGCGGGCGTACCTCTCGGCAAGCGTCGGCTCGTGCTGCAGCGTATGAAGTCGTGACTGCGTCCACCAGAGCCGCGCGTTCGTGAGCGGGTCCCCGTCGTCGCCGATCTGCGCGAGCGCCTTACCGAGCAGCTCCTCGGCACGCCCGAACGAGCCCGAATCCACGAGCGTGTTCGCCAACAGGACGGCGAAGCGCGTGGTCTGGATGAGATCGCGCCGCTGCTGCGCCTCGTCGTATCGACGTTCGAAGAGCGCGACGGCGCGGTCGTACTGGCTCGTCATCGCGTACGCGCGGCCGAGGCTGTCGGCGAGAGCCGGGTCGTCGCCCTCGAGCCGCGGCGAGAGCTCGAGCGCGCGTTCGAAGGCCTCGATGGCGCCGTTCGAGTCGCCCCTGCCGAACGCGATCTGTCCGAGACCGGCAAGCGCGCGGGCGCGCTGCCGGTCGCCGGCCTCGTCGCCGGAGGCGACGGCGGAGAAGTGCTGCTCGGCGGCTTCGACGTCACCGAGCCGGAGATCGAGCTCGGCCTCGGCGAGCGGGTCGGTCACCGCCGCGCTCGCCTCGTCGCCGCGCGCGAGGTACTCGACGTCCACGCCGATCCGGTTCGCGAGCTCGCGCAGGAGCTGCAGCGAAGGGATGCGCTGGCCGGCTTCGATCCGCGAGATGTAGGCCGGCGTGCAGCCCGGGAAGGCGAGGGCACGCTGCGAGAGACCGGCCTCGATTCGGGTCTGACGGAGCCGCCGACCGACCGCAGCGGGGTTGTCGATGTGCTGGTCGCTCGGCCGCCGCGGCATGCGTCGAAAGCTAACGGTTCGCGTAAGAAAAAGCATGTGTCTGCCGGAGCCATGCGTTTCCTTGCAACCGGAGTCACAACAGCCGTTGCCCAGGGTAGCTTGACTCCAGGTCCAGGCCCTGGGCTGTCCCCAGCTTCGACCCGTGAAAGGAGGGACAGCCGATGCGTATGCGCGCGAAGCTCGCTCTCGTCGGCGCCGGTGCGGCGTTTGCCGCCCTGTTCGTCGGCGGCGGGCCTGCCTGGCCGTAAAAGGCGGACGTGCGGGGGCGGCGCCGGTCGCCCCCGTAGTCTCAGCGGCCATGCGCGGCTCCGTGCATTTGCGGCCCGCCGCCCGCTAGGCGGGTCGCCGCCCAGCGGCTGGTAACCCGTGAACGTCGACTCGAGCACCCCCTCGCCCCCGGTCAGGACGGGGAGCTGCAGCTGGAGCTCGTGCACGCGCGCGGCCGGAAGCACCGCTTCGATCCGCGCAAGCGCGTCGTCCACTGTCGGGCCGTCGATCGACGCGCCGAGCCCGGCGAGGACGGGCATGACGGCCCCGATCGAGCTCGTAGGTAGCTCGAGGCCGGCCCGGATGAGCGGCTCGCAGACGACTGTTCCCGCCCGTTCGAGCGCCCGCGCGAGCACCAGGGGCGTGAGCTTGCGGAAGTCGGCGGCGGTGCTCCGCGGCCCCCGTCTCGAGGGCGGCCCGTCGGGGATGCTGTAGCCGCACCGCGTCACGGTCACGAGGCAGTCCGTGACGCGCCAGCCCGCGAGGCCCTCCCGCAGGGCCTCACGCACGTACTCGGCCATGTGCTCGGCGAAGCTCTCGAGCGTCTTGTAGACGTAGAGAGGCACGGTCCGCGTGTCGATAGCGAGCACGAAGTCGTTCCCGGAGCCGATGGGAGCAGGGTCGACCCGGAGCCCGATCGTCGCGTGAAAGGGGTTCGACTCCGCGTGGAGCAGCTCGACGGCCTCGCCGGTGCGGACGGGACGCTCGACATAGATCGGCGTCGCCTCGCGGAACGTGACCTCGAGGCCGTACTCCGTCGCCAACGTGGCCGCGATCACCTCCTTCTGCACCTCGCCGTACAGCGAGACCGAGAGCTCCTGACGGCTGTCGTCCTGGCGGACGTCGATCAGCGGGTCCTGCTCGGCCAGCTGCGTCAGCGCAAGCTTGAGCCGGCCCGCGTCCTCATGGCCCCCGGGGGCGACGACCGTCTCGAGCGTCGGCGGGGGGAAGTGGTGCTCCGCGCCCCGTCGCCGGGCGCCGATCGAGTCGCCGATCCGCACGTCGGCGAGGCCCCAGAGCTTCGCGATCTCGCCGGCGGACACAGAGGCACGACGAACCGACCCTCCGTCCGCGAAGACGCTGATCGCGGTCACCTTGTCGCCGTCGTGCGGGTCGCGGGTCCGCACGGTGCCCGAGAACATCCGGACGTACGCGACCTTCTCCCCGGCGGGGCCTCGCTCGACCTTGAAAACCGTCCCCGAAACCGGCCCGTCGGCGGCGCCCGCGGTCGCGGGGAGGAGCTCGGCGATGCCCGCCATGACCGCGTCCACCCCTGCGCCGGTCAGCGCAGAGCCGAAGAAGACAGGACGCAGGACGGAACCCGCCGTCTGCGCGGCGAGCGCCTCGCGAGCCCGCGCAGCCGAGAGCTCCCGGTCGAGGTATGCGGCGAGCAGCGCGTCGTCGTTCGCGGCGACGGCCTCCGTGACCGCAGCGTCCGAGGGTGAGAACGTTGCCGCCCGCGTCCCGAGCTCGCGAACCGAGCCCATCGGCACGATCTGCGGCGTCAGCCGGGCAGCGATTCCCTGCAGGACGCGCTCGTAGCCCGCCCCCATGCGGTCGACCTTGTTCACGAACATCAGCGTCGGAACACCTAACCGCTCCAGCGCGCGCATCAGTAAGACGGTCTGCGGCTGCACGCCCTCGACTGCCGAGATCACGAGCACGGCGCCGTCGAGGACGCTCAGCACGCGCTCGACCTCGGCGATGAAGTCCGGATGGCCGGGGGTGTCGATCAGGTTGACCGTGACGTCTCCGATCGCGAACGACGCGACCGCCGACTTGATCGTGATCCCGCGCTGTCGTTCGAGCTCGAGCGAGTCGGTCTGCGTCGTGCCGTGGTCGACGCGCCCGACCGCGTCGATCACGCCGGCCGCGTAGAGCAGCCGCTCGGTGAGTGTCGTCTTACCGGCGTCTACATGCGCCAGGATCCCAAGGTTGAGCGTTCTGCGGAGCAAGCGTCATTCCCTCCGAATAGGTCACAAAGGCCTCTTGGATGGCAATGAACGCCTGGCGCATGTCGCCTCCCTGGTCGATCGGCGCCGTGAACTTACTGCGCTGGATGATACGCGCCGCGGCGGTAGTGCCGTGCGACCCGCGCGCGCCCGTTAGTCGCGTCCGGTCAAGCCGACGCGTGGTCACACGACGAGGTTCGTACCATCCGGCGTGTGACGCGCCCCCTTCGCCGCTCGGCTCTCGTCCTGCTTTCGGCGACGGTTCTGGCAGCCTGCGGCGGGGGCAACGACGCCGAGTTCGACGCCGGCCCGGTCGACCTCGCGCAGCCCGGAACGACCGTCCCGGTCGGCGAGCGCCTCTTCGCCCGTTACGCCGGCCTCGGTGCCGAGATGCAGCCGACGGCCAAGACGACGCTCGGCGTCACCGTGGAGAAGATCGACAAGGGCGACGCGTCGGACATCGAGGGAATCGGTGACGCCGTCGTCCCCTACTACGTCCACGCCGAGCTGGAGAACCACGGCGACGCGGCCATCGACGCCAACGGCCCCGGTGGCCGCTTCACGATCCACGGCTCCGACGGCCGGGAGTACGACACCGAGGGCGTGATTTCGATCGGCGGCGAGTTCGAGCCCTGCCCGAGCGTCGATCCGGAGGCGAACCTCGAGGAAGGCGAGGCCATCGAGGACTGCGTAGTCATCGTGCTCAAGAAGGACGTCACGCCGCGGGAAGTCTGGTTCAGGGGCGACTATGCCGCCGAGGACCAGCCGGTCGGCTGGAAGGTGGACTAGGCGCGCCGGCGCGCGACGAAGACGTACTCGGGGCTGTCGTCGCCGAGCGGCTCGCCGGCGAAGCCGCCGTAGAGCGCCTCCACCTCCAGCCCGGCGACGTCGACGAGCCCGAGCCACTCGTTCTTCGTCGCCCACCAGAGCGAGCTCGTCGAGCCGTCGTCGAGCACGATGTCGATCCGGTTGTCGGCGACGGCGTACTGGAGCGTGTGGCTGACCGGCTCGCTTTGACGCTGCCCGTCGCGGCCGGCTGCGACGTGATGGCTGAACGCGAACGCGTTCCACGCGAACCGACCTTCGGGTCGCAACGACGCCGCAACACGCTCGAACGTCTGTCGGCGGTCGCCCCAAGTCGGCAGGTGGAGCAGGGCGCGGAACGGGCAGTAGACCAGCGCCGCGGGCGCATCGAGGTCGATGTCGCGCATGTCTGCCTCGCGGAGGTCGAGCTCGACGGCGGCCTCGGCCGCCGCGGCGCGCGCCTGGTCGAGCATCGCGGGCGAGGTGTCGATCCCGATGACGCGCCGACCTGTCGCCTGCGCGACCGGGATCGCGACGCGGCCGTTGCCGACCCCCAGCTCGACGATCGGCCCGTCGGCTTCCCGCGCAAGACCGAGGTAGAAGGGGACATCCTCGGCCATCGCGGCCGACCACTCGTCGTAGCGGGCGGAGAAGCCCTCGTCCCAGCTCATCCGTCGATGCTAGGGCTCGTGGCAGTTGCCCGCCGGACGCGGTGTCGGCGCCCGACACCCTGGACCCGTCATCTGCCAGGCTAGGCGGCGATGCACGCGCGCATGTTCGAGTTCACCGGGTCGCCTGAGCAGATCGAGGCCGCCGTCGCGCTGGCGCGTGACGAGATCCTCCCGCTCGAGCGGGAGATGCCCGGGTTTCGCGGACTCATCCTGCTCGCGGACAGGGAAGAGCGGCGACTCGTCTCCGTGTCCCTCTGGGAGAGCGCGGAGCAGATGGAGGACAGCGAGGCGTCCGCGCGGATGCTCGTGCGGCTCGGCGCGCAGTCGATCGGCGGGAAGCGCGTCGCGATCGAGCCGTTCGACGTCGCCCTGCTCGAGCTGGAGCGGTAGCCCTCCTACGGGCGAGCGCCGGCCTTCGCCTCTTCCTCGGCGTCGACCTCCGGCACGTCGACCCCGGCGATGCGGTAGGCGTCCTCCTGGTCGAGCGTCTCGCGCTCGAGAAGCGCCTCGGCGAGCGCGTCGAGGCGGTGCCGCTCGCGCCCGAGCAGATCGGTCACCTCGTCCTCGGCTTCCTCGACGATCCTCTTGACCTCGGCATCCACGCGCTCCTCCGTGGCCGGTGAAGGGCGCGGCGCGCCCGGCAGGAGGAACCCGTCCCGCGCGCCGTCGGCGACCGTGACCGGACCGATCGCCTCGCTCATCCCCCACCGCGCGACCATTCCGCGCGCAATCTGGGTCAGGTTCTGGATGTCGGATTCCGCGCCGGTCGTCATCTCGCCGTAGACGACCTGCTCGGCCGACCGGCCGCCGAGCGCGACCTGGATCTTGGCAATCAGCTCTGCCCGCGAATAGTTGTAGCGATCGGTCTCCGGCGTCGAAAGCGTGACGCCGAGCGCCTGGCCGCGGGGGATGATCGAGATCTTCCGCACCGGGTCGGCGCCCGGCACGAGCATGCCGACGAGGGCGTGACCGGACTCGTGGTACGCGGTGAGCCGACGGTCCTCGTCGGTCATGAGGATCTGGCGCTCGGTTCCGAGGATGATCTTCTCGATCGCGTCGGTGAAGTCGCGCTGCTCGACGGCCTTGTGGTCGCGCCGCGCGGCGAACAGCGCGCCTTCGTTGACGATCAGCGCCAGGTCGGCGCCCGTCGCTCCAGGCGTGGCGGCCGCGATCTGGTCGACGTCGACGTCGCGCCCGAGCGGCACGGACCGCGTGTGGATCTTCAGGATCTCCCGCCGTCCGTTGCGATCCGGCGGCTGCACCGCGATTCGGCGGTCGAAGCGGCCGGGACGGAGCAGCGCGGGGTCGAGGATCTCGGCCCGGTTGGTGGCCCCGAGGACGATCACGTTCGTCTCCGCGTCGAAGCCGTCCATCTCGGTGAGGATCTGGTTGAGCGTCTGCTCGCGCTCGTCGTGGCCGCCGCTGAACCCGCCCCCGCCGGCGGAGCGCGAGCGCCCGATCGCGTCGAGCTCGTCGATGAAGACGATCGCGGGCGCGGATTCCTTCGCCTGCCTGAAGAGGTCGCGCACGCGCGAGGCGCCGACGCCGACGATCGCCTCCACGAATTCCGACGCCGACAGCGAGAAGAACGCGGCATGCGCCTCGCCCGCGACCGCACGCGCGAGCAGCGTCTTGCCTGTGCCCGGTGGGCCGTAGAGCAGGACGCCGCGCGGGATGCGTGCGCCGAGCTTCGTGTAGCGCTTCGGATTCTTCAGGAAGTCGACGATCTCGACCAGCTCCTGCTCCGCCTCGTCGATGCCCGCGACGTCCTCGAACGTGACCCGCATGTCGTCGCTTCGCTCGATCCGGCGGGCGGTCGACCGCCCGAATGCGCCGAGGACGCCGCCGGCGCCTCCTCGCAGCTGACGGCGGGTCAGCCAGACGAGCGCGCCGATCAACAGCAGCGCAGGCGCAAGGCCCAGCACGAGGTTGAGCCAGAACGACCGCCCGGTGTCGGGCGGCTCCGCGTTGATCACCACTTCCTTGTCGGCGAGCAGCTTGGTCAGGCCGGCCGTCTCGATGAACGACGGCACCTGCGTCTTGAACCGGTCGACCTGCACCGCCTTCGCGTCCCCCGGCGGGTCGTACGTCGCCTCGTGCTTGAGGTCGCCCTCGATGGCGTCCTCGCGCGATGTGACCTCCTGCACGTTGCCCGCCTCGACCTGCTCGAGGAAGAACGGCTGGTACGGCACCTGCCGTCGCTTCGGGGGCCCTCCGGTCAGGAAGGAAACGAGGAGGTTGAGCGCGAGGAGGCCGACGAGGACGCCGAGAAACCAGCGGCTGCGCGGAATCATCGGCGGCTTCGCGGGCCGCGGCTGCGTCGGGGACGAGGCGGGAGCGGGGTCGGGCACCTACGGACCACTAGAGCAGAAAAGGCCCGCTTCGGACAATCTCGCAGCAATAGCTTGCTGAGCGAGTCGAGCCTCGTCTGGGCGAGCCACGTGTCGACGACGCGGACGACCTGCGGCCCGCCGTCCGTGAGTGCCGGTTGTCCGCGCCTTCTTTATGTGTTGAAACGAGCATGGCGGGAAAAGCCACGACCCGTAATCACACGGTCGAGCGCTCCTCGAGCGCTCGTGACGAAAGGGGGAGGGAGATGACCGTTCGACGATTCGCGCTCGCCTCGTTGCTAGTCGCGATGGCAGCTGGGGTGGCGGCGATTCCTGCTGCGTCCGAGGACGACGCCACGAAGGTTCCGCTGGAGGTGATCGAGCACGCGTCGCAGGGCGTAGTCATGAACTACTGGCTTGCGAACCCCGACCAGGCTCCGAGCCGGATTCGGCAGGCGATGGACACCATCGACAACGCGCCCACACGGACGAACGCGAGCAACAGCAACTTCTGCGCTTCGAACGCGAACCGCGACACGTACAACTGCGACATCTTCGGGCTTCCTCAGAATGAGGAGTCGGTCGGTTCGTGCCCGACCAACGACGCGCTCGTCCTGGGCTCGACGAACGACTACCGCGGTCTGATCGACCCCGAGGGCAACTTCACCGGCTGGCACTGGTCGACCGACGGGGGGCACTCGATTCGCAACGAGGGTCTGCTGCCCCCGGTCAGGTTGATCAAGACGCCCGACCGCGAGAACCCGTCAGGCGGCGATCCGGTGACGTTCATCCCGAGCCCGTGCAACAGCGTCTATGCGGCGAGCCTGGCCTACGACCCCGGCGATCCGTTCAACAACCCGAACGGCGTCGCGGTCTACAAGTCGACGCCCGAAATTCTGTCGACGTGCACACCGTTCGTGGGCGGCGCGACGAACCCGGCGTGCTGGCCGGTCCGGCGGGTTGTAGCCGAGTCGGAGCCGGGCCAGTTCCTCGACAAGGAGTGGATGTTCGTCGGGACGCAGAACGGTGTCCGGTACGTCTGGGTGACGTACACGACGTTCGACTTCAACAACCCGGCGTTCGAGTTCACAGCGGAGATCCATGCCGTCCGTTGCGACGAGAACCTCGTCACCTGTACCGAGCCGATTCCGATCAGCGAGGGCGACGGGACCCCGGACGTCGACACGCAATTCTCGGACGTGACCGTCGGGCCCGACGGCCGTGCGTACATCACGTGGTCGGAGATCGTCGGCGAGCTCTCG
>Ga0126309_10000751_pt1 | contig 10862 bp, 9 predicted proteins | sample Plot56_FD_92541 | JGI IMG/M metagenome (GOLD analysis project Ga0126309, IMG submission 92541) | Serpentine soil microbial communities from UC McLaughlin Reserve, CA, USA - Plot56 | ecosystem: Environmental > Terrestrial > Soil > Grasslands | place: USA: UC McLaughlin Reserve, Lake County...
GAGCCGGCCCCCGCCACCCGCGCCGCCGTCGAGAAGATAAGGGAGCGCGTCCCCTTCAAGGAGAGGGACCGCTTCCTTGCCCCGGACCTGAAGGCCATGCGGGGGCTTGTGGAGTCCGGGGAGGCGGTAAGGGCCGCCATGGAGACCGCAGACCACCAGGGAAGAGCCGCAAGGAGGCAGCCGTGACGGACGTCGAGAAGTCCCAGACCATCCGAGCCCCGAGGGGGACCGACCTCACGTGCAAGGGCTGGCACCAGGAGGCCGCCCTGAGGATGCTCATGAACAACCTAGACCCCGAGGTCGCCGAGCGCCCCGAAGACCTCGTCGTCTACGGGGGCACGGGCAAGGCCGCGCGCAGTTGGCCCGCGTTCTGGGCCATCGTCTCGACGCTCCAGGGCCTGGGCGACGACGAGACGCTGCTCGTGCAGTCGGGCAAACCCGTGGCCGTCTTCAGGACGCACCCTTGGGCGCCGCGGGTCCTTATCGCCAACTCCCTCCTCGTTCCCGAGTGGGCCGACTGGAAGACCTTCAGGGAGCTCGAGAGGGCGGGGCTCACGATGTACGGCCAGATGACCGCGGGGTCCTGGATCTACATAGGCACCCAGGGCATCCTTCAGGGCACCTACGAGACCTTCGCCGCCGTGGCAGACAAGCGCTTCGGCGGCTCCCTGAAGGGCACGGTCTCCCTTACCGCGGGCCTCGGCGGGATGGGCGGCGCCCAGCCGCTCGCCATCACCATGAACGGCGGCGTCGCCCTGTGCGTGGAGGTGGACGAAGCGCGGATCGAACGCCGCATCGGGCACGGCTACCTCGACGAACGTGTAGACGACCTGGACGCCGCGATCGCCCGCGCCGAGGAGGCGAGAGCAAACGGCGAGCCGGTCTCCATAGGCATCCCAGGCAACGCCGCCCATGTCTTCCCCGCCCTCCTCGAACGGGGCTTCGCCCCCGACGTCGTCACGGACCAGACCTCGGCCCACGACCCCCTCGTCGGCTACGTCCCGGCGGGCCGAGATCTCGCGTCCGCGGCAGAGCTACGCGAGGCCGACCCGGAGCACTACATAGACGAGGCCCGCCGCTCTATGGCCCGCCACTGCGCGGCGATGGTCGGCTTCATGGACCGGGGCTCAGAGGTCTTCGACTACGGCAACTCCCTGCGCGGCGAGGCGCAGCTCGGCGGCTACGGGAGGGCGTACAGCTACCCCGGCTTCGTGCCCGCCTACATACGGCCGCTCTTCTGCGAGGGCAAGGGGCCGTTCCGGTGGGCGGCCCTCTCCGGCGACCCGGCGGACATCGCAGCGACCGACGACGCGATGCTGGAGCTCTTCCCCGAGAACGAACGGCTCTCGCGCTGGATAGGCCAGGCCCGCGAGAAGGTCCACTTCCAGGGCCTCCCCTCCCGCATCTGCTGGCTCGGCGCCGGCGAACGCCACCGCGCGGGCCTCCGCTTCAACGAGCTCGTCGCCGACGGCACCATAGGCGCCCCTATCGTCATAGGCCGCGACCACCTGGACACCGGCAGCGTCGCCTCGCCCTACCGCGAGACGGAAGCGATGAAGGACGGCTCGGACGCCATAGCCGACTGGCCGATCCTCAACGCGCTGGTCGCCACCGCCGGCGGCGCGAGCTGGGTGGCCGTCCACCACGGCGGCGGCGTCGGTATCGGCCGCTCCATCCACGCCGGAGCCCAGGTCCTCGCCGACGGCACCGAAGACGGCGCCGCGAGGCTCGCGCGCGTCCTCTTCAACGACCCCGGCATCGGCGTCGTCCGGCACGCGGACGCGGGCTACGAGTCGGCGCAGGCCGCGGCCAGGCGGCTTGGCATCCAGATGCCGATGATGGATGGGTAAGGTATTGAGGTCTTGTGAATAAGGGACGATTGTCCGCTTTGGAATTCCGGTGAGGAGGACGCTACTGCCGGACTTCGTTGTGGACGCGCGGGGGGTGCGGGGTGGGATCGGGGTGACGGTCGAGGATGGGGTCGTGGTGGGGGTCGATCCCGCGGTCGGCGGGGAGCGGTTGGCGGGGCGGGCTTTGATGCCGGGGTTCGCGAACGACCACAGCCACGCCTTTCAACGGGGGTTGCGGGGGACCGTGGAGCGGATGGATCCCGAACATCCCCGCGAGGACTTCTGGACGTGGCGGGAGAGGATGTACGCCCTGGCGGGGGAGTTGGGCCCGGCCGCGATGGGCAGGATCTCCCGTAGGTGTTACGCGGAGATGCTCTCCGCGGGGTACACGGGCGTCGCGGAGTTCCACTACGTCCACCATCGGCCCGACGGGAAGGCCTACGAAGACCCCAACGCGCTCGCCAGGGCCGTGATCCGGGCCGCCGAGGACGTCGGCATCCGGCTGCTGTTGCTTCCGGCGGCCTACGCCCGCGGCGGCATGCCGCGGTTCCTGGACGCGGATCTTGACGCTTTCCTGGCCAGGGTGGAGGATCTGCGGGACTACGCGGAGGGACGTCCGCTCGTGGAGGTCGGGGTGGCGGCGCACAGCGTCAGGGCGGTGCGGAGGGATTGGCTCGAGGGGTTGGCCGATTACGCCGACGAGAACCGCCTCGCGCTCCACATCCACGCCGGCGAGCAGCCGCGGGAGATCGAGGAATGCCTGCGGGAGCACGGGATGAGGCCGGTCGAACTTCTGGCCGCGGCTGGCTTTCTCGGCCCGCGCACCACCGTGGTCCACGCGACCCACGCGGACGGGCGGGAGCTCGACCTCATCGCCGGCCACGGCTCCTCGGTCTGCGCCTGCCCGACGACGGAGGGCAACCTCGGGGACGGCTTTCTGCCCGCCGAGGGGGTTATGCGGCGCGGCATCCCGTTGTCCGTCGGTTCGGACTCGCAGGTAAGGATCGACCCCTTCGAGGAGCTGAGGGAGATAGAGACGAACGCAAGACGGCTCTCCGGGCGCAGGAACGTTCTCGTCCCTCCCGGGGAGGCCTCGCCGACGCCGTGGCTGCTGCGGGCCGGGTGGGGCCGTGAGACCCTGGAGCCTGGCGTGCCGGCCGACCTCGTCGAGATAGACCTCGGGCACCCTGCCCTGGCGGACGTGGCGCCCGAAGCGCTGCCGTCCGCGCTCGTCTTCGGGGCGGGAAGCGCGGTCGTCGCCGGCGCGTGGGTGGCCGGACGAAGGGTCTACGGCGCGAGAGACGATGGCTGAGGCCACGCTCTTCGTCCACGACCTGAAGGCGTCCGTGTCGCCGGGAGGCCACGGGCCGCTTCGCGGGCGGGATCTCGGAGACCTGCGGGTTCAGTCTCCCGCGTCTTTGGCTGTCTCGGGCGACGTCATACTCGCCGTCGGCCCGCCGGGGGAGGTGCTGCGGGAGCATCCGCCCGGACCCGACTGCGTAACGCTCGACGGGCGCGGCGCGGTCGCGTTGCCTGGGCTCGTCGACTGCCACGCGCACCCCGCCTTTCTAGGGGACCGGGCCGCGGAGTTCGAGTTGCGGTCGGGCGGGGCCTCGTACGAGGAGATCCACGCCTCGGGCGGCGGCATCCTCTCGACCGTCGAGGCCACCCGCCGCGGGGGCGAGGAGGAGCTGGCGTCGGCCGTCGGGCGGCACCTGGGCTGGATGCTCGAGCACGGCACCCTCACAGCCGAGGCCAAGTCTGGCTACGGCCTCGACCGGGAGACCGAGATCAAGAGCCTCAGCGCCATCGCCGCGGCCGCGGAGGGGAGCCCGCTCGACGTCTCCCCCACCTTCCTGGGCGCCCACACGGTGCCGCCGGAGTTCGACTCGGCCGTGGAATACGTCGAGTTCGTCGTCGACAAGGTGCTCCCGGAGGCGGCCCCGATGGCCCGCCAGGCCGACGTGTTCCTGGAGCGGGGCTCGTTCGGGGCCCCGGAGGCGCGCCGTTACCTTCGGGCCTGCCAGAAGCAGGGCCTCGGGCTGAGGCTGCACGCCGACCAGTTCTCCGAGCGCGGGGCCATCCCCCTGGCGATAGAGCTCGGCGCGCGCAGCGTGGACCACCTGGAGAACACAGGCGAAGAGGGCGCCCGCCTCCTGGCGGGGAGCGACGTGGCGGCCGTCCTCCTCCCTGCCTGCGGCCTCTTCCTCGACCTCCCCCTCCCCCCGGCCCGCGCGCTCGCCGACGGGGGCGCCATCGTGGCCCTCGCCACGGACTTCAACCCGGGAAGCTCCTTTACCGAGTCCCTCCCCCTGGCCATGAACCTCGCCTGCACCCGGCTCGGCCTCTCCCCCGCCGAAGCCCTCACCGCCTGCACCGCCAACGCCGCGCACGTCCTGGACCTGCCAAACGTGGGCCGCCTGGCCCCGGGCTATCAGGCCGACGTACTTCTCCTAGACGCCCCCGACTGGCGCCACCTCGCCTACCACCTAGGCGGCGACCGCTTCGCAGCGAAGGTAAAAGCCGGGCGGCTTGTCAGCTAGTCAGCCGGTCAGTGGTGTGCGGCTCCACGAGCCTCGGGCACACCGCCATCCGGGATTGCCCGGTTCCTCTGCCGAGGCCGGGCAAGAACGCGCCAGCCCGAAGCCGGCGGGCTGAATTGCTATAAACTAGCGCCATGCCTACCACAGTGCGCATAAAGCCTGAGGTGATCACCGCGCACCGCCTCAGGCTAGAGATGTACGGCCTCGAGGACGAGGACATCGAGAACACTATCAGGATGAAGGGCTGGGCATGGGTGCTTGCCCGCAAGGGATGGGCCTATGCCGGCGAGCCCGACTTTATCTACCGGCAGATTCGCGAGGTGGTCATCGCCCTGCCGGACATCACCTTCGAGGAGGGGTCCATCGAGGAGTCAATCCGCACCGTAAAAGAGAAGGCCCGCTCCGACGAGGAGCTGGAGGAGGGCCGCTCGCTCCTGCGCCGGGCTTTCGTGAAGACGGGCCAGCTAGACAGGGCCGAGCAGTACCTTTAGGGGAAGGCCCGGCGCGTCGGCCGACGCGCCGGACGGATCGGGCCTATGCCTTCTTCGTTCCATCCGGTTCGTCTGCGGGTCTCCGCCAGTGCAGGACGCAGAGCGGCAGCAGGATGGCGAGGGGCAGCGTCACGCTGACCACGGTCGCCACATCTATGAGGTCGTGCCAGCCGGCGAAGCGGTTGTTCACGAGGGTGCTGAACGGGGCCACGAGGCGCGAGGTGAAGGTCACGACGAGCGCCATGGGCAGGAAGACGCCGCGCGGCGTGAGCGCCGCGAGCGCCAGCGGCAGGGCCGCGTACCAGGGCCAGGTGCCCGCGGAGACGACAAGCAGGTAGACGAGCGAGATCGCCGCGCACGCCCGCAGGAGGCCCGCGGCGTCCCGCGCCCGCCAGCCCGCGACGAGGACGAAAAGCAAGAACAGCACGCCCAGGATGCGCAATGTAAGGGCGGCGGCCTGCTCGGGTGGGGCGGCGTGCAGGAGCACCCAGTACAGGATCCCGGACGGCGTCGGGGCCAGGAATGGCAGGCCCTGCTGGCGCAGGGCGGCGAAGGTGCCGGCGCCGATCCAGAACGGCCAGTAGAGCGCCGTCGTCAGGAGCAGGCCGTAGGCGAGGGCCAGGACGGCGGAGAGCGCCAGGCGCGGGGTGCTCCCTCGGGTGCGCCAGAGGTAGACGGCCTGCGCGGGCGCGAAGATAACCGGCAGGTACTTCACGAGCACCCCCAAGACCGCGCCCATCGCGGAGAGCGCCGGCCTCGCGGTTACCGTAAACAGGAGCGAGACGAGGACGAACAGGATCATGACCGCATCGTTGTGCCCCTCGCCGGCGAACTCGACGACGACCAGGGGGTTCCAGAGGTAGACGAGCGTGCCGAGGAGCCTGTCCTCGGGGCGCACGCGGCCTAGTGTCTTCCAGATAAAGACCGCGCACCCGAGGCTCGCCGCGACCACGAGCGCCTTGAGTAGCAGCAACGTTCCCGCCACGCTGCCCGTCAGCGAGGCGGCCAGCACCTCTATCCAGGTCCACAAAGCCCCGTAGGGCGACGGGCCGTGGACCGGGAGCCACCCGAAGGACGCAAGCTCCCTGGCGAGCCCCGAAGTCCCATCCCTGTAGGCGATCTCGGCGGCGGCCGTCCCGTAGGGGTTGAGGCCGAACCCGCCCATGAAGCCGTGCGCTACGTAGGTGAGGGCGTCCATGGATTGGTACGGCCGGCCGAAGAGCAGGCCGACGTTGAAGAGCACGGGGAACGACAGCGCCAGCAGGGCAGCCCGCCCGTCCTGCATGGCACCCCTGCGGCAGAGGACCAGGATCAGCGCGTAGAGAAGAAAGAGGAGCGCCGTCACGACCCAGTAGACGCCCAGCTCGAGCGCGAGCCTTGGGCCGTCCGGCGGGGTACCCCGCACTACCTCGCCCGCGACGTTCGCCGCCTGTCCGTTGATGAAGGCCGCCCGCTGGGCGGCGTAGCCGACGATGTAGAGCCCGCCGCTAAGCACCCCGAGCGCGGCGACCAGCAGCCCGTCCCGCCGACCGTGTTCCCTTCGCCCGGAGAAGGGGCCCTCGACGGCCCCCGCGCCTCCCAGGTTACCCTCCATCATCCCTCGTATCGCGACGCCGCAGGGACTACTCCTTGAGGAACGGGAGGCGGTCGTAGAGGACGAAGCGCTCGAAGTCAGGGTAGAACTCGCTGGTGGTGACGGGATTGCGGGAGAAGCTGGCGAGGGGATCTTCGGTGTCCTTGCCGGGCTCGCGCAGGCTTATCTTGACGGAGTCGTCGTCGAGCTCTATTACGTTGTAGGAGGGCGGCATAGTGCCGCGGACCCTCATGCTTGAGACGGTGCCGGAGTGGACGATGCGCACCCCGGAGATGCTCCAGACGTAGGGGACGTGGCGGTGGCCGGAGAGGACCATGTCCACCTTGAGCTCGCGCAGGATCGCCATGACGTCCCCCGCGTCGCGCAGGTTGTTCACGTCCCGGCCCGTGCCCGGCACGGCGAGGATGTGGTGGTGGATCATGAGTATCTTCGGACCCCGCTCCCAATTCCTGAACTCGGAGTCGAGCCAGCGGTAGTGCTCGCGCCCGACCTCCCCCTCGTCGAGGTCGGGCTTGGTCGAGTCGAGCGAGACGACCTTGGCGACGCCCTCGGGCACGGGTATCTCGACCGCCCGCTCCCTGATGCCGAAGAACTCCTCGAAGTGCCGGTAGCCGACGTTCTTGGCGTCGTGGTTACCCATCGAGTACACGACGTTCGGGCACGTGAGCTGGTCCAGGTATCCCTTCGCCTCCTCGAACTCCCAGCGGTACCCCTCCATGGTGAGGTCGCCCACCACGGCCACGAGGTCGGGCTCGAAGGCGTTCGCCTCCTCGATGGCGGCCTCGAGGAGGTCCTGCCGAAACAGCCCCGAGCCCACGTGGACATCCGACATCTGCACGATCCGCACGGTTGCGTCTCCCTCCCGGGTTCTGGCCGACCAGCGCCACCACTATACACGCAGAGAACGCCGGCGCTGACGCCCGGTCCTTTCCAGTGGCCCCCTGCGAAGATACTGGTGGTCGCGCGACCTTTTCCGGGCCCCACCTTCACGCCGCCGGCGTCGGGCAACCCCTGGGGACCCGAAGGGCGCCCCCGGGCTCGCCTTCGGCGGCAGTCTCCTTCCCGCCCTCCTGTCCCGCGCCCACGCCGCAACCGGCGATCGACGCCGGCGCAGCGGCGACCGGCGGCGGAAAGCCGTTTCAGCCGTTCGCGTGTTCCCTACTGGTTGCACTTTGTCTTCGGAGGGGTGTGCCTGCGTCGCGAAAAAGCACGTCCAGCCGCATGTTTCGCCGGACGCGGCGTCTTCTCAGCCGTCGAGGAGCCGCCGGGCCTGCCGCAGTTGCTCCTCGACGGAGCCGGGCGAGGTGGAGCCCTCGCTCTTCTTGTTCGAGACGCTCCCTTCGGGCGTGAGCAGGCGACGGGGGAACCCCGCGAGCTTCGGGTGCGCGGCGGCGAGCTCGTCGTCTGGCACCTCTTCGAGCGGCAGGTCGAGCTCCTCGCACCTCCTGACGAGCCGCCCCACGGCGTGGTGGGCTTCCCTGAAGGGCACGCCCTGGGCCGCGAGAAAGTCCGCGAGCTCCGTCGCCAGCGCGAAGCCGCCGGCTGCCGAGCGCATCCTTTCGCCGTCGAAGCGGGCCGTGCGGAGCATCTCGGGGAGGACGGCAAGCATGGGTGTCACGGCGTCGACGGCGTCGAAGAGGGGCTCCTTGTCCTCCTGCAGGTCTTTGGAGTAGCCCAGCGGGAGCCCCTTCAGGGTGACGAGGAGGGCGTTCAGGTCCCCGATAAGGCGGCCCGCCTTGCCGCGCATCAGCTCGTGGGCGTCCGGGTTCTTTTTCTGGGGCATGATCGAGGACCCCGAAGAGTACGCGTCGTCGAGCGTGGCGAACCCGAACTCGGCGCTCGTCCAGAGCACCCACTCCTCCCCCATCCTGCTGAGGTGAACGCCGAGCACGGCGCAGGCGTAGAGCAGGTCGAGGGCGAAGTCCCTGTCGGAGACGGCGTCGAGCGAGTTGACGAGCGGTTGCATCCCGAGCTCCCTGGCCGTGAGCGCGGGGTCAACCGGGTGCGGCGTGCCGCCGAGCGCCGCCGCCCCTAGCGGCGAGCGGTTCGCGGCCTCGCGCGCGGCCCCCAGGCGGCGCAGGTCCCGCTCGAAGGCCCAGAAGTGGGCCAGCATGTGGTGGGCCAGCAGGATCGGCTGCGCCCGCTGGAGGTGCGTGTACCCCGGCAGGACGGCCTCCCGGTTGGCCTCAGCCACCTCCACGAGCGCCCGCATCGCCGCCAGCACGCCCCCGCCTATCCCCTCCGCCGCCTCCCTTACGAAGAGGTGCAGGTCGAGGGCCACCTGGTCGTTGCGGCTGCGGCCCGTGTGGAGCTTGAGCGCCACGTCGCCGACGTGCTCGCGCAGCCGCCGCTCGACGGCCGTGTGCACGTCCTCATCGGCGAGCGACCAAGAGAACTCGCCTGCCTCGACCTCGCCGAGCACCGTCCCAAGGCCGCGGACCAGGCTGTCGGCCTCATCCGACGAGACGATCCCCCGCGCGCCCAGCATCTTCGCGTGGGCGATCGAACCTCGGATGTCGTGCGGGGCGAGGCGCACGTCGAAGGGGATCGAGGCATTCAGGCGCTCGAAGGCCTCGGCCGGGCTGGCCCCGAACCTCCCGCCCCAGAGCGGCGCGTCGCCCCTGTCTCCCGTGGCCCCCGTGGTCCCCATGGCCGCGCAGTTTAGCCTAACGGGTGTCTTTTGGGAGGACCGGCGGCCCGGGGCCCGGAAAATACGCCTTTTGCGTGATCTCCCGAAGCCCCGTCGCCCCTACCATGCCACCGCCGCGCGACGGCGCATCGAGGGCCTCGGAGAGTGGACGAGACGGGAGGGATAACGATGATCACGGACAGGAGCATGGCGCGACGGGCCGGGAGCGAAGAGGGGGGCGGCCCTTCGCCCGGCGTGCTCCCCCGGCGGACCGGACCGTTGGCGGTGGCTTCTGGGGTCTCGATCTTCTTGGCGCCGCTACTGCACCCGGACGGGACCGAGAGCGCGGCCTGGGTCCCGGTGCACCTCCTGTACTACGCGACGCTCATCGCCGACCTGCTGGTGCTCGTCGGGGTCTCGGCCCGCGAGTTGCCGCGGACGGGCCGCCCGGGGTCTGCCGGCTTTCTCGTCGCGTTCGTCGGCACGGCCATGATGCTAATGGAGGGGCGGGAGCACCTGTTCTCCCACGACTTCGGCCAGGGCACGCCGGTCGGCTTGTGGCAGCTCGTAGGTACGAGCCTGGTGTTCAGCGTCGGCTACGTGCTGCTCGGCGTCGCGATCTACCGGGCCGGCGTCCTGCCGCGCGGGGCTGGCGCGCTTCTCGCCGTGGGAGGCCCGATCGTGGCGTTCTCGCCACCCATCGGGATCATGGCCGTCCTCGTCGTCGGCCACACGCTTCTCGGCGCCGGCCTCGTATGGCTCGGGTACGCGATGTTCTCCCCCACAAGGGCTGTCTGACCAGACGTCGGGCCCCGGTGCCCCGCCAGCGCTAGAATAGGTCAGATCCCCTACCAGGAGGACGAGCGATGCGCGGGAAGGTGGCCCTCCTCTACTGGGCGTCGGCTGGCGCGCTGGCGGGCTTCGGCCTGATCGGCCTGATGACGATCGGGGGACCGTTCTTGATCGCGGGCGTCCTCCTGGCCGTCGTCGGGCTCCTCTTCTGGCGGATGAGCGGTGTCTGGGCCTTCATCGCAGGGTTCGGCGGGCTACCGGCGCTCGTCTTTCTCCTGCACATCATCGGGGGGATCAGATCCCGGCTGAACCCGTACTGCTCGCAGAGCATGGATCCCGGCGTCGGCGTCCCACCGGGGGCGGGCCCGATCACCTGTTCGTACGTCCCCTTCGGTTACTACGCGATGTTCGCGGCGTTCGCGGCGCTGGCGCTCTGCGGGGTGGCCCTTGGCCTCTCGCGGCGGCGCGCCGGCCGCCGCGCCGCCGCGACCTAGAGGGTTCGGCACGTTCGGCTAGGCGGTCGCCCGCTCCTCGGTCTCCCTGAGGCGGTCCCTCTGGTACTTCCTTATGGCGCTCTTCAGGGTCGAGAGGCCGAGGGTCGCGTTGCGGGTGCGGCTGCCGATCACGTCCCGGCCGAGGGAGTCCATGAAGGCCTCGTAGTCGAGGTCGAGTATCTGCTGGAGGGTGAGCTCCCCGTCGCGCACGCGCTCGACGATGACGGAGGTGGCGCCCATGCTGATCGTGTCCCCCCGCCCGGTCCAGGCAAGGTCTTCTATGCCGCCGTTGCCGTCGCCCTTTAGGTACACGACGACCGACCCGCCGCACTCGGGGCTGCCGCCGGGCATCTGGACGTCGGCGCCTTCGAGAACCCCCTTGTGCCGGGGGTTCCCGAAATGGTCCACGAGGAAAGCCACGCGCTGTTTGCGGTCCAAAGAGGAGTGCCTAGCGCTCGATGGGGGCGCC
>Ga0126309_10000752_pt1 | contig 10862 bp, 12 predicted proteins | sample Plot56_FD_92541 | JGI IMG/M metagenome (GOLD analysis project Ga0126309, IMG submission 92541) | Serpentine soil microbial communities from UC McLaughlin Reserve, CA, USA - Plot56 | ecosystem: Environmental > Terrestrial > Soil > Grasslands | place: USA: UC McLaughlin Reserve, Lake County...
CATCCACCAGGAGCTGATCCCGCCGGAGCTCCGCGCACGCGCCTACGCCATCCTCATCGCGTCCGAGATGACGGTCGTGCCGCTCTCGATGCTGCTCTACGGATTGCTGATCGGCTGGGCCGGGCTCCGCGCGGGGCTGCTGCTCTTCGCCGCCGGCAACGCAGTGCTGGCGGCATTCGCGATCGCGAACCGGCCGGCGAGGCAGCTAGGGCGCCAGCAGGCGGACCTCTTCCTGCCGCTCGCGGGAGAAGAAGTGGATCCCGTCGACGAACCGTACCCAGTTGCAGCGCGTGCACATGACGAGTGAGTGCGTGCGCGCCGAGTCGGCGTAGAAGCGCACACCACGCAGCAGGTCGCCGTTGGAGACGCCCGTCGAGGCGACGATGACCTCGCCCGCGACGAGCTCCTCCGTCGAGAACACGTGCTCGATGTCCTCGACCCCCGTCTCGTGCGCGGCCTCGATCTCGCGCCGCGAGGTCGGCCAGAGCTGCGCCTGGATCTCGCCGCCGAGGCACCGGAGCGCCGCCGCGGTCAGAACCGCCTGGCGCGTGCCGCCGATCCCGACGGCGAGATGGTCGTTCGTGCCACGCACGGCTGCGGTGATCGACGCGGTCACATCGCCGTCCTGGATGAGCTTGATGCGGGCGCCGGCCTCGCGGAGCTCGGCGATCAGATCGTGGTGGCGCGGGCGGTCGAGAACGATCGTGGTGATGTCGGCGACCATGCGCCCGAAGGCGTCGGCGATCGCGCGGACGTTCTCGGACACCGGCCGGAGCAGGTCGATGTGCCCGCGGGCGCGAGGCCCGACGGCGAGCTTGCGCATGTACATCTGCGGCAGCGAGCGCAGCGACCCGGGCTCGCCTACCGCGAGCATGGACATCGCGCCGTTCCCACCGCGCGCGACGACGCCACGCCCCTCGAGCGGGTCTAGGGCGAGGTCGACGCTCTCTCCGCCGGCCCCGACGCGCTGGCCCACGCCGAGCTCGCCCTCGTCGAGCCCGATCACGATGCGGCCGTCGATCGCGAAGTCCGTCAGCGCGGTCAGCATCCCGGAGGCGGCTGCTTCCTCGGCGCTGTCCTGCTCGGCCCGCCCCAGCCACCGGGCGGCTGCCAGGGCAGCGCGCTCCGTCGTACGGGCATAGGTCGCGCACTTGCAGACGCCGACGGGCGCAGTCATCGCACCCGCTCCATCCGCTCGGCGCACTCGAACACGAGCTCGAGCACCTCGCCGATCGCCTCTTCGATGCCGTGATTCTCGATCACGCGCACGCGGCTCTTCCGCGCCTCCTCGACGATGAAGTCCTGCAGGTGCCGGATGTCGCCGAGCCGGTCGAGGTACTTGGCGTGCGGCCGCGTGCCACCCGAGGCGGCGTCACGGATCATGAAGTGCGACCTGTGCACCTCCTCGGGCTCGATCGCCATCACGACGTGGACGATCAGGGCGCCCTCGATCTGCTCCGGAACCATCCCGGGCACGAGGTGGATGCCCTCGAGCACCATCGACCAGCCCTCCTGCAAGGCGCGCTCGACCGACGCGTTGACGCCGATGAGGACGTGGCGGGTCTGGTCGATGAAGCCGAGCAGCAGCGGGTCGCCGGCCTCTCGCTCGACCGCCGGCAGCGTCTCCCCGGCTTCGAAGCTCGACTGGTGCACCGACGGCATGAACTCGCGCGAAAAGAAGCCGCGCAGCGTCTGGCGGATGAAGTCGGTGCTCGTGACCCGCGTGATCCCGAGGCGGTGCGCGACCTCGGTCGCCACTGTCGACTTCCCGGTGCCCGTGGCGCCGCCGACGAGGATGACGATCGGCAGGTCGAGCGCGCGGAGACGCTCGAACCGGCGGAGGCGGCGGGCGGTCCGCTCGCCTTCTGCGTCCCCGAGCACGTCCGACGCGAGTTGCTGGAGCCGGTCGAGGTCGACCGTCTGCGCCCCGCTGCCCCTGAGGTCCTGCTCGATGCGAGCCGCGAGCTCGTAGGCGCGGAGCGCGGGGATCCCCGTGGCCATCAGCGCACGCGTCATCACGCCCTTGGAGTAGGGCAGGCCGTCGGACTGACCCGAGTCGAGCGGCAGCATCCGTCGCTCGGCCACTACGTGCGCGCCTCCTGCGGGACGAGCGCCAGCAGCGCCTCGTCGAGGCCGTCGGCCAGGACGTCGTTGTCGGCGAAGACGACCTCCCCGCCCTGCTCGAGCGCGGCCTCGGCCACGACGTCGATCGCAGCGGCCTTGACCTCGACGAGGAAGACGTCGGCATCGAGCCCCTGGAGCTCGGCGCGCAGCGCGTCGCGCCGGGCGAGGTTGCGCGAGACGTGGACGACGTCGGCATCGAGCTGGTCGACCGGCGCCGGCCCCGTGGTGAAGACCGCGGTGCGGCGGCCCTCGAGCGGCGAGAGCGGACGCAGTCGGAGGTCGAACGTCAGCACCGGCGCGCTCGTGAGCTCGCGGGCCTGCTCGGCGACCCCCTCGTCCATCGTCAGCACGAGGTCGGACACGAGCACGCGGTACGGGTTGAGCCCGGAGGTGACGTCGTGCGCGACGAGGACTCGCGCGTCGGCGGCGATGGGCGGCATTGCGGCGCCGCTGCCGTCGAAGACCACGAGGTCGGGGTGACGGTCGGCCGCGAGCGCAGCGCCCGCCATGACGTTCGAGTCGACGGTCGCGCCCGCCATGCCGCCTCCGCAGCGGCGGCAGCCGATGGTGACGACGCCGGCGAGCGCGGCGGTCTCGAGGTAGTCCGAAGCGGCATGTCGCCCGGATCGCGAGAGCGCCACCAGGTCGTCCACCGTCGGCGGCGTCTCCATGAGCTCCGGCTCCGCAGGCCCGCCCCGGCCCATGGCGACGACCACCACCTCCCGATCGCGCGCGAGCAGCCGCGCGACGTGACCGGTCACGGCGGTCTTCCCGACGCGCTTGCCGGTCCCGATCACCGTCAGCGAGGGCAGTGGGAACGGCGCGAGGGCGGGCGGCTCGAAGCGGAAGTCGGCGCCTTCGTAGACAGCGCCGCGCGCGAGAGCGCGGCTTGCGAGCAGCAGCCGCGCCGTAGGCGGCAGCACCGGCTCGTCGGAGAGGTCGATCACGAGCTCCGGCCCGAGCTCCGCCAGGGCCGCGTCGAAGTCCCGCACCACCGGCACGCCGTACTCCTCTCCCCCGCGCAGCTTCTCGGTGCCGCCGGCGAGGAAGGCCGCTACGACCTCGTGGTCGAGCCCCGCGAGCGCGTCCCGCACGACCGGCGCGTAGTGCTCGCCGTCGATGACCGCGAGGACTCGCGCCATCTCTCAAGCCCTCGTCTTGATCTCGTCGTCGATCCGCGCGGTGTACTTCTCGAACTCCAGCGTGGCGAGCGAGAACTGGATGATCTTCTCCTGCCCGTGGAACGGGTAGCGCCGCCAGACGTCCACGTGGCCGCCGCAGACCTCGATCACGTTGTAACACGGCCGCGTGTGCCCGCGCAGCCGCAGCGAGGAGACGGTGCCGGCGTTGACGATGAACAGGTCCTCGAGCCGCCACGCGTACGGCACGTGCTTGTGTCCGGACAGGACGAGGTTCACCCCTGAGCGCTGCAACGTCTCGATCGCGTCGCCGGCATCGTAGACCACGTTGCGCTCCCGTCCCGTGCCCGGCACCGGCAGGAGGTGGTGGTGGAGAACGAAGACGCGGAGGTCGGCCGGCTCCGCGAACTGCTCCTCGATCCAGGGGTAACGCCCGCGGCCGATCTGGCCATGATCGAGGTCCGGCTCCGTCGAGTCCACGGCAACGACGGTGACGCCGTTCACGCGCAGGACCGAGTTTCGGTCGCCGAAGAGCTCCTCGAAGTGGACGTAGCCGACGTTCCGGGAGTCGTGGTTGCCCGGGATGACCACGAACTCCTCGCACGCGATCCGGTCGAGGTAGCCCTTCGCCTGGGCGTACTCCTCCTTGAAGCCGAACGTCGTCAGGTCGCCGGAGCAGATGACGATGTCCGGCTCGAGGTCGTTGACCTCGCTGATCGCGCGCTCCAGGAGGTTGGGCACGAAGTACGGGCCGCCGCAGTGCAGGTCCGAGAGCTGCGCGATCGTGAACGACTGCTCCGGAGGCCGGTTGGACATGGGCGCAAGTGTACGAGCAGGCCCCCCGAATCGGGCGGCCAGCGGTGTCCGGAGCCGGTGGTATTCTCGATCGAAGTGGCGCAAGAATTGCCCGTTTTCCAGGCATTTGTCGGCAAGGAGCCGCCGCGCTTCGCCAACGACGCAGAGCTGGAGTGCGCAAAGCTGCTCGACTTCTACGCCGTCCCCTGGCAGTACGAGCCGTGCACCTTCGTCCTCGAGCGGGACGAGCAGGGGCGCGTGACGGAAGCCTTCTCGCCGGACTTCTACCTCCCTGAGCAGCGCCTGTTCCTCGAGATCACGGTGATGAAGCAGTCGCTCGTCACGCGCAAGAACCGCAAGCTGCGCAAGCTCCGAAAGCTCTACCCGGACGTCCGGGTCAAGCTCTTCTATCGCCGGGACATCGAGCGGCTCGCCCAGCGCTACGGTCTCGAGCTCGCCTCCTGACCCTGGACTGGGACGAACGAATCGGCGAGGTCTACCTCAGCGCCGAGGAGGTGCTGGCGCGCGTCGCTCAGCTCGGCGAGGAGATCACGGCGGACTACGCAGAGCTGGAGCCCGTGCTCGTCGGTTCGCTCAAGGCCAGCGTCGTCTTCCTCGCCGACCTGTCTCGCGCGCTGCCGATCCACCACTGGCTGGACTTCCTCGAGCTCTCCGGGTACGGGCCGGTCGCCGAGCTTGGGAGCCGGAAGGGCATCCGCTTCCTGAAGGACCTCGACGTCGACATCGTCGGCCGCCACGTGCTCCTGGTGGAGGACGTGATCGACACGGGGCTGACGCTGAACCACCTCGTGCGCTCGCTGCGGCTGCGCCAACCGGCATCGCTGGCCGCCGTGACGCTCCTCGACCGGCCCTACCGCCGGCTCGTCGCCGACCTGCCTGTGCGCTACGTCGGGTTCACCGTGCCGGACATCCTCTTCGTGGGCTACGGCTTCGACCTCGACGAGCGCTACCGCAACCTGCCGGACCTGCGCGTCATCCGCGACTAGCCCAGACGAGATGCCGGCCGCCCCTCGGAGGGCGGCCGGCATTCGTCGGGAGACGACAGGCGAGGCGGGCTTCGAAGATCCCGCCTCTTGTCGGTTGTAATCCATAAACGCCGCACTGCCGCAGAAGGTTTCGCGGGAGGCGCCTCACAGGTAGCCGAGCGGGTCGACCGGAGACCCGTTGACGCGCACCTCGAAGTGGAGGTGCGGCCCGAAGCAGTGCCCCGTGCAGCCGATGTAGCCGACCACCTGTCCCTGCCCCACGAGCTGTCCAACGGAAACGGCGATGGACGACTGGTGCCCGTACGCCGTGGCGAGGCCGCTGCCGTGGTCGATCACCACGAGGTTGCCGTAGCCGCCCTCCCAGCCGGCGTAGATCACCCTGCCCGCCGCGGCCGCTGCGATGGGCGTCCCGGTAGGCACGCCGATGTCGATCCCCTCGTGCATCCGGCCCCAGCGCCAGCCGAACGGGCTGGTGACAGGCCCCGATACGGGCCAGATCAGGCCGCTCGACGAGACGCTGCTCCTCGTGACGGCGCTGCGCGATGACTGGGCGGCGCGGATCTTCGCTGCGATTCTGAGGCTCGCCTGCCGGAGCGCGTCGATCTCCTGCACGAACTCGCGCTTGCTCTCGTGCACCGTCGACAGCGTCCGCTGCTTCATCGCGCGCGCGTCAGCAAGGGACTCCTGCGTCGACACCAGGCGGCTCTGCGCGGCGAGCTGCTCGTCGAGGCGCGCCTGGAGCGACCTCGTCGCCTCGAAGACCTTCGTCCGCACCTCGTCCGTATGTCGCCGCGCCCCCGCCACGTTCGTCTTCGCCGTCGCGAGCTGGCGAGCAATGGCCTGGTCCTGCCGGCTGATCTGCTCCAGGTAGTCGAGCTGGTCGAGCAGCTCGGTGAAGCTGCGTGCGGAGAGGACGACGTCCACGACCTGCGGGTCCTCCTCCTGATAGATCGCAACGAGGCGCTCGTCCGCCGTCAGCTCGGCGGCGTTCAGCTCACGCCGCAGCCGGCGCAGCCTGATGGTCTGCAGCCGGTACCTGAGCGTCAGCGCCGCCAGCCGGTTGCGCCGGACCGAGAGGTCGGCGGCGATCGTGTCGAGGCGATCGCTCGTCCGCTCGAGATCGTCCTGGAGAGCCCGGATGCGCGACGTGACGAGGGAGATCTGCGAGGTGAGGACGCGCTCCTTGCCGCGGGCCCAGTTGACCTTGTTGTGGAGGATCGCGACGCGGTCGCGGATCTCGTCCTGCTTCTTGCGGTAGTCGTCGCTGCGCGCGCCGCCGGCAGTCGCCGCGAGTACGGCGATGAAGACGCTGAGGAGAGCGAGGCCGCGGGCCATCGGTTTGGGGGAGTTCGGCGAGCGGGAGGACGTCCCTGCCGCCCGACTGGCGCCGAATCCTACCGGAAACTATTGCTGGTGCTCGTCCGCCGGCCGCTCCGGGGCCTGCGGAGGCGGGAACGAGACCGCCTGCGTCCTCGCCGTCTCGAGCCGCGAGGTGCTCATCCGCTCGTGCGCCTCTAGCACCGTCCGCTCGATCTCTTCCCGCGCGCCCGCCGCCCTCCGGTCGAGCCGCTCGAGCTCGCCGCGCAAGGGCTCGACTGCGCCGTCGTCGCGCCGGTAGACCGCCTCGCCGAGCGCGCGCAGGCGCTCGTCACGCTCGTGGGCGATCGCGTCGAGCTCGCGGCGGAGCGCGGCGAGCCTCTGCCCCGTCGAGAACCTGACCGAGAGCGCCGTCCGCCCCCGCTCAGTCGGCCCTGCGAGCGCCGAGGCGACCGGCCCGCGGACGAGCAGCACCAGGATGAGGACACCTACGGCGAGCAGGATCGCGCCGGCGACGATCGAGCCGAGGACGAGCAGGACGATCCCGACGCCAGCCGCGGCGACGCCGACGGCGGCCGCCCCGCCGCGCGGGCTGATCCCGTACCAGTGGGGCTCGGCTTCGACGATCGTGACCGGCACCGGCCCCGTCTCGTCCGGCGGCAGCTCCTCGACCCGCGTCTCGTCGTCAACGGACATTCACGGCTTCCTGTCGCCGGGTCTCGGCCGGAGGCGCGTCGAGCGCGTCCAACGCCCGGATCGCGTCGGCCGCCTGACGGCGGAGCGCGCCGACCGTGGCACGGTAGTCGTCGTCCGACACCGTTCCCGTCCGGTGGTCGAACTCGAGCTGCTTGAGGGCCGCAAGCACGCGGTCGCGCTCCTCGAGGAGCGCGAGGCGACGCTCCTCCGGCGCCGCGAGCGTGTCGTCGGCAGCGTCCGGCTCGCGGACGAACGGGCTCGCTACCCACAGGACGCAGAGGACGGCGAGCCCCGCACCGAGCAGCAGGGCGAGCGTGCTCATGCGCGTGCGTGCGCGGGCGGTCGGGCGGCCCTCGTGGCCAGGCGACGCGCCTCCCGCGGGTCGGGCCACATCGCGACGAGCGCACCGAGTACGAAGACCAGGCCGGCGACCCAGACGAGGTTCACCAGCGGCTTGACGAAGACCTTGAAGTAGACGGTGCCGTCGGTGTCGATCTGGTCGGCGATCACGAACAGGTCCTCGCCGGTGAGCGGGTCGCTGCGGATGGCGACCTCGTTCGAGGCCTGCTGCTCCACCGGATAGAGGTTCTTGCCGCTGCGGATCGTCCCCAGGTCGCGTCCGCCCCGCGAGACGCCGAGGACCGCGCGCTCCTGCTCGGCGTTCGCGGCCTGCCGCCGCTCGAGCTTCCGGTAGACGAGCGTGTAGTCACCCGCGGTCATCGTCTCGCCCGGCCGCAGCGACTGCTCGCGGACCGTCTGGAACAGGCTCGACCCGACGACGCCGATCACCAGCAGCACGACCGCCGCGTGAACGACGTAGCCGCCGTAGCGCCGCCGATTGTGCGCGACGAGCTGCGCGAACGCCCCCCGCCAGCTCGAGGCTCCCAGAGCCCGCCGCGCGCGGGTCCCGCGCGCGAACTCGAGCGCGATCGACCCGAGGACGAAGGCGCAGAACGTGTAGGCGCTCAGGCCGAGCGGCGACGACCCGGCGCCGAGCGCGAGCAGGACCACCCCCGCCGCGACGGCGGCGGCCAACGGCCACAGGAACGTCCGGCCGAGTGCCTTGACCGACGCGCGCCGCCACGCGATCAGCGGCCCGATCCCCATCAAGAGCAGCAGGGGCAGCCCGAAGCTCTTGAGGAAGAAGCTGTAGTAGCCCGGCCCGATCGTCCGTGTCTCGCCACGGACCGCCTCGGACAGGATCGGGAAGAGCACGCCCCAGAGGATCGTCAGGCAGAACGCGACGAGCAGCAGGTTGTTGTAGAGGAAAGTCGCCTCGCGGCTGACGAGCGACTCGAGCCTCGTCCGCGAGCGAAGCAGCGGCAGCCGCGTGAAGAGCAGGTAGAGCGAGAACGCGACGACGAGCGCGATGAAGCCGACGAACCAGACGCCGATAGGCCCCTGCGCAAACGCGTGGATCGAGTTGACGACCCCGGAGCGCGTGAGGAACGTCCCGAAGAGCGAGAGCCCGAACGCGAGCGTGACCAGCACGACGTTCCACACGCGCAGCATCCCGCGCTTCTCCTGGATCATCACCGAGTGCAGGTAGGCGGTTGCCGCGAGCCACGGCATCAGCGCCGCGTTCTCGACCGGGTCCCACGCGTAGTAGCCGCCCCAGCCCACTTCTTCGTAGGCCCACTTGGCTCCGAGCAGCTGCCCGACGCCGAGGAACGCCCACGCGAGCAGCGTCCACCGCCGCGTTGCGACGATCCAGCGTTCGTCCGCGCGGCGGGCGAGGAGAGCGCCCATCGCGAACGCCCACGGAATCGCAAGCCCGACGTACCCGAGGTAGAGCATCGGCGGGTGGGCGATCATGTACGGGTTCTGGAGGCTTGGCGTCATGCCGGCTCCCTCCGGAGGCGCGGCCTGCGTCGCGAAAGGGCTCTCGATCGCGACGACGAGCAGCGCGAAGAACGTCGCGACGCCGCCGAGGACCGGAACCGTCCACGCGATGACGTCCGGGCCGGCCCGGCGGCCGAAGGCGACCGCGGCGGCGCCGAGCCCGGTCAGGACGAGGAGCCAGAGGAGGAGCGACCCTTCCTGTCCGCCCCAGAACGCCGTGATCGCGTAGCGGAGCGGCAGCTCGCGGCTGATGTGCTGCGCCACGTAGACGAACGAGAGGTCGCGGCGCACCAGCGCCGCGACGAGCACGGCGGCGGCCACGGCCGTCGCCGCGAACGCCGCCAGGAGCGCGTTCTGCGCCGACACGGCAAGTCGGCGCTTGCGCCTGCGGGCCGCGAGCGCTCCGGCGAAGGTGGCGTAGACGGCGAGGCCGAGCGCCACCACGAGGGCGGAGCGACCGAGCTCAGGCACCGCCGGAGCTCGGCTTCGCCACGTACTTCGACGGGCACTTCGTGACGAGCGAATCCTTCTCGCCGACGAAGACGCCGTGCATGAGCCGGCCCCTGAGATAGACGTCCCGGCCCGGCCGGAACTGGTCGGACACCGAGCCCGTGTAAGTAACGCGGACGATGGCAGTGCCCTTGACGTCGCGGAGGCCGAAGCGGAGCGTCCGCGCCTCGCGTTGCACCGGCCCGACGACCCTCCCGGCGAGCTGCACTTGGTTGCCGAAGTGCCCGCCGAGCTGGCTCGGTTGGAGCGACGCGGTACCGCCTCCGGCGATCGACGTATAGAGGAGGAAGACGGCGAGGAGAGCCGCCACCGACAGCGCGATCACCAGCCGCGCAGGACTACGCCTCCGGCTCACGTAGAGGAGTCTAGCCCGGGGCTAGCGCTCTCGAACGGGCTCTTGGCGGTCCGGCACGCGGTAGCCGTGCGCGTGGCACAGCGACCCCGGGGCGTCCTCGGTGAGCGCGTCGCAGTAGCCCTTGCCGTAGGCCGCCCGCATGAACGCGGCTACGACTTCCAGGCTCCACTCGTTCACCTCACACGCCTCCCGCCAGAGGTCGGCGAGCCGGAGGTCGATGTCGAGCTCGAGCAGATCTATGCGTGAGGGATGCTTGGGCATGTGCTGGGAAGAGCGTAGGCACCGCTCCGGACGACATACTCGGCGGGTGGCCGGCAGCACGTCACGGTGAGCCTCATCAAGTTCGGCCCGGCGCACGTCCCGTCGCGGGAGAGCCCGGAGGACGCGGTCGCGCTGCTGCTCGCAGCCGGCTACTCGGCGTGCGAGATCGACTTCGAGAGCGGCTTCTGGATGGACTACGAGTGGGCGACGCGGTTCGGCGAGCTGGCGCGCGAGCATGACATCGCGCTGTCCGTCCACGCGCCGCTCTTCGGCTTCATGGGCCACCTGGAGCCGTCCGGGCGGAAGTTCTCGTCGGCCGTCGGGGCCCTCGACCGGAGCGCCGGAATCGCGGCCGCGTCGGGCGCCGAGCTGGTCGTGTTCCACCCGGGCTTCCTCCTCGGCCGGCCGCGGGAGGACGCGCTCGACGCCGTCTGCGAGCAGCTCGGCACGCTACGCGAGCGGCTCGAGGCGAAGGGCCGCGGGGTGCCGTTCGGCGTGGAGGTGATGGGCCGCGTCCGCGACCTCGGCTCGATCGACGACTGCGTCGCGATCGCGGGGCGGCTGGACTGGGTGCGGCCGGTGCTCGACTTCGCCCACATGCACGCGACGAGCGACGGCGCGTTCACCGACGTGGAGGCCTTCGCGTCCGCCCTCGAGGCCGTGGACGCCGCGCTCGCGCCGGGGGCGCCGTTCCACATCCACTTCTCCGACATCCAGTTCGCGAACCGCAACGAGACGAAGCACCTCCCCTACGGGGACGGCACCCTCCGCGCCGAGCCGCTCGCGGAGGCGCTACGCGGCTTCGACCGCGCCGCG